>LWDU01031906.1_pt1 | contig 80883 bp, 39 predicted proteins | sample 727161 | NCBI WGS metagenome assembly LWDU01 (sample SAMN04566230, study PRJNA314399) | hydrothermal vent metagenome | isolation source: deep sea hydrothermal plume seawater | place: Mexico: Gulf of California, Guaymas Basin | collected 2004-07-11
CATCAAATTATTTCAGACCCTAATCCAGAATGGATCTTTGTCGACCATGACTTCCACGACCTTGGCTCAATTCCCTATTCTCTCAATATCGATGCTCAATTTGCTAAAGACTGGGATGCTGCCAACAAGGCTCGTGGTTTGCAATCACGGTGTGTCAACTATCATGGTTTTCCTATAGATGGTGGTTCGGTAGTTGCCCTAAAATTATTGAATCCAGACAACCGAATTCCTGCCGTCATTTGCTCTTCAAATGTATATGCAAACCGAGCTGAAACTACTGTTCTGGCAAAGGCCTGCACGGATGCGGTAGAGGCAAGTGGCAAGAAAGCAATCGCAGTCGTCATTATGTCGATGTCGAATCGTATGTTCACTCAGCCAGTTTCACCAGATGAGGATGCGATTCATTCCTTGAAGGATGATGAGTGGAATCAGAAAATATTGGAATTCCTTGGCGAAGGAAGATTAGAAGACTTGGCACAATTATCCCGTACAATCCAAGGGCAAATCCGAGTACAAAAAGTGGTTTCATTTAAGCCGATGTGGTGGTTATCTGCCATTAATGGTCAACACAATAATTTCAATGGACAGGTACTGGCTTACGAAGCCCTACATGGGGCTGGAGGTGCTGTCGTAGTTCTTGACCCCAGCGAAGGAGGAATTGGCGACAAGGAATTCGATGAGGATGATGTCGAAAATTATCTCGGTGACAGGAATGTGCTAGACGCCGTAACCGAAGATTCCATTGTGATTGAAGAACAATCACTTGCTGAATTTGATTCCTTGGTTTTGAAAACTCTTGCAAAGGAGGAATCAGGCCCAGAACTTTGGCAGGGGACGGAGGGGGAAAATCTGGTCAATACAGATGCCGCACCAAAGCCAGTTGGCCCCTATCCGCATGCAAGGAGAATTGGCGACTTGCTCTATCTATCAGGTGTCGGACCAAGACAAGCCCAGACTAATAGTATCCCTGGTGGTCCAATCAAAGATGAAAATGGGACTCCTTTGGATTATGATATCGAGGCTCAAACTCGTGCCTGCATAGAGAACATCAAAGTTATCTTGGAAGCATCGGGTTCAGGAATCGACAAAGTTTTGGATGTTACTTCATTCTTAGTCGATATGGATAGGGATTTTAAGGGCTACAATAAGGTCTACAGTGAGTACTTCCAAGATGTTGGTGCAACTAGAACCACGCTCGCTGTGCGGGCTCTACCGACTCCAATAGCAGTTGAGTTGAAGGTCATTGCAAGCCTCTGATTCAAGGCTTCTACCAATACTGACTGTGGAAAACTATACCATCCTATTGAGGTCAACCAACAATTGGAGAGGTAGCCGATGTCTGCAGGATTTGATTTCCAACCCCTACTATTGGTAATGTTGGCGGCCTTCATCGTACCGATAATCGTCTCAAGAAGTAAGAAAGTGGCAATACCAATCGTTGTCGGAGAAATCATAGCTGGAATGGTGCTTGGTCCTAGTGGTCTTGGCTGGGTGGAAATAGACGGAGAAGTCATCCGTTTTCTGAGGGATTTCGGTCTTGCTTACCTGATGTTCATCGCCGGAATGGAAATCGATTTCAATTTGATTTCAAAAATTGCCAAGGATTCTGCCAAAAAGGAAGATGAAGGGTTATTTCATAATCCAGTTTTCATTGGCCCTCTTTCTTTTGTTTTCACTTTAATCCTCTCTGCATTGTTATCACTTGCCCTACTCAGATTAGGATTTATCAAGAGCGGTTGGATGATGATGGCCTTAATTCTATCAACTACTTCTCTGGGAGTAGTGCTACCTGTACTAAAGGAGAAGAAACTGAATAATACTAGTTTTGGCCAGACCATTCTCTTGACTGCATTACTAGCTGATTTCATCACCATGTTCTTGATCTCTATCTATGCAACCTATTACGAGAAAAATAGCCTAAGCATCGAGATGATGTTGGTCTTTATTCTCTTCATTGCCTTTGCTTTCCTTCACAGAACTGGGCTTATTTTGGGCCGCATTCCTTGGATAAATAAATTGATTGATGAATTATCTCATGCCACTGCTCAAATTAAATTGCGAGCCAGTCTTGCCTTAATGGTTGGATTTATCGTGCTGGCAGGAGTATTGAATTCCGAAATGATTCTTGGTGCATTTATCGCTGGCATCATAGTTTCATTATTGACAACTGACCAAGATAGAAGAGTCGAAAAAGACTTGGAGGCATTTGGTTTCTCATTTTTCATTCCCATCTTCTTCGTCCTCGTGGGGGTGGGTTTCAACCTAAAGGAATTAGTTAAATCTCCAGAAGCAATGCTCCTTGTACCGGTCTTATTAGCGGTTGCATTGATTGTCAAATTCCTACCTACTTTAATCTTCAAATTCGCCTTTAGTTGGAAAGAAGCTTTCGCAGCAGGTTCTCTTCTTTCTGCCAGACTCTCCCTAATAATTGCAGCCTCATTGATTGCCTACAGATTAGACATCATCGAAGAAGCAACGAATTCTGCGATTATCTTAGTAGCAGTCATCACAGTAACCCTTTCTCCACTATTGTTCTCATTCTTAATGAGGGATGAAACAGAACAAGAAGATATTGAGGAGGTTGGAAATCTTGCTTTGAAAAAGTTACTCAAAGCCCTCGATAATTTCAACGTAGATTATACCACTAAGGAATTGAAAGCAATGTTCACCCATTTCGATAAGGATGGGAGAGGAACGATTGACATCGATGAATTCGTTGCTGTATTAGAAGGAGAACACTCCTCTGAAGACCTTGAGCCACTTTAAGCCGAGAGGCCAACTCGGCTTGAATGCAGTTGGTGAGTGAATATGTCGGTTGCAGGAAAGGCTCGTAAAATAACCACTCATACATTATTGGAAATGAAACTGGCAAAAGAGCCCATTTCCATGCTCACAGCCTATGACTTTAGCCTTGCAAGGATTGTCGACCGCTCCGGCATAGACGTCATTCTAGTGGGAGACTCGGCATCAAATGTTATGGCTGGAAATGAAACTACAGTTCCAATCACACTTGAGCACATGATTTACCATGCCCAATGTGTTGTTAGAGCAGTTGATAGGGCTCTAATTGTAGTCGATATGCCCTTTGGTTCCTACCAAGGGAATTCAAAATTAGCCCTCGAATCCGCAATTCGTATAATGAAAGAAAGTGGAGCCCATGCGGTTAAACTTGAAGGTGGAAGTGAAATTGTCGAGTCGATTGAAAGAATTCTCAGTGCCGGAATTCCCGTTATGGGACATCTTGGTTTGACACCTCAATCTATCTATAAATTTGGCACCTACACTGTCAGGGCAAAAGAAGAGGAAGAAGCCCGTAAATTACTTGAAGACTGTAAGTTGTTAGAAGAAGCTGGTTGTTTCTCAATCGTCTTTGAAAAAATCCCCGCTGAATTAGCAAAGCAGGCCAGTGAATCTATCACCATTCCAACCATTGGAATTGGTGCTGGGGCAGGTGTTGATGGACAAGTATTGGTACTTCACGACCTATTGGGAATAACCCATGAATTCAACCCTAGATTCCTACGTCGCTACATGAATCTCTACGAGGATATCTCTAATGCTGTTGGAGAATATATCCAAGATGTGCGTAGTGGGGATTTCCCCAATCAAGATGAGTGCTACTGAGGTTTTTCCCAGTGCAATGGCTTGCCGTCTATACCGTGATACCAACCATCCTCTCCTACCACAGTTCCTGGTAATGCCTTGAGTACAACACCTGAGGTAGTCATTGGACCGCTTTTGGACGCAATCAATTCCACTTCTTCGATTTCCTCTTCGATTTCCTCTTCGATTTTTTCTTGGATTTCTTCTTCGCTTTCTTCTTCTATTATTGGTTCCAATACAGCCTCATCAGCCCCGCCCAGCAAGTCCATTGCATTGCTCAATGATGCGGGCTCAGTTTCAATTATAGGTGTTGAATCGACGGTTGGTGAAAGCAAATCCATTGCATTGCTCAAAGTTGCAACTACGGGTGGTGCAGTTGCCTGAACAGCAAGAGGTGAAACTACAGCAACTGGTACAGGTTGAATTGTTGCGAGGGGAGGAGGTTGAGTAAATGCAGAGAGTGGAGGTGCAGCCCTCGGAATCGCCGGAATCTCTTCAAATTCATCTTCTTCTACTTTTTTAGAACGCTTGAAAATTGTTAATGCAATGAAAAGAAGAACACCTCCTAAAGCAAATATTGCGATACTGATAACCTGTTTATTATTTCCTAACATGCCTCCAAACATGGTGGCGGAAACATCGACATAAACAACAGATACTGGAAGGCCATCTTGGCGTACAGATAGACTATGCCTTGTTCCTTCGAACTCTAACTCAACTCGATATTCTCCGGCATCCAAAGAAGTAACTTCACCACAAGTGCAAGATACAACGGCTTCAGAGAATTCAAAATCCACTGGATTACCATTATTGTCCTGAGCGATTATTTCAAAATACAAACTCTGACCTTGGGAACCTTCAGATTCGTCATTGAAGACGATTTGAATTTGAGCAGCAGGTCCTGCAACCAATTCAATCGAAATAAATTGTACTCCATAACTTGTGTTGAAAGCAATTGGGATTGTCCCTAATATTGCGGATTTAGAGGGCGTGAAGATGTATGAACCATTACCACTACTGCCGTTTTTTATGCTACCAATGCCAGATTCGAAGTTCCACTCTACATCGGTTGTGAAGGAATTCCCACCAACGTCACTTGCCACTACTAACAAGTCGATAGCATTTCCAGAAGCAACCCTCATTGTTGAAACCAAACTAGGACTAACCTGCCATGAAACGGCTGGCCCAGGCTCTACCTCCACGGTATATCTCGATGGAACTCCACCTTCTGGAGAGATGGTTAAATCCCAAATTCCAGTCTTATTTTGCAAAAAAATATAATTTGAACCATGCTCAAGTTCTGCCATGCCTTCGCTTTGATTTAAGCGCCATTCAACATTATCTGCTTGCCAAGTTGTGCCAACGGCATCTGAAAGAATAACTTGCATCTGCCATTCAACTCCTGCTTGTAATTGTATGACTGAACTTGAGACCTCCTGTTGCTCGCTAAATTGTGAACTAAATACTACTGTTGTACCAACCGCTTCTCCAGGCTTTACCTCAATACTAAAGGAAGTTGAAAGGCCATTATAACTGCCATTCAAATAATGGGCACCAATACTGGAGGGGAAGATTTCGACACTATGACCAGCCACATCTGATGCGAGTAAATCAGAAGACCAATTTGCGGAAACATTCCAGCAATTCAGTTTTAAGTCGCAGGCATTTAGAGTATATTCAAAGCTATCATCAACATTGATTTCAGCCGCTCCGTGAATTTGCAATGAATCTGCCTGACCATGACTAACATTGATTTGCACTTCAGATTCAAAACCGTAAGCATTCATCTTGAGACTGTGATTTCCATTGCTATTGGGGATCCATGTAGTCTGCAAGCCTTCCTTCACCTGACTGCCTTCTGGAATAGTCCAATTACTACTCGGAACAAATGCAGGGGCGCTATTTCCCTTTGAATCAAGACGTCTTGGGTCGAGAGTAATTTCCTCATCAGCAGTGAGATTTTGGGAGGAAACAAGAAGTTGGACACCTACATTATCACCTTGAAGGACTGATATGCTCTTATTTGCCCAAGCATTCCCAGAACAAGCGGTTATGGTTATTTCACCTTTTGACCAAGGACTGAACTTTCCATCCCAATCTATACTGCCATTATTAGCATACCAAACGATAGTTGCCCCCATCTGGTCGCCATCTGAATTTCTAGCAATTCCAATCATCTGTAATGATTTATCTGCCGGCACACTGCCTGAACCAGAGGATTGTATCTCAAGGCTTTCCACCCCCATATCACTTCCACAATCGAGTTGGGAAATATCAGCATAGGCACTTGGAATTGGAATGATGCCGACTAATAGAAGTAGGCTGAGGAGGATATGGGTGCGCATAATATCGACCTCACTGAATCCTCGACCAGCCGCCTGCGGCATCTACATTCCAACAAGTTAGTTCACCTGTGGTATCGTAATACCACCCTGTTTGTCCCTGTACTGTACCTTGAGCAGCAACCATTACTCCGGTTTGGCGGGCTTTTTCTGCTGCTGCTTGAGCCACAGTTTGTTGAGGAACTACTGCTGCTACTGCTGCTACGGGTGCTATGGGTGCTGCGTATGTCATTTGTTGTGGAGCAACTGCCGCCACAGGTGCTGCTTGATGGAGGACATATTCGGATTCGTCGTAGTAATTTTCATCATCAGGCGTTGCCTTTCGTGCTTTAGTACGAATAACTAGCAAAACTATGAGGACAATAACAATCAAACTACTTCCGACAACCAAGGCTCCGTTTGAAGAGCCAAATGCCCCACCCAATAATGCTTCATCAACATCAAAGAAGCGTTGTTGAGTCAATTCCCCATGGCGGATAGTCACCCCATGATTTGCACCACCTTCAGCAGTCTCAATCCGCCAAATTCCACCACCTAAGGAAGTTGCATCACCTGAAGTTGAATGTACAGATGTATCACTGGAATCAAGAGCGAGGCTGTTATTATGCTCATCATAGGCTTTGACGGTTAGCAATATATCGGAACCTTGTTCGACAAAAATTGCAGAAAGGTCAGCCTCAAGTCGATGAGCAGGGCCTGGAAGTACTGTGACCGTTAGAGTATAAGAGGCATGACCAGAAAGCAAAGTGACTTGCCATTCTCCTACTTGGTAGCCCTCAAATATCCACTTTCCAACCCCAAGTGTGTCGGCAGAAAAATTACCCGCAGCCTCATCCATCTGCCATTGTAGTTCATCAACAGCAAAAGTAGAACCGGATAAATCGCTGGCTGAAATGCTTAGTTGTATTGCACCTTCTATGCCTGAAACTACTTGGAAACTATCGCTTATGTCAACACTCAGGGTTCTAGCCATACCATGACCAACATGGAAACGCACAGAAGTGTGAGCAGAGCCACTTCGGGCTCGAATCTCATGGCTGCCAATAGTTTCTGGGTGAAAGACACCCTTACTCAGTCTTAGGTCCACAGTTATATCGCTCTCCACGCCTTCCCTGATAAGGGTCCAGTTCAATAGAGCAAAGCCAATTTGGTTGCCATCTGAATCAAAAAGGGTTGGTGCAAGGTCAAGTGAATAATCGGTTGATACTTCCACCCCCTCTCCTAAGAGATTGATATTTGAGATTACTCCAGAGATAACTTCCAAGGTTAAGTTGCCTTTCAATAATATTTGCCTTTCAACATCAAACCACTCTCCATCAACGCTCCAATTACCAACCTTTACCGCTTCAAAACGGGCCCATGATGAGTGGTCCTCAAGCCATGGGATGGCTTCGATAGATTGCATTTCCCAAGAGCCATTGACAATCCAACGATTGCTTCTATTATCGCTAACCTGCATCCAAATAATCGCAGCCTCATCTGCAGTCATCCGGTCATTGTCGGTTGCAAGCACCAAACTTGTTGCATAACCGTGGATGACCTCAACTTGGATGCTGTCTTGATAACCTTCATCAGAAACAGAGATCGTCCAATTTCCAACTTGATTAGGAGACCAAATTATCTTTCCATTTTGTTGTCGTAGGGAGCCATCATCGAGAGTCCAATTGGCTAATGGTGGAGTTGAATTAGTTTGGTGCCCAAAAATATCGGTGCGGATAACTTGCAACTCAATTTCTTCACCTGCCAAAATTACTGATGAAGGCTGTTGCAATTCTAAAGTTTCTATTGAGGCAGGCTTCACTGTAATGTTGACATAGCCTGTAGCGCCACTGGTAGAAGATACTGAGATGTTCCAAATACCGGGGATATCTCCTATGTAAATCCAGCCAGAAGTGACTGTTCCGGATTCCATTTGCCAACTTAAAGTTCCAGCATTGGATAAATCTAGTTGATTTCCCCACTCATCTTGTAATTGTGGCTGTAATTCAATAGATTGTCCACTTTTAACTATGAAATTATCTCCAAAAACGATTTTTGCAGGTATGCCTGCTGTTGCATTTAGATGAATCGAATTAGATAATTCATTCCAATAAGCAGTTATGATACAAGTTCCAATTGCATCCGGAGTCCAAACTCCTTGCTCGCTTACGATGCCACAATCAGATATCCATGAGATTGTCTTATCTGATATCAGATTTCCCTTGCTGTCTTTCAAATCCGCTTGTACATCTATGTTGTTTCCAAGCATTACGCTACTCGAATTTGAATAAATATCGATACTCTCTGGCCAGCCTGCCTCGACTGTGAAATTAAAAGTCTCATTGACTCCATCTTTGCTTGCACTCAGAGTAACTAATCCAGTAATAGATGGAGTGAACATTCCTCCTGAATCAATGCTACCTGAACTAGTCCACCAATTTGGTGAGCCCAACACTTGTTGGTCATTTGAATCATACATTGTGGCACTGAATTGCAATTGAGAGTCAGCATCGACACTTATTGGAGGTGATGGCGAAATATCCATCCTGACAACCGCCTCCCTTCCCTCAACATTGCTGGTCGAGAGATTATCTAGAACTGGAGTTGAGAGGTTGAAAATGAAAAGTAGACTCATCATGATAGTGATGAAAATTCTGCTGCCCATCAATACTCACCTTCTACTTAGTCTCTCCATTCGCTCCACTCTGCATCACCTGGGGCCTTGAACCACCAAGTTCCTACTTCATCTTCCCACCATTCTGTACCGTTTTCATCAACGTTATATGAATCGTCCTGAGGTGTTTCTTGGTAGGACTGTTCTTGATATGCAGGTTGATGATATGAGTCACTCGGAGCCTGAGTTGGACCTTCAGTTGGTCCACTCGTAGGTCCGCTGGTTGGACCAGTGATTGGACCTTCAGGTTCTGAGTATTCATCGACTCCATCGTCTCCATCGTCATCATATTCATCATATTCAGAGCCAGACCTACGAACTAATATGACAACTACGCCAATCATGGCAATTAGAACAAAGACACCCAGTCCAGCACCAATGTAGTAAGTGGTGCCTCCAGACTCAAAGAAGCCACCAATATTTCCTTCTACGCTATATGTACCACTATCCTCAATTGTGGTAGAAAATTTATTCACTGCTTCGATGGTCACAGTTTGCTTACCTTCATCAAGAGTCTCAATGCTCCAATGAGAGAAGTTTCCATCGACCATCGAAGTTGTACCTCTACCGCTTGCAGATACAGAAATTGAAGTTGGTACTAGCATCTCATTACCTTGTTTATCAAAGGCCTTAATTGTCAATTCAACGGATGCTAATTGGTCAACCGTATCAGATAACATGACTAATTCCAAGCGATCTAATTCCGCAGGCAATACAGAGATATTCAATTGGCCGTTACTACTTACCATAGGGTGGGTGAATGAGAATTTATGAGAGGAGGCGCTGGCTTCTGAAATTGACATGCCTGTTGTTTTCGTTAATGTGATCTGATAACTTGCTTCATCCACTTCCTTAATCGAACCAATTCCCTCATAATTCCAAGTGGATTGACCATCGTAGACTCCATTCCAGTCCACTCCTGTAATGAAGGCATTTCCTGCCTTGTCAAAAGCAACAAGTGAAACTTCAACTATTTGACCAGCAATAATCTGATAGATGTCTTGTTTATCAGTAATCTCAAATCTAACTACATCACCATGTAAGACATTGATTATCGCTGACTCTTCAAGGCCATCTATTGAAACTGTGAGAATATATTCTCCAACCACATCTGAGGCATACATATCTTGTTGACCTAGAATTCCAATATTGCTCATGCCTGGGGTAAATATAATTCCAGTATCACTAATTCCGCTATCCAATCCGGTTTCCCAATCACTTCCTGAAGATAGGGTATAAGCGAGGCCGTTATTGGGGATTTCGTTGCCGTCTCCATCACGAAGAATGACTTCAAATTCAATCTCATCATCAACCGTTATCGCAACATCTTGCTCTTGGACACTGGTAAATTCTAGGCTGGCCAAAACTCCATGACTGACATTAAAATATAACAATGTAGTAAAGAATTCTGAACTATCAACATGAGTATAGGTTGCCCTCATTTCATATGGTATCGTTCTTGCGACATCGGCCTCAAATGAACAAGATGGTGCGGTTGTAGTTTCGCAAATCTGAGCAAATACTCCTGAAACAGATAGGCTCCATGTCGCCTCTATGGTCCATCTATTGCCGTCAAAATCAGCACCCCATGCCCTCAAGACAACTCGGTCAACATCATCTGTTGTCATCGAATCATTTGTCATCGCAACATCTGAACCATCTCTATCTTGAGTTCTTTCAACCGTCATTTCAACAATTACACCATGTGCAACATTGATGTAAACGGTAGTAGTCTTTGATTCGAGGCTTGCCTTTATCCAACGGTTTCCTACTTCCGCAGGGTCCCATTGTGCAGTTGTACCGTTTGTCAATGTTCCACTTTGAATTTCCCAAGCATTGGCTGGAAGTTCTATTGGTAGTTCATTGCCTCTGATATCTACTCGAGTTGTATTGAGCCAAACTATGTCATCAGCGCTAACTGATTCATTGCTGACATCTACTCTCAAGTGGTCGATTAATCCATGCCCAACTGTAATCATCGAACTTGCACTTGCTCCGCTTGCACTGCTAAGGTTAACATTCCATGTTCCAACCTTATCTGCACTATACAATCCTGCAGTGGTCATATTTCCATCATCAACTTGCCAACTAATGTTGCCGGCCTCACTCAACTGAAGTTCGTTCATCTTTGCATCTCTCAAGATGAATGTGAATTGACAATCCTCTCCTGCTGCAACATTTTCTGAGCATGGGCTCATCTCGAAGTGAGATGGTGCGCCAGTGGTGACGGTTATCTCAACTTCAATAATTATGCTATTCCAAGTCACATTGACTGTTTGTTGGCCCGCTGTCCATGCAAAGAATCGTTGTGCTTCATTCCAGCCTGAAGATGGAGTGGTGGTGGATAAACTACCATTGGAATTCTGCCATTGAATATTTTGTTGAGTGACTAAGTTTCCATATTGGTCGAGAACTTTCACCTCAATATCTAGTGATTCATCTGCTGTTATGGTTGCAGTAGTCGGACTTACTATGTGTACAACTGCTGCTCCAGGGTTAACAGTGACTTGGAGGCTTTGGCAAACTGCTCCAAAGCAGGCTGAGATTACCCAAGTGCCAACCAAATGTGGTTTGAATAGACCTGTGGAATCTATGCTGCCATTCTCTGCATACCATTCAACTGATTGGTTCAATACTCCTCCCTGAGTGTCATATAGGATGGAATTGAAATCAATATTTGTATCTGCATCAGTAATGATTCCGGTTCCGGATGTTATTGACACGCTATCGACACTGGTGTAGTTAAAGAGAATTAATGGGCGAATGCTTTCAATGATTGATTCACTTGAATGAATTTCCATATTCATCTGACCGGTATTAGTGCTTCCAATAAGTATGAAATGATTTGCTGATGTCATAGATAATCCTGAATGAGTTAAATCCAACCAAAAGCTGCTACCAATATCTGAAAGGGTTATCTGGATATTATCAGTTGCAGGTCCGTAATCTACTCCTGCCAATAATCCTGGACTTGCCCAAGGAACACCTGAAGAAGAGTCATTCCAGTTGCTTCCTTGTGAATTGAATGGTGAATTCAATAATGGATGAACCGAGAGACTCATGCTGGTTGCACCATTCATGACATCGACAAACATGACCTTGAATTGAACACTGGCAGAATGGGCAGATGCATTTGCAGGCAATGGTAAATCACTAACATCTATGCTGAACATTCCCCTACACTGATGGTAAGTTGCTGAACCTTGGCCACAAGATGAGCCAACCAAAATATCTTCTTCGGAATGACTTGCAGTTGGGCTGGCATTTCCTATCCATCCGTCGATAATATCCGGATGCCCTATTTGGGATACTTCTTGACCATGACGAACTTGGTAAGTCCAAGTTAAGTCACTGTTATTCGTATGATTAACTGGATCTCCAACCGCAAATGCCCAACGGCTACTAGAAGGGCCAGGAATACTACCGTTAATCGCTTGCACCCACCATTGGTGACTTGAGCCTGCATCGAGGTAATCACTCAAAGAAAATGATGAGCCGATAAATCCTGAATCCTCCCAACTCCTGTACTTGGTTTGTCCAGAATCACTTGAAATTGTAAATACATAGCCAGTTGCATCGGCTACATCATTCCAATCAAATTGCGGATTCCTATCGGATGATAGCATCCAGTTATCCTCTTGATAGAGAACTAATCCATCACTTGGAGCAACAAGGGTTGGTTGAGCAGGAGGGATGATTCCAGCCGAATTATCGACATAATCTAGGATTAATTGAGGCCTCAATGAAAGATTGTAATATTCCGAAGAATGGAAGACCATAGTCGTTGCAGGAGTTCCAACTGGAGATAACATGACTGATAGAGTTCGATTACCCAATGCCACATTTGATTGAGCCAAAGAGGTGATATCCCATTCCATCCAACCATCGGGCGGTAAAATGCCAAGGGTGGAACGTGTTATCTCAGTGCTATTACAAGTAGGCGAGTTGTTGTAACTAAGACTGCCTTGTGAAAAAGAATCACATGCATGTGCACTGATAGTAACGGCTGAGCCCCCAACGATATTTGTTCGATATAATCGAAGCAAAACCTGAGTCGGCGTCATGTTCGCTGGGAAGGGCATTTCATTGAGGTCATACTCGATGAGAATGCTCGATTGACCAGTTCCCCCATGCGATAATCCTAGTGTTAGATTGCTTGAGGACCCATGTTGAGTAGATTGAGAAGAGGAATCTATCCAGCCATCAGGGACCGAAGGCAGACTACCAGTATACCGGAATATGCTATCACGATAGAGTGTTATTGAATGGTTGCCATTTCCATCATCTGAACCCTGAGCATCCGGCAAACGGAAGGCTATCGGCGCGGTCCAATTACCAATTCTAGTACCCTGAAGTGAACGCACCCTCCACCAAGTCCACTCATCTTCCAAGTCAAGGGTTTGAGGGAAAGAATAACTCAAATTGGCGATGTCAAAAGTACCATTATGGGAAGAGAGATCTGCACTTGAATAAGTCCAAACATCAGAACTGAAGAATCTCTGGTCGTTTGATACCTGTAATTGCCATTCACTTAGATTTCCATCACCACTACTCCAGTTAAGCAAAGATGGGTTTGCAGGGCTTGGCCTTTGAGCAGTATAATCCCACAACGTTTGTTGATGAGCTGGATTCTGTCCGCTTGCATCACTTGGTAACCAGGCATTTCCATTTCTCCATGTAACATTTAATGCTGGACGATAGGAAATATCACCAGTAAATTCGCTGCTAGCAAACTCATGCCAATCGATGACTAATCCTTCACCTTGTAAAACAAATTTCACAGTATCCAAGCCGATAACATGGGCAACTTGCATGGCATGGCTGATATCCCAAGTGTACCACCCATTATCAGATGTGGTTAACATATCGGCTGGGAATGATGAATCAAGACTTCCTCTGGCTCCTCCAGTTTGCCAATTAGCGGTTGAGTTACGAGAATTCCAAGAGGCTGTTGATTCACTCCATATTGGAAGCAATGGCGATATTGAGATTTTAACTGCTTCTGAACCGCCACCACCCATTTTGTAAAGGGAAAGGGTTGCATTAACCACCTCATATGGATTTCTGATAGGTATTGAAGAGAGATTTATTTCGATTAGAGTATTTGCTGAACTTGAGGGGCTATGGGGGCTATCTCCTACAACTAATGATCCATTGCCACCATGATTTGCATTGGAATTATATTGGTCAAGCCATGTATCCTTGAAGACATCAGGGTAAGAAGCAGCAGGAATAAAGACTCCATCTTGGAAGACAGCATACGCATCTGTTGAATTTAGGGAGGCTCCAGTTTGGAGTGGTAAATGGAAGGAGTTAACAATGCCTCTTTCCCCATATACATCATCAACAATTGCTTGCACAAACCAGCGATATGAGTCGCCATTGGAGAGGCTAGATGTAGGGGTGAACTCTGAAGCATTGAGACTAAATCCTAGCACATCTCGTGAATCATAGATTACCCAGCCTCCCCTAGCATCATTGTAATCCTCAGAAATGAATAGTCTCCAAGCATCTATCGAAGAAGAGTTTGCATGTGTCCACTCAAAGGTCGGAGAACCTGATGGCAATAATGCGACTCCAGTGTTATTCCACAAAATCGCCCCATTCAGCGGCGAAAGAGCACTGGCAGCGGATTCCGGAGTATTTTGAACACCGGTAGTCCAAGTTAAATTCAACCATGGTTGGTCATTGCTATCATCAACGGATGTAATCTCAACTAAGCCTGTATCATCATCTCCGACGATTAGTAATTGTATGTATCCCGAGCCTGAAGCATGAACACTTTGGGCGATTTCTGTAATATCAAATGTCATCCAATTTGTTGGATTGACATCTTGAACATCGACAAAGTTCTGGTTGGCATCAAGGGCTCCCGATGCACCGGCAGCGCTCCAATTAACCGAACCATCACGAGTCATGCCGGTAGCGTTTTCATTCCATGTACCATTTAGAGCATGGATTGATATCCTCTGATCAGAAGAACTACCCCACTCTGGATATAGGTTGAGGGTTGCAGCCTTCAAAGTTGCATTTTGGGGCATGGGGAAATCTGCAATTGGTATCTTCATCAAGGCTGTAGCAATTGAGCCATCGGTACGCTCACCAATTTCCAATGAATTTGCACTACCATGGCTGCTATTCAAATCGCTACCAGAATCTGCAACCCAAGTATCGACGAAATGCGGTAATTGTAGCGAAGGCATACCTTCGTGATGATGTAATTCAACTGCTGCGGTATCATTGTCGATAGACCAAGTGGTTAAATCGGGAATGTGGAAATAATTGTACTGACTCCAATCTCCGATTTGATTTGTATTTGAAACTCCTCGAACTCGCCAATACCATGTGGTGGCGGTATCCAAATCAACTGGAACCTGAAATGTCATATTTGCCAAATCAAAACCACTACTAGTCCAAGAACTATAGGAAAGCAAGTCTGCACTTTCGAAAGAAGTATTGCTATCGATATCGATGGCGAAAGCAGAGGCATTAACATTGCTTTGATACATCCAATTCAACAAGGGGTTCTGAATTGGCTTCGGCTCAATTCCATCTTCAACTGACCAACTTCCATTGGTTGGACTCAAAAGAACTGGTTCCTCTGGAATGGCTGAAGAACCTGGGACATAGGTGAAGGTTAATTCAGCCCGTGAAACCGCAGAATTTGTATTTCCATAAAATAATGCCTCTCTATCAGAACCGGAACCAGACCCTAAAATCGCCAAAATAACATCGAAGTTTATTCCATTGCGCATTGAATTCTGAACCCCCAATGTAACGTTCCATTCAATCCAAGTTGCACTACTACTGGTGACAGTGGTAGAGGACAATAGTTGGCCACGCTCCCAACCCTTGGCGCCCGCAGTTCCCCAAGAATTACGGCCGTCGTAACTATTCCAAGTTGCTCCTTCTTCTGTCCAATTATGTTGATTGCTCTCGAAAGCACCGATATATGGATTGCCGCTATTGTAAGACTGCTTGAATCGTAAAGTTGCCTCGGTAACTGCGAATCCAGAAGGCAATAAATGTGTCAATAGTTGGCAGCCAAAGAGGATACTCGTCGAGCCCCATTGACTGTAAGAAACCTGCATTTCCTCTTCATCATCATAAGATGTATCGGGCATACCACTGTCGATATAGGTGTCCTTGCAATCTGGGTGCTTGCCATCTGTCGAAGCATTTCCATCACTCAACCTGAATTGATATTCATCGCCACCTAGCCAAGTAGAAGTCAAATCTGTAATGAAAAATGACTGCTCATTCCAAGAGCTCCATCTGCCATTAGAACCGATTTGTGCCATTCTCCACCAGTACATTGCACCGCTGGATAAGCCATCTCCAGAAGTGATGTTTATTGAACCATCAGAGGGTTGGAAATCATTATCTGTGCTAGTATCGATATCTTTGAGCAGGTTGTTGAAGTATTGGTCATCGGATAATTGATAGAGGATTTCATTACTTGAGGAGGCGCTTCCATTCCAAGTTAGTTCAGGTGTGGTGTTTCCCGAAAGGTTGTAGCCGTTGATATCCCAAACTGCTTCTCCGGCCAAAGGTGCAAGCATTTCCACCTCGCTACTCGCAGCATTTGTACCCCATTCATAAGTCAAGACAAAATGAGGTTGGTTGCTAGTGGTTGAGTCCTCTGTGCTGTAGAATGTGATATCGGTTGAGGAAGCATATGTTCCATCTGCAGCCCTTCCATTCAACAACATGTCGAAGGGTTTGGTAAATCCATTGGAGATTTGAGATTGCAAGTCTATACTTGTATTGAAACGGAATGTACTACTGCTATTATCCATCACGATACGGTCCATTACCGACCCAAGTTCAAGGTCCCACTCAGCATTATTTCCAAGTGGACTATCCCAAGTTGCAGTACCTTCATCCCAATCGACATAATTTGTCGCATGATGCATGGCAACAGGTTCTGCACCATTGTAAGCACTGCGAGTAAACACAACTTCTGAAGAAAGAATTGTTGCATTCACAGGAAGTCCTAATTGTTGTAAATTGAGCCTGACTAAAATCCTAGACTCTTGGTCTGGTCCGGTATCGGTTCCAGTTGTCATCGTAGCTTCCGAACCCATTGCTGTTGTTGATTGGGAATCATCTAATTCTGTATCCCAAATCGTATTGCTCGCTAATCCAAGGTCATCTGCATCAATGTCAAGGCTGGCTGTTCCATCACCATTGTCTGTTATGTCATGACCCGGCAAATTAAACCAGCCACTTTGCCATTCACCAATTTGGTCGCCATTCATAGCCCGCATTCGATAGTAAATAGTTGAACCATTACTAAGGGCATTTGAGGAGCCAATGCTCATACTTCCATTGCCTGCAAGAGTGAACATCGAAGGGTCGTCAATGGAATTCCAATGACTTCCAAAGTCTGATTCCATCCTAAACTTATCAGAACCTGATACCTGAACCAATACTGCATCTCCAGATAGGTTGGTCCAAGTCATAGTTGGTGTGGTATCTGCAGCCAAAATGAAATCTCCAGTCATCAATGATGCGCCATCTTCAATCCAATTTGGAAGGATACTGCCAAGTGAGGATGCTGTGTTGTTACTGAATTCAATACTCAAAGTAGGGTGTAAGGAGGTATTACTGTCATCGCTGGTATAGCACTCATATTGTGAATCTGTACCAGCCACGATAAATCGCATTGAAGTCCATGCATTGAGAACACGTTGTTGCACAAGTCGAGTCACATTCAAGTTCACTGTACCATTGGTTGAAACTGCCAATGAGGGTTCCCATGCTGAACGGTCGAGGAGGGATTCTGCTCCCATTTCACTCCAACTCACCGAAGTGTTGGAGTTTCCCCAATTGGCATTGCTTTCGTTAAACCCATGAGTCAAGTTTGAAATTTGGAAAAACGCTGATTCGCCATCACCTTGGGAGCATTCCAAATTCAATGTAGCAGAATGGACCTGCACCGAACTAAGATTCAAAACAAAATCTAACAACATTCGGCTCTCTGACATTCCATCAATTCCTACCGATGCGGCACCATCAGAACCATGATTTGCCAGTGGCGAGCTGGATTCAATCATTGTATCAATACTAACATTGAAATCCCATGTTGTAGAAACTCGAGAAGGATTGCCATCTTCCTGCAAAGTTGTTGCGGGATATAATTGTGGAACCATCAAGTCAGCAAAGAGAAAAAGAATCACTAGAATCAATGCGCGGGTACTATTTTTTGGTGAAGTGGTGGTCTGTAGCATGCCCATGTTGCAGTGGACAATCTGACTTTGTTATCAGGCTTCGCCTCGGCCGCCCGTAGGGCGGCCATGAGAAAGGCTCCAAAGACAAGGTTCAATGGGCGTCGCCATCAGCCCATTTATTGCATGAGCGAACTATGGGTCGAGAAGCATCGACCGAAGACGGTCACGGAGATTCGTGGACAAAGCAGCGCAGTTAAACGGCTGAAAGTTTACGCTGTAAAAAAGGAATTTCCACACTTGCTTTTCGCTGGCCCACCAGGGACCGGAAAGACCACTGCTGCAATGGCCTTAGCAAGAGATGTATATGGGGAGAAATTTCGCGATAACCTCCTCGAAATGAATGCCAGCGATGAGAGAAAACTGGAAAGTATACGCACAAAAGTCAAGCAGTTTGCCAGAACTGCACCCCTACATGGTGCCGCTTTCAAGATTATTTTTCTCGACGAGGCAGATGCATTGACCAATGATGCTCAAGGTGCTTTGCGAAGAATAATGGAGCAATATGCCCAAACTTGTAGATTTATTCTATCCTGTAATTACTCCTCTAAGGTAATTGAGCCTATTCAGTCGCGCTGTGCAGTATTTCGCTTTAGGCCGCTGCCAAATGATGATGTAACATCCCAGATTATGTCTGTCTCAGAAATTGAAGGAGTTGAATTAGATGCTGACGCTGCTGAAGCGATAGTTCTGATCAGCAGAGGTGACTTGCGCAAAGCGATTACAGCCTTGCAAGTTGCAGCCGCCCTTGACCCACATATCACTCGTTCAATGATTTACGAAACTACTGCAACTGCTCCTCCAGAAGCCTTGCAAGGCTACCTTTTAGCTTGTCGAGAAGATGGCTTCCATGCAGCCCGAAGAAGGCTGCGAACTTTGCTTGATGAATTTGGTCTTGCAGGAACGGATTTAGTCAATCAATTACATAGAGAATTATACAATTCTGATTTCCTCAGTGAAGGGGCTAAATTAGACTTAACCGAATTGATGGCAGAGATTGATTTTCGCCTTGTCGAAGGTGGAGGCGAAGACCTACAACTCGATGCCTTAACCGCTAGAATTTGCCAATCTCTGTCCAATTGAAAAATCACTTTTCTCAATTAAAGAACTTTACTTTCAGTTTTCCTAAATAACCCCCTTGGAAAATCACATACCCCTCAGCCTGATGCTAATGTTGGGATGAAATGATGAGACGACGAGATCAATGGTTAGACAAATTATGTTGGACACCTTTTGCAGGCTTAATCAGAGCACAAAGAAGAAGCGAAATAAAAGACAATAAAGGGCGTAAAAGAATACGTAAAATTTGCCAAAAATTACTCCACGAATTTCCTGTTATCTTGAGCCTGTGACTACAAGGGAATATTGCCGTGTTTCTTAGGTGGTGTCCACTCACGCTTAGACTTCAACAAACGCAAGGCGCGAATTAACCGGAGACGAGTTTCTTGTGGCTCGATGACATCATCCAGCCAACCATTTCTCGCTGCCACATATGGGTCGCCGAATTTTGCCTTGTACTCATCTATCAGGGAAGTTCTAACATTTTCACGCTCTTCGACACTTGCTGCAGCAATTTCTCTTCGATGAATGATATTTACTGCACCTTCAGCACCCATGACTGCTAATTCTGCAGTTGGCCAAGCAATATTATAGTCGGATTGCAAATGTTTGCAGGACATCGCCAAATATGCTCCACCGTAGGCCTTGCGTACAACCACCGTCATTTTCGGCACAGTTGCTTCAGCATATGCAAACAGTAATTTTGCGCCATGCCGAATGATTCCACCCCATTCTTGAACCACTCCTGGAAGGAATCCGGGGACATCCTCGAAGGTAAGAAGGGGAATCGAAAAGGCATCACATGTGCGAATAAAACGAGCAGCCTTGATTGAGGCGTCAATATCAAGACAACCTGCCAATACTTTTGGTTGGTTGGCAATTACACCAACGGGATATCCATCTAAGCGAGCAAATCCAATGACGATGTTCTCGGCATAACTGGGGAATAATTCCAAAAATTCTTCTTCATCAACAACTTCCTTGATGACCTTGACCATATCATATGGGCGATTTGGATTATCCGGCACGATATCCTTCAGGTCTTCAGATATTCTATCAAAGGGGTCAGGCGTAGGAAGGTGAGGCGGTTCTGCCATATTGTGGTCTGGTAGGTACGAAAGCAACATCGCAACGATATCTATCGCATCATCTTCATCTTCAGCAACGAGACAGGCAATTCCCGAACGACTTGAGTGCAAATCCGCTCCTCCAAGTCCGGCTGAATCTACTTCTCCAGAGATTACTTCTGGAGTCTCGAGTGGGCTAGACATGAATAATTGGCCATGCTCACGACCAAGGATTGTAAAGTCGGAAAGACTTGCAGACAGAGCAGAAACACCCACTACAGGGCCAAGGACCAAACTAATCATCGGAATACGACCACTGCATTGGACCAATCTATCGAGTAATACACCGGTTCCAGCAAGGGCAGTTACTCCATCCTGAGCGCGTTGACCCCCGCCATCCCAAATGCAAATAATGGGCACACGGGCTCTCTCTGCCATTTCAACAAGTTTGCTGATTTTCTGAGCGTGCATCTCACCCATACTACCTCCATGAACTGAAAAGTCCTGAGCGAAACAGTAGATTCGGCGTCCATCAATAGTCCCATGGCCAGTAACAACTCCATCTCCAAGATGATTCAATAAATGCAAATTATCATCAGTGGAACGATGAGATACAAAACTGTCAATCTCATGGAAACTATCCTCATCAAGCAAGGCTCTGATTCTGTCGCGTGCAGTCCTACGGCCACTATTGCGGATAGATTCGAGCCGCTTCATACCGCCACCCGCTAAGGCAGATTGACGGTAGGAGCGCAAATCCTCGACGTGATCTTGACTGCTCATCCAACCACTCCCATAGCAATCAAGTTCTTGACCAACGCGGTTGTATAAGCACACTATCAACTCTGCAAGTTGGGAGGGTTTTCACCCATTAAATTATCATTCCAAGCACCTTTGATTTGCTCGAAATCCCTGCCATGGGTTGAGAGTAAGTAATGCAGTTTAATCAAGGCAGAATCAGGTCCTGTATTACTATCATGGCCAATCATCCCCAATTCTTGTTGAATACGACCCTTTGAATAAACGGCTAAATTAACCGGTCCATGGATACACTGAGTGGAGACTACTGCGATTCTTCCTGAAGAGCACCACTCTCCGATGGCTTTGTGAAGTGCAATGTTTTCTGGTGTATCGCCCATTGCATCCTCAATCGGTAGATGCCCAAGACCAGTTCCATGAATCAATAATGCATCGTAATCAAGTCCTGATAAGGCACTGATGATATCAGCATGTAAGTGAGGACCTGCAAGCAGTTGGCAGATTCTAAGATTCTCATTTATCGAAGTAGGAGAATTCGTTATATCTCTTGAATAAGAAGGCTTGTAATGCCCCATTATTTGATGGCTCATTTCGCCATGGGAATTTGAAACATATGCTATTGGTTGAGAATTAACGCAACGGAAGGCATCTCTTCTACTTGAATGGCTCTTCCTTACTGCACATCCAGGTAAAACTACAGAACTCCCATCATCACTACTCGAATGCATGACAATAACCGCAGTATCTCCAAGTCCACCATCGGGCAAAGGTCCATGTGCCGCCCAATAAACTGCAGCCATGATATTTTCAGCGGCATCTGTTGAACCTCTGTCACTGGAACGTTGCGACCCTGTTAGGACAATTCTTCCGGGTGGCCGCTGCCCATTTCCAGCCCACATATAGGAAAGAGCGGCTGAAGTAAAGTGCATTGTATCAGTACCTTGGGTAATCACTACCCCAGTAGCACCATCTGCAAAAGCATCAACAATCGCAGAGGAAATCTGATTCCAATGTTGAGGGCGCATGTCATCCGACCACATATTTCCAAGTTTTACAGCCTCAATCCTAGCGATACTTGCCATTTCAGGAAAAGCGGCGAGCATCTCCTCAGGCTCAAAACGGGCTACGACCGCCCCCGTTGCATAGTCCACCTTACTAGCGATTGTACCTCCTGTATGGATAATCCTCACCAAAGGCAATGATTGATCTAATTCAACTTCAGGAGTACTGGTGCTTGAAGATTCAACTGGTGGCGATAATTCCTCAAGTGAAGAGACCTCTGTTAGCGGATGGCTAACATTGTAGCCATTAACCAATTTTAGAGTGACATGGCCTTCTCCTGCAGAAGGCAATACCATTCCTTCATGCACGGTTTTTCCTGCAAATGTGGAAACTTCCATCCTTATGCGGCTTCCCAGCAAGGGCATAACAACATCCGCCATGGACAGTCGGGTAATTGGGGGCACATCAACGCTGCGCGTCGGACAGTCGCTACGGCCGCACCCTTGAAGACGGGGCGGCGAGTCGGCGGGCTCGTCGCCGGGGTGGCGTAGTTGGTGGCGCGTCGGACTCATAGGGCAGCCAGAAATGGCATATGTTCGCGCTGAAGTCAATCTCCGTGGTGTCTGAGACATCCGAAGGTCGTGGGTTCAAGCCCCACTCCCGGCACTGAATCAACGATGTTTGATGATTTATTGTTGATTCAGTGCCGAGAGGCCGGAATATTGTTTTTTGATGTTCTTCGTGAATCGAAAGCGATTCACTCACCCCCCCCTCCTGGCATTATTCACGACGCTATGTTTTTGATTATTTGTCGTAAAAAAATGCCTTTCGCATGCGCAGCCATCTTGCTTCTTGATGTACGGGATTCTTGGTGCTCAGCAAACATTGCCCATTCTTGTTGCTGCGCAATGCTCAGGTCTCAGCATATTATGTTAGAACTGCATGATTGTGGCTGCTTTTTGAGTCGGAGAATAAAAAGGCGGGGCTCGGGTGGCGTGGCGCATGGTGGACATTGGAACTGCGATGGCCGCTGCTAGAGCTGAACGTGCTGAACGCCAGAAGAAAAAGGACGGGGATAAAAAAAGCCGTAGTGGTAGGAACCACGGAATAGAGGCTTTTGACCCTGTTAAGCACGTTTCCAAAGAACGTGCAGATATGCTCTCGATGTGGCTGGTTATCCTTTTTGCTATCGTCGTCGGCTTAATGATGCGCTATGCTGTCATGCCTGCATTCGAAGATTCAGATGGCGACTTGCTTTGGGTACTTCCAATGTCTTTAGTTTTCCTTATTCCTTCCCTTCACCGCCTCGTAATGTCAGAAGAGTTGCTTGAGCACTATGGAAAGGGGACCTGGTTCAAGGCATCTTTCCTACTTGTTTTCGGTTGGTTGGCGATTACTTTCCTCTTGTCAAATCCACCTTTTGGGGATATTGGGGCTCCTGAGGCTGCTGCGGCATGGACAGTTGTGGTTGTTGATGGAGAAGACTTGGTTATGACTCACGATGACCTCGACGGCGGCGATGAGATGGAATTTCATCTTCCTGAGGGTCAATCATCCTTGAACGGAGATGTTTGGCTTTTATTCGGATTGAGAGATAACATGGATACATCGAAGGCAACGGTTTCTGGAACAATAACATTGTTTGACGGGAGCGTTCATAATTTGAGTACTAATTCATCTCATTTTGCTAATTTGAGTGAATGGGGAGGGTCAATGAAGGATAATGATGCCAATTTATCTTGGCCAACAATGCTTCCTCATACTGAAGATGTTGGAACTGCTATTCGCTTGAGTACAGAAGGACTTGGTATTGGTGTGCATACAATTGAAGTGACTTTTGAGGAAGATGGCGACCCTTGGCACAACAGCCGTTCCTATACTTGGAAGGTTATCGTCAAGGAATATACTCCCCCGCCTGTCGAGTGAATCACTTTCTCCGATTGGCAAGGTCAAGTAGCCCAGTTGCTGGTTTTTCATCCTCGAAGACTTCTATCACATCCTCAACGATTTCTATTACTGCCTTGGGTTGTTGATGCCCGATTATCGTTTGTTCGACTACGGTGGTGGTGGTTGACTTACGCATATTGCCGAGGAAGGCCACAATGAGTAATACAAAAATTGCTCCAGCGGCTATTCTTAATTTAATATCATCAAACATTGATACTACCTCCTCGACTTCGGCAGCATTGGCTTGTTCTTCACCTTCAGAAATTGAATAACTTAATTTTTGAACTCCGGTACTTGCACCTTGTGATTCTATTTCTGCCCAAATTGAATGCTCTCCAAGGCTAAAGAAAAGTGGTTCGAGTAGAAGTGTGCAAGCCAATGCGCCATCACTCCATTCCAAGCATGCAGCACCGTTGATATCAACCCAATCACCTTCTCTCCATGCAATTCTGACTTGGTGTGTAATCGGTTGATCATCATCGAAGAATGTGAAACCAAGACTGATGTTTCCATCTTCTCGGACTTCGGGAGAATGCCATGCTACGGAAGGTGCATCATCAACAGAAGAGACATTAACAGTGAATGAAGAAGTGATATTGGTACTTCCATCATTTACGGAGATTTGCCAACAATCCTCTATTCCGAACCAATTTGCGCGACTACTCAAGACGAGGAAATCCCCGCTGATTGCTACAGTCAAAGGTGGTTCTGAACATTCTTCATCAGAGAGTGAATATTGCAGGTTGCCACTATCGGAATCATATGCAATGCTTGAAAGTGGAATTTGAATACTGGAATCTTCTTCAAAACTAAAATTAGTCAAAATGAAGACAGGCGGGTCAGGGAGGGAGTTTACTCTCAGTGGGAAGGCCTCCCAAATGGCTGCTGTAGCGCCGTCGCTCACACTGATATTGAGAATGGCAGCACCAGACCAGTTTTCTGCTGCATCAATGTGTAGTAAGTTGTCTTGCCAGTCGAGGCTGATGTTAGCATCATTACTACTTCCAACAACCACAAGGTCTTGACCTTCAGGGTCCTCAAACCATTGTGAAAGATTAAGTTGCAACCCATCGCTATCTTCCTCGAAAGATTGCTGGGGAATATCTGCCAACTGGATTACCGCATCATCTACAGGTAGCAAGGTTACTACTGTACTGAGATTGAGGGAGTCTGGATTTGATGAGACTTCACTTAACCAAATATCTAGGGCCAAACTACCCTGCCATTCTGGCTCTCCAACATGGGTCAAGGTGATTTCACTTCCATTATTGTAAATTGAAATGTTTTCGCTGCCATTACCACTGAGGTTGGCTTGCATGAAAATGATGTCTTGGCCGTCTGGGTCTGTAGCAAATAGGCTGGGTTGCAGAGTTATTGAGGTGTGCTGGTCAAAGGAAACTTGTGGAGTTGGGAGAACTTCTTGCAAAGGAGTATTCCCGCGGGTTAGGGTGAAATCATACGATGCCATCATACCATGCCATTCTGCGAATAATGTGATGACTTGTCCTCCTGGGACTAACATATCCCCTTCGATTGTACAGTGAGCAGAGTCGTTTCCATCATCAAATCCACCTGCAATTAGAGAGCCGTTCCAATGGCGGCACCAAGCAGAAGAGGAGGATGCACCCAAGATTGAGCCATCGCGGTGCGAGAGATTGATGCTCAAATTAGCGGATTGACCAAGTTGTAATTCTTCATCCGGAGAAGTTGTACCGGTAATCTTCAGCAATCGAGAATTATTGAGGTTTTCATCGACATAAGCATCGGAATCTGAAATCGTTTGAGGGTCGATATCTCGATTGCTGGCATTTTCCCACTTTGTGTGGTCGCCCTTCAAGATAAGGTCAAGATAAGGTTGGATATGGTCCATCGCATGAGTCTGTTGTTCTTCTTTGTCCATATCTCCTGAGCCATCTCCAAACTCCCACCAATCGTTCTCATCTTCATATTGCAAATGATTCGCCCCATGCGGGGACATTCGATGCCAACCGCCATTCCAATTCTCGATGACCTTGTCGAGGTTGTCTGCGGCTGGTGCTAAATCATCTGCTGTTCCTGTAAGGAAGAGAGCCATCGAAGGTTCTGCAGGTGTGCCACCTGCGAGGTTTTGAACTCGTGAATCACTAATATCGATCCCAAGAGCAAATAATGCTCTGGGTGGTGGTAGATTAACTGTTGAAGTTTGAGATTGCCATAAGGCATTGACCAGTGCTGCACTCATAGCACCCGTACCGTGACCTGCAACACCCCAGTGTTCTAAGTCTAAAGCCCCGATGAGATTGTTTACGGAAGTGCTGCCATTGGTATTGTATTCCGCCAACTGAGAAATCAATATCGCCATATCTGCAAGCAATTCTTCTTCCTCCATATTATCCCAAGTTGGTGCAACGATGACTACATATCCCGAATTTGCAAGTTCTGTAATCCACTCATAATTATCCAATTCCTCACCGTCATCCACCCAATAAACTAGGACTGGAAATGGCGCTCCGCTGATATTGAAATCTACTGCTTGACCGCTTTGATTTTCAGCCGGATAGGTCATTATTCCCTGCCATTTTTCGTTTATTCCAACACTTTTGTTGATGTTTAGATTTAACTTTCCGGCATTGAAAGTTTGTGAATCAAATACCTGACTGAAGTTACTGTTTTCTTCAGCGAATACTGGAGCAAAAAAAGCCGACAAAAGTAGCCATGCAATAACTCCAATGCGCTTGCGCATGTATTACTCTGCACGCCTGACGGTCTTCAATGATACGCATCCACTCTTCACAGGATGTTGGCTTCTACATGGGCAAGTCTTGCGAGCAATAATCCAAGTTCAGGCAGTTGAAGGGCTAAATCGGGTCGCCAAAGAGTAGACCATGAAATGAGATGTTGAGCGGCTAATAACCAACGTCCATCAACTGCCTTATCGACATCTGAAAGAATCTCTATTCTCTCTAAATAATCACCTATCATGGGTTTGTAGGCTGCATTCATGAAGAAACCCTCGACTTCGTCATGGTCATTACCTTCGAAATCCACAGTAAGTTGGGCAGGTGTTTTTGAATCAACAATCGCGGCTTCCCATGGGCCATCTTCCCGCAATTCTCGCCGCCCACCCAACCAACGCAATTTTCCACCTTCGCATGACCAAGCCCAAGCAGTAGAACGAGCAGCACCACCGCCTCCACGCATATCAAGAACGGGAGAATCATCCATCCCGATTCCAAGATATTCAGCAACAAAAACCATTCCTGGACCATCGGTTGATGCAGCCCACCACTCTCGGTTATTCCAACGTAAACAATTGATGCTTTCAATACCCTTTGATTCATCCACATAGCGCAATGATGCTGCGCCAAGTTGATGTTTTAATGGACTAGTCAAAGATAACCACACTTCTTCATGTGAACCCGGGATTCTATCTGGGCCAATCGGTAGATGTGGAAAATCACCTTTTTGTAATAATGAAGGAGGGCAATCCTTCACCGCATTTGTTGCTGCAGCAACCGCCTTCTCTAGACGATGGTAAGAAGCGAATTTCTCGAGTGGCAAGTCGGTTAATGACCAATTTACTGAATGTGGTAAGGCATCAACATATGCCCATGCAAGTGCATCTTCAACTTTACGAGCAGGGATTATCATCACTCGTTTCATCTGAATATCTGCAGACTGTTTCCCCTCTCCTTCACCCGCTAAATGGGAGACTACAAGGCGGGACAAAACTGGAGATAAAGAATGAGCGATTGGGTCGCCGGCGCTACCGTAGCGAACTGCGACCATGCATTGGCATCGATGGATATAGTACAAAGTTTGCGCTATCGTCCTGCATCAACCTCTTATGGCACCCCTACTCTCCGGTACACGAGGCATATGAAGAATAACGGCTCTCTACTGTGGATGTTGCTCGGTGCATCACAAATATTCCTGATGTGGTCAATGTGGGAAGAACTCGAAGGACCGATGACTACATTATTCGGTTCAAGTGGTGCAGCAATGATTGTTTTGGCCGGATATTTCTGGATTCAGGAAAAGCGAAATGAGTCCCTTTCTGAACTTCAAGGCTACGATAAACATGAGCGCAGCGCGGTGGTTCGCGGTGCAGACGGGGGATTAATCAATGAACCAATCAAGGGCCGTGATAGTTCCGGTTTTACAATAACGATAATCTGGTTCGCAATCGCTTTCGCAGTCTCAAAGTGGTTGTTCTGAGGGTTCCTAATGAGCAGTAGCCTGAATCGCCTAATCGGTGATGAAACGCATGAAAATTTAATCGGTGGATATTGGATTTTCATTAGGCGGATTCTATGGGTTGGAGTACCATTATTGATGATCTTCGGAGGGATTGCACTGGGGATTCATAAGATTTGGGTAGCCATCATTGTGGGTGGAAGTTTAGGCCCTTTAATCACCTTAGAAAATAAATTCGTAGCTTGGGCACATAAGGCAACGGGCGAAAGCAGTAAAGCCTCCACCACCAGTGGCAAGGCGAAGAAGGTCTGAGCACAGGGGGGAAATGATGGTTAATCTGTTTGAGATGGTAGGACTTGGTGACGTAACCGGTCTTGACCTATTATTCGCCTCTGCTGCCCTGATAGGTGGTATTCTGTTCATCGCCTGGTTCTTCCTACTGATGGTGGGAGGCTTGGCCGGAGGCATTCTTGATGGCGTCGGGCTTGACGTTGACATGGGTGCTGACCTTTCATTCAAAGCCTTCACTTTTCAGGGAATTATTGCCTTTATTCTGATGTTTGGATTAGTTGGACTTGCCCTTTCCCGCTCCGACCAAGGAGATATGATGGCATTATTTGCAGGAACAGTAGCAGGTGGTGCTTCGATGTGGTCGATGGGTAAAATGTTCCAAGCATTCCACAATGTTCAAAGCAGTGGCAATATGGATATTCAAAATGCAGTTGGACAGGATGGCACTGTCTACATGCGAATCAAGCCCGGAGCAGTGGGACAGATACAGGTAACAATTCAAGGAGCGTTGAGGACACTAGATGCCATCGCTTCAGATAGTAGTCTATACTTGAAGACTGGAGCAACCGTCACCGTTGAGAAAATCGTGGCTGGTAGGATGGTCGTCATACCATATGACGCAAATAAAATAGAGGAGGAATAAGAATGGCAGATGACGGAACAGGAATAATGACGATTGCAATATTAGCCTTTATTGGCTTATTATTTATGTCGGTTGTGCTTTATGCATCGAGATTTAAGCGCTGCCCATCAGATAAGATTCTGGTTATATATGGAAAAACCGGCGAAGGAGAATTCGCTCAAACTCACCACGGAGGAGGAAAATTCGTTTGGCCATTATTCCAAGATTATGCCTTCTTAGACCTCAAACCGATGACGATAAACATCGACCTACAGAATGCTCTCTCCCAGCAAAATATCCGCATCAACGTACCAAGTACCTTTACCATCGGAGTTAGCACCGTCAAGCACATCATGCAGAATGCTGCAGAGAGATTGCTCGGATTACAACCCGCCAACATTGAAGAAATGGCAAAAGAAATCATCTTCGGACAGTTGAGACTGACCGTTGCTACCCTGACAATCGAGCAAATCAATCAGGACAGGGAGTCTTTTCTGGAATTAATTCGCACCAATGTTGAGCCCGAATTGAGCAAAGTGGGACTATTCCTCATCAACGTCAACATAACAGATATCACCGATGAAGCAGATTATATCGAGAGCATTGGAAAGAAGGCTGCATCAGAAGCGGTCAACAAGGCCAAGGTAGATGTTGCAGAAGCAGAAAGAGATGGTGCTGTAGGACAAGCAGAAGCAGACCGAGAGAAAGAGGTTGCAGTTGCTGAAAATCATGCAGAAGCAGAAAAAGGAAAGAAAGCAGCATTTGTCAATCAACGTGTTTACGTTCAAGAACAAGAATCCATAGGAATTGATGGAGAAAACAAATCAAAGGCAGAAATCGCTGGCTATAACGCAGGCCTTGCGGAAAAAGAAGCAGAGGCATTGCAGAGGGCAGAAGTTGCCCGTAGGGGTGCTGAAACTGAAATCCAAAAGGCCCAGTATAAACTCGAACAAGAGCGCCTAAAGGCCGAGGAAATCGTGCGTGAAGAAATCGCCAAAACTCAAGTGGAAATAGCAGCAGAAGCAGAAGCAGAGCGAACTCGCAGAGTCGCACAGGGAGAAGCAGATGCAATACTTTCACTGCGCAGAGCAGAAGCGGAAGGAATTGCTGAGGTCCTGAATGCCAAGGCAGCAGGATATGAGAAGTTGGTAGCAGCCAGCGGAGGAGATCCAAAAGCAGCAGCCACCTTATTGATGGTAGAGAAGATTGAGAGCATTGTCGCCAGTCAGGTCGAAGCAATCTCCAACTTGAAGATTGACAAGATAACCGTCTGGGATTCAGGGGGTAATGCAGGTGAAGGCTCGAGTACATCCAACTTCGTCTCAAACCTAATCAATACCTTACCACCACTACATGATGTTGCAAAGATGGCTGGGGTTGACCTGCCTTCTTATCTAGGCAGCATGGCAGAAGATGCTGAGAACTGAACAAGGCCCTTAGGACCTTAGAATGGGAAACGCTTGAAGAGGCGAGGCAAAGCCCGACAGACATGGACAGTGACCTAGATATCGCAAGAGCTGCAACCATCGAGCCAATTGAGGAGATTGCTTGGAAGTTATCTATACCCATTGAAGACATCATGCATTTTGGCAGTGGCATTGCAAAGGTCAAATGGTCGGCAATAAAAGCCCGCCTCAGCAAGCCACAAGGAAATTTGATACTGGTCACATCTGTTAACCCAACTCCATTTGGAGAAGGAAAAACAGTCACCACCATCGGCCTTTCCCAAGCGCTCAACCGCTATGGTGCCAAGGCCGTTTGTGCAATTCGTGAACCAAGTATGGGGCCAGTATTCGGAATTAAGGGAGGGGCAGCCGGTGGAGGATTCTCTCAAGTTTTGCCGATGGAAGAAATCAACCTTCATTTCACAGGTGATTTGCACGCTGTCACATCCGCTCACAACTTATTATCGACTTTGCTTGATAATCATATCAAACATGGGAATGACCTCCAAATAGACCCTCTGAGGTTGACTTGGCCACGCGTTATCGACCTCAATGACCGAGCCCTAAGAAATGTGACAGTTGGCAAAGGTGGGGCTGCTAATGGTTATGTTCGGGAAGACCGCTTCGACATTACAGCAGCAAGTGAAGTGATGGCTATTCTCGTACTTGCTTCAGATTACAAAGACTTGAGAAATCGACTAGGCGACATCGTAGTAGGGCAAGATACTGCAGGAAACCCTGTACGTGCCGAGCAATTGGAAGCACCAGGTTCAATGGCTCTACTTCTAAGACAAGCATTCCTACCTAATTTGGTTCAGACTTTGGAAAAGGACCCTGCCTTCATTCATGGCGGCCCATTCGCAAATATTGCCCACGGAAACTCTAGTATCATTGCCGATAGATTAGCGTTATCATGCGCTGATTACGTAGTCACTGAAGCAGGATTTGGTTCTGACATGGGAGCCGAGAAATTCATGCATATCAAGGTAGCAACAAGTGGTAGAGCCCCAGATTGTGTAGTCATGAATGTGACTATTCGTTCGATGAAGTTACACGGTGGAGCCTTTGGAGATATTGGCGGTCGCAGACAAACTTTAGAAGAGATGTCCCAAGAAAATGTGGAGGCCGTAAAAGCAGGAGCCAAGACCAACCTCGACCGCCATGTTAGAAACATGTTGCAATTCGGTGTACCAGTTATTGTTAGCATAAACAAATTCCACAGCGATACTCAAGCCGAAATAGATGTTTTGCGTTTGGTAGCATTAGAATCAGGAGCCAAAGATGCAATCGTCTTCGATGGCCATGCACGCGGCGGGATTGGCGGCTTAGAATTAGCAAAGGCAGTGATTGGAGCCAGCGAGGAGCACATCGCAGCCGGCAGACCATTCACTCCTCTCTTTGAGAAAGATGCTCCACTAGCAGAAAAAGCCCTCAAAGTGGTAACTCATATTTACGGTGGAGCGGGAATCAATATCCACTCCAAAGCCCACCGCCAATTAACTCAAATCAATAAGTGGGGGTACGGAAACCTCCCCATTTGTATGGCTAAGAGCCAATACTCATTCTCTCATGACCCCCATTTACTGGGAGCACCAAGCGGCTTCGAAGTACCAATCAAAGAATTCAGACTAAATGCCGGTGCCGGATTCGTAGTAGCAGTTCTTGGTGATATCATGACCATGCCTGGACTACCAAAGCGCCCTGCTGCGGCTGATATGGACATGGATGAAAACGGAAACTTGACCGGAATATTTAGTTGATTTGGTGATGCGATGCAAATTATCAAACGCTCTGAAGAATTGATGAGAATCAGGGTTCGAAGCGAAGATGATTTGTGGAGCCTTGCTCACCTTTGCAGAAAGGGCAGATTACTCGGGATGCTTGGAGAGCGACGAGACCAAACTACCGCTGGTCAAGAAGGCGGGAGAGCGAAAGTCGCCGAGCGAAAAAGAATGTGGATTGTTCTACGAGTTGAGTCACATGAAGTCCAAGCCTTTAGCGAAACTCTGAGAGTGCACGGGATTATCGAAAAAGCACAAATCGACAAGGGTAGTCACCACACCCACATGATTGCAGTTGGGGATGAGGTGGAAATAACAGCCGAATCATTCCCCCAAGTAGACTGGGACCTTTTGGAAAAAGCCAGCAAAGCCAGCGGAGAATCAAGATTGGCAATTGCAATTGTCGAACACGATGAAATTACGCTCTACGAATTAGCATTACACGGAATCAGAGAAGTTGCTCAATTCACCATGCGCGGTGGAGGAAAATACAGCGGAGGGATACGAGCCAGTCAAGAAGTCCAAGATTCATTTAGAGCAAAAGTCGCCAAGGATTTGCACCTACAATTACCCGAAAAGGTAGCGCTATTATTAGCCGGCCCTGGCCTTGCAAGAGAGGCATTACTCTCTGAAATGAAACATACTGGAAGAACTCTGAAAACGGTGGGGACTTCAATTGGCGGACGCTCAGGAGTCAACGAAGTATTGGCAGAAGGGTTGGCAGGGGAATTACTCGAAGAACATGGTTTGGTCAAAGAAATCGGATTACTTGAGGAATGCTGGCGGCGCCTAGCAGTCGATGGCCCAGTTGCTTATGGCAAGGAGCAATTGCAAAAAGCCCTCGAAGAAGGTGCCGTGGAAACTCTACTCATCAGTGCTGATTTACTTCGTTCAGAAGATAAAATTAATGGCGAAAGTTGGAGCAAATGGGTAGATGATTTGGCCGACATCAATGCCACGGTCCAACAATGCTCAACCGAGCACGATGCCGGACAACAATTACTCGGCTTTGGTGGAGCCGTGGCTTTATTACGCTTCAAAATGTGAGTTGCTAAGATGGCAAGAATCATCTGCATCGGTGAAGCGATGAAGCGCTACATGTCAAAGACTGGAAAACAAAGTATTGGCGGAGCCGAACTAAACGTCGCAGTTGCCCTTAGTTCCCTTGGTTGGAAAACCACTTGGCTTAGTGTGCTGCCCGAAAATGATGAAGGAATGATTGCTGCTATATCTCGGACTGGTGTCGAATCAGTGATAATTAGAAATGATGGAGAGGTTGGCAAATACACTGTAATTGAGGATGAGCAAAGAGTGCAATACCAGAGAGAAGGTTCTGCCTTCGCATTGATGGACCCAGACGATATCAATATTCGAACTTTCATGCAAGGGCATGAATGGGTGCACCTAACTGGTATCACGCCATTTCTTGGGCAGGGTCCAAGAGCACTCTGGAATAGAGTGATGATATTTTCTGAACTTGACGACATAAAATTGAGCCTCGACATCAATCATCGACCAGCCCTTTGTAGTCGAGATGAACTGTGGGATGTTATTGAGCCACATCTTCGCAAAGTCCACCTCCTATCGATGTCAGAACAAGACCTCCATTGGATCGCCTCCAAAGAAGGCATGTCGGGGAGCGAAGAAGAAATTTGCAAACAAATTGCCCGTAAGTGGCTCATCAATAGAGTTGGATGTACTTTCAAAGAAACTCAAACTGGGAGGCTACAGGGCTGGCAAAAGCGCTGGTCGATAGTTGCAACTCCTTCGGAAGTAGAATCATCGAGAGAGAATAAAATCCTTCACAGACCCATTGAACATCTCGGTTCGGGCGATGCATGGGTAGCAGGGGTTATTCAAAATGAGAAGAATGCTGATGTGATTGCGGTCATTCAACAATCTACATTCGGTGACTTTTTCCTTTCAAATAATGTAGATTGCCAAAGCGCTGAATTTGAAACAATAAGCGGAATTGTCAATGCTGGAATCATCCCAATTATCCGTTCATCTTCAAGGGAAATAGCGGAAAAAGAAGCGAGAAGGGTTCTCGATAATGGAGCACAGTGCATCGAAATTTCACTCGATACTCCCGATTGTATCCGGCTCCTAGGTAGCATCAGAGAAAAGGAAATACTGAAGGGAGTCGGCACCGTACAGATACCTACCGAAGTAGTATTGAAGTCATATAGGAGAGGGGCCAGATTCTTCCTTTCTCCAAATAACCCTAAAGGATTTATCGAGGAATGTAAGATGTTCAATTCATTGGCAATTCCGGGAGTTTCTAGTATCGAGGAAGCAGAAGCGGCAGTCTCCCAAGGGGCTGTTTGCTTGAAACTCTTCCATTCGAAAAATGATTGGAGAATAGTGGAAATGGTGAAGATTAGGGAATTAATGCCTGAGGTTGTGTTGATTCCGGTTGGTGGTGTTATGGCTGAAGATGTTGAGAAGATGTTTGGAATTGGCATGGATGCGGTTGGTATTGGTGGTGCTTTAGGGTCTATGGATGATATAGAACAACAAGCCCTATTCTCTGAATAGATTTCAGATTATTCCCTTAGTTTGGAGTTATGCTGAAAGTTCATCATGACTCCAGCACCTTCTTCAATATCTATGCTGACTATTCTATTCATTCGAGAATAAATTACTCCAACTACAATCGCAACAGCAGCCATTATTCCAACGCAAAGTCCTATCAGAGTTCCAAGTACCTTTCCAATGGATGTTGATTCCAATTCATCGACGAGTTGTGCAGTATTTGACAATGCAACTAACTCTTCATCTTCGATGATTAAAGAAACCATAGACACTTGATATTGGCCATTAGTGGCACTAGAATTGAGGCTTAAATGGTGGACACCAACCGGCCAGTTTGAACAGTCAATAGTCAGATTATTAGAGTTCTTAATACCAGCAATAGGGCTTCCTTTGATAACAATACTGCTAGTATTTGTCCATTCATTTACGCTTAGGTTAAGCCAACATTCATTTGCCTCAAAAAGAGTAAATATTTCTGATGAAAGCGACACATCAACCGGAATTAAAGGAGGTGTTTTCAATGGGTCTTCACTCCCTCCAATGCTATTGTTTTCCTCTCCAGTGCTATTGCTTTCCGCTTCAAAATAAGGTATAGTTACACAAGAAGAATTATCCAATGCAAGTGGGTCATTAGGGTGTCCCTCATCCATAACCTCCCACAACTCCACTCTAAGACAATATGTTTCGCCTCTATCAATAATACCAGTCGCGCTTTCAGGGTCACTTAAGGTCCATTCATCCCATTCTTCGTATTCTTCTGAGAGGGCGGGAAACGCGTAATAACCCGTATCGAGCGGGGCTTCTGAATCAACTCCTGAATGCCACAAGTAGTAATCTACGTCATATGAATCTCCTATTACCAAATTTGAACTTTGTATCTCGGCGGTAAGGTTTAGGAAGGACTCTGAAAGAGGGTCCGTGTCAAAAATTAGTAGACTGCTAACACGCTCACCAGGACAATACCCCATTTCGTCGCGCTCTTCTCCATTGTCGCAATAGCCATCATCCTCGGATTGTAAAATAATGTTGATGCTGAATAAAACAGTCGTGATATCACCAAAATATGAAGTGTATGTAAATTCAAAGTCATGTACCCCATCACCAGCATTTTGGCAATCATACCTTGGAGGATCTGATCCTTCGATTGGTATTCCAGCAAATGAAATCACATCCCAACTCCCTTCCTTATCCCAATCCTCTCCAACCTTATCATTTATTTCCACCTGAAAAGAACATGGAAGTCCATCCAATAGTTCTCCCTCGACTACTGCTTCCATAGTGGGGTAGTGATCCATTTGTTCCACATATATTGTTTGGTTATCAAAATAGTCAGTCAGTTCATCACCCGACGGAATACCATCTATAATTCTTTGAACCCATAACTCAGCAGTATAGCTTCCAACCGCCCAAGGGGTTATCGGAATTGGAACCTCTGCATCAGGAGTTGAATTAGAAATATTAGTATGGTAAAATATAATTTCTGTTCTCTCATTAATCGAATGCTCAGGCTCAGCCTGAATTGTAATGTTTGCCTGAACGCGCAACTCAACATCATCCGTTTCATTTGTTTCTACCTCATAATAAACCCAAAACCCTTCCGTGTTACCTTCTTCATCTCCCCACCATGCCAGATAGGTGTGATTATCATCAAACCAAATTTCTACCCCATCCACCCCTGTCCCATCAGCTGCTACGTCTGTAAGTAGAGCAAATGCAGGAATTAATGATGTAAGAAGAAGAACTCCAAATAAAATACTGAGTAATGGTTTATCATTCTCTTGCTGCCACATATTTTCTGCATCTGAAATTTTTGGAAGTTTTATTCCAACAATAACTCCCACTACAATCGAGATTAAAATTGAGAGGTTAAAGATTGGAGTTCCGGCCTCACCTTGGATTTTTTCAGCCTTCGCTTGCTGCCTTTCAGCACATCCATGATTGCCTTTATTGGCTTCATCAGGACATGCATCTCCATATTCTCCCACCAAATTATCTCCAAAACCATCACCATCGCGGTCAAGCCATTGTTGGTCATCAAAAGGGAATTGATCATCGCTATTTCGTATCCCATCTCCATCATCGTCAACACAACCAAGATTTTCAGTCAGACTTGTACCATATTCCGAAGGGCAATCGTCTGAATTATTGCCAACTGGACTATCTCCAAAGCCATCAAAATCACTATCTAATTGCTGACTTGAATCGAAAGGGAATGAATCTAATTCATCATCAACACCATCGCCATCTGTATCAACAGCCAATACTCCTGAAATATTGCAAATGAGAATGAAGATTCCTAGCAGGGTGAGGTACCAGCGCGACTGCACCCTATACGGTGGCTAGAACTGCCATTCAAAGGTTTTGTAGACATCCACCCTTGAGGGTTCTTCCCATGAATTGCTCAGTTGAGTGCAAATCCCTTCATTGCCGAGGCTGTTAGCAACTTTTAGTGGGCCCGACCGGATTTGAACCGGTGATCCACGCCTTGTAAGGGCGTTGTCATAACCACTAGACCACGGGCCCTACAAGCCTTGGGCTGCACCTATCCCCCTTCAAATCGTCGGCAAGCCAACCTTGATGAATAAGATGGCTCTACAAACAATATATGGATGAGGCTGTTAGTGCCTTGGCTGCTCGATTAGGGCGCCGGCTGAAAGGTGTCGAGGGAACCATTTCATGCGCAGAGTCATGCACAGGCGGTCTGCTTTCTAGCACTTTAACCGATTTATCTGGGGCGAGTGCTTGGTACCGCCAATCATGGATTACCTATACCAACGAGGCTAAGCATCGACATTTAGGCGTCGGAGTTGAAATGTTAGCAGAACATGGTGCAGTCTCTTCGGATGTAGCGATGGCTATGGCCAAAGGAGCCCGTGAAAGAGCAGGTACAACTTTCGCCATTTCAATAACTGGAATCGCAGGGCCAAAGGCTGATGAAACTAATAAACCGATAGGCATCGTTTATGTTGGCGTTTCAACAGAAGAAGGTGAGCGCACAAAACAAGCCCGATTTGGCGGTTCACGCCAAGAAAACAAAGAATCATTCGTAGCCTTTGCTTTGCAATTCGCAATCCGACAATGGGATTTAATGCGAGATAAAGATGCGAAAATGGAAGCAGAGGATGTTCAAAAGCGTGAAGCTACTCGTGTTATCGAAGAAGAAAAGCGCCTCAAGCGACTGATTGCAGAAGCAAAAGCAAAGGCCTCTGCACCTTGGCAAGAACAAGTATGGGACCGACCCGTAAAGGCTGACCGCGACATTGGTGGAGATGTCGAATGGGAAAAATAGCCCTTTGATTCTGTTAAGGATTTTGACTGTTCGACATCGAAAGCCTTGAAGAGCCCCTCAACAGGGTTGTGGCTATGGCGCAGGCGGATTGGCAGGATATCCTCCAATATTGCATGGCCAATGGTATCCTCATCAAACGCGGTGTCAAAGAAAAATTGCTTGAGATGGATAACCCGATGTCTATCGTAGAAAAAGCAGAGCCTGGATTTCTCAAACTTGAGGATTTCGGGGCACCTGTGAAGGTGCTCGATGAAAGCCCTGCCGACTTAGCGCGTGTAATTGCGCCTTTGGTTGAAACCGCGCCCGTGCCGGTGTTCAAGATTCATGGCTTGGCGGATTATAACATGGATGATTTTCCAATGAAAGCGACAGATGCCTCTTCGGACATTGAAGTGCATTGGGAGATTACCGGAAATAGCGTTACTGAAGGGCGTATGGATGATATTCGCTCTTGCTTCAATGACCGCTTGAAAAAAATCAAACAAATGATAGTCAAAGCCGGATTGCCTACTCGTTGCAGCGATATTGCTCGCCTACAATCCGAGCGTATTCGCTTCACTGGCTACGAAAATATCGCTTGTGCTATAGGTCTGGTTAACGAACCGCGAAGCACGAAAAATGGCCATCTAATCTTCGATTTGGAGGACCATACGGGCGCCATGACCTGCTTATTGCGCAAGGATGATGAGGACCCAAATCCAGTAGTTACTTCTGGAATACTTCCCGATAATGTGATTGGCGTTTCTGGTTCGTTCAGCCGAGATGGTGATTTATTTTACATCTCAGACCTACATTGGCCTGACTTACCCAACCGTCAACGCGTTAATGCTGAACAAGGCGTTAGCGTTGCTTTTCTTTCTGATATCCACGTCGGCTCCAAGACCTTCTTGGAAGATCAGTGGTATAAGATGGCACAATGGATGCGAGAAGACCCACTTGGGCACACCATCAAGTATCTGATTCTATCAGGTGATGTGGTTGATGGAGTTGGTATTTATCCTAATCAAGACAAGGAATTGGCAATAACCGATTTGTATCATCAATATTCTCACTTTGCCCGCCTCATCGAGTTGCTTCCTGATTGGGTTGAATGTATCCTATTGCCGGGAAACCACGATGCTGTGAGACCCGCAGAACCTCAACCAGCCTTGGAACCAGATATTCAACAAGACTACAATACTACAAAATTTGTTGGCAATCCCTGTGAGTTTTCACTGCATGGCGTACGCCTACTGTCCTATCATGGCAAGAGTATCGACGATTTCGTTGCCGGCATGAGGACAATCACCTATGGCTCTCCAGTTGATGCGATGAAGCAGATGATGCTGCAGAGGCATTTGGCGCCTCAATGGGGAGGTAAGACTCCTCTTTCGCCGGAGCCTCAAGATAATTTGGTTATCTCGACGATTCCGGATATTTTTGTAACTGGCCACGTGCATGGGCATTCCTGTATCAATCACAAAGGGACTACTTTAGTTTGTTCTTCGACTTGGCAGGACCAGACTTCCTACCAGAGAATGCTGGGTTTCCAGCCACAACCCTGTATATTGACGGTGGTGAATTTGGGAACTCACAAAACTGCATCTATTCCATTCGCCTGATTAGATGGTGTCGCTCCTTCTACCGCGCAACATTGCTAAGGTTGTCAATAGCACGACTACTAAGAACATAATTTGCAACTTTGTATCGGCAAAAATATTCCCCGAGTTTGTTGTCTCTGTTTTTTCTTCAGACTCCTCTGGAGTTGCTGCTGTAGTTTCCTCGACGCTGAATTCGCTATGGCTAGTATTGCTATTTCCAGACGCATCAATTGCAGTTACACCAACCGTCCATTGACCTCTTGACAATGGCGTATTACTGCTGAGGTGGTGATTCTTTGAGATTGCGATTTGGCTGCCATCAATGTGGATTTCTTCATTTCCTTTTGTTAGGACTATTGCTTCGGTTGCGGCTTCTGAAGTATACCAAGTTATACTTGCCACTCCATCTTCTGAGACCACGACTACCACGTTGAGAATTTCAGGCAGGGTTGTATCCTCGACTGCTGAAGTCTGGACTTCAATACTGATATTGTCAATACCAGGTACGGAGATTATACAACTGTAATTTGTTGCTGTTGTTAATCCATTCACCGTTACTGTATGTGATGTGGTATTGGCTCCAACTGCCGTATTTTGCCCACACGAGACGGTCGAGGTTGTTGCTTGAGTAGTTTGGAATCCTATGATAGCGCTGCTGGCTGTTGCTCCTACAACAGTTGCTCCGAATATTTGTTGTTCCAATTCAGGTATCTCTATTCCTGTAAGTGCTGCAAATTTATGAGTAGTTGCTGAATAATCTGCCAACATTGCATTCTGGTCAACACCTTCTGGAGTCATCATATCGAGAATATTGGGGTCGTATTCTATGCCATCATCGCTTGCTGGGTCAGCACCGCCCCCTAATCTCCAAGTCTTAGCACTGGCATCTATTCCTCGCCATTTGCCATCGCCAAAGCCATCTTGACTTCCTAAGACGATGATGTACCGATAGCTTGCAACATCTTGGCCAATGACATCTTTGTTGACGGTTAGAGTGATGGTGTCTGTATCGCTATTTGCTGATACTTCAATTCCTTTGGAAATGGTCTCTCCACTTTCTGCCATTACTGCCTTGACTGCCCCTGGCTCTCCAGTTGCTGAGAGTGCAACTTCCCAAGCCCAGTCATCTGCTACGACAGCATTTGCTCCTTCTAGCATGGCAGTTTTTCCACTGCTGCTATTGCCTTGGTCGACGTAGATTTGGAGAATTTGATGGCTGAATCCATTGCTCATGCCCCAGATGTTTGTAATGTCATCAACCTCCACTTCGAAGCGGGCATTCCACGAACTTTGTGAAATCTTCAAGTGTTGGATATCCCATAGGCTACCGTCACTTGCGAAGTCCGTTGCCAATGGCATTTGGATTGCTCCATCTCTATCATCGTCTCCAATTGCATCGTCGATATCGAGCAGAGTTATCCATTCCTCCAAATCTGGAAGGATTATTTCTGCAGGGGCAGGGGGTGCCATTTCTTGGTCTTGGCCGTCGCCGTAGGCAGTTGATTCGTAGAATGAAGTTAGAACTTTGATGCGAGTTGTATATCTTGGCGCTAAGCCGATTTCCGACCAAGGGATGCTGAATTCATAGACATCTTTTGCGGCGCAAGCGCCAAGATTTGAAGTGGCGATTAGATTCCACTTTTCCTTTTCGCCGACCTTGCCCTTGGCTTCGAATAGATTCCATTTGGCCCGCCCATCATCACGTAGTTCAGAGAAATCAAATGAGACCATGTATTTGGCTGGGAAGCCAAGAATTTCATTGCCATAATATGTTCTGAAATTAGTCTCGACCTCATTAAAATTAATGGCGTTGGATTGCATGAAGTAAATGGAGAGGTCGACGTTTTTATCGCTCCAAGTATCTATTTCGGCAGGAGTAGCATTGGCAAGGTCAACTCTAATATGGACATTACTTGAATCATAACCGAGGTAGAATTTGCTGATGTCAAGGTCGCCGCCATCGATAGATGAAGCATCATAGATGGCTGCGCCATCCCATTCCCCAGCCAAGGCAATGCCGTCGATCATCGGCTCGATAATAGCATTTGCAGATTCTTCAGGGGTTGCCGGATTGGTCCACAAATCGAGAAGGTAGGGTGGTAAATCAAGGTCAACTGCCCGATAGATATTGGAGAGGTGTACTTTGAAGAGAGTATCCCATAACTCATCATAACCGCTATCTTGGTCAAGACCATACCACCAATACCAATCGCTGCCTTCAGAGATATACAATGATTCCCAAGCGGATTCAAGGCCGCTATGACCTGGATTTGCTGCTTCAAATTCCACCAATGCTTTGCGGGCTTCAACAAGCCTTATCCAAGCAAGGGATTCTTCTTCTTCGCCTGCCCAAGTAGAGAGGGTTCCATCAATCCATGAACCGGTATTGATGACATCGATATCGCGAGAGACATTGTTGTTATCCAAAAATTCTGCAGGCGTCATGGTCTGGATTGTTGGATGGCTTGAAAGGCGTGAATACCATTCTTCCATGAATGGCCTTGCATTGTCATGATGCTGAAACTCCGACATGAACATCCAGTTCTCACCATCCAATGCAACCGTGATGATGTGTTCGCTTGGGTCCTCGCCTGCAGCGACAAGTTCATCTCGAATACCATCGAGATAGGAGAGGAAATCGGTAACCGCAGCCTCAGGCGTCATTGTACCATATTGGAAGGCGATTCTATCTGAAATTACTCGGTCCCGGAAGAATGCCGAAACTTCTCCACCATCAGCACCAGTAACTCTCCAAGGAGAAGTAAGGACAGAAGCATCATCGGTATCGGGATGGCTACCGTCAGCCAAAAATGAGCGGCCGAGGTTTTCCTCATCGCTAACGAACCATTCGACTCCAACATCGACCACAGGCTGAATCATTGCAGGCGAAGTAGATTGCTCGCTGGGCCACATCCCTACGGGGCGAAAGCCCATTTGAGATTCAAATAAATCCATACCCCGCGTTAATTGCTTTGCAGTATCATCAGGCCAAGCCTCTTTGCGAACTGTAATCCCATCTTCCATTGTCCAACCATCTTTCATCAATAGTGGCATTATTGGATGGTAATACGGAGTAGTAGTCAATTCAACTTGACCACTGGCGGCTAAGTCAGAATACATCGGCAGAACATTACCCATCTGGTCGTGTTGATAATCGAGCACCATCAGGATGTCTGTTGGTTTGAAGCCACTTCCCTGTATGAAGAGGTCGATTATAGACTGATTAAAATGAGGGCTGCGTCCATCTGCTTCAGGGTCTCCCACATCTGCATAATCTCCCCTTACATAATCAGGAGAAATCTGGAAAAGCAACCACAGAACTTGTAAGTCCAACAAATCTTGAGGAGGAAGCAGTTCATCATTCATGATAGTAGCCGGCTTTAGATTGTGAAGAGTTCTGTCTTGGAATCCCTTGTAGGCAAGCGAAGCAGGGTATAGCCACCCATTTTCCTCATCATCTTGGCTGACATTGTAAATCCAACCACTATTCCAAAAAGATTGGAACTGCATATTGTGCATTTCATATTCAGTCATTTCAGGATAACCAGTAACCATGCCATCTTCATCAACAGGCCAAGTCCTCCTCGCCCAATCGGTATGAATATCAAGAGTTTCATTTTGGTTGTAGTCAATCATCTGTTCCATCAAAGAAGGGACTAAATTATAGACGATTTTTGTATCTGGATATTTTGCCAAAATCCCAGGACTGTCCACGTATTCGGTCATCGAATGGACTCTGACCCAAGGCATCTCATACATTCCAGTCAGCATGTTTCGGTAATATGGTTGATGCTGGTGGAAAACTAGGGCCAAATTAAGCGGATTATCCACTTTTACGCTTGTCCTTTCATCTTCATAGACGGGTGAATCTGAAGGGTTTGTGGCATTACTCAAGTTGACTTGGTAATAATGGGTAAAGGTCTCTGCTGCGTTTTGAAAGGCTGGGTTTTGAGGAGGGAATGAAGTCCATACTTTCCCCTCGCCTTGATTTTGGGCCCATGATAATACTCCAAATTCATTAGGTGAAGAAAGTGAAGTGAGAGGAATGCTAATTTCACTCTTCTTTTCGCCATCATTGGCAATATATGCGTTGATTCCACCTTGCTCGCCATCTTCCCATCCAGTGCCATTCCATTGAATCAACCTGAAATAATTCATGTCTTCCAAAATAAAAGCATAATCAGCAGCAAAAGGAAGTACATGAGCAAAACCCCAATCCTTAGACATCGCAGCACCATTTTCAGTAGTATTGAGATAGATGAATAAATCAGCACCTGAAGACAAATTTGACCAATCTGTATTATTCCAAGCAAAGGAAAGATGGCTTGCATTCCAATCCATAAAGAAGGAAACTTCATTGGAATCTGTTGCCATCAAGGTTGTAGCATCCCAATCATCTAATGAGCCGTCAATATCCTTGTCAGCGGCGACTAAAGAGGTCCAAGGAGTCAAAACTAGAATGCTGCAAATCAGCAGGGCAACTCCACGCATCAAACATGCGCTGCTGTCACAATGTCAAAGGTTTTCGCCTGCCACGCAGCAACATGGTGCAGTATACGGGAGTGCTCTGTCACCTCACCTCATTACCATCAGGCAACCTCGACGATGCAGAACAATTCATCGACATCCTCGCAAAATCAGGAGCAACAGTTTGGCAAATGCTCCCCATTACCCCGCCAGATGAGCATAATTCCCCCTATTCTTCGCCCTCCGCATTTGCCGCATGGTGCGAATTGAATCAATCCGATTGCCAACTAGATACTTCAGATGAAGATGAATATTGGCTTGATGATTGGGCATTATATGAGGCCATCAAAAAGCAACAGGGCGGGGCGCCATGGTACGAATGGCCGACAGAACTTCGTGAACGTGAACCAGCCACACTCTCCAAAGTCATTATCAACACGGATTGCCAAAGACAATTCAACTACCGATGGAATCAACTACGCCAATATGCGACCAGCAAAGGAATCAGCCTGATTGGAGACCTACCCCTCTACATCGCCCATGATTCAGCCGATGTCTGGGCACACCGAGAATTATTCCAATTGGATGCAAATGGAATGCCAACAGTAGTGGCTGGAGTGCCACCTGATTACTTCAGCGAAGAGGGACAAAAATGGGGGACTGTACTCTATGATTGGGATGCCCATAGAGCCGAGGGCTGGCAATGGTGGCGCCAACGAATGGCAAGATTACTGAGACAATTCGATATCGTCAGAATAGATCACTTTCGTGGGTTTGATTCAGCATGGGCTATTCCGGCTGATGACGAGAACGCTAGGCACGGCCAATGGCAAGAAGGCCCTAAAGACGAATTGTTAGAACAACTCCTCGATATTGCCAAAAGTCCACGCTGCATCATTGCTGAAGACCTCGGAATAATCCCCCCTGCCGTCATTGAATTACGCAAGCGCCACCAACTCGAAGGCATGGCAGTTCTGCAATTTGGCTTCGAAGGAAGTCCCGAAAACTCCAACCGGCCAAATAATATCCAAGCAGACCAAGTGGTCTATACTGGTACCCACGATAATGATACAACCGCCAGTTGGGGGATTTCTCCCCCAAAAGAATTCTCAATAATGGAAGGTAAATCTGTTTGTCAGACTCTAATCAACATAGCACTCAACTGCAATTCAGGAATGGCAATAATTCCCCTCCAAGACATCATGGAATTGGGCACAAGCGCAAGAATGAATGTCCCAGGAACAACATTTGGAAACTGGAAATGGCAATTCCAATGGCAAGACTTGCCTTCATTCAATCTGAGTCCACCGTCGTCATCATCATAGGCATAATGGGAGAGCGGCAAAGGCATGGCCACTATTGCTTACTTCTCGGCGGAGATTGGTTTGGAGTCGCGGCTTCCTACCTATTCAGGTGGATTAGGAGTATTAGCAGGCGACCACGTCAAGGCAGCAGCAGATGCCGGTTTGGACTTCATAGCCATCACATTGCTCTATCGCCAAGGCTATGGAAGACAGCACTTAGACGAAGATGGAATTCAGAGCGAAACTTATCCCGAATTTGAGCCGAAGGAATTCTTGGTCGACACTGGAATTGACATGGCACTTGACCTTGATGGCCGAAAACTGCATTCAAGAATCTGGAAGAAAACCATAACAGGAGTTACAGGAAAAAGCGTAGAAGTACTATTCCTCGACACTCAACATCCCGATAACTCTCCCGAACATGCCACCCTTGCTCAACGCCTCTATGGTGGCGATGACTCCACACGCATCCGCCAAGAATACCTGCTCGGAGTAGGTGGTATCAGGGCTCTCAAGGCATTGGGAGTTTGGCCACTACAAGGAATCCATCTTAACGAAGGACATTGTGCCTTTGCTGCCTTGGAAATGCTAGACCAAGGATGGACAAGAGAAGAACTGAAGGATAGAAGTCTATTCACCACTCATACCCCTGTTCCAGCCGGCCACGATAGGTTCAGTTGGCAGGAGATGAAGGTTGTCCTTGGAAAACTCCTACCAGACGATGCTCAACAATTAGCAGGCCTTGATAGGGCATCGATGAGCCATCTCGCCATCAGCCTATGCGGCTCTGCAAACGCAGTATCAAATCTCAACGCCCATGTTGCCAGTGGGATGTTTCCTGAGCATCATATTCAACCGATCACAAATGGAGCCCATCACATTACATGGACTTCAGGGCCGATGGCTGAACTCTATGATGAACAGATAGCAGGATGGCGAAAGGACCCCTTACTACTCTCACATGCTGGACGTATTCCAACCCCTGAGTTAGTAGTGGCAAGGAGTAAATCGCGCGCCATCCTACGCGACATTGTACAATCGATGAGTGGAGTGGAACTACACGAAGATAGATTGACAATCGGCTTTGCTCGACGCTTTGCCACCTACAAGCGAGCGGATTTGGTATTCCATGACCTTGAGAGATTAAGACAGATAGGAACAGGAAGAATGCAATTCGTATTCGCCGGCAAGGCCCATCCAAAAGATGAGGGCGGTAAGACTCTGATTCGTAATATCCACGCTGCAGCAAAGAAACTTGGTGATGACATTCCCGTAGTATTCCTTGAAGATTATTCAATGGCTACAGGCTTAGCGATGACCAGTGGAGTCGATGTCTGGATGAATAACCCCGTGCGGCCGATGGAAGCGAGTGGCACTAGTGGAATGAAGGCCGTAATGAATGGGGTTCCAAATTGTTCTATTCTCGATGGTTGGTGGCCTGAAGGATGTCAGCATGGGGTAAATGGTTGGGCTGTAGGAAATAATGATGATGATCGTGATGACGAGCGTGATAATCGTGATTTGCTTGATTCTTTGGAAAATGAGGTGCTACCGGCGTGGGATTCTGGGGATGAAAGATGGGGGGGATTTTGCAGGGCTGCTATTTCGACCAGTGCGCGTTTTACTGCTGCTAGGATGTTGGATGAGTATGTTCGGATTTACCGCTCATTCTCTTCGTCTTGAAGTGAAAACTAAGGCCCCAACAACAATACCAATCAAACCTAACAATACCCATTTCGCACTTTCCGCCATCAAGCCACTTGACTTACTTTCAACCTCAACCGAAGTCCCATTGCCTGTATTATTGTCAACAGGCACAGTAGTATTTTCCTCAGGGTTGGTATTATTCTCTTCTGAAGTGGTATTATTCTCTTCAGGAAGTGTATGGTTATCCCCTACAATTGAATCACAAACTTCACCATCAGGGGCTATTCTGGGCAAAGTGCTCTGCTCAATCAATGAAAACATCCCCTCATCCATCACAGATAATTGATAGCGCGTACACGCCTCCCATTCTTCTGATATCCATTCACATCTCTCGCTTTGAACTCCCATGTATGTTGTTAATCCCCAGTAGAGGTATTCTGTGGCCATACAAGCATAATCACAGGTAGGGTCCTCATAATGATACCATGCTGTTTGTGGATAACCTTGAACAGGAATTGCACATTGTCCTTCGTCATCCTCACAAGATGATGCATCGCCTTCCTCAAAGTGCCCACCTCTGGCAAGGTCCATCGCATTGGTCAATTCACTGCCCGTCATCTCGGAGAAAACAGCAGGGTATGCATTGACATATCCAACGTGGGTGATGAGATGCAACACTTCCTCAAGGCTTGCATCAAAGCCCATACCTGACTTTCCACCAGGCCTGATTTCATCTTCAAACAAGTCTTGGACTTGGTATTCTCCTGAATCCACCTTGATGAGGAATGATTCTGGAATTATATCGAATAGTTGCTCCATTTCATTTTCATTGCGGGGAATGAACATCATGGCATTTGCTGCCACCATTGCATCTACCACCGATTGGTCATCTGGCTTACCATCGCCATCATTGTCGAGATAACCTGCCATTATACCCGCTGCATGCAATAATGTATCGTCCATAACCCCACTTGTAGCGAGCAGTTTTATTCCAAAAACATCGATTTCCTTTGGTAGGGCATCTGCTAATTCTCCAGTTGTATTTTCCACTTGTAGAGTTAGTGGCGGACAAGGTGCTTGCTTAGTTTGAACGAAGATTGCAGCTGAAACTCCATCCATCTCGATAACTCCGCCATTCCATTCTATCTCGCCGAGATAATTACTCATATTGCCCAACCATTGATGAGCGGATAGATTGATGCTATTGCCACCGCGATTCAGCACCACTACTACATGCTCTTCCTCACTTTGTCTTGCAAAAGCCATGATATCCTCTTCGGCAGTCAGTTGAACGTATTCTCCTCTCCTCAAGGGTTCAAGTTCTACTCTGGCTTTTGCAAAGTATTGTACCCAGTCTGAATCCCTTGCTGATTCATCAAACATTCTACGATTATCAGGGTCGGCTCCCCCAACCATAGCATGCTCATCTCCAGCATAGATTAGTGGTGCACCTGGAATTGTTAGGAGCCAAGCCATCGCCATTTCCCAGCGTTGAAATGCTGTGTTGTTGGTTGTGTTGGTTGGCAAATCTTGCCATTGATTCCAAACGCCGTTTGCATCAGGGTCTGCTCGCGAAATGAATCGCGGTACATCATGACTGCCGATGTAAGGAACCATGATGGAGCCTTCTGTGAATTCTTCTTGGCTTTGCTTGGTCCAATAATCGAGATGAATCAGCCCTTTGTTAGCACTTGTAAGGACATTATCCACAACCGCATGATATAGGACAAAATCCGCTTGACCATCTAACCCCCCTTCGCCCATGTAACGATTGATGGTATCATATTGTTCTCGGTTATCGGCTACGCTGCCGTCAACCCAACCCATTGCAGTCTCACCTTTGAGATAGAATCGCAGTCCGCTTGCTTCAAATTTTTCAGATATTCGGGCTGCGATATTATTGATGGCGTTATCATCAACGTGCTTGACTGCATCAAGGCGCATGCCATCGAAATTAAACTGCTCCGCCCACCAAATTGCATCGCTGATGAATTGCTCGCTGGCATTGCGGTTGCGCCAATCGATATCGGGCATGTATGGCATGAATAAGCAGTCAAGGCGGCGCTCTGTCCAATCGCAATCACTGCTTCCACATAGGCAACCTTGGTTGAACCATTGCGGATTATCTGTATAGTAAGGATGGTCTTCGTGAACATGGTTCAAAACCATGTCTGCCATCACTCTGATGCCCCTACTATGTGCTGCATCGACAAGAGTGTTTAGTTGGGCTTCGTCTCCAAGGCGGCTGTCGATCGTTCTAGGTTGAACCGGCCAATAGCCGTGGTAGCCTGCGACTTGATGCTCTCCATCTCCTGCTATTTCCAAATGGCTTGGCCCTTGATTAAGTGGGCTTAACCACAATGTGTTGATGCCAAGTTCTTGCAGATTATCGAGGTTTGATGTTATGCCTTCGATGTCCCCGCCAAGCCAATCACCGCCATTGGCGGCACCAGAAAGTGGTGCTGGGTCATTCGAGGTATTGGCATTGATGTAGCGGTCGGTCATTATCATGTAGATGACTGCATCATCCCACTGGAATTTTTGTTCTTCAATCCAAAAGGGAAGGAGGAGGTCCTCTGCCTGATTTTGCTCCCCATCGCTGGCTGATACTCTGATTCGGTATTTCCCGTCTTGAAGATTATTGGCGCTGATATCAAGACTCCAATCTGCTAGATTCCAAGTGCTGGAGATGCCGCCGCTTCCCTTGTCTAAGGTGGCAATGACTTGGTCTGGTGTTGAACCAGAATAGAGAATGCTGGCTGAAAACGAGTTATTATCAATTGAGAGAGATTCTACTGAGAGTTTGGGTTTTGTTTTATCATCAATTCTGATTAGAGAATTCTCAAAGCCATCACACCAAGTTGTTTCGCTGTTTAGGGGGTCCAAAATCCAAACATCATCAACCACGAACTTGTAGCAGTACATCCCTTCTTGAAGTTCAAGAGAAACACCCCATACTCCGTTATTGAGGCTTAGAGGAGTTTCTTCAATCCAATTCCATTCACCGCGTAGGACGACATCTTCTGCATCCCCCGAATAACTGAACTCTGTGCTTGTAGAACGCGGCCTTTGAAAGTCTGAATCTGCATTTGAGATAGGCAGTAACACGGATAATAGCAAGAATGCCAATACCACTGCTTTCCTCATCTTATCACCTCATGCGCTAAACCATAGTGCTGAAGGGTCATTGAAGGAAATGAACATATTTTCTTCTGGCCAACCACCTTTCTCCGCATCCCACGCCTCTTCACCAGAACGATGCCAGAGGGCTTTGATATCGGTTCCTCCGACATTTAGATGATAGACGCTTTCTGAACCAAGTCGCTCGACTCCGCGTATTTCTGCTTCCATAGCGTTGGATTTTAGCACCTTCACGTTTTCTGGCCTGATGCCAAAGGTTCCCTTTCCTGTGCAATCACTTAAGTGATCTGGAAGTGGGAATGAGAGCCCATTACTGGTGAATACTCCAGCTTCTGCTTGGCCTTCGATTAAGTTCATCGCAGGGGTGCCCAAGAATGAGGCAACGAATGTATTGGCTGGTTGGTGATAGGCCTCTAAGGGAGGGCAATGTTGTTGTAATTCTCCGTCCTTCATGACTGCGATTCGGTCTGCTAAGGTCATCGCTTCCACTTGGTCGTGAGTTACATAGACAGTGGTGAAACCTAGTTCATCGTGCAGTCTTCGCAATTCTACGCGCATTTGATTACGTAGTTTTGCATCTAAGTTTGAGAGGGGCTCATCCATTAGAATGACCTTTGGTTTTCGTATCAAGGCTCTACCGAGTGCTACTCTTTGTCGCTGTCCTCCGGAGAGGTCTCGCGGTCGCTTTTCAAGGATATCATCGATGCCTAACATGCTAGCAGTTTCCTGAACCATTCGCTTCATTTCTGGGGGGTCGGGGCGCTCAGTTTTGGCTAACATTCGTAGTCCAAAAGTCAAGTTATCTTGGACCGACATGTGCGGGTATAGGGCGTATGATTGGAAAACCATGCCGAGTCCACGGGCTCTTGCTGGAAGGTGGTCCACTGTTGCTTCGCCGATTTTTATGCTGCCTTCTGTTAGGTCTTCTAGGCCTGCCAACATTCTCAATGTTGTTGATTTACCGCAACCTGATGGCCCTACTAAGACTAGGAATTCGCCGTCTTTTATCGTAAGGTCTAGTCCTTTGACCGCCACTGTTCCATCATCGTAGACTTTGCGTATTCCTTCAAATGATACTCCACTCATATTCTCACCTCAACCTTTGACGCTCCCTGAAGACAGTCCCTGAATTAGGGATTTCTGGAAGAAGATGAATAGCAAAACTACCGGCAAGGAGACGATTAGCGACATCGCAGCGAAGTCCCCCCATCTTGCACTTGCCTCAGAAATGTAAGAGGCTAGGCCAACCGGTAAGGTGTACATACTGGAGTCGGTATTGAAGACCAATGCCAAGAGGAATTCATTCCATGCTGCCAAAAATGAGAATAAGGCAGTTACCGCAATTGCTGGCAATGAGAGGGGAAGGATGATTCGCCAGAAGGTGGAGAAAGTTGTGCATCCATCCAAGGCTGCGGCTTCTTCTAATTCACGAGGTATTGTGTCGAACCAGCCCTTTAGCATCCAGACGCAGAATGGCAGGGCCGTTACCGAATAAGCGAGGATTAGACCTAGCGATGTATTGAGCAGGCCAAGAGTTTTCATGACCATAAAATATGGAACGAGGATGATTATTCCAGGGAACATCTGGACAAGTAGAAGACTGAACATCATGATGCCATGACCGCTGAATTTGTAGCGAGAAAATGCATAGCCGGCTGGGATTGCTAACATCAAACCAACCATGGTTGTGCCAATAGAGACGATAACGGAGTTCAATCCCCAAGTCCAGAAGTCCGAGCCCGATAGAACTGCATCAAAGTGGGTGATTGTCCAGTCTGAAATACCCAATTCTCCAGATGCGGATTGGCCAGGTGAGAATGCTACGTCTATTATCCAGATAATTGGCACGAGAACGATGACTACGAAGTGAAGAAGGATTGCATGAGTTGTTGCTGCTTTCCAACGGGGTGATAATTTATTATTTCGAGCAAGACCTCGTTCTGCTTCTTCGAGTTCCAACCTTGAAGAAAGCCAGCGCGACATGTGGGGGCTGCTGAGAACCCATAACCCACCGCCACCTAATGCGACTGTGATTGTAGAATACCATACATCGATGGCTGCAACTTTGACCTCCAAAGCAAAAAATGCCTGCATCAATCCAGAAAATAGTATCAGAGCAGACGAGACTAACATGATATCTCGGTTTTTTTGCTGCAATGCCCATACAGCGAGTAGTCCACCTGCTAACCCCATTGCGATAGTTTGCCAGCCATCACCTCGTAGGCTTGCTATCCAGAACATAGGGAGGCAGATTAGGATGACGAGGATGGCACCTCGGCGCATCAATTCCATCTCGTATGGAATATACCAACGGCGAGCCAAGTCCGTTTGGGGCAATTCTGAACTTGACAAATCTTCGCTCATACCGCCGCCTCCGTTGCCTTACTACCCTTTGTATATGCCCAACTAAAGGCCATTAGCATGATGAAGATGACAACTGACCAAGCCGCTGCCAAGCCAAGTTCTCCTTTGACGAAGGCCACATCATAAACATAGGTGATCAAAATATCAGTTCCTCCCGGCTCTCCAAACCAAAGTTGAGGCCCACCATTCGTCAGAAGGAAGATGACGTTGAACATATTGAATGTCCAGATGAATCCCATCAAAGCCAGTGGAACAACGGTTGGCTTCAGCAATGGGATTGTGATATGTCGTAAGCGGGCCCAATCACTAACACCTTCGACCTTTGCTGCTTCATGCAAATCCTCGGGGATTGATTGGAGCGCTCCACTGATACTCATCATCATGAATGGCACCCCTAACCAGATATTAACCAAGATGACCATTGTCTGGGCTTCTGTCACTCCAGAAAAGAAATCAGTTTCCGTACCGAGTAATACGTTGACTAGGCCTTCAGGATGAAACATCCCCTTCCAGACGAGGACCGAAATATAGGATGGAATAGCCCAAGGGAGTAAAAGCAGAGTTCGATAAGCGAGTTTTCCTCTGACTTTTTGTTGTAATAACATCGCTAAGGCACCGCCGATTCCAACGTGGAAGATTACATTGGTAAATGTCCAGACGAGTGTAAAGAAGAGGACTCGAAGGAAACCTCCTGAAGTGAAAACATCGAGGTAATTTTCAAGACCATTATATTCTTCATCGCCGATTGATTCTTCATGAGCATCGGTAAAAGACAAAACCATTCCATATGCGACGGGATAGAAACTCAGCAGAACCAGGGCTAAGAATGCTGGTAGTACGAATGCCAATCCGTGACGATTCATGCTCTTGCGGTCTTTCCAGCGCAGATAGCCAAACAAGGCGATGATGGTCAATGCAATACTTCCGATGGCAAAGAGGACCGGACTGGAGTCGGGAGGAGGGGGGAGGACATCGGCTGTCAAGGCTATAATAGCGGTGTCAATCCTATCCAATTCTTGGTTTTCATCGAAAAGACGCACTGAAAGGTTGTCCTCTTTAGATTGAGATATGCCGGTTAAATCACAACGAATTGAAAGAATTTGGGGGGAGGAATAGAAGGCGTGGGCCTGACCGTTTTCATCGCGATGAATCTCGGTCCAATTTAGTCCCGAGTTATTAGATGTCCAGCAGTCATCATACCATTCTCCAACTTGTGGTTGAGTCATTTCTCCCGCTTGACCTTGGATGATAACAACCGCAGAATGGAAGGTCTCTGATACGTGAAACTCAAGGCTCCCATTACCCGAGAAGGATTCAATTTCTACTGAAACTCGCACCCGTTTGAAACCTGCAGCAGAAGAATCGCTTTGGACGTCGAGAGACTGAGCAGAAACTACCGGTAATAGGAAAACAGCCAAAATTATCCAGAAAAAATACTTCATCGCATTTCCTCCTTTAATTCTTGATTGGCCGCAGTTAATGCTGCTTGGGTACTCATCTCACCGACATAAGAATTTTCAATTGCGGTTGGAAGAATATCGTAAATTGCTGACATCCCTTTGCTTGTAGGTGCAGGGAAACCTAGTCTTGCTTGAGCGATGAAACCCCTTAGTGCGACATCAGAATGGATATCGGGGTCATCGTAAAGATTGCTGAGTACAGGCATAGTCATAGTTTCAAGGGCTGCGTATTTGACAACCTCAGAAGATGAGAGATATAGCGCCAGAGAGATTGCAGATTCTTTGTTTGGACTTTGTTTTGAGACTGCCCACCCCTTGTACCCGACCATTGGTGACATTCGAAGTCCAGTCTCCTCAACGATAGGAAGCAGGGCTTGTCCAACATCTAGGCGAGCGGCGGTATAGGTTGGCCAATGCCAAGGCCCATCAATAATCATCGCAGCCTTGCCACTGAGGAATTGCTGTTTCATGGTCTCAACGTTTGTTCCAGTCGGAACGATTTCGTGTTTTAATTCTAGGTCTAACCAGAAACGCAGAGCATCTGCCGAGCCATTTCCATCGAGGTTCGCCTCACCATTGGCAGTGAACAAACTCCCCCCATAGCCGCTATTGAGCGAGAACCAACGAAAAGGGTCCTTGGTAGGAATAGACAAGCCAACTTGCTCGCCAAAGGTCATGTCTTGAGCTGCAGATAAAAAGTCAGCAGTTGTCCAGTTTTCATCGGGATAATTGATTCCGGCTTCATCAAAGAGGGCGCGATTGAAGAATAGACTCACACAATCTTGACTGACTGGGATTGCCATAAGTGCGTCATCATAACGCATCGATTCTAGGGCAATAGGATCCCATACTGAACGCTGAGCAGGGGTTAACCAAGGGCGTAAGTCCTCCAAAAGTGGGTTGCCTCTATCTCTAACTGGTGCAATGCTACCTAATTGGTCATTAGAAAAGCGCATCAAATCAGGTGCCTCTCCACCAAGGGCTGCAATCTTGTAAGCCTGAACTGCCTGATAGAATGGTTTTGATGTGACTTCTACTTCCACTTCAGGATGTATTTTTTGCCAGGCTGAAACTGAATCCAAAAATGCCTCTTCTTCCTTTGAATCAGACTCGTAGGTTGACCAAATTACCAAGTTTCCGGAGACTTCCTCTGTAGAAGTTACACCGCTATCATCAAGCGAATCAGACAAACATCCAGCGCTTAACACTAGCAACGTGAGTATGATACTCAACGATGACTTGGCAGGCGCCATGTCCTACGCATGGCATTCAGTGGCTTGATGCCTTCGCCTCAAACGGTTGACCAAACAGGTGAACCCAAATATCTCGCAAATCCCGACTCTCAACAATTGGAACTCCCGCTTCTGCAAACGCATCAAAGGAACTCTTCCTCGTTGGATTGAATCCAATGAAGGTTGAACCCTCCACATGCATCGACAAATCGACCTCGCTATCACCTATACAGGCTACTTCCTCAGCACTAAGGTCATGCATCTCTATTACTCGTGCAACAGCACTTGCCTTTTTGTGGGCAGAAACTCTCACGATACCTTCATCTAAAAGGAATCCATCATCATCGAATTCGAAGCCATTGGCAATCCAATCATCGACTTTCAACATTGCAGCGATTGCTCCAACAAATATATCGATTCCTGCACTGATAATAACAACCAGTATTCCATCCTCTTGCAATCTTGCAACCACTTCACGGGCACCGGTAATCAGTTTGATGCCTGCATATGCTCGAAACAAATCATCCCTGTGAATCTCCGCTTGAACGGATTTCCACAATTGGATATCATAGCGCATGAATTCCTCATCGCTAATTTCCTTAGCGATGAAGCGTCGCAGCATCTCTCCTGTATCGGTGCCGAAATGATCGTGCAAAGTTCTCCAGGAACTAATTGCATCAGCTAAGACCCCGTCGCAATCGAATGCGACACAACGTATCATCGCTAACACATCCTGCTCTGAATGAACGAATACGATTGGAAGTTCCCTTCGCAGCCTTGCGACTGCGAAGGGATTACTCCCGCCGTAAAGACTGGCACGAGTGCCAGCCTATCTCGCTTCTTTCCAGCCTCAAATTTCAAGGTTGAAGGTCTTCAGAACGCTTGCAGTTCCAACTCCCTGTGGGACGTACTTCAGTGTAACACGTACTCCGTTGTCCTTTAACAGGAAACCACTCGGGTCGCTCATCCTGATGTGGATTGCATCTCCATCTCCATATGTTGAGGTGCACTCATCCGCAGCCTCACACTTGATACTGTCAGAGAATGTGATGAAGCTTTCCGAATTGACCGGGGCGAAACCGTATGTGCCCTCAGAATCAGACAACTTGAATGACTCGATTTGACTTCCGGTATCGTTGACCCACTCGACCATTACTACAGTCGCCTGTGTTGCTATTGGCTCCTTTGCGCTGGTCACGATGATGGACCAGTATCCGTTGGTACCTGGGTCTGTCTTCTCAACCTTGAAGGCGATTCGTGGAACCGACTTGCTTGGCTGGTCAGCTAGATCACTGGCCCATACGTATACTACACCAGACAAAACCACTGTTATTGCGACCATCAAGATGGTAGCAATAACTGGGCTGACTGCCTGCTCGTCATCAACAAGTGCTGATTGTACAAACTCTTCATCATCATCGATGCGGCGTTGACTTGCCAACATTAGACCAGCAACGAATAATCCTGCTGCGCTGATTGCCACTAGACCTGGTGCGAAAGATGGTACCGCAGATGGTGCCATTGTGTCGACCATTACTGGTAGATCTTGTCCGCTGTCTAGAATACCTGATGGGTCAGATGCAATCAATGATGAGAACATTGCATTGTTTGACCAGTTGCCATCTTCTAGTGCAGGTCTGCGTTGTGAGTAGACACCAGTAGTAGCATCGTATCCGATTGCTCCTGGCTCGCTCCATGCGGAGTTAGGTGTGTCTGCTGCACGGTGTGCTGCTGGGCTGTTGGTGATGAAGTCAGTTGGTGTTGCTGCACTTGGGCTTGGACAGGAAGCTGCCTTACAAGTCAAGACGTCAACACGCACTCCGACACGGGTGGTTGACTCATCAATCAGTACCTTGCTACCAAGGCTGACAGATTGTCCCCATGCTGGTGGTACGATGAACTGTGTGTCTCTGGTGGCTAATCCGCCAGCACCGTTGCTCAAGAACTGAACCTTGAGTAGTTGGTCGTACTTGTATGGTCCCTCATCTCCTTCGTGCTGGATGTCAACATCAATTGGGATGTTAGTTCCTGGCATGATGAAGTTGACACTGTTAAAGTCAAAGCCAGTGTCTACATCTAACAAGTAGTCTGCTACCATCTCACGGGTATTCTCAACACGTATGCTGAAGATTGTGGAGGTGGTCTCTTGGTTGTATGTTGCAGTAGTTAGACCATAGTTAGGGATGTACGAAGGTGCACTTGGCGAATCGCTCAGTACAACCTTAATCGGACAGTATTCTCCACTGAGTGGCACTTGCTGGTGTATTCCACCGTCATCCAAGAAATCAATTTCCTCAGATGGCACGTTGGTTGCTGCATCCTGAATCAGGGTGAACTCCAAATCGTTTCCGTTAAAGGAAATATCCTCGAAGTAATTGTCAACATCACAACTTGATGTCTCTACCCAAGTCCAAGTTAAGTCTGCATCATTGTGGTCGTTATCAGCCTTCAAGCCAGATAGGTCGAAGGTTAGAGCATCGGTGTTAGCACAAACTGCATTTACGCAGCCTGTGTCCTCTGTCACTGATACTGACCATGGTGTTGCAACTGCAACCCCCTCACCGGTGGTGAGGTGTGCATCGGTATTGACATCGTACTCTGGGATAACTGGCACATCGTTGACTGGGTTGACTGTGAAGTCAACATCAACACTTGTTGCTGCATCGTTGACGCTTGCACCGTCGCTCAATGTTAGAGTGACTGTACAAACTCCACCAAGTTCGTTATCTGCTACTTCTGTGATGCTCAACTCATTGTTGGCAACTGCAACGCTGAATGCGCCACACTCAGCTGGTACGCTTGCACCGAAGATGTAAGCCTGAGGTACATTCTCTGAGTTAGATAGAGTCTGTGTTTGCTCGTTGGCCTGATCGGTGATGTATGAACCAGCGCTGTTTGCAATCAAACCGAGTGGCTTGCTGTGGCTACCGAATCCTTCATCGAGAACGTTTAGGTTATCGAATCCATCATCGCTGAACACTGGCATACAATCGGTGCGTCCTGTGTTGCAGATTGTTGGTGCATCGTTGACGTTGTTGACGGTAATCAACATCGACTTGGAAGCGCTTAGACCATTGCTGTCTTCTACAGTTAGTAAAATCAGGTAGGTGCCGAACTCGTTGTCCTTAGGCGTGATAGTCAAGTCGTGAGCGACTAGAACTACAGTTAACAAGTCGCCATCAGCATCAACATCGCTTTCAAGAGTCCATGATAGAGAAGCTGCCGAATCCTGTACATCATCTGCCTTGTCTGTCAAGGAGATGGTTTGGGCTCCACTGTCTTCATCGTATGAAACGTCTTCAATACCAGTGATGATTGGACATGCACGTAGAATGTCGATGTCCTCGTCGCGGTTTTCTGACATATCTAGTCCGTCGATGTTGCCCCAGTCTTCTGCGCAATCTGCAGCTACCTTTGCTAAGATGTTGTAATCCTCAGATGGGCTTGGCGAGTTGCTACCGATATAACTGCGGTAGTTTAAGCGCTCATCAGATAGAGTACCATCGCCAAGGTTAGCCTTGCCGAGGTTCATGCTGAGGTAGCCGGTGCTTGGGTGGTTGCTGGCAACTACGCCACCAGTCTCCTCAAGAACAACTACTGACATGCGGACCCAGCGGTTGCTTGGGCTTCCGATACAATCCCACGGAATCTTCAACTCTGTGTTGGTGTTATCCGTCCATCCGACGTGAGCGGCCATGTTGGTGCAGCCTAGGCTGTCATCCCACTTGTCACCGCGCCACTTCTTCAAGGAGTAACTGTAAGTTGTATCTCCATCATTTGGCGAATCGCTACCGTCCTCTGCCCAGAAAGCATAGTTTGCGCTGTAGCCGAGGGATGGTGTTGTACCGTCCCACTCCCAGCCGTCTGTGCTTCCATCATCAGCAGTGTCTAGGAAGATCATTAGATCTCCATTATCCATGTCGACTCCAGTTAGAGCGAGGAACAAGTTTGTCTCATCCCATGTAGCCATGAAGTCTTCACCAGCGCCATCGCTTGACATAACACCAGGCATCAGGTCATCAGATGGGTTGTCAACATTACCGAACCAGTCGGATAAGTCTCCAGCGTCACCAGATGTTCCAACAGCCAATACTCCGGTATTGCGCATGTCAGGGCTAACGTATGCTGCCTTGTTGCCGCTCTCGGAAGTAATCAACAGTCCAACGTTGCTTGATGCTGCACCTAAGTGGTTAACGTTCAAGTCAAGCAAGTTTGCTTCATGAACTTCTGCACCGGTGACAACTACCAATTTGTTCTCGTCGAGTGTGTTTCCAACACTGGTAATCTTGGTGTCGCTACCCGCATAGATTTGGGTGCTTGCGTCTGTCCAAGTCATGTTCTGAATATCTCCTTCAGCCTTGTCGACCGCATAGAGACCAGTACCACTGTAGACAGTTCCACCATTCCAGTCGAACAATCCATCTGTGCTTCCATCGATGTAGACACCCTGAGGTGCATCAGTCGATAAATCGACTAGTGCAAGAGCACCACCACCGGTGAAGTATAGACCTACTCCAGTAGCAGAGGTTGCTGACAACATTCCGCCATCTGATGAAACATCAGTTCCATCGATGTCAACTGCATAGTCGCCACCTTCCAAATCAGCTCCACCATTCAGGAAGAGGCTTCCACCAGATTGCTCGTAAGCAGTAGTGAAGCCGCTGATTTCTGTACCATTCAAGGAAACATCATCATTACTTCCCACAACATCTAATCCGATGCTGGTGAAAGATGAGGTTGAACCTGAGGCAACAGTGATTGTTCCCCACATAGTGGTAGGGTGGTTTGTACAAGAGTAGTTGTAGGTTCCAGCAGTGGTGAAGAGGTGGGTGAAGGTACCTCCCAAGTTCATTGCACCAGAATCCCAGAGTGGTGAGCCACTTCCATCGGTATCATTTGAGATGGTACCGTGTTGGTAGTTTGTGCCACTCGAGTAATTCTGTAGGCGCCACTTGACAGTGTCTCCTTCGTTAATGCTCAAGTTCTGTGGTGCGAAATAACCTGCCATGATGTTGACAGTGTAGACCATTCCGCCGCTTCCGCCGGTTCCGGTAAATACGCTGCCTGTATCTTCGATATCGCATCCATCAGTGACAAGTGCATTGCCCATTATGGTAATGTCATTGCCACCAGTCTCGAGAGTTGATGTTCCACAATCTTCTGCCCAAATTCCGACTGCACTAACTGCAGTTCTTCCATTGGATTGGTAGATCTCGTTGTTGGTCACCGAGGCTGAGTAGCCATAGGATAGACCGTCTACGAGGATTCCACCATCTGCATCGATAAGGATGTTTCCATCAATAGAACCGTATCCATCCTTGACGTAAATTCCAGCGTGTCCGGAATTTCCATCACCATAGATGGTGTTCTCGCTAATGTCCCAGCCTAGTGCACCGCGCATGTAGATTGGTTCTTTCGAGTTATAGATGGTGTTTCCTTCAATGACCGGACGTACAGTGTTTCTATCCTGTGCATAAATTGCGTATTCGGTCTGAGTAGCACCCGTGTGGATGTTATCTTTGACCACGTTGTCATCTGAATAACTGCCAAGAGCGAACCATACATCGAGTACACCGCCATCGAAGGTATTACCCTCGATGGTCATGTTATCAGCACCCCATGTGCTTCTCCCATAGTAGTAGGAGTAGATAGTATTCATGCTGCGAACTCCAATTGCGCAACCAGAGAATTGGTTCCTTGCAACTGATGCACCATTTACTGCTCCGTTCACAACACACATCTCATCATAGTAGAAACTGGTTGAGCCTGGTACAACAGGTGTGTTGCTGACAATAATGTTGTCTTCAACGACGAATCTATCAGGCATTACGTTTCCATATTCATTTGCTGCTGCGATTGTCTGCAGGCCAATAAAGGTGCTGTTCTTGTAGTATGGATTAACATCTGACCATGCATAATATCCGAGGTCGAAACCAAATGGCACTCCAGTGTTTTCATCCACTCCTGAAAGAGCAATCATAGTACTATTTTCTACGTGGAATTTCGCATTATATGGGTATGTGGAACGATAATTAGTCGTACCATAATAATCGTAAGAACCTGTATTGATAATGGTGCTATCGCTCCAATCGTTGATATTGGTTCCACTCTTACCTTTGAGGTACATGTATGGTGCGTCGACCATGATCGTCTTTCCAGACATATCCCAATCTACTGCTCCATAATATCCATACTCCACCATGGTACCAATTGTTCTCTTTCCATTTGTTGAAAGAGAGCTGGCACATGGTGCAATCATATGGTATGAAGTACTAGTGAAACTATAGCAAACCCTTGCATCGAACTTATTGGTTAATGCAACGTCCGCAATTGTTGCAGCGTTCGCATCGAGAGTTACGCTATCATAGTAGTAGCGGAAATCTGCAGTTGATGAACTGTATGCGCCAATCTGTGCAACCGTTGCTAACTTGTATCCAGCTAGGACAGGGTTAGTTAATCCTGCCTTGTTAACAACTGCAGTATAGTATATGATTCCATCTGCATCACCATTAGCATCAGTAACGCCGTTACCAGTAGGTTTCCCAGAGCTATCCATCAGGTATACCTCAGCGCCGACAACATCGTTTGAATCAGCAGTAATAGATGCGATAAGGCTTCGGGCTCTATTGAAGACACCATTGCCTGACACGTCTACCGTACTTTCATCTACCGTTCCATCAATAAATGTCACCGTCGATGACCCGCTTATTACGAAGTCCTTTGCATTAGCAAAGGTGTTGCCCTCCAAATTAATATCTCCACTTCCTGCAGTCAATACTCCGATTGCATTTCCTGAAAGGTCGATTCCTAAATTGCGTTCGGCAGTAGTCAATACACCGTAGCTAATTGCGGCACCTGCGCTGTTGGTAACACTTCCAGAGATACTACCGGCTATGTCCTTGAGATAAGAAACACCAGCAACGCCTTGATTATCGAAGTCAATATTCTTCAAATGGAGTTTGCCTCGGCTGGTCAATGTTGTGTACGCTCCATAACTTCCACCTGAAACATTCAGGTAGTCGAATGAGGATGCTGTTGAACCAGAGACCTTCAAACCAGTTGTGGTTGGGCTGGTGATCTCAACGTTTTCAACAACTGCTGCTGCAAAGTTTCCACCAATCTCAATTCCTATATCTGCACCAGTGATTGTTCCTTGAGTGAAGGTAGGCTTTCCAGATTCACGTGCCCAATCACCCATATCATTGTGATTATTCGATGAACGTCCAACGAAGTCCAAGCGGTCCTGATAGTAATCGGCACCTTTGTGTAGAACATCGATGTATAATTTCAATCCTACAATATTTCCAGAGGTTCCGGAATTAGTACCTGTATTCAGTGTGTCGATAATTGGCATTGCCAAACGAGCGCCGGTTCCAGGGCTCTGGTAGTATGTATATGCGTAATCAATACAGACATTGTAATTACTCCACAAGCCATCAAAACCGGATGGTGGTTCATAGATTCCACCTTGGTAGTTGCTTCCGAATTGGGAAGATGGCCAGTAGTATCCCCAGTAATGGTATGGGTAATACAAGGAACTAGCGGTGCTTGTTTCTCCTGCTTCCCAGCGGAATCCGAACTGATCTGGTTCGGCGTTTGCGCCATAGTAGCCATTACTGCTTTGAGTGTAGGGTCCGTAATTATGGAAATAGTAATAATAACCATAATCTCGGTAAGCAGGGTTCTGCACATAGCCATATAGGCCACAGCTGTAATTACCCCAGCCACCATAGTCTGAACTATCGGATGTTGGGTCATCCCAATATCCTGCACTGTCCTTTCCGGCTTGATCGATTGAATAATTGAATACTGCGCCGTTATCAAGAGTGACCTCATACTGCATGCGGTCGTAGATGTTGTAATACTTGCTTGTGTAGTAATTGTATCTTGGGTGGGCGTTTCCGCCCGCGAAGACTGACTCAAAACCAAGTTGTACGTATTGCTTACCGATTAACGAACTTAAATCAAAGCCGTAGGTTGTCCATCCGTTGCTCTCACCAGACAATAAGGTACTGCGGTAAATAGTAGGAAGAGACATGCCACCATAGAAATCCAATCCAACATCATTGTTAGAAAGAGTAAATCCATTGACTATAGGTGCTGCATTATGCGACTTCATTCCAACTTCTGCATTGCTAACAGTAATGTCAGAAAGTGTGCTTGATGTTTGTTCAAACCAAATTCCAGTTCCTGTACCGCCATTGTTGATTACGCTTGCATCGAGAACAGAAAGTGTTCCTCCGTTTACCTTGATGGTCGCCATATCTTTGCTACTTGCCGCATCCCCGTAAACTACTGTGCCGTCAGTCAAACTGACTGTTGCTCCAGGGCCAATAATGAGAGCACCCTGTTGAGTACTGTCCTGAGCAAAGTTGCGGGCGTAAACACCCTGCAAGTCAAGAGTTCCACCATCACCGAGAGTGATGTGTAGTGGATATGCTGCAGATGCTGCCTTCAATTCTGAAAATGTGCCGCCTGATCCTTTAATCATCTCCAACTCTCCACCATTGTTGATAGTTAGAGTTGGGGAATTGGTTGCATCACTACGGATGATGAATTTTGACTCAGTCATCTGTATTGTACAACCATCTAGTGTTAGGTCGGCATCCAATAGGATTGAACCATCATCAAGGATATAAATGCCATCGCCAGCAGTATCAAGGGCTGACATCGACTGGTTTGTTGCTAAGTAAGCACAATCCATTCCGCTATCCGATAGAGTGATTGGTGGTTGTGTTAATCTTAGGAAGGTGTCATCTCCGAGTCCAAATGATGTGTTGGCAGCGCTGTGAATTCCAGCAGGGCCATATGCATCGAAATAGGTACCATGGTCGTGGCTGCTACATCCTGCACTAACACAGGTTCCAGAGATTGTCCAGACATCTGCTTCACCATTGGAGTCGGTGACCTGAGTTCCAATCATGAACAAGGATGCACCGGAACTGTCCATCACGAATGATGTTACAGTAGTTCCAGGCTTCAGGGTTCGAACTGAATCCTTCTCCTTGAATGTGGTTGCTGTTCCAATTCCACCTAGCCAAATACTACCGCTGCTTGAGGAAACCTCAAGCCAGCAATTACCAGCATCGCCGCCTGCATCAGCACAATCATTGCCTCCAAAGGTGACATCGATTAAGGTGATGCGCCCGTTGGTGCTTGCCTTAGCAACGTAGTTGCCCATTGCAGTCTGACCTGTAATGGCCACTCCACCAAGAGTTATCTTGGAGTTGCGCGCATAGATGATGTTGTTAGAAGATTGGCTGCTTGCCATTGTTCCGCCTTCAACGAGGATGGTGTTTTGTGCAGCACTGCTTGAACAACTGCCGCTCAAGTATCCAGTATCGCTTGTATCCGAGATATCCACGTTGCCGAAGTATAGGTTGTAGCCACAACCAGAAACTCCTATGCCGCCTGCATCAAGATCAGAGATGCTTGTTTGCGTTGAGGATGGGCTGTTTCCAGTAATAGATAACTCACCAGTTCCGAGGTCGATATTTGACATTGTTGGCAATGTGCGTTGAATGCCCATTCCACCTGCTTCCAATGAATCGATAACTGCATCATCTCCAACAGGTCCACTGGTCGTCGATGTTCCTGGGCTAAGCGTTAAAGTAGAAGTTCCGATGTCTACATTAGTTAAACTGTAGGAATCCTCTGCTCCAATTTTCACACCATAACCATATGATGTTGCAGTAAAGTTGTTTATCACAGCACTGTGTGTACCGCTTCCTCCACTACCTAGTAGCCTCAATGCATATCTTGCCTGATTTGCGCTAGATGTAGCAGAAACATTTGAAATGTAAATGTTTTCTGCAAATGAACGGATTAAGTTTGCTTCAGAATCAGTGATTGCTACGTTCTCTACAGTGAGTGAACCAGAAGCAGTACCGGTACTGGAACTACTTGCGCCACTGGTTGCATCAGTAACTGCTCCATGTTGGTATGAATTGTCGCTGTTGCAACCATCCATTTCTCCATCAGTGAGTGTTACAATTGCATCATCAGGGAACAAGAAACAACTCTCGCTCGCATCGTTGACTTCGAAGTCACTGATATCGAATACTGTACCTTGTCCACTACCGTGTGAAACGGCACCCTTCACATTACTGAAGGTTACATGGTCCATAGTAAAGTTTCCAACATTTGCATTGCTGCTTGGGCTGCTGCCGTGGCGGCTACCTGCTGCAATTGCATAGTCACTAGTATTTACGAAGTCTACATATGAGAATTGGTGGCGGTCATTTGTTCCATCAGTTGTTGTACAACTGTCAGTAAAGGCAATACCGGTCCAAGTCTGGCCGTATTGTCCTTCAAAGCGAACGTGATTATTGTCACCATCAGTATCATTTCCAGATACTGTGAATGTATCACAAGCACCGTCAAAGGAAATTCCCTTGCCCTGTGCAACCTGTACCACTACGCCTGGCTCGATATTCAAGTTAGCGTTAACGGACAAGTAATCACCGCTTGGGTTAACACGAATCGGGCTGTCAACAAGATCCCAAGATGTATCTTGAGTGATGTCAGCATCAATATCTGTTCCCTTGCCTTCGAATGGCATTACGCGGTAGCGTACGCCACAATCGAGAGCAGTGTTATCATAGCAGTAGTAGGATGTGTAGTATCCCCACCATGGTGCAATCAAGTTTGCTCTTGAGTACGTGTTGCTAGAGTATGGTAGTTTCGGCATTGTCGTGTACCAAGTAGTCATTGCGCGCTCAGGTTGAGTTGAGGATGTACTCTTCAATGACATCGAACCTTGTCTTGAAATCATAACACGACTTGTAGAAGAACTACCATTGAAGGTGTTTCCGAAGTAATCGAAAGTGAAACCATCAGGCATATCGAGGTTAGCATCACAGCCATTTTTGTAAGAGTTCCAGTAGTAGGAGCTAGCACAATAGTATCCGTATGGCATACCGTTGCTATTACCGGCAATTGCAGTCTGGTAATTGGTAATCTCAGTCAATCCTGCGGTAAAAGTTTCTGAACTGTGGCTACTTGCATCTGTTGTGATACGGTAGTTGTTAGTATGTGGATTTCCACCAGCCATGTAGCCCTGTTCTGTGCGTAGAGTTGCACCCTTTGTACGAGTACTGTCTTGATAGCCGACAGTTGCATAGTCGTAATAGACCCTGCAGCCAGTATCATAGTGGAACTCTATTTCATTGGTTACATCATACAATTTGACCTGATAAGTACAGGTGTATGAATTGGTGTAGCCCATGTCGTGCCACTCTATGATGAAGACCTTATTTGGGTCTCCAACTTCGAAACTGTTAGCAGAAGTAGTTACACTATTTGTTCCACTGCTTACAGTCGATATGTCTCTTGCTGTGGTATGGTATGATAGGGATGCGCCACGCTCTATGTCGGTCAACTCAGCACTCCAAACACATGTAGATGCTATACAGTTTGCACGGGTATCATCTGGTGATAGTACCTTTGATTGTTGCGCATTAACTGTGCCATCAGGATCTGTAATTGTGTAGTACAATGTTGGCCCAACGCCAGCAGCGGACGAGGTGTTTAGTCCGGATGGGGGGTCCCCAGCATCTGTAATTTCAAAGGTGAAGGTCCTGTCTCTTGAGTGACTGTCCTTCAGTGCTGAATGTACAATTTCAGGGGCATAAATATCAGGAGTTGGTGCGACCCTTCCAACCTTGGAGGAAACCTCTCCGCTACTTGCCATGCGACCGTAATAGCCGCTACCCATTGCGAATCCACTCCACCTGTAGGAGGTACTGTAGATGTAGTAATATCCAGAGGTGCATATTGGATTACTGCTGGTAGAACGGAAGAAGTAAATCCATCCATTGGTCCCAACGCACATCCAGTTTGCCTTACTCGAGGAGTAAGTATTATTGAAATCAAACTTACCGAATGTTCCAGTGATATCCCCTGGCACCTTGATGTTGTATGCCTGAGTATATCCATAGGATGACCTGTAAGAGGGCTCAACGTCTCCGCCAGAAAGTGGCTCATCGATTCCAGTGCTTGCATCTCCTAATCCGACCATTGCCCACTTATTTGAGGTGCTGTCATAAACATAAATCAAATTCATTCCAGGCCCATTGTTTGTGGTTATGGATAGGTATCCGAAGTCATCCTTGTGGAATTTTGCATCACCAGACTTGGTACCACCAAGTCCATTATATCCTGAAGATGGTGAAGTAGTCCACTGCATCTGCCATTGACTGTAGAAATAATAGCTAGTTGCATAGAAACATGAACTAGCGCCGCTTCCACAATCTGAGGTGTCGAACTCGAATACATATTCATCATTGTCGTCGTAATAGGTGACCTGTCTGTCGAACCACTTTGATGGTGTATAGCGGTTTCCTGCGTGTACATCAGTAGTTAGGATGGTCATCTTCCTGGCTGTTCCTGCGTTAGCCACGTCTTCAACATCGAAATTAAAGACTGTAGATGGTGGTGTGTTTGAACTTGGTGAACCACTTCCACCAGCAGGTAGTGTGGCGAAGTTGTTTGACTGTGCCATTCCTGCGGCATATGCCAAGTCTTGGAAAGCCCAGTAGTAGTCAACTGAGTCGCCAGCACTGATGCTTGCGGTAGTTGCCTTGAATCTACACTTTGCAGCACTGCTGCTACAGGTTCCAATACTTGATGCACTAACGCCAGTCCATGAACCGCTGCCTATTTTGTAGAAAAGGCGTGGGTTTCCAGACGATGTTGTGTCAATACCAGCGGGATCGGTGAGGGTGGTGAAGAAAGTACGGGCACCCTCCTTGTACGATGTTACCTCGTATGGTACGAAATCAGCAGATGGTGGAGTGCTATCGGAACCACCAGTATAGGTGATTTCCAAATAACTGTCGTATGAACCGCCATAGCGGGCATACATGTAGTAATAATTACTGTTAGTATTGATGTGAGTCATACCGATTGATGCAGAATTATTGGCAGCATTTGTAATGATACCCTCATATGCACTATTTACAGTAACTGTTTTCCAACCGGTTCCGGTGGAAAAGGTTCCAACGCTTGGACTGTTCCAAATGGAACTAACCATCTTGCGGGCCTTCGTATTCCCATACTGGGAACTTGAGGGCATTCCAAGCAAAGTGCTGGAACAGGATGCACTGGCAATACTGTAAGAATAACGACTTGCAGTCCCACAAGTCATCATTATTGCAGCATCATAGGAACTACTTCCCCAGGTATTGCTGTAGCCAACATATTGCTTCCACTTTACTGAGGAGGTTGTTGAGCCACTAGGCATAGCATTGCTGCTACTAAACTGGTACTTGCTCCAAGGTAGATAGTAGATGCGTGCATTATAGCGGTAGAAATAACGGCTATTTCCACTGTAGCAATATGCGTAGTAGCGATAGCAGTATCCTCCTGTAGATGACGTGCGCTTGATTGTTGGGTCAAGAGAAAGAGGGAAAACTCGGTCCTCATCCATTAACCAATCAGTATCAATTGCTGTAGTCAAGACGATTTGTCCATTAGTGAAACTGACGAAGAAAGTAGCGGTGTACTGTTCTTCGGCTCCAGGTTCCAATACCACTGGTACTGGAATTTCTGCTAATACCTCTCCAGTCTCAAGACTACGGATTGTCATCAGTTCTTGAGTAGAGACGATTTCTTCTCCAACCACTTCATCACCGATGAATAGAGCATAGCCTGCTGGTAAGCGAATAATTTCGCGTAGACCGAACCAAGCAACGGATTCATCGAGAACTGGCTGTTGACGGATAACAAGGTTCTGCTTCATCTGTACGGATGAAACCTCATAATCCAAATCATAACCATCTGCAACAGGGTAGCGGATTACATTTCCACCAACGCTGATTGCATCATGTGAAGGTGCAACATGGTGCATTTCCGGCGCCACGCCTGCTTCATCGAGAGTTACAATCTGTGGGGCAATTCCCACGATAATTGGGTCAACATTAGGGTCCATCTGAACCGCTACACCAGCTCCAACATCAGACGAGAATGTAGTCTTGAAGACGTTCTTCGAGACTTCCCAGCCGAATGCGGTTGGTACTATGTTGGTATCGATATTTTCCCAAGCGCCTGCTTCAAGATAGTGCAAAGGTTCGCTGCTTGTTAGCACCGAAATTTCACCATCGTGTACGAAGGCTTTTTGGTTTACATCGCGCATACCCTGAAGTTCATCTTCGAGGGCATACTCCCATTCTACTTGTTCAATCGTTTCGGGCAGGTGGAAAGGATCATCTTTCTGTTCTGCCGTTTCTGACTCTGTATAGTCAGTCTCGCTCACCGGGTTATCCACCATGCTGCTGAATGGCATAATTGCCATCAGTGCACAAAGGAGGAGGGCGCTAAAGAGCCCACCCCAGATTGTTGTCTTCTTCATCTTGCTTCCATTTATCATGTCATCAAACCCCTTACGGACTGTATGCAGGCTGCTGGAGTAATTGTTTTCCTTATGAGTGTTGGGGTACATCTTATTTGAAAAAGCGATAGACTTAGAGCGGATTAGGCCCTTTTCCGTAACAATTCTCCGGCACTTGGCAGAACAATCCGTTTGTAAGTAGGATGACCCTTATACACTAGGCGCGGCCGGAGGCCATTTTCCAACTAATTTGGCGATATTGCCTAGAGGATTTGAAAAATGGCATGGGGATTAAGCCAGAACAGGAGTATTATCAGAGGACGAAATTACTTGACATTGAATATTATTTCCAATTTTAATAATAATCCAATGGCCTGAGCTGATAATCATTTGAAAATCAAGTGGAATTTTCTTTTGCCAACAAAATGCGGCTACATAAAATTTCAAGAAATTAACACAACCAAGGATTGTAATCCTCACTGCTGTGCTGTTGATGTTAAGAAAAAAAGGTCGCCAGCAGGGCCCCCTCAAGGACCCTGCTGGCCGTATTACTGCTATGCAGTTAAATTACTCATTCATGCTGGAGTCGGCTTGGGATTCAATAATCCCATTCCTTGCCTTCTCCACCCTCGCCACCACGGCTAAGGATGAATGCGCCAATTCCGAATGCTACAACGACTATGCCGATGATAACTCCCCATGTCCAAGTTGGAACACCTGTTGTTCCACTCTTGTCATCATCGAGAGTATCAGTGCCTGCGCCTGGATCGTCGAGTTCACCATAGCGAATCTGGGTAGTTTTATCTGATAGTGCTACAACGTTTCCAGAACTATCCTCTGCGAATATAGAGAAGTGGTAAACGGTCTCGGAGGTGACTGATGGCTTGGTAATATCAACACTAGCATCTGCAATATCCATTGGCTGACAACTCAAATCATCAGGGGTCAACTGGGATGCCTCGTATGTAGAATCCTTCCAACAAACGTACAACTTTACTGCATTTCCAGCATCAGCGGTGGTTATGGTGAAAGTCCAAGCGGTGCTTCCATTTGCAATGGAACCGAATGTAGTAGTCGGTACAGGTGATACTTCTGCATCAGCAGTAGTAGTGAAAGTTTTGACATTTGCATTTGCTCCATTAACATTGATTACACTCACAGTGACATCGAAGACCTGCCCGTGTGTACCAGTTAGAAGGTGCTGAGTTGCATCCTTATCAACACTGGTACAAGTCTCATTTGCATTAGTAACGCTACAGATTTGAATCTTATCACCGCTTAGAAGGTCTACGCCACCATTCTCGAGTGTCCACTGAACAGCGATTAGACCGCCTGCCATGTTAACACCAATTGCATTGCTAACTCCATTGGCTGGTACAGCGCCAGTTCCAGCTGCTGCATTGAAGATTCCCAATAAACCATTATTGAGCGTTCCAGAGGTAAGATTGACCCATTCCAACTTCATGTTGGTCGCACCATCTTGCTCTGCCTCTCCATCAAGAAGAATCCAATCTTGGCCTGGATATTGATACCATAGGCTGTAATCTTCGGTGCTGCTTCCAGGGAAGGTGATTGACAAAGCATTGCTGCCTACATCTCCAGGGCCGTAGTTGGTCACAGGTGCGTAGTCAATAACGTAGACTGAATCTGCGCCTTCCTCGGAGTTTCCAAGTAGGACTCCCTCGATCGCAGCAGAGTCGGAAGCGGTGATACTGAAATCTGCAACTGCCATGTATGTTAGGTCATATGAAATGCTAACTGCATCACTTGCTGCTGTTGCTTCTGCAACCTGCCTGTTCCAAACTTTTAGATCGACCTTATCGGATGCTTCTCCACCATGTGGGTCGGTGACCTTGACAGTGACTGGTAGAGTCGTTGCCCATGAACCATCAACAGGTACTGCACAAGTGCGCTCTCCTTTGGTTAATCCACCAGCGCCATCATCACTCGGACTGCATTCACCGATATCTACGCTCATGCTGTCTGTGGTAATGCGGCTCCATGAGTAAGTCAAACTCTCTCCAGTAATATCCTCAGCATCGAAAGCACTGACGTCGAAGGAAACAATGTCTCCAACTACAATGTCGCCCTCGCTAGTCAATGATAGGCTGATGACTGGGTCGTGATTACGTGCTTCAACTGTTGCAGTTTGTGAATCGTCAACGCTGCTCTCGTCAGGGTTGGTTGGATTGACCATTGCGACTGTTGCTGTAATCTTGTAGGTTCCAGAATCGAATTCGTGGGATGAACATGCATATCCTGCAGGTTGTGCAGTCAGTCCCTCACCGAGGTCTAGGTGTGTATAAGGAGGTGCTACTCCAGCAGGACATTCATCAGCAGTGTAAGTTGCAACGACAGAGTTATTGTCATATACATCCGTCACTACGAAGGTAACTTCCCAATCATAAGGACCTGTGCCAGATGAACCACGGTGTTCTACCATTGCATGTAATCGACTAAATCCAACATCAATTTCATCTTGGTCCCCACGCATCGAGGTTGCTTCACCATTACCGGTGGAATCGTATCCTTGTGCAATGACGAGGCTAGATACCCCAATGTTGTGGTAAGAACCGATGAATCCAGTGATTTTATCTTCATTGTTTGAGTTATTGTCATCGGTTTCAACTGGAACTTCACAAATATTCATGAATGTTCTAATCTCTCTAATATCATCTTCAGTTCCTTCAATTCCATCAGGCCCATTGTCTATCGTTACCTCGCCAGATTCTTGACACTCTGCTGCGGCTCCGTACAGTGTGTAGTTAACTAGAGCTGCCTCAACTTGGTAGCCACCATTTGCATTAGCATCTGGTGTTACTGTTCCTGAGTAGGTCCAAGAGTCTTGGTAATCGATAACTAATCTACTACCATTACCGTTGCGTGCATCACAAGGTCCATCGTCAGCAGTACCAGTAATATTGTCAGGTCCTGGGTCGTCACATGGAGCACTCTCGTTAAAGAAGACGTCCACTATTTGAGAAGTTCCGGTTTCGTGAGTAGTGGTTCCTTTGATATCATTGCCATCACCGTCAACTGCAGTATCTAATGCGGCTCCAGTTATCATCAAGTCGACGACTACACTGCGAGCAGACCATTCTTCAGAACCATCTGTGGAGACAGTCAGTGTGAAATCATGAGGCCCAGCGCCTTCAGCCTGTTCGACGGAAGGATTCCATTCAAGGTCAATAGCAATGTCATACCAGTTAACAACTGTGATGTCAACAGTGAATTCATCATTGGTGATATCATCATCGCCACTCATTACATCGAGTTCAATTGCGATTGTGTAAGCACCAAGTGGTGCAGCCCATGCAATAGCAGCGCCTGATGCATCTCTAACGGAGTATGAACCACCGTTAAGGTATGCTCCAGCAGCCAACGACTGAACTGGACATGATTGTGCATCATCACAGATAACTGCATCTAACCAAGTTAAGTCATTTCCTGCAAAATCCGTGGCAACAGTTCCATCTGCAAGATAGATGGTGGCTTCGATATTCATCTCAGTCACATTGTTGGTTCCATGGTTCTTCACAGAAACGACGAAGTTAACTTCATCACCGGCCTTTACAGTGTTCCGAAGTTCTCCGGTCATTGTATCGGTCTTGGTCGCTCTTGGCTCAAGGATGCCTAGTATGCCGACATCATCGTCAGCACGTCCATCAGCAGCCCCGTCCATTTCATTCTCATTCATTTCAATCCATGCTGTGTTCGCGAATACACTCGCAAACATCAGCAGAATCAGTGTCATTGGCACAATATTCTTCATATTCAGTCCTCCAACCTATTAGTCGGTGCCTTCGTGCACAGACCCTGCCGTATTTATAGTATAGGCGGATTTTAGTAATATTTGGGAAAGATAAATTACATTTTCCCGGCTTTGCAACTTCTTTTCTGATGATTTTGGGTGATGATTTGTGAGTATTGATGAGGTTTTGATAGGAACTAAGAAGTTAATTCACGCAATGCTTCAGCCGGACGTATGGCCGCAGCACGTCGAACAGGCAGTGCTGTAACCAACAATACAAGTAGCCATGCAGCAAGGATAATGGAAACTATTGAAAGCCAAGGCATGGTGAATTCAGCTCCTTCAGAGCGCCAAAACCGGTCATAGAGGTACCAATGGAATCCAATACCGATAACAACACCATTCAAAATTCCAAGCAAACTGATCCAACTTAATTCTAAAATGTATCCTGCCACTACCATTCTTCGCTGGAATCCAATAGCCCGTAAGATTCCCGTTTGGTGAGAACGTTCGCTGACTGAACGGATAGTAACTATTCCTAATCCAGCGATGCCGACAACTAGGCCAAGCATCAAATAAGATTGGAAGATATTGAAAATGCCAAATAAAACGCTCTGGAACTCCTTTACGCTGACTTCAATGATTTCTACTTCCATGCCGTCATCGATGAAACCTCTTTCCATTGCTTCAACGAGTTCTTCCTTTTCTTGCATGCTAGTTCCTTCCGGTACAGAAAGGTACAATCTTGTGTATCTTGCACCAAATTCCTCAGCACTGCTTAAGTGGTTGACCCAGATGCCTGGAGCCGACCATAATGAGCCCTCATCAAGGAAGCCTACTACAGTGAACTCTTTGCTTATTGATGGGTTTTCGGGGTCAATTGCTAAAATCGAATCTCCAATTGAAAAAGTGAGTTGATAAAATGGTGATGATTCGTCAACTGCACCTTGAAATTCCATGCCAAAAGAGGCGTCGAGGATTGCTAAATTAGGATTGCTTGCAACTGCTTGCCAAGCCGACTTTTCATCATCCCCAAGTGCGGGATCCCAGATGTGGAGTGGTAAGCCCCCATGCTCAGCAAAACCAGAATCTATTCCTCTAATCAGTTGAACTCGTTCAGTCTCACCGGCATTGATATCCTCGGCATCGGCATATCTGACAACCCCTAGAGAAACTACTCCAATGCCGTCGAAATCATCTGCTTGAACATCTGCTGGCCAATCCCACGTTTCGTAACCTCCCTCCAATGGTAGAGGTCGGTCCCAAGAGGAAGTTGTTCCTAAGAGGTCAAAGTCTCCCGAAACGTCATCCACAAATGATTCACTATAAGACTCAAATTGGGCGCTATATCCGGCCAGTACTACAACAGAGAACACCGTTAGGCTAAACATTCCAAGAGTTAATGCGGTTCGGAATGGAGTTGCAAGAGGATAAGCGAGGGCAGTTGGCACAACAGGGCCAATACGCTTTGTGACAGTTGCAGCACGTCCAACTGCAGATGCCAACAAGGGTGCAACTGAGGTTAGGAGCATGACACCAGCAGCAACACTTGAGATGCCGACCACGATGAATGAGAACTCATTTGGCAGCAAATCCTTGCGGAATGGGTCAATCCAATCAGGTAGCATGACCCATAAAATTAGAGAAATACCCAGAACGGCCATGGTGTTTCGGGCACAGTTTCTCTGAAGTTTTGCGGCAAGAGTGAATTTATTGGAAAGTAGGCTTGGTAGATTATAGAGGAGTAATGGAATTCCACCGAGTAATGCAAGAATACCAGAAAGGTTCCAAAGACCATGCCCAAATGCCGAATCCCTTGCCCCGAGGAAAAACCAAGCAACACAAAGCAAAGAGGAACCAGTTAGGCCGATTAGAAGTAGCCATGACCACCATGCAGGACCGTCTTCTCTTGTAGGCGGCAAGTTCCTCATTGCGGCAACAACATTGAGGCGGCTATTGCGCATTGCAGTTGCCCAGAGTGAAGCCCAAGAGACAAGGAAGCCAACTGCTGCCCCAGCAATAACGCTTGACCATGTCCATGCATAGACGAATGCACCATCAAGAGAGGAAAGGGCCCAGGCGAATCCGGTTGCGACAATCCAGCCGATGAATAATCCTACAATCGAGCCGATGATGCTGGAGATAGCAGCAGCCAAAGAGCCTTCCAAAACGAATAATGCCCGCAGGTCAGGGCGTTGTAAGCCAAGGGCTCGAATCATTCCCATCTCCACTTTGCGTTCCTCAGCAAGCATCACGAAGATGTTGACAACTAGCAACATTCCAGCTAACATGGTAAAAGAACCGAATACGATGAATAAAGCAGATAGGCTCCCACTTGCCATTTTGGAATTCTCAAGACCTTCTTTTTTAACGCGGTTAACCATTATTCCCGCGCTTTCTTGGTCAGCCTCTTCATCCATCCAAATCTGCAAGTTGGCAAGGGCTGCATCCATGGTAAATTGTTGTTTTAGATTTGAACTACTAAACATTAGCAGATTTCTTTCATCAACATCGGCTGAAGCCAATCGCTCTGCAACACTGAAGTTGACAACGCCGACGATAACATCGGCGATTCCGGGCTGGCCTGGGACAGTAGGAATAAGAGGTATTTCATCGCCGATAACCAATAAAATTCCAGTTGTATTACCGCGACTGGCAGAAAATGCACCAACCAATGTCACGCCATCTTGGCCTTGTAGTGCTTCATTTGCCCAAGAACTTAGACGAACTTCAGTTTCATTTACAGCCGGCAAATCAGCATTAGAATTTGAAGCGATAACCAAAAGGGGAATCTTTCCAAGCCCCTCTAACTCTGTCGTGGTTGGTAATCTAATGCTGCTCTCTCCATCCTCAACAACTATGACCCCAAATGAGGTAGTACACCTCAATTCCTCTGTCCTCAAAAAAGCATTCCCATCACATTTATCGTCTAATACAATTGATGTATTGGTGAAACTATTGTTTAAGGTCCAAATGCTTGAATCGCTGAGCATCAGGTCAGAGCCGCTAAAACTTAGAATCTCAAGTTCTGGTAGGCCTAAATCTGTAGTTGTTTGATTTGCTAAGTTGGTATATCCTTGACCTTCGTCAATGAATAACTGCGAGTTGATTATTGCAATTTTATGTTGTGGGCCATCGGCGAGTAATTGCCAAGTTCCATCGAATAACCAAGTCTCAATTTTCAGGAGTCCTTCAAGGTGGGTTACCAAGCCCTCGGAGGTATTGTACAAGGCTGCATTTTGAACTTCATAATTCCATGCATCTGGGGAAATTAACTGCAAACCGTCCGAGACAGATGGCATGGAATCAAGCAAAAATAGAGAATATAATGAATCGTTAAAGCCCACATTAAGTTTGAGGGGTGAGGTATTATCGTCACTTTCCTCCCATTCCTCCCATTCTAATTCCTCTGCATTCTCATCGAGTAAGACGACTCCATCGTCATGGTAAACTGCTAACCCGTCCTCAAATAATTGGTAATCACGTAATAGCGTTCCATTCGGCACCTGCCAAGTATTCCATATTCCCAAGTTTGATTCTCGGCTAACGCCTTCTGGGTGGATGTACCATGTTGCAGACCCGTCCGGAATTATCGCATTGATTTCCTTACTAAGTAATCCTGTCAAAATTTGCCCTGCGGCTGAGCGTAGCCCGAATAAGGGCGCCTGCAATAATTCGGTGATTTCTGTTTCGCCAAGCATCTCGACTGAATTATTGCGCAAATCATTAACCTGCTCGCCTGAAAGACGCGAAACAGGACTGGATTTAACGAGAGAGATGATGCCAAGGTCAAGGTCTCCTTCGGTGAATAGCCACGCATCTTGCGCCACTAGTGCCTCATCCAAGATGCGGCTAACATGCGGATAGAGAAGTTTCTCAGCATCAAGGCTATCATCGATGCCCCCAGTTGCAGAAATGCGAATTATATTGACCAAGGATTGAGCATCCTGTAAGGCTTGGGCAGATGCAAGAGTGGAAAAGATGACACCACCCTTTGAGCCTTGAATAGCAGCCGCACCTTGCATCGGCACAACCTTCCAAATCTCTACATTTTCAGAATAATCTGTTCGCACATAATCTTCATCATAACTACTCCAACTGATGAGTAATGTATCTCCAGGCCCTGCTCCGACCTCATCTGCTAGGACCTCGTTGATGATAAAAATCGAACGACCAAGGACTGATTCCTCATGGGCTAATTGAGAATATGAGACTCCTCCGATTGAACTCCAACCACCTGCGCCATCCAAAGTCGGATCGCTAGCCCACCAATGTGCATCCGGTTCAGCCAAGGATGCAGCCTCATTGATGACGGATATCGACTTCTTACGACTGATAGAAAAACCGTCGATATGTTCTCGTGATTTTGAATCACTGAACAGAAATTCACCAAATTCACGCATTCGTGATTCATTCAACTCCCGCAATGCACCGGTCAAAGGGTCTCTCCCCGAAATTTGCAGGTCGGATGTGTCACTACGGAGCAGAACTTCAGCACTAATCGTAGCATCCATCGAATCTCCAACTACTAGACTAGAGGAGACCATCGCGGCACCAACCAAAAGTCCAATCATCATCAAGGCGGTATTGCGGCGACGCCGAACCAAATTATTCCAAGCCAAGCGCCAAAGCACCAAATGGCGAGGAGAAAGAACAACCAACAAGCCCTGGTGTAGTAGAATACCCACCATTAAAGAAAAACAAAAAGCGGTGAATACGCCCATCTCCAAAGTTAACCAAAGACTCAGCACAGAAATCAAAGGAACAGAAAAAATGACCAATAGATGCTTCTTCCAATTCAATGACCTAGTACTAGGATTAGTAACAAATTGCGCAATGCAAACCCATAGTAAATGCAGGCCTAAGCCAACAGATAATACGAGCGTTTCAGACATTAGAACACCTCATTCCTCTTCGCTTTTCTCATCCCTGACGATTAAACCGTCTTCCATGTGCAAGATTCGACTACAGCGGGCAGCAATTTCCGAATCATGAGTTACCACTAGCAGCGTAGTGCCGCGTTCTGCATTCAATTCGAATAACAAATCCATGACCTCGTTGCTGGTACGGGTATCGAGATTTCCGGTAGGCTCATCCCCCAGAATAACGGCTGGTTCGTGGACAAAGGCTCTGGCAATGGTGACTCTTTGTCGCTGCCCTCCGCTCAACTCCATCGGGCGATGGGTGGACCAGTTCTTCAGGCCAACTAAATCCAGGGCATCTAAGGAACGTTGACGTGCCTCTTTGGCCGGAATTCCTTGTAAAAGAAGAGGCATCTCGACATTCTCAACCGCCGTTAGTACTGGAATCAGATTAAAACTCTGAAAAATGAAGCCAAGATTTCTGCCTCGGACATTTGTTCGATGCTTATCATCCGAGGCTGTCAAAGAAATACCTTCAACCAATACTTCACCCGCAGTCAATTCATCAAGACCGCTCAAACAGTTCAACAGCGTGGTCTTGCCACAACCACTTGGACCCATGATTGCAACCATTTCACCTGCCTCAATAGTCAATGAAATTTCTCTCAAAGCCTCAATCTTGTTTGAACCACTTTGGTAAATCTTCCAAAGACCGCGCCCTTCCAATACTGTCGCCATGCAGGCTGCGAAGAGGTAGCAGTGAATAAGCAAAATCATGACACACACTGAAAAAGTCGAAGCCACTCGACAATAACATGCACATAGAAGTTCTATGCTTTGGGCCGCTGGCTGAGGCGCTTGGCTGGAGAAATAGGCAAGTGATATTGCCTGATGCAGCGAGAATTATTGATTTGGTATCACAATTAGGAATCGAAGTTTGGAATACTGCTGGCTTAGCATTTGCAATTAACGGCGAGATGGCAACATCTGATTCAATACTCACTGAAGGGATGGAGGTTGCTTTGCTTCCGCCCCTTTCTGGGGGTTAAACATAGCAATGTTTGAAGGTTCAATCTATGACGGGAAGGTGAGGAAGGAAGATGGTTGGCGGACTTGGCTCTACAGAACTGATAATCATCCTAGTCTTCTTTTTCATATTATTTGGAGCAGAACGACTACCAAAGATGGCACGCTCACTGGGCCAATCCAAGGGTGAATTCCACAAAGGTCTGAAAGAAATAACGGAAATGCCAAAGGATACCGAAGCCGACCTTGAGGCCGGTGGAAGAACTGCTGAACAAATCCTTTTCGAGCGCGCAAAAGCGGTTGGAATCGACCCTGCTGGCATGGATAGCAGTAAATTGAAGGCCAAAATCGAGGCTTTGGAAGCGCTTGATTCCGATGAGTAAGTCAACGAACACGCTTCAATTGCTGTGGCGAGCCACATATATCGCATTCCCGCACCTGTGTATTTTCTGGAACCTTTGCGCTTGCCCTGCAACCACTACAACGTAACTCCCAAGACCATGAACTGCTAATCCCCTTTGTACTAACTGAGCGATAAGCAATACCAGAAGCCTTGGCAATATTCTGCAAACGATAATCATCAGTATGCAGAATAGCAGTATGTTTGATGGCCAAAGCCATGACATCCAAATCGACTTCAGATAGACCATCGAGGTCGCCAGTCTTAGCTGCCGCTTTCATGGCTAATTCCAAATCCTCCTTGGTAGGAGTTTGCAAGTCTGGGGGATTTGCTTCGACCAACAATAAGCGCGGCTCGGATAAGCGGCCTAATTCCTGTAATTGGGAAAAAGCGCATATTCCCAAGCATATGCGTTCAGCAGGCCAATTCAGCAATGCTGCGGTATCCAGCACATCAACCATGACATTCCCTCAAACCCTCCTGCTTTTGTATTCTTCCAAGCCCCACGGCATCAGCATTGATATGCCAAAGGTCGGCCCATCGTTATGTGGGCATTCTCGGTGGGCTTGAGGATTCAATCCTCGAATGGTTCGACCAATTCGGTGTAGCAGCCCTCGCATTACTCTCATTCACCGAGGCAATTATCCAGCCTGTGCCGCCAGACCTGATGTATATCCCACAACTAATCAATGCTCAAGATTCAATGAGTATTGTGATTTGGCTTTGGCTAGTAGTCACCATCAGCAGTGTTGCTGGCTCATTAGTCGGTTACTGGTTAGGAAGGAAATGGGGGCGTACTCTACTAGACAAATATTCATCTGACTCGGCAGTCCTCAAATTAGAAGCACTCACCCAGCGCTATGGAACATTTGGAATATTCATTGCTGCATTTTCACCAATTCCCTACAAGGTATTTGGCTGGGTAGCAGGAATGGGTGAAATGGAAAAACGGCCTTTCATAATCGCTGGACTGCTTGGTAGAGGTCTACGCTTTGGAGTTGAAGCATTACTAATAGGAATCTATGGAGATAAGGTGCTTGACGGGCTTGCATGGTTCGTTGATCATGAATTTTTGATGGGGGCCTCCCTGCTAGCAATAATTGGCATTGGAATTGTTTCTTGGTCATGGTGGCAAGGTCTTGCACCTGTTGATGAAGAGGAATGAAGCAAGGGTAATATTATGGCTGAGAGGCATGCTTGCTGCTTGTATGGTGTAGCACGGTCCATCATCCCGCCCTTTCGAGGCGGTCACGCGGGTTCGAATCCCGCTACGAGCATTTAGTTCCTAGGAACTGTTTATGAGGGTCGGCCTTCGAATATTATTTCGATGCCGCGCAAAGGAACCAACCCTCGCCCCGTCTTCAGTATTGAAGCCCGTAACTTGGATGAGTTGAATGAATGGAAAAGTGCTGCCAAGGAGCTGGGGAAATCGCAGACCAAAATGGGTGCGATGGCAATTCGCCAGTATCTCCACGGAGAGGTCTCCGATCCCGAGGAAGTGACCGCTCTCAAGCAGAGG
>LWDU01000013.1_pt1 | contig 80646 bp, 90 predicted proteins | sample 727161 | NCBI WGS metagenome assembly LWDU01 (sample SAMN04566230, study PRJNA314399) | hydrothermal vent metagenome | isolation source: deep sea hydrothermal plume seawater | place: Mexico: Gulf of California, Guaymas Basin | collected 2004-07-11
GTTCGTGGGATGGGGCCACATGCTCTCGCAAGGTGGAGTGTGCTGTGACGAGTGCAATTGGACTAAGGTTCTCCCGGCGAGAATGAAGGGGGTTCACCTATGAGTATCGAAGCAACAGAACACCACGAAATCGTCCTTGAGGTCGAGTCAGAACTCAGAGGGCTACGCAAGGCGTTCGACTTGGTGCAGATTCACATCGAGTCCTCTGCTGGTATCAAGGAAGGCGGCACGATGGAAATATATTTCAGGGCGGCATTGAGTTCAATCAATGAAGAAATCGAGTTCGCTCAGGGAGTCTTGGACGAGATTACGGAGGATGATGAAGATGAGTGAGGTGCATGAGTGTTGCATCTGCTTCCAGCCGATGACCCACCCCTACATCGAGGATGACTATCTCGGCAACGATGCCTACCCTGTGAAGGATGGCCGGTGCTGTGACCTGTGTGATTGCACAGTAGTCCTACCAGCCCGAATGCGGAGGCCGGGAACGATGTCGAACGCCGCCCTGTTCATGATGCAGACCTCGATAATCGGTCGGGTGGCGAAGATACGCTTGAAGGCAGAGATAGGATTGTTAGACCATCCCGATTGCACCGAACCCGAATGGATAAACCGACTGATGGAGATTGAGAAGGAGATGCACGACACCGCCATCCCCTTCTGCTTTCAGGAGGATGATGACGCATGAGCCGATGCAAGGGTAATTTCCATCCCCATTGTGTCGAGGGGCGTTGCGCCTGTTGTATCAATTGGGAAGAATACCACTTCTCGATGTGCCGCTGTTGCGGGTTCCAATTTGAGGTGAGCGAATGAGCGACCAAGTTCTCAGATGCGACAACGACGAATGCCGCATCGTCATATTCACAATGCAATCTCCGAAGTCCCGCCACAGGCAGATTGAGGCGCGCATCTGCCCCGCTTGCATGATGGTTGCTCGATATGATTCGCGCGGGACTCCACTTGGGGAGGTGAGCGAATGAGTGACGACACCGAGATTATGTTCCCGATGATGGCCTTGCGGTTCATGAGCGAAGGCGGTATTCCACCTGACCTCTGCGACCCAAACGGCGACCCGATGGGTATCGGTGATGTGGCGTCCCTCTTGCTCCCTGCCTTCCAAGAACTCTGCGTAGGCATGGGCGTCAGCATGGACTTGATGATGGGTCGAGTGGCTGGTGAGGATTGGATAGCATTCACCGATTCCGTCCATGAGGACAAAGAGGCATTCCAACATCCCGACAACGACTCACCGACCAAGCATGGGGTCGAGGCGGCGAAGGGAGGGGTGGACACGGCTGTTATCCTCCCTCCCACCGGCGTCAGTTTTCAATCCGAGGACTTCAAAATCGAGGTCGATAGGATTGTTAAGGACTTCATGGAGAAGCAGGGCAGCGCGCTCGTCGAGGACATGAGGGGGTCAGAGGACCCTGAGTCGGTTAGAAGCCCTCAGATTGGCTCCATTGAGGAAGATACGGGCAGTTCCGACGACCCTGAGGTGTGTGGGTGCGAGTATCACCCCCGAAGCACCTACGAGTGTCCCTCCTGTTGGCGCGCGAGGAACGCCGAGTGGGATGTTGAGAATCCTGAGGACGGTGAGGACGAGTGACCGCGATGGGAGAGCATCGGTGGGGGAGTCAATTCAAACTGACTCGCACCCGCAGGTGGTGGGTCTGCGACAAGTGCGGCCACCAACGGTCAGGTGGCCTATACAGAAGTCCTCCGAAGGCTGGATGCAAGGGCGACGGGAGTGAGTCCTGATGGCCTACAACACGCGGCGCAAGCAGGGAGGCCGGAGAGGCAAGCCCGTCACGCCAGCGCGCGGGAACCACCACCTACAACAGCGACCCATCATCGAGCAGGGATGCAAGAATGTGAGGTTGAATGGGTGTATGCTGAACGCTCATCAGAATGTGCTGGCGATGCTGACCCGGAAGGGACTCAGGAAGGTCAAGGATGGGAACCCTGACTTGGTGAGAATCGAGGTCGGCTCGATGGGCTTCCATTCGGATGACGGGTGGAAGACCCATTGGGAGTTCGGTGGGCCTCGTCAGCAGAAGGCCGAGCAGTTCGCCTCAGTCAGAGGCGGGGCTGTGGACGCTCACGCTTGGGTCGTCTATACCACCCCGCAGGGTCAGGAGGTCATCATTGACCCCTACTTCTCTGCCTACGCTAACTACGCTCGCCAATGGGGAATCAAGACGACGGATGTGAGTGCTTCTCGCGTCTTCCACAGCCTACGATTAGACGGTAGTGAGAAGGCCATAGAGCAACACGATATACTCAACATGATGATGGTCATCTTGACCGCCCAAACGGCTCCCAAGATTGCTCGCATCATCAAGCAGATTGGGAAGGCTCAACGACGCTTCGCCATCGGGGGTGATGAGAGTGAGTGACCTCGCTTCCCAAATCCAAGCCGACCGTGTTCGGCAAGCCGCCGCGAAAGTCGCATATCGTCAGCGAAAGCAAGCCGCGAAAAACCGGAACCAACCGACCGATTCACAGCGCAATTGTTCCACAGAACATGCGCGATTCTCGCGTGCGTGCGCGCACCCACGCGCGAGGCGAGGTGATGACCGTGACTAATTCGCATGATTGGGAGTGGGTCAAATTGGCCGACCCGGCTCATCGAGGATTCCATCTCTGCAAGCGATGTGGGGTCCGAGTCATCGGCGGCATCAAGAGATTGATAGTGGGGTGTGTCTGATGCCAAATGTGCTACACCCCCATGACTACGATGAGTGGAATCATGTGAAGGCAAGGGCGCAGTATTATACTCCGGCGAAAAGGACATCGAGCATGCACAGGCAGAAGGAGATAGACACCATAGAGGGTCGCATACAGCGTAAGGAACTCATCCCGGTCACAGGACGCACCCGCGTCCCACGCAGAGGCATAGGACGCATCGTAGTATCTCTCTGCGGGAGGGAGGTCCGAGTCTATCACCTGTCTTGGTCGGCGTTGTCTTGCGAATGTGGTGAGAAACATGAGAAGGCTGATTTTTTCGTAGTGAACCCCAATCCCAATCCTCGCCCTAACGACAACCCCTACGATGACCGTCCATGCCTTGAGTGTGGAGAGGTGGTCGAGCAAATCGGAGTCGGACGACCTCGTATTGTTTGTGCGGGGGAGTGTGCGAGGTTGCTGAACATCAAACAGACCGCCTCGCGTAGTAGCGACGAGAGAGAGCGAGAGCGAGAGAGGGCAGGGAGAGCGAGAGCGAGAGCGAGGTCGGCGGCAAGAAGGGCTACGGCACATCTCAGGGTTGGTCTGCATGAGTGATACCATCGAGTATGAGTGCCTCACGGATGGGTGTGGGTGCAGGTGTAGGAGCATGACTTCCCTGAGGAACTTGGGGCTGGCTACCTACTCTCGCCACATCATGCACCCTCGCTCGACCAATTACATCATGTTCTGTCGCAAACACTTCTCGGACTACCTCCACCGACGGGGGTGGATGTGATGTCCGATTCCACATGGACAAATACATCATTTGACCATTCAAAGTTCAAGGTGGCCTGAATGAGTTTTAAGAGCATAACGCGCGAGCGCAGGGCCATCGCCAAAGCACTCGATTACCTCGCTTCCACCGCCTCTCAGGTGTGGGGCTACACAGCACCGGGGTCGTGCGTGACGGAGGCCCACATCATCGCAAAGGTCCTCACCCGATACTTCGGCATTCCCTCGACCGTGATAGCCGCCGACATGAGCGCATGGAACTCTGCCTCCGAGGCGAATCAGATGGAGATAGAGCAACGGCTCAAGGACGGCCATCCTCCTGAGAAGATGTTCGATGACCTCGGTATGAAGAATGGTATATTCCTCCGCCTGAGTCACAAAGGCCACGACGGGACTGACCCCAATTACGAGGGTCGCACCAACCCTCGCCATTATGGCCCCGACGCAGAGGGGTATGACGGTCACACAATCGTCCAAACACCGAACTTCATCATTGACTCCACGCTTGGTCAAATCAACCGCGACGAGCGCATCCAAGCACCGAAGGTCATGGTGTATGAGCGCAAGCACTTCGGCCCGTTGTCTGACGACTATTCATGGCTGATGAACGAGGTCCCTATCCCGACGGCTCCCGTAGGCGCGAGGCCGGTTGGCTACGATGCCGATGGGAACCTCCATCCCCTCGACATGACGAAGGTCAGAGTCGAGAGTTTGGGGATGCTGACTCCGCATTCAATCAAGCCTGAGAAGGTGGCTATCGTGAAGGTGGGAGAGGACACATGGTTGGCCCTCTGCCTACGCCCCGACATCTCGGTTGAGAAGGAGATGGAGATTCATCAATTCGACAATGGATGGTTCGGGCAGACGAACGCCATGAGCCGCACCGTCGAGAAGCGTCTGCGGCGGTCGGGTGCATGAGTCGAAAGGTCAGGCGCAGAGAAGGGCGCATAGCCGTCGTCAAGTGGGCGATGGTTGGAATGGTGGGTCAAACTCATTTCACGGCCTCAGATTGCGCCTATCATATCAGGAATGCCGAGTATATTCCGATGGTGTGCGGCATCCAGCGAAGTAGCGCGCATCTGTGGGCCTCCGCGCATCGCGTGGGGAACATCTTGACGGCGATGGCTCGGCGTGGTGAAATCAAGATGGAGGCTCCACCGGGAGTCGCTCACATCTACACTCTGCTTGACGAGTGAACCCTCGACCCCTCCGGTCGTAGGAATCTCAGACTACTTGAACTCCGCAAGGTCGAGGATTTTCCATGTTCGGGAGAACATCCTCGATTCCACATCGAATCTCAGCGAGTTTTTTCTCGTTAAATCATCGAAAAAAAGATGTTTTTTTCTCGTTTTGTCGGTGGCTTTCAATGTTCCACAGAACAAATCGTCGGAATCAGGCTGAAATCGGGGTTCTGTGGAACATTTCGGAATCCCTCGCGTGCGCGCGCGCGGGGGCGAGGTGGCGATTCTTTCAAGACGGTGGGAGTCAGAGGGGAGATTGCGAACGGCAATCATCTCCACCTTGTCTGCAAACAGGGTGTCGGGGGTGCGGGGGCCGGTCGTGGTGTGCTAACTCACCTCATATCCCCGCATTCCCACCTACCAAGATTCAAGAGGGTGGGACACATCGTCAGGTCGCTTTCGGATAAATCATGGCCTCTCGCTTCATTGTGAGAGGGGTGACGGTGGGCCGGGAGTGAGGGTGGTTCCTCGGTTATAACCCACCGTCACCGGCAACCCAACCGCCTCTGAGATTAACCACCACTCATCCAATGAATCTGTGTCTGCGCTGCGCGGTATTGGAGTGGTTAAATCGGTTATAGCCCTCTGCATCGTAATGATGCTCGTCCTTGCTATCATGATGCCCCCTCTGCCTGAGCGAGTGATAATATGGTGGGACGAAGGTCAATGCTGGTGGTTCGATGGAACCATCGAGGACAAGTGGATTGAGGAAGGCGATGGGAATGCTCTGACGAAGGACTACCTGTTCCTCGTCAATGGAACTCTTAGTGACCTCGATGAAGACGGGATAACTCCGATGTTCGGCAACAACACGACCCGCATCTCGATGGTCATGCACGGCGATGCGTGGGACTACGATTGGTTTGAGGTCGGCATGTATTACGAGGGGTATGCGTGCGACACCGTTCCCTTGCGAGAGGCGGTCATATCAGGGACACTTGAAATCCTGATTTGGGCGACAGATTCTTGACGGTGGGGCTGAGTAGCAACGGGCATGGAACGAGCGTGGAAGTTTGGTGTGACCGACCAACCACAGCGTATGGGGCGTAGCATCCAAGCCATCGTGTTAGCCAATCCAATAGGGACAGAGTTCGTGCTAAAACGAGAGGACGATATGATAGTCATCAGACCGAGAGGACAGCCCCATGATTTCCAAGATGACTAACCCGCTTTCAGTCGAACACCTGCTCCGGGTCAGGGAGATTTACAGGACTCTCAGGCATGAGCGAGAAGAACTATTCGGAGGGTTGCAGTTCAGCATGTCTTGGCTTCGCATCCGCTACCTCAAGCGCGGCACTATCCGCACGATGGCTACTGCCTCGTTCGACCCACCCACGCTCTCTCTCCACAGGGATGCTTTCGACTACAACCACCCTGTCGTTCTCAGGGGTCTGATTCACCACGAACTCATTCACTTCATTCTCGGTCCTGAGATTGGTCATTCACGCCTGTTCTCCACCTGCGAGCGCGAGTGGTGCGAGTGGGATGACTACCGCTACCACCGAGGCAAGTTTGTGCGGCTCATCGAGGAACACGCTCGGTCAGATGGACGGCTCCACCGATACGAGTGTCCGAACTGTGAAATCGTCCTTCTCAGGTCGAGGGAGATGAAGCCCGAATCGGCTTGCTCCGATTGCTGTGAGTCATTCAACGATGGAGTATGGTCAGAGTCCTATATCTTGAGATGCGCTGATTGATAAGGGACCGACAGCCCCGGCGACCTACAAAGGAGAGAATACACAATGACTACAACAGTTCCGACCATAGATAAAATGACGATGAAAGCCATGACGAGGAAGGCCATTGAAGACGCCTTCGTTGCGAGGGGTTGCACGACCTCTCAGAAGACGGCGGGAGCCGTCAAATATACCCCGATTTCGTTCGGTGAAAGTGACCAGCGGCTTGCCGCGATTTACGGTTCCAAAGGCGGAGCCGCGTCGGTGTGGATTAAGGAGGAAACTTGGACGAGATTGCGACCCCATGTGAATCCCGATAATATCCGAGTCGAGGATGTAGATTTATTCGGTCGTGGCTTCCAATGGGCCGTCCATTTTGACCACCACGATGACCCCCTAATCCTACACTTGGCCGACATCGCCGTCGAGTGTGGAACTGAGCGTTGGGAGAGAGCGAAGATGCGCCGCGAGGCCGACTCTCGCCGCGAGTCCATACGGGCAGAACGCGAAGCCGAGATGGCAGAACGGAAGCGCGACCCCTTCGCGTAGGCGCGAACAGCGCGTGCGTGACGACCCTCGATGAACCCGTTCCATAGGAATAGTCAGATTCGGAGCATTCATAACCAACGGCTTGACCCCTACGGGGCATGAGTAGTGGAAAAACCGCAATCATAACCCCTGATGACCTACCATTGACCGACCTCGTGGACACCCACACCGAGCATCTCTCGGATTGGGAATCGAAGTTCTGCCGGGATGTTCATCGTCGCTGTGGCTACGATGTCCCAAGCCCGAAGCAGATGGCTGTCCTTCACCGTATTCAGACGAAGGTGGCGAAGGTTCTCAACACCGAGAGTGGAGCCATCGTGAGGCATCGTCCTCACAACGACCGACCGACCCTGAGCGAGAGCGACCAAGAGGCCCTCGATGGTCTGCAAGATGCCCTCGACAACGACAGGGTTCCCGACAAGAGCAAAGACTTCGCCGCCGACCTAATCAGGAAGGGCAAGAAGTATGGCCTCTCGGAGAAGCAGATGTATTGGGTTCGCAAACTCGGCGGGGTCACAGCCGCCACCGTAGCCAGCATCCCGACCAACCCTGAGATTGAGGCACTTCGACCATACCTCCCCTACCTTAGCGAGAAGTCCGCCAAGTTCGCTGGCGACCTCGTTAAGCAGTATGACCTCAGAGGCTCCCTGAGTAGCAACCAATGGACATGGGTCGAGAAGATGACCATCACCGGCAAGGAGGCGCACAGGACCGCGCTCCGCGAGGACAACGCGGTCATCCCTGACTACACGGCTGTCGTCGAACTATTCGACAGGACAGAAGGGACCCTCAAGCAACCCAAGATACACCTGCTGGTGGATGCGGGCGATGGGGTTCCCTTCCGACCCGGCTGGACACCCATGATGAGGGAACTCGTCGTCCGAGCCAAGAGGCGCAACAACGAGGACCCCGACACCCTCTATGTCGAGATAGCCAACCGGACTGTTCAGATGGTAGAGAAGGACGATGGGACCAACCGCAGAGGTCGCTCTGAGTCGAGCCGCCCTGAGAGCATGGGTCAGGTCGAGAAGACCCCCAAGATATTCCGTCCTCGGAACCACACCCCTGATGATGTCCTCATCGTCATGGAGCAGTTCCGCAACGACCCCCTCGGCACGATAGTCCGACTCGGCAAGGCAACAGGCCGATGTTCGTTCTGCGGCTCGCCGCTGTGGGAACGCCGAAGCCGCGCTCATGGCTACGGCCCGGTCTGCGCCAAGCACTACGGCCTTGAGTGGTCCCACGACCACGCTGATGAGGTCGAGGCTGGTATCGAGGAAGCCGTTAGCCGACAGGTCATGGAACTACGCCCCGGAGTGTGGTCTGTGGTGGATGTTGAACTCAACGAGGTCATCATCTCCTACGACAACATCGAGCAAGCACAGGCAGACATTGACGAGTGGTCCCGCTTGGAGCGCACCTACACGGACGGGGGTGAGGCGTGATGGGAAGCCACACCACCTTCGACCTGATGGAGAGCCTCCGACTGTGGTTCCCCGACTTCGACGACGAGATGCTCCGCGAACTCTTGGAGAGCATCTCCGACCGACCTGACCTCCTGACCCTGATAGGCGGGTGGGCCTGATGTCCTACGCCTACGACTTCTGACCGGTTGAATCGGTCGCGCCGCCGGACGCTCTCCGGTATCAATCTCGATGGCTCCGGGTGCTGACCGTATCTCAGGCAGGGTGGAGGACCGATTCAGCCGATTCTGACCCAAATGGAGGCTCATACAGCCCGTCCAACCGGTTAGAGGCCCCGATAGAGCCTGATATGGTTCAACGCGCTCTACGGCCCTCTATTCTGAATCGGCATTTTCGACCTGATTTTTCCTGATTCCTGTATTCTCGGCATTACCGAATGTTCCGCAGAACATGAGCGAACCTCGCGCGTGGGTGCGCGCGCCCGCGCGTAGGCGGGAGCGCAGGTGAGTGCGAGCGAGTGGGCGACGCTCTCGGCGGGGCTTACTGTCCGCCGCCATAATGGAACCACATCTCAATCCAATCGGGGTTGTGAGCGCGGTCCAATCCGTCAAGACACTTCTTGCAGATGCGCCCTGCGGCGAGGGCCTCGTTCCATCCGTCGAAGTCCATCCTCACGATGCCGTCTTCCCAACCCTCGTTCTCGACCGAAAGGCCGAGGATGTTGCAGGTGTTATCCACTCGGATTGTAGTGACTTCGTGAGTGTGGCTCACACCGTAGGAGAAGTGAATCTTCCCCTGTGGGGTGACTTGGTAAAGGAACCTCTCAGACATCTCAATCCCACCTCATTTCAAGTGCTTCTCGGAGGGTGTGAAAGACAGCGATAAAATCCCCGTTGGCTTCAATAACCCACCATGTTGCTCCACCTATCGCGGAGCCGAGTTCTCGGTTCTGCTCGATGGTAGTTTGACCGCTTGCACTCACCCACACACCGGCCTGTGTCGAAGTGAAGGTTCCATAGGTTCCAATCTTGGTCCGGCTCATCTCAGTTCGCCTCCAATCCTGTTAGTGTGTCGTCGCTCACCGAGTTATCTACGGTGGTGAAGATTGCTGACTTCCCTACTTGGATTGCCTCGATTGTCTGAGCGACTGTGTTGATGATGCCAGCCTTTGCCTCGACGATTGCCGCAGGGACGACGCGAGGGCGGAGGGAGTTCCGGTGGAGGGACACAGCGAGAGGGACGGTGACGAAGCAGACCTCGGTGTTGTAGCCAGCGGCCTCTGCCTTGTCGAGTAGTGCAACCACTCGCTCAAGGTTGGTTCCGGTAGTGTCGTAGAGGACGCTCTCGGTTGGGTTGGAGAAGACTCCATCCAACATCTCTGCGACTACTGCCTGTGACCATGCGTGGATTGCCTGAGGGTCCTTTGGGTTGTAGTCAGGGTGGGTCTTCTTGACCTCATCACAGTCGATGCGAGTGAAGGTTGGGAATCGGCGGGAAGCGACTGTGGATTTACCTGCTGCTGGTAGTCCCATCATCACGACGAACTTGCGCTCGGAGGGGGTCGCCGCCGGTTGCGTCTTGTAGTGCATGGCACTACAAGGCAGGGGTTCCCTATATGAATGGATAGGGTAAATCAATGCTTTTTACCCTCAATATCGCATTTTCTGACCACGCCGCGACCCCTCTCGCGTGAGGCGCGGTCGCGGACGCTCGCCCTCGCATGCGCGCGCACCCCCACGCGCGAGAACCGACCATGTTCCACAGAACATCTCATGGTTCCAATCGGAAGTAGCCACACCGCTTCGGTCAAGAACCTCGTCGCGTCATGGGGTCAAATCACAGAGGTAGCGTAATGCAGATTCAGGGAGTAGAATTGGAAGTATGGCTTGGGTTGCTGACGGCGGTTCTCGCTCTCGGCATTTGGGCCTTGAAGCGGTATCAGACCGTCATGGCTGATGGGAAGGTCACGCTGGACGAGGCGATAGATTCGATTGATGAGTCAGAGGCACTCATAGACAAGGTAGTGGGTGAAGCCGAGAAGGTCGAGGACGCCCTCGACGCGGCTAAGGAGAGCGGCTCGGAGTGAGTGAGTCGAATGCCTTCTGATTCCGACCTCGATAGATTCACAGACCTCATCCGAGAATGCCGTGAAGATGTGAGGAACATCCGTGAGAACCACCTTGCTCACATCGAGTCAGACATCGCCAACATCAACACCAGCGTAGCACTCATCGAACATCGGCTGGAACCCCTTGAGGATTTCATCGGGGAGTTCAGTCGAAAGGTGATGACTCTGTTCCTTGCGGCAGTAGCCGCCAGCATTGGGATTCCATTGGCGTTGTGAGGATGTGTGTCGTTGTCCGAGGATGAAGCAGATTCAATAATCGAGGTCATCAACCTACGCGCTCAGGAACTCCGCGCTCTCGTCATCACCGTCGGGTCTATCTTGGCCCTTATCCTTCCAGCCGTTGAGATGATTGGGATTCTCGACCTCACCCCCTATGGCGAGGGCGATGATGAGTGGGTCACGGATGATGATTGGGAGTATGAATCTGACTTCACCTGTGGGGATGGTTCGACCATTCAAGCATCGCTGGTGAATGACGGCTACAAAAATTGCCGGGACGGGAGTGACGAGCCTCTTGAGCCTGAACCTGAGCCGGTGCAGAATAATACGACAGTCATCTTGCCTCCGAGTGGTTGCACCGACCCCAATGCGGCGAACTATAACCCCGATGCAGAGGAAGACGATGGGACCTGTGAGTATCATGGAGAGGAACCGGTTCTCGGATGCACCGACCCGGAGGCTGAGAACTACGACGACGGGGCCGAGGAAGACGATGGCTCATGCGTGTATGAGCCGGTCGAGGAATCCGATTGCAGACCTCAGATGTATGATGCCTACTATGACCTTGAGTCCGGCTTCAACGAGTCAGCCAATATGACGATGATTTGGGATGCAGACCTGACCTGTGACGAGGCTCATAACCTCACCGTGATTTGGACATTCTACGACAACGCTACCGACGAGTGGGTGGGGATTCAGGAGCAATTGGAATACTTGACCTTCGGTATGGATTGGGACTATGTGAATCTCACAATCTACACCGTCCCTGCTGGAACCTACAACATCTATTCCACCTTCTATCTCGATGTGACCGACACCTACTACATCGGAACCGAATGGTTGGGTGTCGAGGTATGACGATGGAATCATTCATCCTGATTCTTTTCGCCGGAATCTGCTTCGGCGTGTGCGTGGATGTCTATCTCGCTCGGAAGGGCTTCTAACGACCCCGATGGAAGCCTATACAGCCCGTCGAAGCGGTTCAAGGCCCCGATAGAGCCTGATAGGGTTCGACGCGCTCTGAGGGCGTCTATTGTCGGATGGTGATTTTGCCGTGAGCGAGGGCAAGAATCAGGACTACTCCAAGTGGTCCCATCAGGACAAGACAAGGGAAGACACAGAATGCCGGAATGGACATCTCAGTTCAGCCCCTCGTTGCCGTCCTCGATGTCCTCGGCCATGTCTTGAAGTTCTGCCTCAGTCGAGATTTGCTTGGTTCGGACATAGCGGTCAATGACTATCTCGCCCATCTTGCTGTTCCTGTTCTGCTTGCCCCATGACTTTGCCTGAGCATCGGTGGCCTTGAACTTCTTGAATCCGAACTTGGTCACACAGGCGTTCCCGACGAACATCCCGACATGGGTTCCGTCTGCTCGCTGTGCGATTACCGGGAAGGTCGAGGACTTGCGGATGGTCTTCGCGCAAGCCTCACAGTCACAGCCGTCGAATCGTGAGGGGAAGGTGGTTCCCTCAGGCCACACAGGGATGTGGAGATTGACCTTCACATCGTAGTGCATCTTGCTCACATAGCCGGTGGAATTGTTGGCGTGTTCCCCGGTGTAGCGGTTGTAGCGGAATTGGCCGTTTGCACAGTCCTTGCATGCCAATGACGAGCGTGTCGTGGTGTAGCCATACTCTGCAACCCTTGAGTCGCGGCCTGACTTCCCCATGAGGAACTTCTTGCGGAGGGAGTGACCCTCGACTGTTCCGTCCTGAGGTGTGCGAGCGAAGTGGTGGTTGGTCACATCAGGCGAGTCAGCGACCGGCTGGCCGTAGGAGTAGCATTCCTCAATCTCGCGTGGGGTCTTGCCGTTGTCGCAGTAGGGAGAACCGTCGCTGAAAAAGCGGCTGGTGGGTGTGTTGAGCCATACTTGGAAGTCAGCCTCCACGCCAGCCTCGTTCCATGCTTGCATCCATGAAACCCTCTCGGTGTTGTCGGTGCTTCCCTCAGGCAGAAGGTAGTCGTATTGTGTCTTCCTTCCGTAGCATCCTCGACACTCGACAGGGAGCCTCATGTCCCTGCGAACTGCCCTGACCGTCATTGGGGTGATGCCCCACATCTCAGGTGTCGTGTCTATCTCGGTTATGGTCGTCAAGGTCTTCGCGCTGTGGCCCATTCAGTTCGCCTCCAATGGTAGCATGATGCGGCATCGACGACTTGGAACGAATGGCATTGGCTCGCTGTCGAAGGCCATCCACTCGTTCCCGTATTGGTCGGTGTAGTAGCGTCGGTTGATTCCTGTGCTGACCATCTCAAATGCCCCCTATTGCTATCATTCGGCACGCACACTCTATGACGGCCACAGCCGCCCTTGTTAGGTTTTCGTTGGTTATTATTTGCTGGCTCATAGAGCCAGCAGGGCGGGCATCCCCTATATCAATGAATAGGGTAAATGACTACTTTTTACCCTCAATATCGCATTTTCTGACCACACCGACGGTCCCTTTCGCGAACCCCGCGCCTCGCGCGCACACCTGCGCGCACACGCGAGGATGAGGCCGTGTTCTGTGGAACATTACTCAAGTAGTCAGTCCAGCACAGGTCGGATAGTCATCGTGAAGAACCGGCGACAGTCCTCCTTCTCCGATGGCGGAGCGTAGGCGTGGATTCTTCGACCGCTTTCTCAGACGACGAGCGAGTCCTGAGCAGACGGCAAAATTGAATGAAATGATGCAGGGGTCTGAAATGGATTGGGATGGAAAAGCACTTGCTTCCATGAGTAGGATTCAGATGGCGACGAAGGCGGGACAGCCGAAGTCGCAGGGTGCGGCGACTCCGGTATCGTATGACCTGCTCCGTGATATTTCCACGAAGTCGGAAGTAGTCAATGCAATCCTCCGTCGAGCCGTTGATGATACTCTCGCCAACGGCTACCAATTCATCCTCGCTCCCGGCAAGGAACGGGGTAGTGACGAGCAATTATGGAAGGTATCAGAGTTCTTCCGCATTCCCAACCCGGACGATATGGGTGACGAGTGGTTGGAGTCGCTTCTATTCGACCTCATCCTGTTCGGTGATGCCTACCTTGAACTCGACGGCACGATGGATAAGGCCAGCAACGAGGGAGAGGATTGGAACTTCGGTGGCGACCTCAAGGCGATATGGCCGGTCGCATCTGAAACCATCAAGATTATTCCAGCCAAGCAGACACCCAAGCCACCCAAGATGGCGTATGTTCAGACCATCAACCGAAACACCCGCAGGTTCTCCGCCGACAAGATAATTCACATAGCGAAGTTCAAGCAAGGACGGGCATACGGGTCCAGCCCAATCATCCCCCTCCTTGAAACCATCACAGGCCAATTGAATCTGTCCAATTATCTCAACGCTCTCTACACCGGAACGCTTCCCAAGACTATCATGAATGTGGGCGACATTTCCAACAGCGAGATGAAGGCGATGCTCGCTCTGATTGAACAGCAATTGAGTGGAGGCAAGTCGCCCTTCGGACTCATCGCCATCAACGGTGGAACCGGATTCAATATGCACAGACTTCTCGACTCGACGAGGGAGGGCGCGCAGTTAGACCTGCTCTATTACTACCGTGAGGAAATCTGCGCCGTCTTCGGAATCCCACCAATGAAACTCGGTTGGGTGCAGACCGGCAAACTCGCCAACCCGGAACAGCAATTGGATGCTTGGTATGATGTTGTAGAGTCCTATCACCACCGACTCTCTGCGATGATTAACAACAAGATTCTGCCCTTGCTTGGAATCACCGATTGGAAGTTCCAATTCATCTCAATCAGACCAGCGCGTGAAACCGAACGAGCAGACACTCTCAAGTCACAGGCAATAGCCATCTCCACACTTCGACAGGAGTCGGCTATCAGCATCAACGAGGCGCGCGAGATTATCGGATTCCCCATGTTGGAATCGCCCCTCGCGCACGACCCGTTCTTCATCTCGCCCAAACTCCAAATCAATCAACCTGCGGAGGCTGACCAATCAACCGATGTTCCATCGTTGGTGGACCTATACCCACCCGAACCCGAACCCGAAGGCGAAGGCAAGGGCGCAGGGGAGTTCCCGCAATTTACAGACGAGCATACACTCTCCGCAGACTTCTCTGAGGAATCGAAGGCGGCAGTAGGTAGCAAGCGGGCTGAGAACAGGAAGCCATACGACAAGATTGAGTCCAACACGACCAAGACTCTCAACGAGGCATTCGGGGAGAATCAATCAGTCTTCGCAAAGCGTCTGATGGATGCCTACAACGCTCGCTTTCAGCCGGACGATGTGATAGAACTCTCGTTGAACGGTAGCCGCCTGAGCAAGAGTGTGAGGAAGGCCATCAACCCCTACGACATTGAGTGGGCGGTGGATTTACTCGACACCGAACTCGCTGGCCTCTTTGAGAAGCAGGTAGTCGCCGCCAGCACTTCTCTCACATCCGCCTACGACAAGACCCTCATCGAACTCGCTAAGGGAACCGGACTTGAGTTCGCTTTCACCATTCAAGATGCAGAGGCGATGGCCTATTGGAACAGTCGTTGGAGAGTCCCTGCGCTTCGGCATACACTCGGCGCATATCGCAAGCAGATTCTCACAGTCTTCGACCGCATGAACGCTGAGAGGCAATCATGGGATTGGGCCGCGCGAAGGATGCGTGGTTCCATTGACCCATCAGGCAAGTCATACCCACGCTTCTTCTACGATAGGATAGCCCGGACTGAAACGCGCCGGGTCGTCGAGAATGCTCACCTATCGGGACTCAAGAAGGCCGGATTCAAACAGGTTCAGAGGCTCGTCACGGTGGACAAGGTGACGGACGCTGACCTGTGCGCTCCGTTTGAGAATGAGGTCTATCCGTTGGACAAGTCAGGAGGGGTCCTTCCGGCTCATCCGAACTGCCGCTGTGACTTCGTAGCCTACCTTCCGGCTGATGAGGCCAAACCTATCGCTCCACTATCGGACAGCGAGATACTCAAGCCCGATGTTGAGGGGGCTGAAATCCTTGACCTGCAATAGTCCGAATACCGAGTATGACCCATACGCACCGAGGGGTTGGGAACCGATACTCCTGAGTGCCGCATGGGGGCAAGAGTGGTTGAGGGTGCGGCGTAGGGCCTATGAGCAATTGAGTGGTTGAGATGGCGAAGACAGACCCGTTCGCTAAGTTCGCTCGCGCCCTCTCCAAGAGTGGGTCGAAGATGGGTCATAAGACCACTCCACACATCATAGACATCCTTGCTCACAGGGTCCTCAAGAACGCCAAGCGGCGCGCTCCCGTCCGCACCGGCGCGCTCCGCGCAAGCGGTCGTGTGGAGGCGGGGAGCAACGCCAACCAGCGCATCGTGGCCTTCGGGGGTGGCTACACCGGGGTCGAGTATGCGAAGGCTGTCGAGTATGGGAGATATTCCTACGCACCAGCGGCTCCACAGCCGTTCCTACGCCCTGCATTCATCGAGGAAATGCGTGGAGTGCGTAGCAAACTCAAGGCCGCATTTCAGAAGGAACTTGACGACTTGGGTGTGTCCTACTAATGGCCGAAGTCGAGGTGGAGAAGGGACCCACCTGTCGGCAAGCGGATGAGTCCTACAATGAGTGCGTTAGCCGGAAGGTCAGCGAACTGATTGGGACCGAGGGAATGGAGTCAGACCAAGCCATCGCCGCAGCATCTTCGATGTGCGAAACCATGTGTAGTGAGAAGGCCGAGGCAGATTCAGAATCGTCAAGAACCCCGACGAGGGAGGAAGACGGCATGAGCCACGCTCTTGAGTTAGAGAACCCAACAGTCATCACGGACAAATCCAAGTTTGATTCTATCAGCATTGAGCCTACTGAGGTCGAGGTGCATTATCGCATAGTATCGCCCTTCACAGTCGTTGAGAAGACCAACAAGGCTGGCGACAACGATGTGACCGTGACGGGACCTATCTATGTCGGGAGCGACGAGGTTCTCGACAGGCATGGGGAACTCGTAGATACGACCGCCATCATGGCCGCTTGGGAGGAATACCGGAAGAACCCCGTCATCCTCTACAACCACTCCAAGACCTACGGAGTCATAGGCAAGATGGAGAGGGTCAAGATTGGCGAGTTCAACGAGATGCAGGTCCCGATAGGAACCGCCATCATTGACGGTGGCGAGAAGGACATCGTGAGGAAGATTCGCAAGGGCTTCCTCAAGGCGTTCTCCATCGGCTTCATCGCTCGCGGGATGGTCAAGGTCTGCGACGACGACGACGAGTGCTATCTCAGATTCACCGACATTGATTGGCTTGAAACTTCAATCGTAGATGTTCCGGCAAGTCCTGACGCACTATTCTCGGTCGAGAAGTCAGTTCATCAGGTGAATGTTCCACAGAACATGAACGACGAATGTGGATGTGGAAACGAATGTTGCGATGGAAAAGAGAAGGAGATGATTGCGCCCGATGTCTTCACCAGCGAGGAAGAAGCCCTTGCGCGAGCAGGGGAGATTGGATGTGCAGGTGTTCATGGGATGGAAGACGAGGGTGGCTACACGGTTTTCATGCCCTGCTCTACACATGATGAATACGAATCTACGATTGCCTCGGCTAAGAGCGAGTCGAATAGCGCATCGCTCAATAACCCCCTCGCAGCACCCGTTGAGTCAATGACCGCCGATGAGATGGAAATGGAAGTCGCCAATGAACAGGTGATTGAGATGTCTGAGGCTCCCGTAGAGGAAGTCAAAGTGGACATGATAGAAGACACAATTGAAAGTAAGGCTGTCGTAGAGGACCCCGAAGAAATCGAGGCCCCTGAACTACCGAAGCCTCTCGATGTTCTCTTGGATGTCGCAACATCTCTCAAGGCGATTGACGAGCGACTAACCGCCGTCGAGTCATCTATCACACCACCGGCAGACGCGCCGGAGGTTGCAGAACTCAAGGCCGCACTCGCTGAGAAGGATGATGCACTCGCTACCATCGCTCAGGAGAAGGCTACCCAAGATGCTCAGGACGCATACGAAGCAGACATAACTGCCCGCGTCCAAGAAGTCCTATCCTCCTACGGCGTAGAAGCATCGGCAGAGCGCAAGACCGCAACGCCCGATGAGAAAGCACCTTCCACAGACATCACACGATTCGACCCACAACCCGAAACAAGCAAGGGCATGAACGGCCTTGCTAATTGGTTAGAGGCCAACCTAATCGCAAGAGGCTAATGGGAAGAACACAAAAAAATAGAGGGAATAAAATGACTGACGAACAATTTACAGATGTAGTAGAGCGAGTGAAAGCCGCATTGGGTGGAGCATCATCCAGCACAGGTGGAACTATGCTACCGACTGAAACCGCAGACGAAATAATCCGCATCGTGTATGAGAGAAACTTCATGCGAAGTCTATTCCCCTCACTACCGATGGGAACACAGACCGTGAATGTGCCGAGCCTCACAGGCTCCGTCACATTCCACGAACAGACGCTTTCCATGTCGGAGGCTGGAACCGCCGCAACCGAGTCGCGCAACGCGACCGGCGAATTGGTGCTGACCCTCAAGACCATGATAGCGAACTGCCCTGTTGGGAACTACCTGATTGCATACGGTGTTGAAGGATTACTCTCGGTCATCCGCGACGACATCGGCTCTCGCCTTGCCTTCAACGAGGCAAGCCTATTCATCAACGGCGACACGACTACCACTTCATCCTACGCAGACAACATCAACGGACTCTACAATGCCTCAACCAATGTGACCGGTGTGAGCGCAACCGTGAACGATTACCTACTGATGTTCAACGGCCTCCGCAAGCAAGCAGGGAAGACCGTCACAGTCGCAGGGACCTTTGGTCTTGATGACCTACGGACGGGCCTGAATGAATTGGGCGTGTATGCAGAGAACCGGGACGACCTCGCACTCATCGTGCCGAGGAACTTGGAAGTTCAGATTCTTGGAATCACCGAACTACAAACTGTGGACAAATATGGACCCAACGCGACTATCCTCAACGGAGAGGTCGGCAAGATTTACGGAATCAGCGTCTTCGCTACTTCCGCTATCGCCACCAACCTCAACGCGACCGGTGTCTTCGACGGCATAACCACCAACAAGACGGTGGCTGTTCTGTGCAACAGGCGTTCCCCAATAATCGGGAACTCGACTGTGAGCGACCGCAGGTTCTCGATAGACTTCCACGACGAGCCAACGAAGGACCGATTCGTCTTGATTCCACGACAGGACATAGCATTCGGTCTGCGCTACGCAGATGCCGTCTGCAAGATGGTCGGAATCACCACAGTCTGAGTCGGCTGACCGCTACTACTGACTGACTAACTATCACCATTGAGGCCGCGCCTTGCGCGCCGCGACGGTGAATAACCCCAACAAGGGAGGAATAGGACATGGTGACGACAGGTATCACGATGGGGCCACTCATCATTGATGAATCCACAGTCACCTATCTCGACTACTGCACTCTTGCTGATGTGGAGGCATACGCAGGGGTCAATTTCAGCGATGGGATTGGACCCACAGATGCCGAGATTGGGACGATGATTACCAACGCTTCTCGACTCGTAGATACCTTCGCCGGAGTTCAGATTGCCGGAACTGTATCAGCCACCGAGTTTTTCGACGCCAACATCTTCCAATCTCACCTCGTTCTCACTCGCAGACCCGTCGCCTCGGTGACGAACATTTGGGAGGTTGATGACGCCGGGAGTGAAACGGCGTTGGTGCAGGGCAGGGTTCGGAACACCTCCGACTATTTCCTCCACGACGGGGATGCGGGAATCGTTCGGTTCATGGGGAACCTTGAGAGGACCGCGAAGGAGTATATCAAAGTCCAATACATCTCAGGCAACACCACTCCACCACCCGAAGCCAAGATGGCTACAATCATGCTCGTAGTTCGCAACGCCGCGCGCGCCGCACTCAACGACGAGAACTGCATGGACCGCATCAAGGAGATGTGGTCGCGCTTGCTCAGGTCAGCCGACGATGATGTGAGTGATATGCTCGCTCTCGTCAAGAATAACGCCCCCGTTGCGGTGGCGACTTTCGGGCTGGATGGGGCATACTGATGGCTATCACAGACGCAGGTGTCCCGGCCATTGACCCTCACACGATGCTGACGAGTCTGCTGACGAGCAACATGACCTCACCGGATGGAGTATGGACTCCGACCGTCAATGCAGAATGGCTTGAGTTCAAGAAGCAGAAGACCTACCAAATCGCCATCACACCTCTCTACTCAGCCTCCACCGAGTTCAACCTCACAGGAGGCAACAGCACAGCCGAGCCACGCATCTCCACAGCATACTACTCCATCACCCTGTTCGCTCCCACTCGCATCAAGGTGTGGGGCCTCTATCAGAAGGCGATGCTCGTTCTCAACAATCAGACCTTGACCTCTCCGCAATCGGGTGGGACCTACGCTGGTGTGGCCTCGACAGACTACCACTTCGTCAGAGTCATCCGAACCGAGGAATCGAAAGCCGTCCGCATCTCCGACCCTGACTGTGGTCCGGGCAAGACCAATGATTCTGATTGTGTAGGCTACCGTGTGGAAATCACAGTAGCCTGTCGCTGGAATGAGTGAGTAGGCTCAACGGTTAAAAGCCCCGAAGATGGGGAGGTTCAAACAATGGGTCTTGCAGATTTACTCAAGGACGAATTGAAAGCATTGTGTGTGGAACACGAACTCGCCACAGACGGAACGAAGTCTGACTTGGTGGCTCGCTTAGAGCCGGTGTTGTCGTGGGACAACGAGAACGATGGAAATGAGGCCGAGGAAGGCCCCATAGAGGCCGAGGAAGCATCTGAGGGTGGTAATACCGCATCTGAGGGTGACGATGACTCAGAACAGCCTCAATCAGATGACGCTCAATTCATCCACGACACCTACATGAAAGTGCTTGGTCATGGACCGGACGAGGGTCACATGAATCATTACTGCAAGATGTTGCTCTACGGGAATATGTCGCGCGATGATGTGACTTATGGAATCGAGAATTGTATGGAAGCCCTACGACTCAACGCAGAACTTTCGGAAGATGAGTAATGCCCTATAAGGACCCGGTAAAACGCCGGGAATACAACCGTCGCTATCAGAAGGCATACTACCGCAAGCATATCGTTGTGATGCGTCAGAGGGTCAAGAACCGCAAGCGTGAGATTAGACGCTGGTTTGAGGAATACAAACAGGGGTTTGAGTGCGAAGTCTGCGGCTTCTCCGGTGAGGAATGTGCGTGGTCACTTGAGTTCCATCATAAGGACCCATCGGAGAAGGACAACATCATCGCCTACATGGTCGGCAACGCCTACTCCAAGAAGCGCATCCAAGCGGAGATAGCGAAGTGTTCTGTCCTCTGCGCCAACCACCATCGTCAATTGCATTTCGATGAGCGTCAGGCTCGGCTGGCTCAGGAAGATGACGAGCAAGAATGAGCCGCCTTCGGCAGACTTGCCAGCAGGTCCAACCGACCCGAAATGTTCTGTGGAACATCGCCCTCGCGTGCGCGTGCGCGCGAGCGCGTGAGGCCAAACTTCGATTCCAGCCTGATTTCGACGATTCGCCTCGCAGGTGTGTGGGGGCGCGGGCGCGTGTGTGCGCGCGGGCGCGAGGAACGGCGAGTTCAAGACGGTGGGGATTCGTGGCGGGAATCATGGCGAAGAAGGGCGTTGTCCTGTGTGGTAGGAAGTGGAAGGGTCGCTGTGATATTCACGACCGGAAGTGTTCCATCCCTGTCGAGTTCCCATCAGGAGATTCTCGGTTGGATTTCGTAGCCAAGATGAGGCGCATGGGAGGGCAGAGTCACTCGGCTGATTCTGACCATCGCTGTGACCTATGCGAGCGCGAGCGTCAGGAAGGAAGGCACGCTGGTTGGTATCGAACTGACCCGAAGGATGGAAAGGTCAAACCGACGGCTCTCGTTGAGAGGTTGGAGAAGGAGCGGCGAGAGAAGCGCGAGAGGATTGAGAAGGAGAAGCGCAAGAGAGCCAAACGACACCGCGACAGTCAATAACCCCTTCATGTGAGTCGTATGGCATGGCTGTCCATGCTTTCACCGGAGTCACCGGAAAAATTACCACTAACGGCACTCTTGTTGGATATGTGAGTGGCGACTTCACACTCGCTACTGCAACCGGCAAGTATGTGACTCTTGGAAGCAACAGCGCGACCGCAAATACTCGCGGTCTGAACTCGGCAAGTGGAACTCTCAAGAAGGCTTGGGGTCTTGACGACGACGAATTGTATATTTGGTTCAATGGTGATTCGGAATACGACATCATCTTCGATGCTGATTCGGCAGGGACTCACTCCTACACGATTTCATCTTGCGTCATCACAGATTTTGCGATTGAGGGCCTTGAGGCAGGGAGCGAGGGCGCGTTAATGGTCAATGCTTCCTTTGAGGGCCTCACATGGACCCGCGATGTTTGAGAGTGACCCCTCCCATTGATAACGGTGGGGATTGCTGGTTAATTCCGAGGACGATAAGATGTCGTGGATTGATGGCGCAATTGAATCGGGGAATGCTCCGATTGATGTGGATGTATCAGACCTCGACCTTGATGTGGATGTTATCCAAGTCAAACCAATCTCAGCCAATGAATATAACCTACTCAAACAGGACCCCGAAGTCACCAAGATTACCGATGAGCAAGACCGCTTGGAAATCTTGGGGATGCTCACCGTTTGCACGATGCTCAAGAAGTGCGACAATACTATCTCATGGGGCAAGTTCAGACAGATGCCTCTCACTCTCATCTCCAAACTCGCAACACTATGCACCGAAGCCGTCGGAACCGATGGTGGTGGTGGTGTCTTGGGGGAATAGCGACAGCATCTCAATCGCCGGACGGTCAATACCTGTTCGCTCTGCTCACTACAATCGGAATCACGCTCGACGAGTGGCGCGACCTCGACCCGCGAGATTCGGTGTTCTACTCAGCCGCATTCTCGGAGCAGAATCGACAGAAAAACAAGACTCGCAGATAGAGGTGATGACCTGTGGCTGATGACGCCAAACTCAAGGTCATCATCGAAGGCGATTCAAAGGCTCTCATCGCCGCTGTTGGGGCGGCATCAGCCGCGACGGCATCAGGCGGCAAGGACATCAAAGGCTCTCTCGCTTCGATAGGGAAGGCATTCACCGTAATGGGAATCGCGGCGGTGGCGGCAGGGACGGCAATCACAATCGGATTCGTGAAGAAGTCGGTGAATGCGTTCATCGAGTTTGAGCAAAGCCTGACCCGCATCAACGCTGTGATGACCGAACTCGATGCAACCCAACGACAGACTCTCCAACAGAGCATCCGCGACATCGCCGCCGAATCACAATTCACAGCCCGACAGGTCACGGACGCGGCGACCCAATTGGTCTTCGCAGGTATGGCCTATGACGACCTCATCGGTGACGAGGACAAAGGCATCACAGGTGCAGTATCAGCCCTCGTTGATTTCGCCATCGCCGCTGGAACCCCGGTCGAAACAGCCGCCGAGATTTCGATGGCCGCGCTGAGTGGATTCGGCTTGGAAGTCAAGGAGATGACGAGGGTCATGGATGTGATGATGACCACCTACACCTCCGCCTTCGTGACGCTTGAGGAACTCGGTCAGACGATGAAGTTCCTCGCACCCACAGCGAGGGCCGCTGGTATCTCAATCGAGGAAGCCGCAGCAGCAGCGGGCGCACTCGGAAATGCGGGCCTAAAAGGGACTATTGCAGGGACCGGGTTGCGTATGTCTATCAACAAATTACTCTCTCCGACTGACGATGCCCGGAAGGTCATGGACGAACTCGGACTCTCCTTCTTCACACTCACTCCGCGAGGCGAAACAGCGCAAGTCGCGTTGCAGGGATTGTCCGGTTCCTTGCGCCAATCCACACGCGAATTAGAGGCCACCAAGTTTGCCGTCGAAGCACTCAACAACGAACTCTCAGACCTTTCAATCGAACAGCAGAGGAACAGCCTCGCCATCGCTGAGATTCGACAGCGAGCCGCGCGTCAGGGTAGAACCTTGACTGACCAAGAAATCAAGACGGTCGAGAGGCTCCAAATGGCGAATGAGGACTTGAGCATCCAACAGCAACGACTCGGTATAGAGCAAGCGGTAGCGACGAAGGCACAGGAGAAGAACTCTAAAACGGTGGCTGACCAAAAGCGGCTATATGGTAGCCTCAATCGAGAGGTTCAGATGCAGACCACAGGACTAACAAGCCTCGTTGATGTGATTAACCAATTGGAGGCGGCAGGTGCTACCACATCACAGGTCTTGGAGATATTCTCTGTGCGCGGTGGAACCGCCATCATGGCTCTCTTGGGACAGGCTGATGCCTTCCGAGATTTGACCGAGGCTAACTACGAATCACAGGGAGCGTTGGCGGCATTCATTGAGGAAATCAAGACCTCGGTAGCCTTCGCTATGATGCAAGTCAAATCGAACTTTGAAGAAACCCAATTGGTCATCGGTGAAATCTTCGCAGACCTACTCACGATGGATGGTGGGGTTGCCGAGGCGATGAACGGAATCGCGGAGAGTATTCGCGCTAACAAGGAGGATTGGAAGGACTTGGCTAAATCAATAGGCGACACCATCGTCCCGTTGCTTTTCGCAATACCCGCCCTCATCGACGGCATCACACGCGCATTCGCAAACATGAGGCCATTCCTCAATGTAATCGTAGGGCTGTTCAAACTTCTCGGAATCATTCTATGGCCCGTCTTCAAACTCCTTGAGGGAATCGCATGGGTAGTGGAAAAACTCACCGGCTCAGGCAAAGCAGGTAGCGTGGCTGCTTCGGCAGGTGCGGGGGTGGCAACAGGAGCCGCTATCGGTAGTATCATTCCGGGTGTCGGCACAGCCGTCGGAGCCGTTGTTGGAGGTGTTGCCGGAACCATCGGAGCGTTGCACGAAGGCGGAGTCACGACGGGGCCAAGTGTGAATCTCATTGGAGAGGCTGGCCCGGAGGCCATTATCCCACTCGACAAACTTCCCCGAATTATCGCAGATGCCGGATATGTTCCACAGAACATGGCCGCATCCCCGCGCGGGGGGCCAGCGCAATCGGCAGGTGGATTAACCATCAATTTCGGAAGCATCTCTATCTCAGGTGGAACCAACATGACGAGTGCATCAATTCGTGAAATCATGCGAACCGAGATGCCGAAAATCGTGAAGGACTCCTACGCAAGTGGAGCAAGGGGAGTGGTCTGATGGCTTCTATCAAACAGGAGATTACCAAGCCGTTCTCGCGGATGCAGAATGGCCTTGTCGAAATCCAACGATGGTGGCCCGCCTATGTGAAGAACGACGGGGTGGGTGGCTTGACGGTCAGTCCGACTCTCTACGCCACGAACTTCGGCCCCAAGACCAACGCTGATGAGGGTGGTCTGAACGACGAATCAAACACACCGGGAGTCAGGGTCGAGGTCATTGACGACGACGGCACAACGACCGCTGGAACCTACACCCTGACCATCTCCGGCTCAGGGACCATGAACCCTCGCGTGACCGTCAATTACAATGGCGTCACCTACGCTTGGATGCTCGTTGCTCCGAGTGCAGAGGGAGTCAGCACCACCGTAGTTCAAACGACATACGAGGTGGACCCCATAGGAGGGAATGACGAAGTAGCCACCGCTGGCTCTCCGTCGAAGAAGCCGACCAATTACACCGGACCATTCCCGGTCTTCCAAACCATCCAAGAGTTCGCTGAGATGCTCGACACCTACCGGCACATCGCCGTAGGAGGCGGGACTGTGACTGACGACAGGAAGAAGGCGTGGCTTCCACATGGTCTGATTGGTCGAGATGGAGTGTCGTCTGCGGCTGTTTTACCCGACATGGATGCCGACCCCCGAATCACTTCCGCCGAGTATGACGACACGATGAAAATCCGAGCGACGGTCTTCATGCCGATGATGCTCGACAACAACCAATTCGACAAGCGAATCACCGGTGCAGATGTGTCGTTCGCTTGGCCTGAGAATCCTCTTGATACACTTTGGGATGGCCTCAAGCAACAGGGCATCACTCGCTACGATGCTGACCCTACGGGAGCCGACAAGACCACTATCCGCTACAAAGAGTGCGGGTATTCCGGCGACCACCTTCTCGGAGCCGTTGGAGCGTGGTCATACTACCAAAATGCCGCGACCTACAAATCCACAGGTGGAAGCACGACAACCAACATGGGATTCGGGAACCCCGACATCTCTCTCGACACGACCGCCTCCATAGGTCCGAAGTATCGGATGAGGATGGCTCTCGCTTGCTTCCTCAAGGACGGCACATACACACTCAACGACGGGGGCGACATCATCCCCTACATCTACGACCCGGACCGCACCATTGGAGGCACGAATACGGACACCCTCTATGCGGTGTGGGACGGCAAGAAGGGCTACGGCACATCTCAGCCTATCAAGGACGATTGCTCGGCTCAGATTTACCCCATGTTCGACTTCGTGCAGGGGCCACTCACACCAGCATCTCAGGGCAACAATTTCGATTCATCGGTGGTGGAACAGGAGGCTATGTGGTGGCCCGCCATCAAGACCTCTCAAGCCCTCAACACTACTCAGATAATCAACCCTCGACAGTTCCTCGTCAGGCCCAATCCTAAACGCACCAAAATACTCGCAATCGAGAAGAGCAATACGGGTTCCATCAAAGTCTATATCGACGCGAACTCGACGGATGGAGTGACCTTCACCGGAGGTCCTCAGATGCCGGTGTTCATCAGCGGAATGACCGGTTCCCTCGGCACAGATGCCGACAACGCAAGCACCCGCTGGAACGCCAATGACGATGGGGATAGGGGAACCGCTGCTTGGTGGGCGTGGGGGATTGAGAATAAGATTGACCATAACGGGTGGTGGCTGATGAATGCGGTGAGTGCTGTGACGACAGGCAATTTTGGAATCGGCACGAAGACCTACCAAAGCATCGAGATTCTCTTAGCAAATGATGTGTGGTCAAGCACCGCCACATCTCTCTACTCGCTGGTGTCGTCAGACGCCTACATCACACAGGGTCGGTTGGGAGGGCCGCGCGATGACCGAGGCTACAATGGAATCCAAATGCAGATGACGGCGGGAATTGGTTCAGGGGCTTTCGATGGTCTGAGAGGGACATCAACAGGGTTCTTCGCAGGGTGTGGTCAGCCTGATAGTTCGGCTCCGGTCGGAGGTTCCACAGACACAACCTATCCGGGTCGTCCGACGCTGTATGAACCCGAACAGACGAACTCTGATGGACAGGTCGTGAGCGCGACGAACTTCACGGCTCGGAGCATCAGTATCAGAGCCGCCGATGACCTACGATTTGCTACTGCTCCCACCGTGTCTTCGTTAGGTGGCGGGGTCCTTCGACTACCGCCTCCGATTGGTTGGGATATTGCGAAATTATACTACACCGGCAACAACAGCATAGCCGTGTCCACATACAGGGATTATCTCACTCAAGCATCCGGCGGAATCACAACCAAAGGTGCGCTCAATTCACGGTGGTCTGCGCGAGGTATTCACATTCCGTTTTGGTCATACATCAACGAGGATGGTCGCCATGCTTGGGACCACACCAAACCCGGAACAGGAGGGGGAACATGGCTCTATGGTCGCAACCGTCCCTTCCCTCCGAGTGAGAGGGTCGGAACCCGATGTGCCTACTCGCCCTCGCTACTGCCTGACGCGACGACCGCAGGTGGCTATACAGCAACCGCAACCGGGAACTATCTCGGTGCTGGTGTCGAGTCCACGAAGTATGGATTGACCGAGATGGGTTGCTCTCCGGTATGGCTGGACATGGAGATGCGCGCCTTCGTGCCTGTGCGTGACCAACGCCTTGTCCTCATCGAGTTCGACAACGGGGTATCGTATGGGAGGACAGGCAGACACTCGATGTTCACACAGGGAGGGACCGAGAACTCCCTGTTCGGTCATGGCTTCTATCCCGTATGGGATGGGACCGGCATGGGAACCGGGTCTTTTGCGGATAACTACCCTATGGTGAAGACGACCTACGATTTTAATCACATTATGGGAACAGCGGCGGAAATCAACCTCGGCTCCAATCCTCCTGATATGTCGCATAACCTCCCGACCTACACGACCAACCGTCCCGCGCTGTGGGTGTGGGGCGCGGGGGGGAACTTCTTCACCTCTGATTGGTCGGAGGATTTAGCAGACCGATTCCCCATCACAGGGGCCGGTGGAAATCATGGTTGGGGAGGTCTTGGGAATGGCTACGGCTACGGCACTCCAACCTCTATTGTAGAGGGAACCCATTTGATGAGAGTCGTCTTCACCGAAGGGGGCATGAAGTATATCCTCGATGGGTCGAACATGGGAACCGATGTGACCAGCGCACAGCCCGTTTGGGGCATGACTGTGAAGGTCGCTGATGCTTGCGTATTCGACCAAGAGGGAACTCTGAATAACGAGCAAGGCACATCGAACTCACCCATCCGTCCGAACATGAATATGAGTCACAGCGATTTGCAGATTGACGCCCTCACGCTCAGGCAGATACCGACGCCAGCGATGGTTCCATTCAAGGTTGATAGCATGAAACAACAGCCATCCAATGTGGCGCGATTCACCTCCCTAACGATGGAGGTGGAAAATGTGAGCGCGTCGAAGGGCATGGACATCACGGCGACACTCCTTGAACCACCAACGACTCTCAATGGAATGCAGACAGAGGCATCCACCGTCATCACCGGATTCGATGATGTGAGTCTTGGAATCGCCGGAGGATATGGCTCACTCGATTTGACGGGTCTGCCGACCTCGGCCATCACCAATGGGTTCGTCATCAGGTGGAACTTCTACATCCCCCATTCCAACCAGCCGGACTACCATCCGATTGATTGGAACGCGACTCCAATAATCAGGTCTTGGGAGGTCATTTACGACATCACACCGACATCGGCTCTGACCTGCATTGGGAACACCTTCAACGGCGACACGACACCACCCATAGACAGCAAGGTCGGCAACATGGTGTCGTTCCGAGGAACAGGAACCACCACCGATGCCGACCTCAAGATAGCGAAGGTCAAGTTCGACTTCGGTGATGGTGTGGTGACGGGCTGGATTCCCTTCGCTGACCTCACTCTCGCCACCACTACCTACGATGCCGCCCATGTCTATACGAAGGCAGGGACCTTCTCTGCCGTTGCATACGCGATGGACGACTCAGACAACGAGAGCGTGGCTTCCACAGCCATCTCCGTCGTTGTCGCAGAGGGGTTGCCGGTTGCAGTTCTCAGAGCAACGCCCGGACGCATCTATAAGACGAACGACATCACCCTCGATGGCTCGTCTTCCTACATCATATCGAGTGATGCGAGCCGGACCATTTCTCAGTATGTCTTCACGCCGGGTGACGGGTCCTCCGCTACTACCCAATCGGGTTCCTCTCTCACCCACACCTACAACACCGCAGGGGAATACACCGCGACCCTCACGGTCAAGGACAACGCAACACCTCAGAATACCTCTATCGCCGCCTCGGTCATAGTGGAGATTCTTGCGGCAGACACGGCTGTTGATTTGCTGGCTCAATTGAATACTCGACCTGCCGCATTCCAAGAGCAACAAAGTGCATCTCTTGGAATTACTCCGGTTCTCGATACAGCCTATCCCGAAGTGTCCGATACCGGCCAACGCACAGACGAGTTCCTCTTGACCGGTTCGTTCCTCAAAGGCACATCCACAGCAGACATCACAATCATGCAGGGCTACCTCGCTGACGGGACTCTCCTTGCGATAGAATGGGAAACTACCGATTGGTCAGGCAACGCATCAGTCAAGACCTTCACAGGGAGGATGATGTCCTTCGACTTCGATAGGGAAGGTGGAAGTCATGGTGAAACACCCTACTCTGCAACATTCGTCCGAGATACTGCGTGAGAGGGGTAGGGATTCATAACGAGAATCGAAGGCGGTGTGGTTGATGGATGAAGAATACGATGAAGATGAAATTGCAGAAGCGATGAAGAATATGCACTCTCAGAACCAGCGAGTAGAGGTCATCATCAGTCAGACCATGATGGAGATTGAGATTGAACTCTCGGAGATGGAGATACAGTTCTCCGACCTCCCTGTTCAGGATGCCGAGATTGCAGGTCGAGAAGCATACAGGATTGCGGAGGAACAGGGATTGCTCGACCCCGAAGATTTGGAACTGTTCTCGTTGATGTTCAGAGAGGCTCTGTTTAACGGCATCCGACTCAACCGAACCTTCATTGAAGCATGGTCTTGAGAAGACGCGCGTAGAGCGTGTCGAGGCCATCTGCGGTCAATTGGGGCCTCTAACCGACTCGACACGCTCTATGGGGCCTCTATTGGTTCAGAATCGGCAAGAATCTGCTCATGTGGGTTCCCGAATCGTGATGAACCGTGAGAATCAGGTCAGAGGGTATGGCGAACTCGATAGTCGTGACCATCAACAATAGCACAGCCCTGAGTGGAGTCCGTCGCGTGAGGATGCGGCGAACCATGAACGCACCATCTTCGGCTACGGTTGAAATCAACAATGTCGCAAATGTCCGAGGCTTCTCTGCCGACAGAGGTGATACCATCAAGATTCAGGCCAGCCCACGCGGTCCTCGCTCTCTCGTCCCGACCGTGTTCTACGGGACAATCACAGACATCGAAACCACATCCTCGACATTCACCATCACGGCTCTCGACACCCTCGGCCTTCTCGGCAACGAAATCATCCTGACCAATCCTTCATCCATAGCCACACAGGAAGATGCGGCAACGGTGGTGAAGCAGATTGTCGCTGATTCCAATTACGACCTCTCACTCGATGGGATGATTGGCGAAACCAATGTTGTCCTATCAGCGGGACTCAACCTCGTAGGGAAGACTCGATTGGCGGGAGTGCAGAGTGTCCTCTCGTTGGTGAATTGCATCCCGGCTAAGTTCGTTATCGAGGCCGACATGGACAAGGCTGGAATTAGGTTGCTCCAATTACATGAGGTGGAAGACACATCAGTCACTCCCTACACCGCTGGAAGTCTTCCGCGAACGAGCGACCCCCTCGACCTCTATCCCACCATGATAGAACGGAATGAGGACGAGGTGGATTTGGTCAATTTAGTGACGGTCAAAAACACCTCGCTGAACATCCAAGTCACAGAGCCAATTACTGTTCCAACCAATCCAATCCACAGGCTCTACGAAGAAAACTCAATCACGGATGAAACCCAAGCCCGGTTGTTTGCTCGACAGACCCTCCAACAGCAGGGTCGCACGAAGGCCCGATGGGATGTGGAAGCACAGCCTGAGAGATTCGACATCAAGGCTGGCGACATCATTAGTTTTGCATCGGTGGATGGTGGTCTTGCAGGGAGGCAGAGAGTGTTCGATGTCCGTTGGACTTTCCAACCATCAGGCTCATCCACATTCCTCTCCGTCGGACGGCAAGAACCTGACTTCCTCTCGGCTCTCAGATTCGCCTCCAATCTCTCGACCTGAGAAATCAGGCTGGAATCGCACTTTCCTCGCGTGTGCGCGCACACCTGCGCGCGAGAGTCGCTCATGTTCTGCGGAACATTTTAATCAAAACACAAGAACGGGAGGTCGCCTTGACGGCAAACAGGGACAGCCGAGGCTATGTCCCGAATCATATCGGAGCCGAGCCGAGCCTCGCGCGCGTGAGCGCGCGTGCGCTTATGCCCGCGTAGTTCGCGCGATGCCGAAAGGGACCGTCGGCGTGGTCAGAAAATGCGATATTGAGGTCGAAACCTATTGATTTGCCCTATCTATTGATATAGGGGAGGCCGACGCAGGTCATTACATGACCTGCGAAATGAAGCCGAACAACACTCCAACCAGCCGAGGTTCCGTCGGAGTATGCTACGCTGCCGACCGCACCGACATCCAAGTCACTCACAGCCTTGAGAGCAACGGATGGAAGCCATGCAAGATGGGAGTCCTTGCGAACTTCTCAGTAGCGGCCCTCAAGGAACTCGGCCTCTCGACCTACCGCATCAACAGAATCGCAATCAAGTATGTCTTCGTCGAGGCTGGAACACAGACCCGATACGACGAGATTCGGAATGAGCCATCTTGGCTCGGCCTCTGCATGAATGAGGGCAAGTCACAACACGGCGGGATGGATTGGCATGGGAACAAAATCCCTCAAACTCACTACTTCACCATCTATGTCCTCACCACCAAGAGGGTCAGGGGAGAGGTCATTCGCCGCCCTCTCAACGAGGTCATGCAGACTATCACTCACGAACTCGTCCATGTGGCTCAGGGAGCCGAGGACCGCCTTCACTACACCTACTACAACAAGGGCTGGAAGGTTCGCTACACGACCCCATCGGGAACCAGCATGACCTACTATCAGGGAGAGGACGAACTCTCATGGGAAGACCGAGGCCATGAGTGGGAGGCCGTCAGCCACCAGCGCGTGACCCTCGCCAACATCCTCAACCCGGACCACGATTCCCTCACCGTTCGCATCAAGGGCCTCAACCATGAGGACGCAAACAACGGCTGGAATGTTCGCTACAATGAGATGGAGATGTCCTTCAATTACACCGAGATGGAGATGTCGGCATGAAGACCGAGAGATTCCTCGACGACCTGACGGCCGAAATCTTCGGGGGGTCGAACTGAGATGAGCGTGCAGATTCCCGCATGGTCTTTCGGCCTCATGGTGGTTGTGAGTATGCCCTTCGGAATGCTTCTCGTATGGGCCTTCGCTTCCGGCAAAATTACCCTCCGTCAATAGACGCATTCGACGCGCTCTATTGGCCTCTTTTCGACGAGGGTGAAATGGGTGTTTTCGGGAGGTCCTTCGCGCGTGCGCGCGCGTGGGGGTGCGCGAGCGCACGCGAGATTCGCCCATGTTCCATAGAACATTAGTCCGCACTCGGAACCGAAATCACAGCCCAAATGGTGATGACCCTCCGATATTGAGAAGTGAGTGAATGGGCGATTCACTATCCACTCGACTCTCGATGGAGCAAGCGAAGGAGATAGCCCTCTATCCCGATAGGTGGGCTTGCTTCTTCCGCACCATTGACGGCAAGGAGTTCAGTCTTGCCGAGCGACCCTACCTCATTGAGATTTATCGGCACTTCACACCCAAGATGAAAAACAACAAGGCGAAGATAATCCTGTTGAAATGTTCGCGCAAAGTGGAGAAGACCGAAACCCTCTGCAACATCCTGATGTATGGCCTCCTGAACATCCCCTACTTCAACGCCGTCTATACGGCTCCACGACAGCCGCAGGTCACACGCTTCGTGGAGGAACGACTCAACGGCGCGCTCATGTCCAGCATCAACGATGGGTGTCTGATGCGACCTCGCATCAAGCAATCTGTGAGCCATCAGACCTTTGATGTCGGAGCGCGGAACTACAACCACTTCTACGCCTACTCCAATTGGGGTGATGCACACGCTCTGCTCGGCATCGAGGGCGACCTCTGTTGCATAGACGAATATCAGGACTCAGGTGCGGATGTTCTGCCGATGCTGTTGGAGATATTGGCGATGTCTGATTTCAAGTGGGTGTTGATTAGCGGAACGGCGCGAGAACAGGGGTCGTCATTTTGGAAATTATGGGAGCAATCCACGAAGGGAGAGTGGGATGGAGAGAAGTGGAGTCACGGTGAGAGCGAGGACGACATCATGGGCTATCACATCAACCAATTGATGCACCCCGACATCACACAGGAAGACCTCGATATGAAGAAGCGAACCTACACTCCACGCCGATTCGCTAACGAGGTCATGGGCGAGTTCTTCGCGGGAGCCACGAAGCCCCTGACCTTCGACGAAGTTCTCGGAACATTGGACAAAGAGCGAGAGGTAGTCAAAGGTGTGAAGCCTCCTGATGAAACCGTGATGGGAGTGGATTGGGGCAATCAGACAACGGTGATGATAATGAACGCCGAGGGAGATATTCTCAACGCGGTCAAATTAGACAGTCGTGCTGACCATGATGATGACGAGGTGGAGAGAATCAAGGAACTCATCCTCCGCTACAATTGCACTCAGGTTGTGTGCGACATTGGCTTCGGCGCGAGGCAGGTCAAGGAACTCCAACGAGAGTTCGGGGAGAGGGTCAAGTCGTGCTACTACTCAAGCCGTCCAATGACCCCCTTTGAATATAAAAAACGGGATAATAATCGGAACCTCATCTTCATGTGCGTCGTGGACAGAACATCCTACATCGAGGACACCATCGAGGCCATCAAGAATGGGGAAGTCACAATCCCATACGCTACGACAGAATTGGAGTGGGTCATCCATGAGTGGACAGCCCTGAACTCGTCAGCGGAGAACGACTTGCTCAACACGCGCCCTGTGCGTGGTCAGACCTTGACTAAGTTCGGCAGGGACGGGGATGACCACGCCTTCCATGCGTTGCTCTATGCGAGGCTCGCGTTGGGCTTCGTCATGGACTCAGGTCTTCCGCAGATACGAGTCTTCGGAGAATAGACGAATCTGACCCGATTAGAAGCCCATAGAGCGCGTCGGAGATGCTCAGGGGGTATCGGGAGGGGCAAGAGCGACAACAACCTCTACGACCCCTTCATTGAAGACGGTGGGGCATTTCCTCCCTGTTCATGCCGTTGGTGAAGATTACCATCCCGTCGAAGTCCAATCTACCTGACCTGTGGGAAGACATCCAACCGGACTTCCCCATGCCGTCACCACGACCATACCAAGCAGAATCACTCTCGGTCATTAAGTGGGCGTTGGACAACGACGACTTCGACAACATCGTCGTCCAAGCACCGACCGGCATCGGGAAGTCGGCCATCGCCATGACGATGCAGAAGTGGTTCCAATCGGCATACCTGCTCACTCCGACGCTCGGCCTGACTCAGCAGTATCGTCGTGACTATGGGAACATGATGAAGGAGGTCAAGGGACGAGCGAACTTCCCCTGTTGGGTGCGAACCGGCGATGCCGCCAACGCTCCCTGTTGGACGAGCAGGGGAGTCTGTCCTCACACCAAGCGGGATGACCCATGTCCCTACTACGAGCAGAAGTATGAGGCGGCTGACGCGAGGCTCACCCTGTCGAACCCTGCCTACCTGTTCCGAGTGATTCAGGGCGACACCCTGTTCGACCAGCGGGACTTCGCCATCATTGACGAGGCTCACAACATGGAGCCGTTCCTACTCGACTTGTTTGAGGTTCGCATAACCCTCAAGGACTACACGATGGTCTTCGGTCCTCGCGCGAACTTCCCCATGCACTACCACCCTGCTGATTGGGTCGAGCCTCTCACCGAGATGAGGAAGTCAGCGGAGTTCGGGATAGCGGCGGCAGAGGACAGCGGCGATGATGTCGCGCTCGACAAGTTCCGCGCTCTGCTCGACAAGACCTCGGTTGCGATTGAACTGCTCAGGAACCCGAACCAAGTGGTCGTCGAGAACGAGAGCGACAGGGCTGGTCGCTATCTGAAAATCAAACCAATCCGAGTCAAGGAAATCGCCGCTGAACGGTTGGAGCAAATCTCTCGGAAGCGCATCTTCCTATCAGCCACCATCCTCGACATAGACACCTTCCTGAATAACCTCGGATTGGAGTCCCAACGAACCCTCTATGTGAACATCACACAGTCACCCTTCCCACCTCAGAACTTCAACATCCACATCGCTCCCTGCGGTTCGATGTCCTACGCCAAGCGAGCCAAATCTCTGCCTCGCCAAATCAACGCCATCGCCGCCATCATGGAACGGTTCCCACACAAACGCGGGGTCATCCTCCCACACAGCCACGCCATCCGCACAGAGATAGTGGAGAGCCTCAAGGAGAGGGGCTATGGAGATAGGGTCATCACTCACGGCTCAGACCCCAAAGGTCGCAAGGCCGCGCTCCGAGAGTTCTTTGAGAATCCGGCTGACGACCTCGTTCTCATCAGCACCTATGTCGGGGAGGGATTCGACTTCAAGGGAAGGCTGGCGGAGTGGCTGGTCATCTGCAAGATTCCCTACCTCCCAATCAAGGGCGATGCCGTCATCGAGATGCGGATGCAAGAGGACGAGCATGAGTGGCGAGCCAAGCATGAAGGCTCTCCCAAGTGTCCCTACGAGCCTCCATCGAAATACTCCAACGGCCTCTGTGGTTCCTTCTCCTGTCCGGCTCCCTGCAAGGCGTGGTATCGTCTGCAAACCGCCCTCAAGTTAGTGCAGGGTGCTGGTCGGATTATCCGAAGCCCGACCGACCGAGGACACCTGTTCATCCTCGATGGTTCTTGGGAGCGATTCGCCCGTCAGAATACGCACCTGTTCCCGGCGTGGTTCCGCAACGGTATCACCGATTGCCCGGTGTGGTTGAAGCGGCACACGGTTTAGCACAGTTCAAGACGGTGGGGATTGACCATACTTGCATGAATGCGGGAGTCCTCCAACGACAGGCGGCTCGATGGAAGCGTCAGGCGGATGCTGGCGAAATGCCTGAGGAACTATTCCGAGTCATCGCCAAAGGAACCAGCGGGACTGAGAAGCGACAGGTGACTAACCTCGCTCGCGTGTCGAGAATCGTCGCATCCAATGGAACCATCAGACCCTACGACGAGTTCAAGCACGATTGGAATTATGAACGCTCCTTTTACGGGACTCACGACACATGCGAACTATGCGGGAAGAACCCCATCGTAGAGAATTGTGTCTTGCTCGACATGGAGGCCGACAATCGAATCATCATCGGGAATGTATGCGTCTATCGCTACATGGAAATTGAGGTGGACGGAATCACACTCAAGGGAGAGGACAAAGAGAAGTTTTTGCGAGAGAACATGAACAGGGCGAAGACCGACCATCGCCGCGCTCAGTTCGCCTCCAATTGGCCCACCATGCTCACCGACCTCAAACGATACGAGGACTTGATGACGAGCCGGTATTGGAGCAACGGTAGAAAGACCCCCAAGAGCAAGGAGTGGGAGTCCCTCCATAGGTGTGCTGTGAATCGCATGGCGAAACATGGGTATCTCGGTCCCAAGATGATAGGGCGATGGGAAGTCTTCATGGAAAATGCCGAGGTCAATCTCAGAGCGTGGAACGAGGAACAGGAAGTGCTGGCCGAGGAACGAAGGATTCGACATGAGCAAGACCAGCAGAGGCGGAAAAAATTGGCTCAGGAACTCAACCAAAAGCGGAACGAATGGAACGCGCTGGCGGATGAGTGGAACGAGAAGGCTCAGGGGGTCGAGCGTGGCTTCAACGATTGGGAGCGACGAATGGTTCCGAAGGTGGTTCAGATGATTCGATATACAGGTCCCGCTACTCTCCGGGGAGGGTATCTGACTTTCCATGATGAAGTCGTGGCGAAGACCTCACTTCAATCAGGGTCTTACGACAGTTCAAATCCACAGGTCAAGGAACTCCAAGAGTGGAGTCAAGAGGCTGGCTTCCTCAACGCATGGGAGGCATTGTTCATCGAGTCGGTGACGGTGCGATTGATGTGTGGGCGAGTCCTGTCTGAGAAGCAAGAGGAAATCGTCAGTAGAATCCGAGCCAAGTGGAAGCATCGGGTGACTCCGGCATGACGAGATTCCTTCTCGACAAGGACATCCCGAAGGCGGTCCTGACTCCACACAATCGCAATCTCGGTCAGGTCGCACGCGAGGCTCCTGTCTATGGGATTGCAGTTCTCGATGTCTGTCCCAATCCAAACTGCCGCCGAGATGGTCCGATGGACGCTCTCATGCTCGGACCTCTGAACCTGTGGCCGAACATGGCGGTGGTCTGTGGCGACGAGGGATGTGGAGTTCATTGGGTGATGGTCGGAGTGCCGCCTGAGAAGACCCAATGGATTCTGTCCGAAAACGAATGACCGTCCGGTGTGCCGACCTCTCAGCGTCACCGGTGACGAGAACTCGGTTCCATACCGATTTGGGAATGTTCTGTGGAACATGCCCGGTCCTCGCGTGAGCGCATGCGCGCGCGCGTGAGGCGCAAGGGACCTCGGTGTAGTCAGAAATCGGGTTTTCAGGCTCCAAAACCATTGATTTACCCTATTCATTGATAAGGGAGAGGCCCCCCCTGCTCTCGCTATGCGAGAGCAGATTTCAACCCACGCCCTACAAAGAGCAGACAGCAGACTCGTCGGTGACGAGGCTGAAATCGTGCGCCAAGCGGTGCGCGACGCCATCCGCCGCTACCCCGGCAAGTCCGTCGGAGTCATCGCTCACCGACTGAACTCACAGCGCAACGAGGCATGGGGTCAGACCAGCAACGGAGATTGCGTCGTAGCCATCGTCCGAGGCGGCTCGGTGAAGACAATCTACCTGCGCCGAGCCACACAGACCTTCGACCTCTCCGTCAGCCGCACCGATGTCTTGGTGGATATGACCGGGACTGTCCTCTCCAAGCCCATCGTTGGGCGCGGCCACCAGCCTCGCCGCAACGACGAGCCAAAGAACATCTTCATCATGAACAGGAGGAACTGAACATGAGCAACACAAACCCCCTCTGCACCTACAACGACATGGGTGACTTCGGCAAGCGGGACTACGGCTCGGTGGATGAATACGAAGCCAGCGATTCTTGCCTGACGGTCATTCACAATAGGACGACCTCGACCGGCGACCAACCTGCTAACATCGGAGTCCTTGCAGACTACTGTGTGGAGGCGTTCAGGAACCTCGGAATGTCCGAGCGCAGAATCGACGAGCAAGTGATTCGCCTCACCTTCCTCCGACAAGCCGACCAAGAGGACTTCAACGAGGAAGCGAACACGGCTGGCGACGAATGGTGTGGGGTGTGTAATTCTTCCCAATTAGGAAGCATGACCTTTGAACACCACATCTTCCTAATCACCAACGGAGGTCACGAAGCCAACGACGACGAGATAAACTTGGAAGAAGTCATGCGGTGCTTGACTCACGAACTTGTTCATGCCGCACAGGCCGCGAAGGACACCCTCCACTACACATGGTTCCCTGTGAGGGGAGTGTGCAAGATTCGCTTCATGGACGGCAACGGGATTCAGAAGGCTTGGGACGATGGCGTGGGAAGCCTCGACTACTACGACAGAGCATGGGAGTGGGAGGCATACGCCAAGCAGACCAACCTGATGCTGACCATCTTCGACACGACCTCTATCCGAATCACGAATCTCGTCGTGGAAAACATCCGCCCCGAAACCCGCGAGGATATGTTCGTGGGAGCATGGAACGCCTTCATCGGAGGCGAGGTAGTCAGCCAAGCATCTGAGCAGGGACAGTTCCTCCGAACGGCCCTATGCTCCCGCCGCGCCCGTTCTTGCTGATTCCGGGTCAATAGAGGCCCCATAGAGGCCGTCTGACGCTCAGGACGCCCCGATACAGCCCTAATGCCCTCAACGCGCTCTGCACCCGCTCCCTCGCACTCGCCTCTGCGAGCGCACATCTGCGCCCACCCGCCCCTACGCGAGCGCATACCCGCGCGTGCGCGCCCACGCTCGCGCGCACACGCGAGAGAATCGCTCATGTTCCACAGAACACGACCGGTTCCGTCACCGGTGACTTTCGGAACCACTCACAACAGACATCGCCCTCTCCTTCAAGACGGTGGGAGTCACACGCTGGTTGGTATGGCCGATGAGGAAGGTGATGGAATCGAGGTCATCCAATCCACCGATAGCGCAAGCAAGTTCTCGGTGGTGGTGACGGACAATGAAGTCGTTCTCATCTTCCTCTCGTCCACGAAAGGTCGCATGGACTTCTCGGTCGAGATTGACGGCACTCCACACGGCAAGGTCAATCTCCTTTCACAGCACAGCATCGCGCGGCTCGCGGGAGCCGTCGGCATCAGCCCGAAGGTGAAGGATGAGTTCAAGACGACGATGCTCAAAGTCGGAGTAGTCCTTCGTGATGGAACCTACACACCCGCACCGGAATCACAGGCCGAGAACGAGATGGAATCCTTCATCGGGGAGGACTCGACATTAGGAGCAATCCAACCGAAGACGATTGATGAGTTCCTCGGCTCCAATCTCCTAATTGACCGCATCAACAAGATACTCCACCAATCCCGAACCAGCCCCTTCATCGGTGACGATGCGAACCTCATGCTGACCTTCTTCGTCATCGTATCGTGCAAGACCGCCAGCCCTCTCAATCTTGAGATGGTCGCGGTGTCGGCGGCGGGGAAGACCTACATGGTTCTCACCGCACGCAACGGAGTTCCCAAGTCTATGTGCATGGTGCTGGCTGGCGCGTCCCGCGAGGCTCTGAAATACGACTACGATGAAGTAGATGAGCAAGGGAACTTCATCATCAATGTGGATGGGAAGTGTATCATCATCTTGGAGAAGGATGAGTCGTCAGCATTCGTGCGGAAGATGAAGCCGTTGATGAGTGGTGACGACGATGAACTAATTTGGAAAACCCCGATGAAGAACGACCTCACCGGCGAGATAGAAACGCGGGACTTCATCATCCGAGGCCAGCCCTCGTTCATCACCCTGACCACGCGCAATCCCCGCGAGCAAGAGCAGGTCACTCGACAATTGCTGATGACTCCTGATACTACACAGGGCAAGGTGAAGGCTGTCGTCGGGAACTCCCTACTTGCGAAGGCTCGCCCCGAAGACTTCTCTGTCCACCCTGACCTGAAACTACTCCAAGCCTCGATGCTGTCGTTGGGGAAGTATCGAATCCGCAACATCTTCGCTCCCCTCATGGCTGAGTTCTTCCCCTCCAAAAGCGCGCAGCACCAGCGCGACATCAACAAGGTGCTGTCCATCATAGATTCCATCACTCTCATCCATCAGAAGCAACGCCCCATCGAGAGCGATGCTAATGGCGACTTCCTCCTATCTTCGGTCGAGGACAATGTGATTGGATTGATGTTCGCTGACCTCGTTCTGAGAGCCAGCCTATCCGGTGTTCCTGACGACTCATGGATGATATTCCAGCAGATGCAAGAGATGGTCGAAGCCAAGAAGTCGCTGACGATTGATGGGATGCTCCAATGGCTCCACATCAACGCCGTCAATGTGTCTAAGAACGGACTCAAGGAGAAGCATCTCCCAACGCTTGAGGACATTGGCTTAATCGAAGTGGCTCGTCGAGGTGGAGGTAGGGGTGGAGGACGCAAGACCTACCGAATCGTGAAGACGCGAGAGGCCATGTCCAGCAGGTATGCACTCGCGCCTCTATTCATTGAGGGTGTGCGTCGGGCGTTGCCTAACCTAATGGAAGATTTTGACGACATCCTCGCCCGGTGTGACCCTCCCAATACCGGAAGGAATCTTGCCTATGGAGAAGCCAAGATTCTGAAATCTCTCGGCTGTTCCAACAAGGACCAATCGCGGGTCATGCGTGCGCTCGTTCTACCAAGCTATCTCAGACCTACGAACACCGATACGATGCTATGGGATGCTATGAAAGATGCCAAGTTCCGTGACCTCTGCTTCTCCGGCAAATCATGGCTCGACGATGGTCTGACCGACGATGCGACTGAGGCATTGGCGAGTCGTAGAGAAATCGAGAGCGACATCCAAGAAGCGAGTCGTGATGAAAGTCTGAGTATTGATGCCGACCTGTGGGAGAACATCGCAGAGGCTCACTATTCCGATACCGAATAAGCAAGCCCGCTTTGTTCATAACGGTGGGAGTCTGTGGTCGATAGTCATGGCGAACAAGTCACGCAAGAAATCGAAGCCTAAGAGCGAACTACCCGGTCCCGTTGAGAAGCGGTTGAAGCCCTTCATCGAGAAGGGAATCCGTGAAGGGATATTCACGGATGAGAGCGTGGCGGTCACGCTATGGAAGAACGCACTCAGCAACCCCTCGCTCAAGGACACCATCGAGGAATGCGGCGGTGCTGATTCACCAACCGGACAGGGCTTCGTGGCCGATGCTGTCGTGATGGACTTGACCTCCATCATGCGACAGAAGCGATACGACGCGCACATGGAGGTATGGGAGGTCAATCACCGCACGATAGGACTCGCTAAGGGACAACCACGACCGGCTTGCTTCATCTTGGGTCAGGCAGTAATCGAGGACTCAGGTTCCGTCTTGGAATCCGCTGTTTTCCGCATGGCTCTATGGGATGCCGACACGGCTCTCGCTGACGACATTGAGGCCGATGGACACTACCACTCATTCGTGGATTGTCGAAACCTCAATGCCGAGATTCTCGACCTGCGAACACTCGCCGGTCTGACCTCGTTCAAGACTGAAGACTACACACATGGCGACCGCGCAGAATGCCTCACGGAACTGTTCGACATCACACCCATCGCTGAACTCGCTGACGACCTCAGTCGGACTCCCCAAGACTTCCGGCTCGTCGAAGCCACCGTGTCCTACTCGGATGTTCAGAACAGCCGAGCCGGTAATCAGTTCGGCAAGATGTTGCTCAAGGACGATTCCACTATGACGCTCGACGCTATCGAGAGTGGTGAGAATCTTTTACTGAATTGCATCACTTCAACAGCCATCGTATCTCGCTTTGGAAAGTATTCCAAAATACTCGCTCTCGTCACTACCAAGAATCATTCAGAATATGGTCTATCGGCCAATCTTGAAACGGCTGTCGGCCTCATCACCGTAGCACCACCGAAGGCTCCTGAGCAGACAGGTGGCGACGACGATGAGGACGATGCGTCTGACTACTTCAAGACGAGTTCATCCGATGACGACATCCCAATGGTGGGTGACGACGAGGACGAGGACGAGGACGAGGACGAGGACGATAAAAAAGTCGAGGAAGTCGAGGAAGTCGAGGAAGTCGAGGAAGACGCAGAGAGCGCGTCAGACGAGGCAGAGGGGGATGAGGACCCCGAAGACGATGAAGGCTCTCAGAACGCTCCCGTTGAGTCAAAGAAGGCTGAATCGGACGACGACGATGATTGGGACGAGTGGGAGGACTGAGCATGGCGAAGAAGCGCAAGAATTACGACGCGATAATCGAGTCCTGTGATACGGGAACTTCGATGGCGAATCAACCACCTCTCTATCACATCAAGTTCCAAGCGTTCTCAGGCGGGGGCAAGACCCACCAATCTCTTGCGAACTTCAACCACTTCTGCAAGGGTAGGAAGCCTGAAGAATGTCTGATGACCGTCATTGATTGTGACTTGGAAGGACAGGCTTCGCTCATTCGTCGCACAGACATTCTCAGTCCTGAACTTAGACCCCGTTTATTCCGCAAGGTTTGTAGTAATCCCGATGAGGTGAATGAGGTCACGCTGGCCTTCATTGACCTGCATAGGAAGCATTACGAAAAATACCCTGAGGGAGTGCGTGTAATGATGTTCGACAACGAGGCCGCATACTACCTGTCGTGCCGTGACTTCTACGCACAGGAAGTGCATGGTCAATCGGAGGCTGACCTACTCCTGTCCCGACAGGCTCAAGCCATCTCTGAAGGCAAGAAGACCCTCCCTGCATTTGCGGAGGGACAGATGCACTCCTACAAAGTAATCAACAGAGTGTTCTACACGCCCTTCCAACGGCTCAAGATGGCCGCTGAGATGTTCCACTTCCACTTCTTCCTGACGACCCTGCTCAGGGAATACACCGAGAACTACGGACAGGCCAACGAGAAGAAGGTCGTCGCGTCTGCTGGTCGTGCCGATATGACCGACCCCCTATTTGAGTGGATTATTGAACTCGATGTCCAGCAGAGGACGAAGCGTGGTAATTTGCAGACGCGCTACCGCGCCATCACGCGCAAGAGCCGAAATTGTAAGCCATTCCAAATGGTCAATCCCACTCCTGAGAAGTGGTGGAAGGCCGTCGAGGATAACACCTTCCGGTGATGATGATGAAGGTCCCATACTTGTCGGCTTCTCGATTGAAACTTGCACAGGATTGCACCTTTGCCTACGCTGAGAAATACGGCTCAGGGTCGAAGGATGCTTTCACGGCTAAGATGGTCGGTGAGCATCGCAACAATATGCAAGCGGCGAGGAACGGAACCAATCTCCATAACGCCCTTGAGGAATGGCGGCGACCCAACCCCAAGACGGGTAGAGTTCGTCGCCCCCTGTTCAAAAAACTCGTAGAACTCTACGACAAGGAGTGCGCTCGGAACGAGGTGGATTTCAATGTCTATGAAGACGGCAAAGAGATGCTCACACGATGGTTCGCCAAGCGAGGTGTGACCACCGTCAAGATTCTCGATGTGGAGCAATCGTTAGGCACTCACAGCGCACCCTTCATCCTCCCCCTCGGCACACCAATCTTCGGCTTCATTGACCTCATTGTCGAGCATGACGATGGGACCATCGAACTGATTGACTACAAATCGCAGAGGAAGCCAATCAAGCAAGAGGAAGCAGACTCCGATATACAGGCAGGTATCTATCTCGCTGTGGCGTCTGAGATATGGCCTGACCGACCTCTACGATTCACCTTCGACCTGCTCAGATACGGAACCATGACGACCGTGTGGAGTGACTCCAAAATCAAGTCGTTCAAGACATGGCTTCATGGTCAATACGAATGGCTATCCAATCTGACCGACCCTCAACCCACCATCGGGAACGGATGCAAGTGGTGTCCCTATGTCGAACTATGTCCAACAGCCCAAGACCTGATTCAGAATGGCTCTTGGGATTTGGTCGTGGGGGATGACCCTACGAGCCTCGATAGGGATGCGATGCTCTCGACCCTTGCCGCCGTCAAAGCGGCGAAGTCAATCCTCGACAAGAAGCAGAGAGAGATGACTCAGAACATCAAGGATGAGTGGTTCGACTCCTTCGCAAGTGGAGAGGTGATTACCACCGACAATTGGAAGGTGTCTTTCGATGATAGGAAGCGCACCGAGTTCATCCCTTCCGAGGTTCAACGCTTGGTCCCTCCGGGCGTCTTCGGGCAGATGGTGGGATTGACTAAGACCGCTGTTGAACGGGTGTTGCCGATACTCCCCGAAGATGTAGCGGAGCAGGTTCGTGCGAGCGCAATAGTGAAGCCCTACCGCGCTCTGACTATACAGCGTAGTAGCGATGCCGACACCCAATGAAGACTCTGAACAGGACTCATCTGAAGACTCTGAACAGGACTCATCGAAAGGGCCGCGTCGAGTGCCTTCATCGAAATACGGAACCCGCCGATTCGGACGCATGGGGAAGACCGACGGTCGGAATGTGAAGCGACTGTGGAAGGCCATGATTATTGCTGGTGCGGTGTTCCCAAATGGAGGGCCTCTGACGACGAGTCAGATAGTCGAACTACCCAACCAGCCATTTGAGATTCACAGGCTCACCAACCACCTCGCAAAGAAGCCTCACCTGTTCATGTGCGCCGGGACTGAACGAGTAGCCGGACTCGATGGTCGAACTCGCTACCCGCAGAAGACATGGCTGGCCCATCCCGAAGCCTACGACGACACCTCCTGAGGCCGATTCGGACGACGCTCGACCTCGCGCGCCCTCGCGTGCGCGAGGCAAACCTCGATTTCAGCCCAATTTCGCAAGTCCCTCACGCGCGCGCGCATGCGCTCACGCGAGGACCGGGCATGTTCCACAGAACATTTCCCCTGTTCGGGGGAACACGGACTTGAACCGGAGGCTGTTTTCGACTTCCCGTTTGATTCAAGACGGTGGGAGATTGCCGGGTGGTTATGTGGTCCGAAACTTATCGTCCAAACAGCCTCGATGAAATCATTGGACAAGACCACATCATCCCCCGCCTCCGCTACATGGTCGAGCGACTACATCAGGAGGGTGATGATGGAGCGTTCCCACATCTGATGTTCGCCGGTCAGGCTGGCGTGGGGAAGACCGCCACAGCCATCGCTCTGATGAAAGACCTATTCGGTGAGGATTGGAAGATGAACTTCATCGAACTCAATGCGAGCGACTCTCGTAGCATCTCCGACATCCGCACGACAGTCAAGGACTTCTCTCGTCGAGGCGTCATTGGTTCATACACTTTCGATGGGAAGCAACAGGAGTTCCCCTTCAATGTCGTCTTCCTCGATGAGTGTGACCATCTCACCCCTGACGCACAGGCCGCGTTGAGGCGAATCATGGAGAGGTTCGCCAAGCAGACTCGATTCATCCTCTCCTGTAATTATCCACACCGAATCATCGGACCCATCAAGGACAGGTGTGCCTTCGCTGACTCAAGGTTCCATCCTATCCCATCTAAGGCCATTTGCGAGGCTCTCAGGGCCGTTGCGGACCGTGAGGGCCTCGATATAACACCGGAGGCTCTGACGGTCTTAGGACACGCCTCTCGCGGCTCGATGCGAAAGGCGTTGAATCTGCTATTCACAGCCACTCGCGTTCCGAGTCGAGTGGAGAAGGAGGATGTCCGTCTGATAGTCAATCAGATGAACCCCAAAAAGATGCGGGAACTACTTGGCTTGGCGATAGAGGCGAACCGCCATCAGGACCCGATTGAGAATCAGCGGATTCACAGACGCATTGACTCGCTCATCGAGAGGTTCGGTGAGCGTGGTCTGAGTGGGGCTGAGATTCTCGACGAACTCTATCGCGTGGTAGCCGAGGACGAGGCTGTTCCACTCCCTCTCCGACGACGCATCTTGGAGAGCATGGGGGAGGCCCTCCATTACAGTTCAACATCACAGGACGACCTACTGTCTGTGAAGACCTTCATCAGACGAGTATGCACAGGAGGCGAGTAGATGAAAAGCGACGAGATAGACAACGGCGACAACGAGGAAATCATGGAACTCATCAGAGGACGATTGGCGATAGGTATCGAACGGTATGGACATGGAGTCCGAGCCGAGGAAGACACTCGCCACTTCGGAACTGAGAAGGACACTTGGGTCGAGATGGCTCTTGAGGAAGTCCTCGACAATCTCATCTACATCACCGCTGAGATAATTCGCATCCAGCGTCGAGCAGAACGGATTAGAACCCCGACCGACGAGAACGACTCGGACATAATGGGTTTGGCTGATTGATGCGGGGGTAGAATAGACATGATTAGCCAGCCCAATCCGACCCAAATCTCTCTCGGTTCCACTTGACCGTTGCATGAAGTCGGATGGTGTCCATCCATTCAAGACGGTGGGAGTTCCTCGTTGTTCGTATGACGCGCGTCCCGTTCCTGATTGTGTCCATAGACTACACCGAGGACCCGACCTTCCTCACGCACCTGCGGGTGAAAGGACTCGATGGTCAGAACCATGTTTTGACGGTCGAGAATTGTGTCCCTCGGTTTTGGACTGAGAAGAACCCGTCCAGCATTCCGAACCTCCCTCCGTTGGTGAAGTCATGGAAGCCGTCCGGGTTGCGGAGCGTCACCGGCGCAGAACTGTTTGAGGTTCGTGTGGAGAACCTCTCAGACCGGCGTGAGATGAAGGAGTTCTTCTACCCCCATTACTCAGCAGATGTAGCATGGCGGTCGCTGGTCAGATGGATTTACGATTGGACCGCTGTGATTGATGTGGATGAGGCCGCACTCAAGGGTCCCAACAATCTCCGTCCTCTGCACATCACACCGAGCGAAACTGACTACTCGGAGTTCACTCTCGATGTCCTGTGGTTCGACATCGAAACCGAGGATTCTCTCGACATGAAGACCTCACCCAAGCGAGTCGTCAGCATCGCCATCTTGGACAGCGTGACGGGCATTCACGAAATCGGCACGACCTGTCCCACCAGCGAACGACAGGTGCAGAGATTCCTCGCATCTCAAGAGGCATTGGAGTCTATCGTAGAACACACGGCCCCTATCCCTCCCATCCCTACCGACAAGGTGGTTGTGAAGTCGTTCTCCTTCGATGACCCCGACACCAACGAGGCGGCTCTCCTATGGTGGTTCAAGGAGAGGGTCGAGGCATTGGACAGGGACCTACTTGGAGGACAGAACATCCTCGGCTACGACATCCCCTATCTCAAGAACAGGAGCCGGAGAATGCGACGGGAGATGAGTCGTCGCTACTACGATTCTGTGCCTGTCTTTCACCGGTTCCCGAATCTCGATTCGATTACTCGACGACCCTTATTCGATTCTAAGCGAGCGTATGCCGAGCAGGTGCGTGGGGAACTCACATCAGGTTCTCTCGTTTGGATGTCTGAGCAGGTGCTTGGCTATGGCAAGGTTCCGAGGACTCGCATCACCGAACTCATGGTGCGCGACCCCATGATGCTCGCCATCTACAACGCTTGGGATAATGTCTGCGTTGCTCGGTGTATGGACGAACTGAATCTCATCCCATTCTACCTCGCCAAAGCCGCCTTCAACAGTTCCCTGATTCAGAACATCCACTCCAACATGATGCTCATCGAGGACACGATGGGACACCTGCTGATGAGGCAGAACATGGTGATGCCTTCCCTCGATGTCGTGCGCGACCGGATGGAGGTCGCAGAGGTAGAGGGAGGCTTCGTCATGGAGAACCCAAGCGGGGTCTTTCTGAACGCCTTTGAACTCGACAACGCGACCGAATATCCGGCGCAGATAATCAACGGCAATTTCTGTCCCTCTACCATCGTCAGTAAGGACGACTACCCCGACGGGTTCCCCTTCCCTGTGACCAGCACTCCATCAGGTCGCTACTACCGTCGTGACCGTGACGGAATCATCCCCGGAGTCCTGAGGACCCTGACGGCTCAACGCCGACAGACTCAGAGCGAGATGAGGAAGGCCCTCGCTGACGATGATGATGAGATGGCGAACATCCTCGACATGAAGCAGAGGGTGATGAAGGAATCGAGTAATTCGTTCTACGGCGTCATGGCGTCCGGTTCGACCGAGAAGACGAGGGGCCGACCCTTCCGGCTCGTCAATCCCGCCATCGCCTCGGACATCACCGAAGGGGCGCGACTTCACAACGAGTGGAATCGGAAGAAAATCGAATCAACGATTCTACTGTTCTCAGCCGAAGGAATCGAGCCGAATGTTCCACAGAACATGCCCGACCTCGCGGGCGCGCACGCGAGGCTCGACGGATTTCCACTTGAGTTCCGAGTGATTGGACAGGACACAGATTCGTGCAAGGTGTTCATCTCCAACCAGCCCGAAGCCGAGGAAGCGATTCGTCCATTCACCGAGTCCGACATCACATCTTCGGCCAACCTATTATGCCTCATACTGAACGGAACCTACGACGAGTTCGTGCAGACCACATACGGCATCGAACGCAACGAGATGTTGATGGTCAAGCCGGACGCATACTACGAGAGATATTTCGCATGGGGAGTGAAGAAGCGATATGCCTATCGAGAGTTCAACGGCAAGGATGGATTCCGGGGAGTCGAGATACGCCGGTCGTCTGTTCCACAGGTAGTGAAGACAGCCCAACACCGAGTATTCAAATCAATCCTGAATGGATGCGACAAGCGGGAACTCAACGAGATTCTCAGGGACATCCACGATACCATCCTCGATGTAGAGAAGACACCCAATATCCACTTCGGACAACCGTTCGGAATCAAGACGGCAGGGACCCAAGCACACAAAGCCGCGATGTGGTCGAACGACCATCTCGACACCGACTTCGACATAGGCGACAAGCCGACGCTGTATGTCGCCAAGTCTGCTTCGACATCCCTTCCCTCTAACCGAGTAGTCGCTATCGTGTTTGGGGAGGACCCGTCGTCGTTCGGAATCATGGTAGATAGAGAGAAGTCGTTCGCCAAACATTTCACGAACTCACAATCTTGGTCAGGCATCCTCGGTGCATTCAACACCTCATGGGAATCTGCGCTTGCAGGTATGAGCCAATCCTCCCTCGTAGAGTGGTTCACATGAACGGTGACGACATAGACGATTGGTCGGATAAGCACATCGGCAGTTTGGGATTGATGAGGACGGTTATCGGGTTCGTCAATCTTATCATCGGGCTGGTCATCATGTCGAAACTATTCGGGTGGTTGGGATGAATCCCTCCACTCCCTCACGACGCACCCAAGTCTATCGCCTTCTTCGGAATGAGTGTGGCTTCACGCACCATCAGGCGCGCCATCTCATCATGCGTCACTTGAGCAATCTCGGTGACTTCCGCAACATCTTCTACAAAGGACTCAAGGCTGACCGAGAGGTGTGGTTAGAGGCTGCTCAACCGATAGCAAGTTTGAGTCTGCGAGATGACGCGCTTGAGGCAGGGCGTTCCATCCTGAATCAATGCTGGCCTTCCTACCGCCTCACAGGGGCCACAGGACCGGGGCCTGAGATGCCTTTCACCTGTGCCTCCTTTGCGGCGAGGATGGTGAAAGAGATTCAGGGGTTCAACCCCACTCAGGGGCGAATCCTGTGGAGTCAGATTGAACTCATCCTCAGGCGTGAAGAACGGGATGCAGAAGCCGCTTGGATAGACAGGATGATTCCGACCTATCTGAAAGTCAAGGGGGTGCTGTGAGTGTTCGTTGGAACATCGGTGAAACCGGAGCAACACCACGATTCTCGCACTCCCTACGGGGCCTTTACGAATCTGAATATCTCAATTCCCTCAATGGGACCCTTCATAGGTGGGGCCGTAGTCGAGCGGAGTGCCGCGAGAGAGGCGGCAGAACCAAAACCGAATGAAAAACCAATAAGGAGAATGAAAATATGAACGAAGATGAGAACAGAACAGGAGCGCAACAGAGAATGCGAGATGCTGTCGAACTTCTCGGTGGAAGGGCGTCGAAAGACGACTACATCGCAGAGGTTCATCGGCTCTCGGTGGAGGACGGGGGTTCTCCACGAATTGATGTCTTGGAGAAGACGGCCCTGAGGGGTCCAGCACTCCAAGCCGCCGGACTTGCTAAGGTCAAGGTCAATGTGGGAGGCGACGAGGAATACCAAGTATGGCTCCAAGAGGACGCCCAAGCACTACTCGACACAGTAGGTCGAGTCACCGTAGGGGGAGGCACAGGAGCCACAGGAGGCTCTACCATCCTAACACAAACCACCACCACCACCACCACCAGCACGAAGGTTGCCGGAGATGTGTGGTTCGGATTGACCCGCCGCGACCCAAGCGACTACCCCGACACCGAGCAGGTGCAGATGATTAACAACCCAACAGGATTCGTAGATGGCCTCGACTTCATGGAACTCATGGCTATCGCCTTCAAGAAGGGCTACCACCACATCTCAGAGGGACCAACCGGATGCGGCAAGACAATGGCCGAGAAGGAGTTCTGCTACCAAATGGGAATCCCCCTCTACCGGATTAACTGCAAGGACGGCCTGACTTGGGATGACCTAATTGGCTACATGACCGCAGACGAGAAAGGGACCACCTTCATTGATGGTCTTCTGACCCGCGCTGTCCGCTACGGCGGCATCATGTATGTGGACGAGATGACCTCCGCACTACCGGCAGTAATGACCGGCCTCAACGCGGTCTTAGACAGCGGCAAACTCGTTGTCCCAATGACCGGCGAAACCCTGACCGCCCACGACGATTTCCGTGTGGCTGGTTCGTTCAACCCCGGCTACGCTGGAACCAACGAATTGAATCAGGCTACCGCCCGCCGCTTTGCTGGTCGCTTCATCTTCGACTACCTTGAGGCAGATGTCGAGGTCAAGGTCATCCAGCAACAGTCAGGAGTAGGCAACCCTGAGGTGGCGCGCGAACTCGTCACCCTCGCCAACGACCTGAGGACCCTGCAAACACAGAACGACATCGAGATGGACTGTGGGACAGCCACCCTCGTCAATTGCATGGGCTGGCTGACCGACATCTCGCTGACCCGCGCTGTCGAAATCTGCATCATCGGACAGGCAATCCCTGACGACCGCCAGCAAGTTAGGCTGGCGTGCCGCCAGCGGTTGTCGAACTTCGACTCTTGAATACGAAAAAGGCGGGGGGGCCACGCGCTCCCCCGCCCACTACTCACACTCTTGCTCCCATCGCAGGGAGGGGGGCGCGGCGTTGGGAGCCGTTCGATTCTCACGCCCCCCTTCCAAACTCAATTTCACAGGCTCACAGGCGGCGCGCGTAGAGCGCGTCTGTGATGCGTGGTCTGTATCGGGACTCCTGAGGACTTCAACGCGCTCTATGACCCCTTCATTGACCCGTATTCGGCAAGGGTGGTGGGTCCCTCTCCTTCAAGACGGTGGGAGGGATAGCGTGAGGTATGACCGACAGAGATGGTGAGCGAATGGATGTAATCGAGCAGCGACTCGGAGAGGTCTTGGAGAGGCTCCGAGATTTGGAGCGACGGCTCACCTCGATAGCATCTGCCGCGAACCCTACTGTCGTCAGCATTCGACATCCAAACCAGCGGACACTATGGTCGCCTCATCAGGAGCGAACCGTAGGCGAGGAAGTTCTCAAGGGTGAGGACGATGAAGCCTTCTGACCTGTTGGGAAGCAAGGCCACCCACCAACCTCTCCGAGCGTGGTTGAAGACATGGAGCAACGGCGTGAGGCCAACACCGAATATCGTGATAGTCACAGGTGCGAGTGGGGTAGGCAAGACGACGCTCGTCACCACGCTATCTGAGGCGGTTGGACTTCACCCGCAGATGTGCGAGGTCGGGAACCTCAAGGCATCACTCGCCCAAGCCAATACACCCACCTTCCTCGGTCAGCGTAGGTTGGCTATCTTGGATGACTCGTCGTTCCTCTCCCGCCGTGAGTGGAAGGACTTGGAGAAGACCCTCTCCCTCAACCCCATCCCACTCGTCCTCATCGCTGAGAGCGAGCGCGATGTGGCGTGGCCCATACGCAGGGGTGCGCTGGTGATTCGGACACCACCCCCGACCCGACAGAACCTCATCGAACTGCTGGCTCTCCACACCGACCGACTCGGCCTTCCACACGACGAGGCTGATTGGAATCAGATTGCTGATGTCGCCTCGACTTGGCGAGCCGCGATTCTGAGGCTTCGGACTTCCCCACACACAGGCGGGCGCGCCATCGCGCGCGAGGGAGCGCGATGTTCTGCGGAACATTCGCACGATGCTGGAACCACCGAGGAACGGAGAATCCTCGCTGGTCATCACGCTGGTCGAACCATCTCGGTTCACCCGATGGCTATCCTCTCAGCCGCCGAGTTCAACGGGGCGAATCCGAATCATGTGGAAGTCGGGAATCGCCTCCACTCTTGGTCGTGGGAGTCGGACGACCTGACGAGGGTCGCCCACGACTACCTGACCACTCTGCGAGCCTCGACCCAAGACCGAGTTCCATTCCGTCAGCGAACCCTGCGTGGTTCCGTGAAGCGACTCAGGTGAATCCTTGCTGATTCTGAGCCAATAGAGGGGCCATAGAGGCCGTTGAACCCCTCAGAGGTCCCGATACGGAACTTTGGCCCTCCATGCGCTCAGGCACGCTCGCCTCCGCACTCGCCTCCGCACTCGCACTCGCCCTCGCGCGCTCCCTCGCCCTCGCGTGCGCGCGTGGGCGCGCACCCACACGCGAGAACCGGGCGTGTTCCACAGAACATTTCCAATCTCGTTTGAGAAAGTCGCTTAGGCTCCACAGGACCTACGGGACCAACCTGTTCATTCAAGACGGTGGGGAATGTTCGACGACTCATGCTCACACCCAACAGCGAAGTATCGAGGACCGCCTCGATAAGAATCTCAGCCAACGAATGCGCCGGAACTCTGAGGCGAGTCGTTCTCAACAAACCCTCCAATCCGGTGAGAGTCCTGTTCACGGACGAGGGCATGAGCGTATGGACACACGACCTCGCCAAGACCATTCAGGTTCTCATCACCAAAGCCAATGTCGCGCTCAAGGTGAAGGAGCCATGCGTGTTGCTCATTGACCCGTTGCCGTTCGCCAATCTACTCGACAATAAGTTCAGCGGAGAGATGGTTCAGATAACGACGAAGGCCAACCGGCCAATCGTCATCAAGAACCGAGTCGGAGCCAAGTCGGTCTTCCATCCAGCCGACGAGGATGATTGCTTCCTGATTCCCGATAGGTGGTTGCTTCCCAAGAACTCAGATGGGTGGTTCACTCTCCCCATGAAGGACAACGAGGTCTGCACCACGAAGGTCACGATTGACCGAGGCGAACTCTCAGGTGGGCTGACCGACATGAAGGTCGCCAATGCTCCCTATGTGGTGTTCAATTTCAACCCCTCCAAATCTTCCTGTTCCTCAGGTCATTGGGGAACCAAGACTAACCAATCTCACACCAACATCAAGGCGACCGTCGAGGGGGATGCGGCAGAGGTCGTCTTCACCGAATCGCTTGGAGTCATCCTCTCGCACATGGACGAGGACACCTTCGTCATCTACAAACATAAGGACATCCCGTTCGTGGTAATAGAAAATGGCGACACGACCATCATAGCCACCGAAGCACAGAGGGAATCCTGATGTCTGACCGAGGCAACCTCTACGACCCCAAGCGGGGGAAGTTCGACATCAGGGAAGCAGAGAAGTCACTTGGCCTCCATGATAGCGACGACCGGAAGGAGATGATTCGCCTGTCTGTCGTGACTGACCTCCTATGCGCTCATGCAGGTATCACGGACGAACAGGTGCAGATGGCCTATGAGCAACGCATCAAGACCTATGTCGCTGAAACGGTAGCGACCTTGCGTTCTATCGTTGGAGATGACCCGAATGAGTGATGACCATGCAGTTCAGTATCGAAGACTTCGATGATGTATGCAACCACTTCGGATTCGACACCTATCCACGCACAGTCGGCAACCCTCGGCAGAGCCTCGTCTATGCGAGTGAAGAAGCCTACCTCAAGTTCTCCAAATGGAACGGGAACTCCCCCTGCTTCATCAGCACCGGGGGCTACTCCAACATCCAATTCGACATAGGCGGCAAGCAATCTCCGAGGACAATCCACCACACTCTGACCTTCTTCGACTTCGACCACGAAACGAAGCCTGAGAATGCCTTCGCGGATGCACAGCGATTGTCTGAGTTCCTTCGGGAGATGGACATCGCTCATTGGGTGCAATACTCAGGGTCGAAGGGCTACCACCTGTTCATCATCCATGCTCCGACCAAGTTCAAGTTCGACTATCGAGATGGGAGCAACGAGGCTCTCAAGCGGATTCTCCATCAGACCCAAGACTACCTCCGTCAGACCATCGGCCTCAACACCCTCGACGAGCAGACGATGGGCGACCCCAAGCGACTGTGCCGATTCCCATACTCACTCCATGTGGATAGACATGGGAAGGCATCGGGTCATCATGCACTTCCGGTTCCGGTTGAGGAACTCGATGTGGTGAATCACGACGACATCGTGATGCGCGCATGTTCTGTGGAACATCCCGAATTGCCTGAGATTATCGGACGACGACTGACCCTCCGAGAGTTCATCTCAGAATTGGGCATCCGACTCGACGCACCCGAAACAAAGATTCGGCCTGTCGTCGGAGGTGACTTCGACTTCGGGGATTCTGATAAGGAGGCGTTCCGATTCATCGCGTCACTTGAGCATAGGTGCATGGGCGTGGTGAATGAACTCAGACGACGCAACCCACCACACAAAGCGAGAGTCTTCGCCGCCCTGTTCGCCAAGACACTCGGCCTTCCTCAATCGGCGTTTGAGAAGGTGTGGATGGAGATGGGAACCAGCATGGGATATGTGGACTTGCACAACCACGAACACCGAGCCTATCAGATGGCGACCATCTTCGACAACCCGAACTACCATTCCTTCCCCACTTGCACCACCCTCAAGGCGAACGGATGCTGTGTGGGTGAGATATGCCCTCGCTATGCTGAGATGGAGCGCATCGACTATCAACCGAAGCAAGTGGAGCGCAAGTGGTCGAGCAAGAGTGGGAGCAACGAAGACGCCGAAATATGGGAAGATGTTTGAGAGCATCGAGCGCACACGCGCCTTCCTCGATGACGCATCGCTTGGTCAAATGCTCGGCTTCTATCGCTACCTCCACGACCATCTTCAAACTGACCCAACAGACGACCTTTCGCCTATGGATGTCTATGACCTGCGTGAGCAGGTGGGAGGGATGATTCTGACTGAGATGATGGGGCGTCATAGGCGCATAGACCACCGCGAGCATTGGGTCATGGTGGAGTATCTCTCGCACCTCGGATTTGAGGTCGTTCATCTCAAGACAGGGGAGGGAGATATGAAGACTGAACGAGTCGCTATCGAGAGGAAGGAGGACGACTTCCTTCCCTCTCTATTTGACGGTCGAAGTCTGCGTCAATTGAGTGCGATGAGAGAGGCATCTGAGTTCTCCTACCTATTGGTCACGAAGTCATTCCAGCAGGTCAAGGAGGGGGCGTTGAAGCAGGGTGTGAGCGAGGCCACACTCCTGTCGTTCGTTGCATCCCTGTGCGCGGTAGGCTACCCTCCAATCTTCATCGAAGGCAAGCACGATGCGGCCTCCCTGATTCACCGCATCGTCGGCAAAATCGAGGACGATAAACACCGTCTGTATGTGCCTCGACCAGCCTCTCCACAGGTGTTGGATTATCGCAACGCACTCATCGAAGGACTACCCAATATCGGTCCCAAATTGCGGCGTCGAATCATCGCGATTTACCCATCCATCTCATCTCTATGCGAGGCCACCATCGAGGATTTGACGAACATCGAAGGTGTCGGTAAAACCACCGCCGAACGCATCATTTCGGTCCTCAATTCAGCCTGATTCTGAACTGTCGAAACTCAGGGAGGACCAGCGCGTCATGTTCGCGGGAACATCCGCGCTCTCGCACGCGCACACGCGAGGGAAAATCACCCCAATCAGGTTGGAATCAACGATTCCGCCACATCTACTCCACCCCCTACGAACCTGACTATCCAACCAAACTGAATACAACCGTTCATAAGGAACCTAATGACCCCGTAGGGGTGATGACGACCACGACGACAGCCCCGAATATGTTTAGCCGCCGACCAGCAACCGCTTTCCTCGACAGAGCGAAGACTCGCAGATTTTTCCGAGAAGCCCGACTGATGTCCGGCGAACTTCAAGGGAAGGGTTCCGCCGTGAAGCGCATCATCCTGAACGATGAGGACAAGGCTTGCACAGACGGCAAGAGCATTTGGATTCCGAGGACGATGCACGACGACGAGAGGACGAACGAGATTATGCAAGAAGCCATCTTGGCCCATGAGGTTGCAGGTCACATGCGATACACCGACTTCGCTGTGTGGGACAACCAAGTCGTCAAGGCCATCAAGGAGGGGAAGGCTGACTCCATGCTACATCAGTTCGTCAATCTCTTGGAGGACGCTCGCATCAACCACCTACTCGGTCAGGACTTCAAGGGGTCGGGCAAGAGGCTCGACTTCACTCACGAAGTTTTCATGGAGAAGCACAAAAAGGAAGTCACCGATAAATCGCCACTCAAGCAACAGGCATTCGTGGCGATGATGACCGAGGCTATCGCTCACAAACCACATTGGTCAGGGCGGTCTGAGATTATCGAGTTCATGGATGAGAACAGGACCCTCCTGATGAGTGGGGTCAAGCAATCCTCGACAGCCACCATTGTCGTCCAAGCCAAGAAACTTCTCAAGGCATTCCGAGAGGCGTTCGATGACGACTCTGAGGAAGACCCTGAGATGGGAGATGTCGAGGGCATCGAGGGTGACGAGATGAGCGATGTTCAGGAGTCGGCTCAGGAGCAGAGGCGTCAGGGTCGCAAGCCCAAGCAAGTCAGCCGAACGAGGTTCAACGACATGAAGGAACCAAAGGAGTCCGACTGTGATGGCGATGGTCAGGGCGATGGCTCAGGCGATTGCGATGGCTCAGGCGAGGATGGCGAGGATGGTTCAGGCTCAGGCGAAGGCGAGGGCGATGGAGATTCAGACGGCGATGGCGATGGCTCAGGAGAGGGCGATGGTCAGGGCGATGGCTCAGGCGATTGCGATGGAGATGGCGATGGCGATGGTCAGGGCGATGGCGATGGCGCAGGTCAGAAGTCATTTGAGCAAGGCCGCGACAACAGCGGCGACGAGAAGTCCGACTCAGGCTACACCGACGGCACAGGATTGGACGGCGACGAGGACGCTGGTCACGGTGGCGGCTACGGCGGCTTCACCTCTGACGACAGCGGCTTCACCGAAACTTGGGCGTCCCTCCTTGATACAGCAGGGGCAGACCTTGAGAACGACATGGTAGAAGCCTTCGATGACGAGGCTGGCCTTGAGTCAGAGGTATCAGGAATTATCGAGGACGCTAACGAGGGCTGCTTTGAGTCCAACGACGGCTACCACACCGTCAGCGTGACGGCCAGCGTCAGAGGTATCACCGACCGCTACCACGACGAGATGGATGCGACCGAACATGCCGAGGAATACGACCGAATAGCAAGGGAGAACCGAGGCAACATCCGCCGCATCACGAAGGAGATTACCCGCCGCATCAAGGGTAGCGACCCACGAATGCTGACTGAGCAGACGAGTGGGCGCGTCAATGCACGACAGGCATTCAAGACCACCTCGGCACTCAAGGGTCAATACGACACCCGCCGCATCTTCGCTCAGAAGATTGACCCGAAGGACCCCACCATGAACGCCATCATTCTGATTGACTCATCCGGCTCGATGGCGGGAGGCGCAGGTGGTTCCAACAAGACGCTCGCCAAGTGCGCGGCAGAGGCCGCTACTGTGATGTCCGAGGTCTTCAACGGCCTGAGGTTCAATTACGAGATTTGCGACTTCGCCTCAAGTCACGGAACGACCATGAGAGTCCGCAAGCCAATGACCACCAAACTCACCTCTCAGAGCAAGGCTACCATCGCCATGCCGACAGCAGGTGGAAGCAACGCCGACGGCTATGCGGTCGAGTGGTGCTTGGACAGGCTGGCACAGTTCCCCGGCAATAGGATGCTCGTCGTCATCTCCGACGGTCGCCCTGCGGGAGCCTCGCCACCGGGAATGGACGACGAGGCACACCTCATCTCTGTGGTCAAGAACGCTCCGAAGGGAGTGGGCGTCTTCTCCATCGGCATCGGTGGCTACGACACCTCCGAGTTCTACGAGAACAGCGCGAAGGTCACGGACACCAGCAGGTTCGCTGAACAGGCAATCCCAATCCTCCGCCGCGCACTCAAGAAGGTCATCCCGTCGAGGAATGGTTGAGGATGGAATCCTCCCCTCGCGGGGCGTGCATGACCGCGCTCTCGCTCACACACACGGACACACCCGCGAGAGCGAGCGCAGGGAGCGCGCAGGGAGCGCGTCAATCTCCCATCGGGGCCTCTAACCCATTCAACGGCCTCTATGGCCCCTCTATTGGTTCAGAAACACCAAGAACTTCGTCTGTGAGAGATAGACCATGAGTAGAGCCGACCCGCCTCGGATGGGATGGTGGGTGAATGACGGGAAGCATCGTAGTCGTCATCAGAATAATACTGAAGATTTTCCACTCAGTCTTGCAGACCTTCACAATGACGGCTGCACCTCCATCATTACTGACGGGTTAGACAAGTTCAGCAGGTTCGCTGGAACCAATTTCAGTTCCCAATCGCTCGTCACGCTTGAGGACCGTGACTACGAACTCGGACATTCTATACCTCACAGAATCGAGCCGGGTGGTGGGTCTGCGTTCGTATGGGGATGGTCGGACCACGACGGGGAAGGGCAGAATAACATGGCTCAGACGGAGCCGCTTTCGCAGGGGCGCGAAGGTGCGTATGTGAGGCCGGAACTCCGCTACATCTCTTGCTCCGACGCGCTTCACAACGCCGCTGACTTCCGCGCATGGCTCGCGCGATTGGGCGATACCCCCTCAGGAATTGGGAACCGACAGGAGATGATTGGACACATCCAACGACACGCCTCCGCGCTTGTTGATAATCTCCCTAAACTCGGTCCGTCCAGCGGAGGGTCATGGCCGGATAGAATCAAACTCAATGTCGCACATCATCAGGGTGTCCTGTTCAACGACATCTCGATTGAAACGGGTGGTGATAAAATATGGTCGCCGGAAGGGAATTGGAACTCCGACATCTCGTTCGGTGAGGACGGCAAGGTCGTAGTCCTAACTACGGACCGCAACACCAAAAAAGCGAGGTTTGGATTCCCTGCTGACTACGAGGCCGAGAGGCAATTGGCGAACTACTGTGCTAAGGAAACTCACAACCTAATGGAACGCTCCCCAATGCACCTATCAAGGACGGGAACTTGGCGTTGCACTCAGCAAGCATTCAGAGAGGTTGCTATGACGAGTCGAATGATGCAAATCCTCGCCTCTCCCGACCGAGGTGGGAGGGCGGATATACAGAAGGCCAATGTCCATCCTCGCCCTCACATATCCACGGTTGGCGCACTCATGCACATCTACGAGATGATGAGGATAGTCCATGTCGAGAAGTCCGCCGACGGAACCGGAGCGACCGCCTACCTCGCGTCTTCGATGGGTGAGTTCATCAGCCCCGCTATGGAGCCGGATGGGTTCGGTGGAGAAGCGTATGGTCAGAGCCTCCCGCTATTCTGCATCCCGGTGAATATGGTAGGGGGCCGAGATGACTTGACCTTCGGAGATTGGATAGTCGTCGGGACCCATGCTATTCCATCAGGCTCACACGCGGTCGAGATTCTGACCGCTGTGCATGGAGAGAACGGAGTCTATGATGTGATGAAGCCCAACGGGACACATAGGACGAACACCGTCCTCGTCGGTATTCGTGATAGGGTCATCAACCTCCCCGACAGGACCCTCACCAAGCACTACTTCTCACCGCCGGAATTGATGCACATGGCTGTCGCCTCTGAGCGAGTCGTCACCACTCATACTGTTGATGAAACTCAAGTCAAAATGGATGCGAGGAATATGAGAAAGAAGTGGGTTCCGACATGGAAGGATAACCGAGGGAGGAAAACCCTCAATCTCGCAGGGAGGAAGAAGGTCAGGCTTCACGATGTCGTGCGTTGCTCGACCTGCAACGGGAAGGTCGAAATCAAGGCCGACATCGGGAACACCGCCATCGTCGGCAAGTGTCCTCATTGTAGCGAGGACTCCGTTCACTTCCCTCACCTCGTCATGGGTGCAGACATTCCCAAATCGCTACCGGCCCGTTCTCAATAACCATAATCATCAAGGACTGTGGAACTTCCGATTGGAAGTCCATGCCGCCGAAACGAATCCCGAAGCCACTCAAGAAGGCCATCCTCGGTTCGCTATTTTCCAGCACTATGAATGACTCCCTTCCCTCTGCTGCCGTAGCCGACCGAGTGAATAACAACCCACAAGTTCCAGCGAGGATGATGAAGACCCCGAAGCAAATGGCGTATCTACTCAATCAGATGATACGGGAATATCCCGGCATCATCGAAACTCAGTTCCTCAATCGGAACGGAATGAGCCGACATGGAGTCAGGAGATTCCGCAAGGGCTACCTCCCAATCAAGGGCGTCACACTTGCCGAAGCCGAGCAAGCCGTAGGGGTCACTCGGAAGAAGCAGAATCAGGCCAAGAACCCCGATTCAGAATAAACGCCCGTAGAGCGCGTCGAGGGTATTTGGGCTGTATGGGGGCCTCGGAGGGCATAGACGCGCTCTATCACGCCGTAGGGAGGGTGTATGGGGCTGTTCAACGCCGCCTCCTACCCATCGAATCTCACAGAATGGTGAATAGCCTCAAGAGTCCCTCAACAATCCAATGGACACCATGATGGATTACAGCATCGTTTGGACAACGGCAGGGAAGGAGATGGTCGGCCACGACATTCACGGTGACGAACTCATCAAGGTCACTACGGGTGGAACCCATTGGGATTTCATCTTCATTCGTCATGGAGGATTTGGGAAGGTCAGAGTAGGAGCAGGTTGTCGCTACAACCCTCTCGCTATGATTGAGCAGATGCACACCCATCTATTGAACGAGGACAGCATTGAAAACGACATCGAGATGAGCGACATCATTGACTTCTCAAAATCCCTCAGACGCAGGTGGGGATGATGCTCACTTGGGTCAGAGCAATTGGAGCCGCGACCCATCTATTCGCATACGGCTTGAATATGGAACTCCTTGCTCATCTCGTTGAGCATGAAGACAGGTGGGTGATGAACGCTGGCGGGAGGCAATTCACGGTAGCAGGGAATGGCTGTGCCGACCCTGTTGCATTCATCGAGCAGATGGTATCTCCGACTTTGCCGAAGACCATTCACATCGAGGATTCGTGGATAGTTCAGTTCTACCCTCCCAATGGTGAATCGTGGGAAGTTTGGGGCGAGTGATTTCGCTTCCTAACATCGGCCTGATAACGGTGGGATTTCAACAAAATGTTCTGTGGAACATGCCCGTCCCTCGCGGGCGCAGGTGCGCCCCCGCGTGCGCGCGCGCGCGTAGGCGCATGTCCGAGCGGATGCCCGCCCACGCACGCAGGGCGCGAGCGCGAGGTTCCCGACACCGTGAAAACCCGCCAATCGTCAGACTATTGGTTGAGGTCAGGCTATGCCCCCCATTACAGACAATGAGAACATCATTTTTGGGACCGAGGCTGAGAGGCTGTCCGTCACTCTCGACAACGAGCAGATAGTCAAGGACACTACCACCGGCGGCATCTTCACCGGAGATGGTGTGGCTGTCGGTGGGAAGGCTCTCGATGCGCGACCTGTGAGAAATGTCGCATCAGACTACACGCTCGTCAGAGGGGATGAGGGGATTGTCCTCCACATCACAGCCGACACGGTATCAACCATCACTCTCCCGACCAATGCTTCTGTCGGATTCCATGTGAGCAAAACCAAGATTCCATTCGTCATCCTCGGAACAGGTTCCGTATCGTTTGCGGGAGCCGTCGGAGTCACGGTGAATCCAGCCAGCGCGTCAGCGTCAGGAGGTGAGCAGGGAACCCTGTGGAAGACAGGCACGAATACTTGGTGGGTTGCTCAAGCGGGAACAGGTCCGACAGGCTCGACAGGGGCTACCGGACCACAGGGGCCGCAAGGTGATACCGGAGCAACCGGAGCAACCGGAGCAACCGGAGCCACAGGAGCAACCGGAGCAACCGGACCTCAGGGAAGTCAGGGCGACACCGGGCTTCAGGGAGTCACCGGACCTCAGGGCATTCAGGGCATTCAGGGAGTCACCGGCGCGACCGGGCCGATAGGCAATACCGGGGCGACAGGCCCGACAGGCGATACCGGGGCAACAGGCGATACCGGGCCGACCGGAGCGCAGGGAACTACCGGAGCAACCGGGCCTCAGGGAGTGAAAGGCGACACAGGCGACACAGGCGATACCGGACCTCAGGGAAGTCAGGGCGATACCGGACCTCAGGGAGTCACCGGAGCAACCGGTCCTCAAGGGGTGAAAGGCGACACAGGTGATACCGGAGATACCGGTCCCGCTGGTGTGTTCGGGGGAGCCTCGTTTAAGTTCGACACCAACCTCACAGACACCTCCAATACGAACCCCGGAAGCGGTCGCTACAAGTTCTCAAGCACGACTCAGAATACTTCCACCCACCTCTATGTGAGCGATGCCGACCTCGACGGGACGGACATCCAATCCTACATGAGAACCATTGATGATTCCACCTCGACTATCAAGGGTCATGTGAAGGTCACTAACTACACCGACGCTTCCCAATTCATCCTCTATACCATCAGCGCGGTGAGTGAGGAAGCATCGTGGTTCGACATCACCGTTGCAGGGATAGATTCGTCAGCGGCATCTCCGTTCTCAGACGGTGAGGATGTCGCGCTCACCTTCGCGCGCACAGGCGACAAGGGCGACACCGGAGCGACCGGAACGCAGGGCATTCAAGGGGCAACCGGAGCCACCGGGCCTCAGGGTATTCAGGGAGTCACCGGAGCCACAGGACCGACCGGATTGACCGGAGCGACGGGAGCAACCGGAGCGACGGGAGCAACCGGACCCGACGGGCCTCAGGGAGATACCGGAGCCACAGGCGGAACCGGAGCGACCGGGCCTGTCGGAGCCACAGGAGCCACCGGTTCTCAGGGAGATACCGGGCCTACCGGCGCACAGGGAGTGACCGGGCCTCAGGGTATTCAGGGAGTCACCGGGCCTCAGGGAGATACCGGACCTCAGGGAGTCACCGGGGCGACCGGGCCTACCGGCGCACAGGGAGTGAAGGGAGATACCGGCGATACCGGTCCAACCGGAGCCACCGGAGCCACCGGAGCAACAGGCCCAATCGGAGCCACCGGAGGCACAGGCCCAACCGGGCCTCAGGGTGATACGGGCGACACCGGCGTCACCGGGCCTCAGGGATTTGACGGTGGGATTCCCTACGAGTTCGACGACACTACCACAGCATCAGGATTAGGTTCAGGCGAGGTCAGATTCAACGACGCGCCACCACTCTCCGGTGTGACTCAAGTCTTCATTCACGACACCGATGATGACGGAACATCTCAACAGGCATTCATCAACACTTGGGCCGACTCCACGACCACAGACCCGCGTGGCTACATCACCATTCTATCTTCGACCAAAACAGCCGTGTTCAAAATTACATCTCTCTCGACCAACGGCTCCATCAAGACTCTCGGAGTCAGCAATTCAGGATTGACTACGACTTCGTTCAGCGATGCTGAAAAACTCAACATCTTCTTCTCACGAACAGGCGACAAGGGCGTGACCGGGGCCACCGGGCCGTCCGGCTCTCAGGGCAACACAGGTGATACCGGGCCTCAGGGTATTCAGGGAGTCATCGGAGCAACCGGGCCGACCGGAGGAACCGGGCCGACCGGGCCTGTCGGAGCCACCGGTGATGTCGGAGCCACCGGGCCTCAGGGAGCAACCGGGGCTACCGGACCTCAGGGCATTCAGGGTGTGACCGGCGACACCGGAGATACCGGACCCACCGGAGCAACCGGACCAACCGGAGCAACCGGACCTCAGGGAGATACCGGACCTCAGGGCGACACAGGACCAACCGGAGCCACCGGACCTCAGGGAGATACCGGACCTCAGGGAGAATCGAGGCGTGGTGGAACTCACTACACATTCAGCACAGCCACCAGCGATGGCGACCCCGGAGCAGGGAAGGTCAGGTTTTCCAGCGCGACCTTTGCCAACATCACTCAGATATTCATTGACGACTTGGATGCCTCGGCTAACGACCAGCAAGCGTGGTATCGGTCATGGGACGATTCGACCTCGACGGTGGAGGGTTCCCTTGTCTTCCAATCGAGGGACGGGACAGATGGTTCTTTGGCGAACTTCCAAGTGACCGGAGTCACCGAGGCGACAGGCTACTTCAAGGTGGCTGTGACTCCCATCAGCGCATCAACCACAGGTGTTCCATTCTCCGATACTGAAGTCGCCGTTGTAGCGTTCTCACGCACCGGTGATGATGGCGATGTGGGGGTCACAGGCGATACCGGAGCCACCGGACCTCAGGGAGATACCGGAGCCACCGGAGCCACCGGAGCCACAGGCGCGACAGGGCCTCAGGGCAATCTCGGACCCACCGGACCCACCGGAGCCACCGGAGCGCAGGGCATTCAGGGAGTGCAGGGTGATACCGGGCCGACCGGAGCAACCGGGGCCACAGGCGGAACCGGAGCGACAGGCGATACCGGGGCGACCGGGCCGAGTGGACCGACCGGTTCAGCCGGACAGAGAGGGGGTGGGCGAAATAATTTTTCAACATCAACCACCGACTCAGACCCCGGCACAGGAACCATCAGATTCAACCACGCCACCTTCTCATCGGTCACACAAATCTTCATTGATGACGGTGACGATTACGGTCAGGATATTCAGGCTTGGATTAGGACATGGGATGACTCAGATAGCACCGTCAAAGGAACGCTCGTCATCCAAGAATCAAGCGGTCTTGGGGGCGACCATGCAATCCTCCAAGTGACGGGACTCACCGAGGCATCGGGCTACTTCAAGATTGATGTGACTCCCATATCGAGTGCGGGGGGCAATCCACCATTCATCAACGACACAGAACTCACCATACAATTCGTCCGAACGGGCGACGAGGGAACCGTCGGAGCAACAGGAGCGACCGGGGCTACCGGAGCGACGGGAGCAACCGGCGACACCGGACCGACAGGAGCCACCGGAGATACGGGTGCAACCGGAGCAACAGGGTCACAGGGCATTCAGGGTATTCAGGGCATTCAGGGTGTGACCGGCGACACCGGGCCGACAGGCAATACCGGGGCTACCGGAGCGACGGGAGCAACCGGAGCGACAGGGCCTCAGGGTGATACGGGCGACACCGGAGATACAGGTGCAACCGGAGCGACCGGAGCAACAGGGCCACAGGGCATTCAGGGTATTCTCGGCTATCGTGGAGGGACTCCATACGAGTTCGATGTGACCACTACCGACAGCGACCCCGGAGCCGGTGTTATCAGATTCAATAATGGGACATTTTCCAACATCACGCGAGTCTTCATTGACGACTCTGATAGTGATGGGAATGACCAGCAAGCATGGTATCGCACATGGGACGATTCGACCTCGACTGTCGAGGCTTCTCTCGTCATCATGTCGAGGACCGGAACAGACACTTCAATGTCGAACTTCCAAGTGACCAGCGTGACCGAAGCGACAGGCTATTTCAAGATTCATGTGGACCCTATCAGCGCGTCCTCATCAGGAGTCCCATTCAGCGATGAGGAAGCGTGTGTGCTTGCCTTCTCGCGCACAGGCGACAAGGGAACTACCGGAGTGCAAGGAGCGACCGGGCCTGATGGTGCGAAAGGCGATACCGGAGATACCGGGGCTACCGGACCTCAGGGAGTCACCGGAGCAACCGGTCCTCAGGGAGATAGAGGTGCAACCGGAGCAACCGGAGGAATAGGTCCGACAGGAGCCACCGGCGCGACCGGGCCTGTCGGAGCCACAGGCGCAACCGGAGCCACAGGCGCAACCGGACCCACAGGCGATACCGGAGCAACAGGCCCTCAGGGCATTCAGGGAGTCACAGGTGATACCGGTCCAACCGGAGCCACCGGAGCCACCGGAGCAACAGGCCCTCAGGGCATTCAGGGAGTCACAGGTGATACCGGTCCAACCGGAGGAATAGGTCCGACAGGTAATACCGGAGCAACCGGGGCAACCGGACCAACCGGAGCCACAGGCCCTCAGGGAGTGAAGGGCGACACAGGAGATACCGGCGATACCGGTTCGACCGGACCCACAGGACCGGATGGGAACTTCGGTGGAGCCTCGTTCAAATACGACTTCTCCACCAGCACAGGCAACAGCGACCCCGGTGCTGGTCGAGTCAGAGTGAATCAGACCATTCAGGACACCGCGACGGCCATCTACATTGACGACTCAGACTTGGATGGAACCGACATCCAATCGTTCATGCGAACCATTGACGATTCGACTTCAACCATCAAGGGTCATGTGAAGATTTCCAACCTGCTCGACTCATCTCAATTTGTAATTTGGACCATCTCATCTCTGACCGAAAACACCGGCTATTTTGCCATCACGATTTCACCTATTGACTCATCTGCAACCTCACCGTTCTCGGATGGCGAGGATGTGATGGTCACATTCGCTCGGACAGGCGACAAGGGTGATACCGGAGCGACAGGCCCGATGGGGCCGACCGGGCCGATAGGGAATCCGGGCGACAAAGGCGACACCGGCGACATCGGTCTAACAGGCAATACCGGGGCGACAGGCCCGACCGGAGCCACAGGCAATACCGGGGCGACAGGTCCTCAGGGCATACAGGGAGGAACCGGAGATACCGGGAATACCGGGCCTACCGGAGCCACCGGAAGCACAGGCCCTCAGGGCATACAGGGAGTGACGGGCGCAACCGGGCCTACCGGAGCCACCGGAGGCACAGGCCCTCAGGGAGTGAAGGGCGACACAGGTGATACCGGACCCACCGGAGCGACCGGGGCGACCGGTTCTCAAGGAGTGAAAGGTGATACCGGCGACACAGGTGGTATAGGTCCGACCGGAGCGACCGGAGCCACAGGTTCTCAGGGAGTGAAGGGTGATACCGGCGACACCGGCGGCATAGGTCCGACCGGACCCACAGGCGACACAGGCGGCACAGGTGGCACAGGCCCGACGGGGCCGGATGGACCTGTTGGCGGAACCGATGGTGGGACATGGAGATTCGGGGGCGCGACAGGGGCATCAATCCCCTCGACAGGCTACTTCAAACTGAACCACGCCACATGGTCATCAGCGACTCATATTTACATCAACAGACTCGACAAGAACTCAGACGCTTGGACCGATTATTTTGAAAGATTCCAAGCCGTCACCAGCACCAACAACGGGTTCATCCGAATCGTCGGAACTGACTCCGGTATTCCTGACCCTGCCAACGAGGGTGCGATGTTCAAAGTCACGGCTATTGCAGACATGACGACAGGTTCCAATGTGGGCTACGATTTGACCATATCTCCGACCTTCACCAACACCACTCCCACATCAGGAGATGAGTGTCTGATATGGGTGCAGATGATTGGCGACAAGGGGAGTCAAGGCGATGTAGGCGGCAAGGGTGATACCGGCGATGTCGGAGCCACCGGGTCGATTGGAGCGACAGGAGCGACCGGCGCGGTCGGAGTGACCGGGGCAACAGGCCCTCAGGGAACGCAGGGAGTGACCGGGCCTCAGGGAGTGCAGGGAGCCACAGGACCAACCGGAGCCACAGGACTAACCGGAAATACCGGGGCTACCGGAGCGACGGGAGCAACCGGCGACAAAGGAGATACGGGAGATACCGGGGCAACCGGAAATACCGGGACCGGCGGACCAACAGGCCCTCAGGGTGACTCCGGCTGGCGTGGCGGAATCCCAAAGCGATTCTCAACCAACACCTCGGTTGGCGACCCCGGTGTAGGGTTTGTGAAGTTCAGTAGTGGAACCTTCGGAAGCATCGAGTATGTGATGGTGAATGAAGACACTACCTACCCCTCACCGCAAGACCTCACAGCATGGCTCGCTTCGTGGGATGATACCGATAATTTCGGTCATCTCGTCGTCACCTCACGCGCAAACTCCGACATGACCTTCTGCACTTTCAAAATTACTTCCGTCAGCGATGAAGGCTCATGGTTCAAGATGGGCGCGACTCCACTATCGGGAAGCATTCCATCATCGAACGAGTATATCCAATTGTCCTTCTCGGCGGCTGGTAATGATGGGACAACCGGGGCCACCGGAGCGACCGGAGCAAAAGGAGATACAGGTGATACCGGAGCAACCGGAAGTCAGGGTAATCTCGGACCCACCGGACCCACCGGAGCCACAGGCGCGACAGGGAATGCAGGGCCGACAGGGAATGCAGGGCCGACAGGTGCAACCGGAGCAACCGGAGGAACCGGGCCGATAGGAAATACAGGTGCAACCGGAGCCACAGGGCCGACAGGCGGTGCAGGGCCAACCGGAGCCACCGGAGCCACAGGAGCAACCGGAGCCACAGGCGATACCGGGCCTACCGGAGCCACAGGCGCGACAGGGCCGACCGGTCCGACCGGAAGTCAAGGTCTTCGTGGTGGGATGCGCTACCAATACAGCAACAGTTCCACGATAGGCGACCCCTCTGCATCCTACTTCCGATTGAACAGCGGGTTCACCGCGTCAGTCACGAAGATGGCGATAGATGACTCCGACCAAGACGGCACAGACCAAAGTAATTTTTTCAAGACATGGGACGACTCAACCAGCACCAAGAAGGCCATCCTCACCATACAGGCACAGGACGCAACCGACGACACTTTCGGAACCTTCCTCATCTCAGCCGTCACCGACAGAACAGGCTGGTTTGAGATTGACTTGACGATGCAGACATCGAACAATGGTTCGACTGTGGGTTGGTCGGCTGGTGTGGATATTGTAATCCAATTCTCACGCTCAGGCGATGCGGGAGGTTCAGGTCCCACCGGAGCAACCGGAGGTGTAGGGGCCACCGGAGCCATCGGAGCAACAGGCCCTCAGGGCATTCAGGGCAACCCCGGCCCAACCGGGCCGCAGGGACCGACCGGAGCAACCGGAAGTCAAGGCCCGACAGGCAATACAGGTCCCACCGGACCGACCGGCCCCGGCACAGTCAATTCAGGTGCGGCAGACAAATTAGCCTTCTATGATTCCGCAGGGACAGTCATTGACGATACCGGCATTACTGTCGGAGGGGTAGGGAAGAACGAACTCAGCACCCTTGCCGCGCTCACGACCGAAAATCTGACCGCTGGTGATGGTGGAACCGAACTCAAAGTCAGCGATGTAGTCACCCTCGGCAATACTTGGAACTTGCCTCTCGCCGCAGGGACCGATGGACAGGTCATCACCTACCCATCTACGGGAACTCAGTCAGCATGGGCCGATGCCGGAGGCGGAGGCGGTCCTCCAATGCTATTCACCGAATGGGGATTGGGTCATTCTTCGTTCAAGTTTTATGAGGTGAATCCTCACATTGTAGGCAAATCAAGCAACCGTGCATTGTCGTCTGCGATGGCGTCAGGAAGCACATGGTTCGTTCCGATGTTCTCCTATCGTGGAGGCACAATGAGGTCATTCGGTATAGCCATCGAGAGTGCCTCATCGGCAGGGGATAATCCGATGAAAATCGGAATATATGACTCATACGCAACAACCGATACCGGGGCCAGCGCAAAGGGCGGCTACCCGAAGAACTTCTTGGGGCGTGTTGATTTCACCAATATGGACACTCTCGGTGGAACCCTACTCACTAACTCCACATGGCGCGACATCAACGGTGATGAAGACAATGCTCCGACACTTGCCGCAGATACTTGGTATTGGATGGCGATTTATTGGCAGGGAACCTCGCGGAATGTGAGGCAATATCAGGTCAATAACAACGCATGGACTCAATTCCAAATGCCACTCGTCGGAACATGGGGCAACGGCTGGCACATGATTTACGATAACGGTCAGGCGATGTCGTCCGCATACGCAACGAGTAAAAATTGGACCGGCTCAGGTCCGGGCTACATTCCGGTTATCAGATACGAATACGCATAGGGAGAATAGAAGATGGCGATACCAGCGAAACACAGCATAACGATACAGAAGAATGGAGAGCCGAATGAGGTCATCGAGTTCAACATGTCTTGGAACGACATCCGAGGTCTGCGAGATTCGTGGCTGATGGACTCAGACCTATGGATGCTCGCAGACCGATACGCATCTCTGACGGCGCACCAACAGGAGGAACTCACAACCTACCGTGAGGCACTTCGGAATCTTCCTGATTCAACAGCAACAGGGCTGGCTTCTGACTGTCTTCTACCCGGCAAACCAGCATGGATGGATTGACCAATCCCTCGCGCGCCCTCGCGCGTGCGCCCACGCCCGCGAGGCCAATGTTCCACAGAACACCGATTTTAGCCCGGAATCAACGATAATTCCCACAGAACATTCATCGTCGAGGCTCGACGGCGTGATAAGGCGTTTGAAAATGCGTTCATACGCCGTCTTATCATGCTCCGACATCAGCCCGATTCATGCCTGAGGCGAACGGAGTTTGGACATTGGAAGAAGCGCGGTCGAGTCACCTACACAGCCCCGCCCTCGCGGAAGCACTAACTCAACATCTCCCCGTTGCTCAACCTGTCGTGGATTTGGGATGTGGGATGGGCTACTATGCACTCGCGCTCCAACAGGCGGGGTGGAAGGTCAGAGCCTTCGACGGCACACCCGACCTCGACTCGATAGGAGTCTTCCGAGGCATTGAGGAACTCGACCTATCTCAGCCATTCACCACCTCTGCTCAGTCGAGCGTCATCTGTCTTGAGGTGGGTGAGCATATCCCTCTTGAATGCGAGCAGACCTTCCTCGACAATCTCGCCGCCAACACCAAGCGTCGGCTCATCCTATCGTGGGCCATTCCGAATCAAGGAGGCAAGGGACATATCAACGAACGACCCAATGACTACATCATCAACGAAATGGGGAAGCGTGGGTTCGTCTTCAAGCCCGAACCGACGAACTCGTTGCGGAGCGTCACGGAGGATAATGTGTGGTGGTTCAAGGACTCGCTCATGGTGTTCGACCGATTGAAGGTCGGCCTCGCCGTGATAGCCAAGAACGAGAGAAAAAATATCGGGCGCGCGATAGACAGCGTGATTGACTTCGTGGACGAGTTTTGCTTCGACCTGTCGGGAACCACAGACGACACCGAGGCTGTGGCGACCAAGCACCTCGGACCTCTCGCTGGTTCGTTCTTCCATGACGAATGGTTGGGACCCGCAGAGTCGCTCAACAGGTGCATCAGGAATCTCGATGAGAGAGGATGCGATTGGATTATCAGATTGGATGCCGACACGACGATGGAAGGTGAACTCCCTGACCTCGCCACTCTGCCCTCGGACATCGAGGGAGTGTCCATCCCAATCACCAACGATGACGGGTGGAGGGTCTGCTATCGTGCATGGGTGTTCAGACCGACAGCCCACTACAAAGGAGTGAGGCATGAGGGGCTGTGGGTATCGAAGACTATCTCATGGGATGACCTGCGTGTCGTCCATCATCGGGACAGCGGCGCGCGTCCACGCGAGGCGGCGACCTACCTCGCAGATGCAGAGGCCATGCTTGAGGCTCTCAAGACCGAGGAAGACGAGGGACTCAGAACTCGGTATGTCTTCTACATAGCAAAGGCATACAGGGATGCGGATGAACCACTCCAAGCACTTGCCTACTATCGTCAGCGAGTCACGATGGGAGGCTACTATCAGGAGGTCGGATTCGCTCTGCGCGAAATAGCGATTCTAAGCGAGTCGAAGGCCGATTGGGCCAATGCTCTATCCACCACTCCCGAACGCGCAGACACAGCCTTCTATGCTCTACAATCAGCACTCTCGCTCGATGACCCTGAGTGGCTTGCAGAAGTGGTCGCCCTGACTGAGCATCAAGAGTGGGATGAGCGTTCCATGTTTGCGGACCCATCTTATCACACTCAAGCACGCGCGCTACTTTCAGAGGCGGGGTCGGGGCTGAATCCAAATCCCATGATTCCCTACCCGCTGTGGCTGATGTGGGAGGAAGCCATTTCACCTGAGGTCTGCGACGAGTGGTTGGAGTCATGCAGACGGCTCCCGACGCAAGATGCTGTGACCTTCGGAGGTCATGGCGACACCCACCGCAAGACCAACATCAGATGGGTGAATCCCGAAGGCGATAGCGCGCCTATACTCGATGCCCTGTGGGAGTATGTCCAACGAGCCAACGAGGTGTTCAATCTCGATGTGACTCACCTACCCCCACTCCAATTCACAGAGTATGCCGAGGCGGGTCATCACTACTCCACTCACCACGACATCAATTGGAATCGAGAGGACGGTCTGCATCGGAAGATTTCAATCACCGTCCAATTGTCCGACTCGGACGATTACACCGGCGGTGAGTTCAGTTTTAACACGACCGAGAATCCTGACCCGACCGCCGTTAGGAAGAAGGGAACCATCCTATGCTTCCTCTCCTATCTCGACCACATGGTATCGCCCATCGAATCCGGGTCGAGGACATCACTCGTTGGTTGGGCCGAGGGACCTCGTTGGAGATAGGACCTTCTCAATGTGAGCCTCATGCTTTTGGTTGAGTCCACTCCGCGACATGTAGTCGTAGAATGCGTCAGGTTTAGCGAGTCGGTATGTGACCGTCTTTGAGTTCCCCATCTTGCGCTGTTCAATACCATCTGTGATTCGGCACAGCGTTGAGATTTGGTTGGCGTTGATGAACGACCAACCTTCATCAAGGAAGTAGTTCATTATCTCTCTCGCGGACCGCCATTGACCGTCGGACATAACTGTCGCTATCCGCATCCTGATGAGATGATTCCTCCGTCCCATGAATCCATCACAGTCATGTCGGGGTTCTTCACTATTCTGATTCGTCATAACGGGAATATCTAACCTCCAATTTTTGTTCAAGGCTCACAGTCTTAGACAGCATGTTCTGTGGAACACTCGTATGACCGTAGAGGATTCTCTCGACCAACCCAACCCCGACCCTAAACCGAAGCCGACCGTATGGACTGACCATGCAAGCGAAGTAGCGCGTATCACCGCTCTGATGAGCCGGTCCATCATGCGCGAGATGGACGAGGAAGAATAGGTGAATCCGAGCCGAGGAAGGTCGTATAGAGCGCATCGAGTGGATTAGAAGTCCCGATACAGCCCTGACTACCTTGACGCGCTGTATGCACGCTCCCTCGCCTGAGCGCGCTGGTGCATGTGCGAGAGGGTTGCGGAGCGTCACCCTCAGATTCAAGACGGTGGGAGGACATCATTTGCTCATGGGACTAATCCGAAAGTGGTGGAGCCGATTCCGACAGCATCGTTGGGAGAGGCACACCGTCAAGCGACTCACTCGGTTGATGGCGTGTCCCGGCTGTGGCTTCAACACCACCATCATTGGGATGTGGGGTCACATCCTCATAGACAAGAAGGAGGACTGTGAGTTCGTTGCGGAGCATGATGACTCCAAGAGGTTTGAGATGCTGGTGATGATGATGGCTCTCAACATTCCAATGAGTCCTGATATAATCCTCCAAGTCATGTCTGACCTTGATGGAGAAGCGATGATGGGTGATGACCACATGATGAACTTGGCCGGGGCAATAATATCAGGTGCAAGTAGCATGGTGGAGAATCGTCAAGAACCCCAAACAAGTCGTGATGGAACCCCGCCTTTAGCAGAGTGGACGGAATGGGACAACGATGACGATTCAACCGGCCTACGACGCAATTGATAGCATGGAGTGGGAGTGTCCCTACTGCGCCGAGATTCTGATTCGCTACGACCTGCGTCATCATCATTTTATTTGGGAGTGCCATGCCTACCCCGACAAACTACGCAGACTCCACTTCATTGATAACGGTGGGAGTTCGACCACACAGTAATGGATGAGGACCCGCCTGAACCTGACCCTGTTGGAGATGCCTCCGACTATCACGATGCAGACATGATGGAAGCCATCGCTGAATCGGAAGCGACGCGCGTTATCATACCTCGATTCGCACGATTCCCTGAACACCTCTTTTGGGTCCGAGAACATATCGAGAGAGAAGGCGACTCAGAGTATCTGAAAGGCGAGGTCAAACGGATGCAGATATTGGTGGATGAGTTCGGTCAATTCTACGACTCAGCGGTCAAGCACTTGAAGACTCCAATGGCGGTCGGGGCGATGACTATCGTGTGTCGGAGTTTGGATGATATTCAGCGCATCATAGACATCGCATTCCAAGAACTGAATATGAGGGATTGAGAGTGGGAAGAAGGCGCAAGTGTGACCGAGGTCATCCAAGAGCAGAGGCCATCATCACCTACTTGGTCAAGTTCCCCAAAGCCACCGCCAATCAGGTAGTCGAAGGTGCGCGATTTCGGAACGGCAAACTCCTACGCTCACACGGTCGGCTCGGTATGACTACGAGGGAGATGACGGCCATGTTGATGAGCAACCCCAAACTGTTCAGACGCGAGGTCAATCCTATGCGTGGTTCAGGTGGCCTCAAGTGGTCTGTGCGAGAAGGCGTGGGGCCTGAATGAATGATGACTCCAACCCTCTGCGGATGTGACCATTGTAGCCGACAGACGAGCCTGTTGGTATGGATAGGCTGTGAGAGAAAATGACTGACGACCCTGACGACCCCTTGCTCGACCTGATGGAAGTGACGACAAGTCACTACAACAATGGGGAGTATGAGAAGGCGGCGGTGTCCATCAACAAGGTATGGGTTGGGACCTACGAGGCTGTCCATGTGGCTCACGACATGATACCTCTCATAGCACACCATCTGCTTGAGCGAGTCGAGTTATTCCCGACGGTGACTCATTCTGAAAAGTGGTGGTCCGATTCATTCACATCCTCGCTCAATGCAATCTCATCTCTGTGCCAAGAAGCACTCGACAGATTGTGAGATTTCGCCTCGCCCCGCGCTCAGTCATGTTCGTGCTTCAACGAGTGGTTTGAGGACTGAGCGTTCTGAGTCACTATACGAGCGTCAGGGAGCGCGCTCAGGCGTGAAGGAGGTAATCGGATGGGCCAACCCGCACCCTATCGCTTAGAGTCGCTCAGATTGGCTTAGAATGAATCCCATACTGTGCCGACTACATCGTCGTTCCACAGGATAATCTCAGCAACCCGGTCAGCCTCGATGGCCTCGCGTGTGCGTGTGCGAAGGGCCTTCACCCTCTCAAGTATCTCAGCGAGGTCGGATGCGAGGTCGGGCCATTGAGCAGAGAGGGTAGTGATGACCCTCGTTGGAGGCATCCCGAATTGGTAGGACTCACCGAAGGGGATGCCCCTCTCCTTGAGAATCCACCCGCCGTTCCACTCGCCCTTCCACAGACCGAGTGTTGTGAGCCTCTCCATGTGGCTCAGTTCGCCTCGGAGTTCGGCTCGCCGGTATTGTGCGCGGTCGGAGGTATCACCCTCGATGCACCGGAACCCTCCGATGGTAATCTGCATCTTGCACCTCCAAGAGTCGAGGGTGATGTTGGCTATCCTGATACCCTCCGCTACCTCGGCCTCACACCACTCCCGACCGCTGTATGGATTCTGCTGTGTGAGCAGGGCCAAGTGGCTCAGGGAAGATGGTGTCCAATTGTGTGCTTTCATGAACCCGGCCATCTCAGTTCGCCTCCTGAATCCAGCGGCCATGATGGACATTCCATATCTTGCCGCTGACGGCCTTGTTGGTGAAGGTCTTGCAGCGGGGGCAGACGAACTCACCTGTCCGGCACATCTCTGTGCGCTCTGCGCTGGTGAAGGGAATCCTGTCCTCCCACGCCATGTCCTTGTTAGGGCAAATCGGCACTCTTGTCTTGAGGCTGACTACCTTCTTCTCGCTCATCTCAATCCCTCCTGACCATGTTGACCAAATCCAATATCTTCACCCTCGTCCATGAGTCACGCCCATCGTAGCGTGTCGAACAATGGTCATACCCCGAATCTGTGCTGTCGAAGGCGACACTATCCCCTGCGTATCGGACATTCGCCACATACTTGCTTGAGTCGTAGTCCACATCAATGATGTCGTAGTGGATGTCGCAGATGATGTCGTTCACAACAACCCACCAATGGTCATCCCCTGTGTCGTTGGTTCCGTTGACCAAAGTGAAGGCGTGGCGCACCGACTTAGGGAAGGCCAAGATGACCCTCGCAGCGGTGTTCCAGCATCGCCCGTCAGCGGCGTGGATGTTCTTCTTTGCACACCTCATATCAACATCCCAATCGGTGATGTCGCGGGTATCGCTTCGATGGTTCGTGAAGGACATTTCAGTTCCCCCTGAACACTTGCTGGATTGAATCCATGAATGCCTTCTTGCCACCCTGAGGCTTGAGGCAAGAGCAGACCTTTACACAACCTGCGACTCGTAGGGTTGCTTCTTCTTCAGTCATCTTATCCCAATACATCAGGTCGCCAATGTGGTCGCCAAGATAACGCATGACGAGGTTGTATGGATGTCCTATGAGAGTCGTCTGTTCAACGGTCATGTTATCGTAGTTCGTCTTGTTGTGTCGAGCGACTCTGCGAGTGATGTCGCCGCATCCTATTCTGTGGGCTACACCATACTGCTGAGTCTTTGGAAGTTCGATGCCATTTTGCCCCATCATTTGCACTTGCATTCCGTCTGTTGATGTCGGTAATTGTCCGATTGCGCCGTCGGCGTTTCGCTGATTCTCGCGGGTCATAGACCCGCAAGGGAGGGCTTCCCCCTTATCAATACCAATGCTATCTGACTACTCCTGAGGTTCAGAATGGTGTTTTTCGACCACGCCGAATGGACTTGCATTCGTTGGTGGTCTTCCTACGAAGCCGCACTTGCGTCCTACGAAGGCAGACCGATGACCGATGCAGGTTAGAGATGAACGACGACACTATCAGAATGCTGAACGAATATGAACGAGAACGATGTCTTCGACAGAGGGTCGGTTCAGGCTGGAACTCACGAATGGAAAAGGAGGTGAACAGACACATGACCACATCATGCGCTACCTGCGACGAACGGGCGAGCCGACGGGCCACAGCAAAGGCTTGGACACTCCGCCTTGCGGGAGGATTGCTATACGCTTCCTTTCATGTCGGCGCAACAGTCGCTATTGTAGTGACCCTTGCGTGAGCCACGCTGAGTAGGGACATGGGGGATTGCCTACCCGACGCCCTTGCATACGCCTGAGCGCATTCCCTGATGTTCGCATGGGCTGGTTGCGGAGCGTCACCTCATAACCCTCTGAGCGCAGGGCCTCTCAATGGGTTCTGCACGGAGAAAGTCAGGAGATAAATACTCACCGCGAATCCTCAAATGGACTATCGAATATCTCGGCCATGAACGGAAGGCAACCTGTCGTGAAATTATGGACTTCCTAATCGTCCGAACCAAGCAGGTCCCGACCACTCCACAGTTAGCCAACATCCTATGCAAGTCAGGCTACTTCATCAAGGAAGCAGACATCACCGTTAGGCGTGGGCCGGACAACCGAGGACCGAAGGCATCGAGGGTCGCTGAATGGTCTGTGAATACGGACAAAGCGATGGAGCGTGGATGGCTCAAGCCCGAATAGGATTGACCGGAACAGACAAGAACACCGTTGAGCCAAGCGGGGGTTAATGCAGGTGAGATGCAATTGACTGACGAAGAATTGGTAGTGACTGATGATGATGCGCTGGTCAGGTGGGTAGCGATACTGCTGGTGGAAGGAAAATCAGAGTCAGAGATACGGAGGATGCTGACTCAGAATGCCGTCTTGGAGTCGCGCGCCTCTCCCGACCGGTGGTCCCGGCTTATGTTCGCTGGAACATTGGCGGCGGAGGGCATGCAATCACTCGCAATCTCTCGCGCTGAACTCGACAGCACCGACTATCTCCGACTCGACTCGTATGTGCGACGCAAGCAGAACATTGACCGGCTGGAACGACTCATCGAAAAGGCCGAGCCGATGGCCGACAGCGTGAGCAAACTCAACAGCGTGTCCTTCATGGTCGGTGGCATCAACAACGCACAGGACAAGATGGACAAGATGACGGGTGCGGCGGCGTCCCAACCACAGGTCGTGGTCAATGTGGGCTACGACCCACTCGACCAATTCAGAGCGGTCATCCAACAGGAGGCAGGTGAGCCTCATGTTATCGAGGTCAGCGATGCTACAATCTCCACCGTTCAGTCAGGCTCGGATGAGTCAGAGGAAGAATGAACCGTCGAGTGTGATGGTTGCGGAGCGTCACCGGTGACGAACTGATGCTGGTGCAAATGTTCCCACGAACATGTGCGGTCGCTCACGCGGGCGCGCGCGCCCACGCACGCGAGAGCGCGCAGGTCTGTGTGCGAAAACAATCCCGCCGAAATGATGTCGGGGGTCTTGCCGGATTCCATGACTTGTCGAGAGCAAGTGCCGACTTGTTGGGAATGTGTCTGCATCATTGTTTTGAGGAACATGCCGATGGCTGTGATGTGGGAACCTTGCGTGACGCTCCGCAACGCTCACTTCTACCTCCTTCTTCTCTCTCTATCTGACTACTACTACCTACAATTAAATCAATGAGAGAGGTAGTGGGACACACACACGACAGGGGGTCAAGGTGTGTGTGTGTCTGAGGCTGTCGGGGGTCCGCGTAATTGTTGCTCAACGCTCTCTCGTTTGACCTCCTTTTCGTTCCTTCCGAGGCCCCCCCTAACCTCGGCCAGCACCATCTTTAATCTCCAATCCACACGCACACTCTCCGCGAAAACGAGAAGCCAATTTTTACTATGTTGTAGTCAGATTTTTGTTTTTTTCAGACTCCAAGAGGGGTCAGTCTGATAGGGAGTGATGGGGTCGGATGTATATGCCGAGGCCAATCCGCACCGAAGACGACATCGTGGGTTTGACTCTCTACATCAACGAGGTTTGGTTCCTCACACCCATGCAACAGGCGAAGCACGCATTCATGCGTCATGTCGCTGTGCGAATCGTGCGTGTGACCACAGGCATAGACGGGCGTGTTGATTCTCTACATGTCGTCAAGGCCAATTGCTTCTCACCCAAGTCGAGCAAGAAGTCCGATTGGTTCAGGAAGCATTGGAGATTGCCGACAGAGGCATTCGTCAAACCCATCCGTCGCTACCGCTGGTATGACCAAGAGAAGTTCCGCTGGAAGGTTGCCTATGGCGACCCTGAGAAGCGGTGGGAGCCTGAAGTCGCTCGCCTTCGCGCGCGTGGAGGTGCGGGCTGGACTGACGGGCAGGGACCGACTCTCGGATGGTGGCTCAACAACCCCAAACTCATCGAGCAAATTGTCCTGAGCAGATGGGATGAGAGGAAGCATGGAGCGAGCGGACCTCAGTATCAGCAAATGTTCCCACGAACACGCGAGGATAGCCACTCAGCACCTTGATTTTCATAATCTCACTAAACCATCTCTCTGAATGGTTGATATAGGTGGGAGGTAGTGGCGGTAGTCACCGGAGAGTGATAATCAGATGACTATACACGACCAAAGTGAAGAAGTAATGACGAATGAAGATGCAAAGGGGGTGGTTCACACCTGCTCCATCTGCACCCTGCCGATGAGGCATCCCTACATCGTGGATGACTACCTCGGCAACAACGCCGGGGGTGACGAATGATGGCTCTCAAACAAGACCTGAATCTAACCCGCGACGACCGCCGGGCGTTCATCATCCTCATGCGAGGATTGGGCTACCAATTGAAGGAGATTGCCGCGACTATCGGCAGCAGCACTTCACAGGTGTCCTACGACCTCAAACTCATCAGAGCAGAGGCCGAGGAAGACGGCATCGCCGTTGAGGTGGGTGAGAGTGCCGAGAGGATTCGCGCGACCAAGATAGAAGCCGAGTTCGACCGCATCAACAAGGCGAGAGCCGAGGCCGACGCTGAGATGGACGAACTCTGCGAGGCCACCGGTCTGAATACGGGAACGCTCGACAAGTGGTTCTCAGGTTTAGGGACGATAGCCCATCTGTCGGAGAGGACTCTCGACACACCCTCGGTATTGGAGGGATTACATGAGCCGGACCAAGACCCGCCGGTCTTGATGGACCACGCCTTCTTGGTTGATGCTGGATTCCCCCGACACACGATTGCTTCGGTGAAGGACCCACAGGAGGAAGAATGAATGTCCGATGAGTTCCATGACTACGAACTTGAATTGGTTCGCAAGAACTCCGAGAAGACGGAGGACTTCAACATCCTACACGGCAAGGGCAAACTCCTGACCTGCGCTCTCTGCGAGGTCGAGTTCGTGGGATGGGGCCACATGCTCTCGCAAGGTGGAGTGTGCTGTGACGAGTGCAATTGGACTAAGGTTCTCCCGGCGAGAATGAAGGGG
>LWDU01042158.1_pt1 | contig 80640 bp, 75 predicted proteins | sample 727161 | NCBI WGS metagenome assembly LWDU01 (sample SAMN04566230, study PRJNA314399) | hydrothermal vent metagenome | isolation source: deep sea hydrothermal plume seawater | place: Mexico: Gulf of California, Guaymas Basin | collected 2004-07-11
ATCATTCATTTCCAATATACGATAGGTTTTTGCCAATACTACCAAGGCATCAGGCACGGAGGGTGTGCGCGGATAGTTTTCGATCACATACCTTGCTCTGTTGGCAGCGGCAATAAAGGCACCCCGGCGCATATAATAATTCGCAACATGCACTTCATTTTTTGCAAGTACGTTTCGCAAATATCGCATACGTTGTTCTGAATCTGCAACATATTCACTATCTGGATAACGTTTTATCAATTCGGAAAAAGATTGGAAAGCATGGAGAGCCGCACCGGGATCCCGTTGAGATTCATCTGTGGGTAAATAACGCTGAGTAAAACCTTTCCCCTTATTAAAATTTGAAAGACCTTTCAAATAGTATGCATAATCAACATGGACGTTTTGCGGGTATAGCTTAATGAAGCGATCACTTGCAGCAATAGACGCCTCAGGTTCTTCATCCTTATAATGTGCATAAGCTAAATCCAACAAAGCTTGCTGTGCATGCACCCCAAATGGATATCTGGTTTCCAGCTTTTGATACAATTCCACTGCTTTTGAATAATCTCCAGAGTCCAGTGCCCCTCTTGCTTCAGCATAAAAATGCTCAGCATCCCAATTTACGGTCTCATCTTCTTTTTCGTCGCCAAAATAAGAACAACCGGAAATGATAAAAATCAGTAATAAAGTATATAAATGTCGCATAGACTGTAGGTTAGCCTAATCCTATCTTGAGGGCAAAGCCACAAGCTAGAATCCTCAGTTGAAGCTATTTGAGTGCGAGTTTTTCAAGTTCAGTTGCACGACCAGAAAGCCGAGCATAGTAATTCTCGTAAGGCTTTCGCTGTTAAGCAAATGAGCTTGAAAAACGTGCAATAAAGCAGGCAGGTAAAGATAATTTATAGATGACCATCTCTCACACTATAAAGTTGCTATTTTTAAACACATACATACTAATTTTAGAGCCTGTCAACTGAGGCTTTTAGGTTCAAACATATATGAGTAAATTTCAATTTCAAATTACTGTTCCCGATGAGCTATCAGGAAAACGTCTAGATCAGGCTCTTTCCAAACTATGCCCTGAACATTCGCGCTCTAGAATTCAATCCTGGATTAAATCCGGTGACGTTAGTGTTAATAACTCAAATTATAAACAAAAGGACGAAGTCAATTTCGGCGATGTCATTGAAATAAATACGGAGCTTAATAACATAGAAAGGCATGAAGCAGAAGATATTGATCTCAATATTATTCACGAAGATGATGCGATTATTATTATTAATAAACCGACAGGACTCGTCGTACATCCTGGGGCAGGAAACCCAAATCACACGTTGGTAAATGCCCTGCTAAATTTTGATGCCAAGCTTGATATGGTGCCTCGTGCAGGCATCGTTCATCGTCTCGATAAAGAAACTACCGGAGTAATGGTTGTCGCCAGAACGTTAGAATCACATACCTTTCTGGTTCATCAGCTACAGGAAAGAAATATTAAACGTGAATATCAGACAATAGTTTGTGGACAGCTTGTTGCGGGGGGAACTATCGAAAACAACATGGGAAGACACCCCGTTAACCGCATCAAAATGGCTGTGACAAATTCTGGTAAAAAGGCAGTAACTCACTATCGGATTATCAATAAATTTCAACATTACACTCATCTGGATGTTCAACTAGAAACCGGTAGAACTCACCAAATACGAGTACATATGTCTTACATCAAACACCCTATAGTCGGAGATCCTGTTTATGGAAATAATAATTCCGTAAAAAAAGGCGTCGATTCCCCATTACGTGAAATTATTAAAAACTTTAAGCGCCAAGCATTACATGCATATTCCCTCGAGCTTCCCCACCCTATCACCAAGGACAAAATGAAATTTAATGCTGTTCTACCCAATGATATAAATTCATTAATAGAAGCATTAAACAGCTATGACCAAACAAATAAATAGATATTGGCTTCGGGCAGATTGGTCGGCTCCAGAACATATTCGCGCGGGCGTATCAATCAGACTCGGGGGGCATAGCGACAAACCCTACAATGATCTTAACCTCGCCCTACATGTTGGTGATAAGTCCACTAATGTTAATAAAAACCGTGAAACTCTGATAAAGCATCTTAATTTACAATCAGACCCCACTTGGCTAAATCAAATTCATAGTACAGAGATCATTTCCCTCGATACAGCAGCTGATAGCCTAAATGCCGATGGCTGCTATACAACAAAACAAAATAAGGTTTGCGTCATTATGACTGCAGACTGCGTTCCCATTTTGCTTTGTAATAAAGACGGAACAAAAGTCGCCGCTATTCACGCCGGCTGGAAAGGAATCTGCGGAGGAATCATTGAAAAAGCCATTAAGGTATTTCCTGAGCCCGAAACAGTATTCGTCTGGATAGGCCCTTGCATCAGCAACGAGCACTATGAAGTCGGCAAAGATGTTTATGAAAACTGTTTAAATCATTCAAATTTGCTCAAAAGTGCATTTCATCAAACCGACATGAATCATTGGCATTGTGACTTAAATAAAATTGTCAAAATTCTTCTAAAAAACAGTGGAGTTGGCGCAATTTTTGAGTGTAATCTATGCACATACAAAATGGACGAATTATTCTTTTCATATCGGCGAGATGGCAATACTGGACGTACTGCATCAATGATCTGGATGGAATAGTCACAATATTAGACTAAGCTTTAGTTTAAAAACTGTTTGATAAAAATCAGGGAGAAACAGAATGGGACAAGACAATAAGTCGCTAAGTTTTAGCGAAAGTGTCAATTTTATGGTTGATCGCGCATTAACTGTACTTGAAATTGATGAAGGTATATCAGCAGCTATTAAAGCCTGTAATTCCACCATAAAAATCAACTTCCCAGTAGAAATCAACGGCAAAATTGAAGTGTTTACCGGTTGGCGTTCAACTCATAGCAGTCACAGGTTACCTTCAAAAGGCGGAATTCGATTCGCTCCAATAGTTAACGAAGATGAAGTCGAAGCATTGGCAGCATTGATGACCTATAAATGTGCCATTGTAGATGTTCCCTTTGGTGGTTCTAAAGGCGGACTATTAATCGACCCTTATCAATATACACGTGATGACCTGCAAAGGATTACTCGACGTTTCGCACGTGAACTTATTCGTAAAGGATTTCTCAGTCCCGCCACCAATGTCCCAGCACCGGACATGGGAACAGGTGAAAGAGAAATGGCATGGATTGCTGATACCTACAAACACCTCCATCCTGAAGATATAAATTACGCTGCATGTGTTACGGGAAAACCAGTTGCCCATGGTGGCATACGAGGAAGAACCGAGGCCACAGGTCGTGGGGTTGTTTATGCCATCCGTGAATTCTTTCGCCATGCAGATGATGTTAAAGCAGCAGGACTAACACCCGGTCTAGGCGGAAAACGTATCGTCATGCAAGGCCTGGGAAATGTAGGCTATTACGCGGCAAAATTATTGGATGAAGAAGATGAAAGCAAAATTATTGCTATCGTCGAACGAGATGGCGTCTTAGTTAATGATGAAGGCCTATGTATTGAAAATGTACGTAACCATATTAACGAACATAAAACTATTAAAGGTTTTCCTGATGCAACATTCTCTGAAGACGGCGCTTCCGGTTTGGAAATTGAATGTGATATTTTAATTCCTGCTGCAATGGAAGCACAAATTACCAAAGAAAATGCTGAAAGAATAAAAACAAAATTGATTGTAGAGGCTGCAAATGGACCGGTCACATTTGAAGCTGACAATATCTTACGTCAACGTGATATCACTATATTGCCTGATGCTTATGTTAACGCGGGTGGTGTGACGGTTTCGTATTTTGAATGGGTACGCAATTTGGCTCATATTCGTTTTGGTCGCATGGAAAGGCAACACGATGAAATGCGTGGAACACAAATGCTACAAGCACTGGAAGCTATGACCGGCAAGCAACCAGAAGAATGGATGAAAAAAGAGTTGGCAAGCGGCGCAGATGAACTTGATCTGGTTCGTTCTGGCCTTGATGACACCATGCGAGGCAGTTATCAACAATTAAAAGAAGTGCTGGACTCTAATGAAAAAGTTGATGACTTTAGAACCGCATCTTATGTTGTCGCAATTCAAAAAATAGTACGCTCATATATTGATATTGGTGTTTATTAATTTTATAAACTGAGGCCTTTCTAACAAGTTGCGTTGCCATAATTTCAAGCCTTGTAATTTAATTTTATCTCACAGGCTTGAAGATTGTTTTTTCGTCCCAATTTATTTTCTATACGTCTTCCCATATTTAAGACTGCTATATAAATAGGAAGGTAAAAATGCGACCTGACAAACTAACATCAAAATTACAAATGGCACTGGCCGATGCACAGAGCTTAGCGATCGGTCGTGAGCATCAATATATCGAGCCCGTCCATCTGGCTTACTCATTACTTAATCAAGATGGCGCAATACTTCCTCATATACTGACCAGCTCAGGTATTAATCTAAATAAACTAAGTTCAGAAATAGTAAAGCTTCTTGGTTCGTTACCAACCGTTAGCGGTGCTGGTGGTGATGTCCATATCAGCCGCGATTTAGATCGCGTATTGAATCTAATGGATAAGGCCGCTCAGGATAGAGGTGATGATTTTATTGCAAGTGAACTTTTTGTTCTTGCTGTATTGGAAGACAAAGAAAAATTAGGCTCCTTATTAAAAGAAAACGGTGCTGACAAAAACAAACTTAATTCTGCTATTAATGCTTTACGTGGCGGAGAAAAAGTCAGTGACGCAAACGCTGAAGAAAACAGACAAGCACTAGAAAAATATACGACTGATGTTACCGCTCGTGCCGAAAAAGGAAAATTGGATCCTGTAATAGGTCGCGATGAAGAAATTCGACGCACGATTCAGGTTTTACAACGACGTACAAAAAACAATCCTATTTTAATTGGTGAACCCGGAGTAGGAAAAACAGCCATTGTAGAAGGCTTGGCACAACGCATCATCAATGGTGAAGTACCTGAATCGTTAAAAAATAAACGATTATTATCACTTGATATGGCTGCATTAATTGCCGGCGCTAAATTTCGAGGTGAATTCGAAGAGCGTTTGAAAGCCGTGCTGAATGATCTTTCAAAACAGGAAGGGCAAATAATACTGTTTATCGATGAAGTACATACCATGGTTGGCGCAGGTAAAGCCGAAGGTGCTATGGATGCGGGTAATATGCTTAAACCGGCTTTGGCTAGAGGCGAGCTTCATTGTATCGGCGCAACAACACTAAATGAATACCGAGACAATATCGAAAAAGATGCTGCACTAGAACGTCGTTTTCAAAAAGTACTGGTAAAAGAGCCTACTGTTGATGACACCATCGCTATACTTCGAGGGCTAAAAGAACGTTACGAGGTACATCACAATGTACAGATAACCGATCCCGCTATCGTTGCTGCTGCGACCTTATCTCATCGATATATCACTGACCGACAATTACCTGATAAAGCCATCGATTTAATTGATGAATCAGCAAGCCGCATCAGTATAGAAATTGATTCAAAACCAGAGTCGATGGATCGACTTGAACGTCGAGTGATTCAAATGAAAATCGAACGGGAAGCATTAAAAAAAGAAACAGACGATGCATCAAAAAAACGATTGGAATTACTTGAAACAGGCATTAAAGAAATAGAACGCGAATTCACCGATCTGGAAGAAATATGGATTTCAGAAAAGGCTGCCTTACAGGGAACGCACAACATCAAAGAAAAACTTGAGCAAGCAAGAATCAATTTTGATGCCGCTAAACGAACGGGCGATTTAAATCAGATGTCAGAGCTTCAATATGGAGTCATTCCAGAACTTGAAAAACAACTGGATATGGCTAGTCAGGCTGAAATGCAAGATATGAAGTTGCTCAGAAATAAAGTAACTGAGAATGAAATTGCCGAAGTAGTTGCAAACTGGACTGGCATCCCCGTCAGCAAAATGATGGAAGGCGAGCGTGAAAAACTATTGTCTATGGAAAGTATTTTACATAACCGTGTGGTTGGACAAGAGCAAGCTATCACTGCTGTTTCAAATGCTATCCGTCGATCACGAGCAGGCCTTTCTGACCCAGACAAACCTAATGGCAGTTTTCTTTTTCTAGGTCCTACAGGTGTAGGTAAAACTGAACTATGCAAAAGCCTAACGGAGTTTTTATTCGATAGTGAAGATGCCATGATCCGTATTGATATGTCTGAATATATGGAAAAACACGCTGTTGCACGCTTGATTGGTGCACCACCTGGTTATGTTGGCTATGAAGAAGGTGGATATTTAACCGAAGCCGTCAGACGACGTCCTTATAGTTTGATATTACTGGACGAAATTGAAAAGGCTCATGCCGATGTATTTAATATTTTGTTGCAAGTGCTCGATGATGGACGTTTGACCGATGGAAAAGGGCGTACTGTAGACTTTAGAAATACGGTTATTGTGATGACCTCTAATCTCGGTTCTGATCTAATACAGGAAATATCTGCTGATTCAGAATATGACAATATGAAAGAAGTCGTCTTGAATGAAGTCAGCCGTCATTTCAGACCTGAGTTTCTCAACCGAATCGACGATGTCGTCGTCTTTCATGCACTCATTCAACAACAAATCCACGCTATTACAGAAATACAGATTGACCGTTTACGACAACGTTTAAATGAACAAGATATCTCATTGGAATTAACTGATGATGCTATTACGAGCCTGGGCACAGCCGGATTCGACCCTGTTTATGGCGCTCGCCCACTAAAACGTGCTATTCAGGATAAACTTGAAACACCTATTGCCGAAAAAATCCTGGCTGGGCTATATAGACCGGGATCACAGATAAAAATCAGTATAACGGACGAAAAATTGCAATTTTCTGAACTTGAGACAAATGTGGCATGATTTTCTATCGTTTATTGATTTTTTATTGAAAATAGCAATTTAGGCAAAATCCTACGATTTGCACTGATTTATTAATTAAAACAGTTGGTTATTTAGCTCATATACTCTAATATCTTACCAAAATACTTGATAAAAATAGGTCAAGAAATTAGAAAATGGCGGCTTCAACAAAAAAATTAAATCTAACTGGTTTGGCACGCAAGCTCGTGCTTGATGGGCTACTAGACGAAGAAAAGGCGCGAAGTGCATTTGCAGAGTCATTAAAGAAGAAAAGACCTTTTGTTAGTCTCGTTGTTGAAAACAACCTTGTTGCCAGTAGTGCTATAGCATTAGCCGCTGCACAGGAATTTGGTGCACCACTGGTTGATCTCGATCTTTTGGAAATCGACCCTGATGTCATCAAACTGGTCAAAGAAGATCTCATCAAAAAACACAACGCCCTACCAATTTTCAAGCGTGGCAAACGCCTTGCAGTTGCTGTCTCTGACCCCACCAATATTCAAGCTTTAGATGAAATTAAATTTGCCACCAGCTTAAGCACAGATGCTGTTGTCGTAGAAGAAGATAAACTCGCTAAAGCGATAGAAAAAGCCATGGAAGATGCAGATGGTGGTCTCGGCGACATGGACGGCGATGATTTCGATGACTTGGACGATTTGGAAGTCGCTGAAGAGGGTGCACAAGAACAGGATGATTCTGATGTTGACGATGCACCAGTAGTACGTTTCGTTAATAAATGTTTACTGGATGCCATTAAAAAAGGTGCCTCAGATTTACATTTCGAACCCTATGAAAAAATGTACCGTGTTCGGTTTCGTATCGATGGCGTTTTGCAGGAAGTGGCAAAACCTCCTCTGAGTCTTAACATGAAGATTGCGGCTCGAATAAAAGTCATGTCACGACTGGATGTATCAGAACGACGAGTTCCGCAAGATGGTCGTATTAAGTTAAAACTCTCAAAGACAAAATCTATCGATTTTCGTGTCAGTACTTGCCCAACGCTGTTTGGCGAAAAAACAGTAATGCGTATTCTGGATTCAGATGCTGCTGCATTGCAAATTGATCAATTAGGGTATGAAGATCACCAGAAAGAAGTGTTCCTGACCAATCTGCATAAACCTTATGGCATGTTCCTCGTTACCGGCCCTACAGGTAGTGGTAAAACCGTATCACTTTATACGGGTATCAACATCCTCAATCAGGTCGATATCAATATTTCTACGGCTGAAGATCCGGTTGAAATCAATTTACCTGGTGTCAATCAGGTACAGGTTGACGAACGAACCGGCATGACATTCGATAAAGCTTTGAAATCTTTCCTACGGCAAGATCCAGACATTATTCTGGTTGGGGAAATACGTGATCTGGGTACGGCAGGTATTGCAGTAAAAGCTGCGCAAACAGGACATATGGTTATGTCGACACTACATACCAATGACAGCCCACAAACCCTGACCCGTCTACAGGACATGGGCATACAGGCATTTGCAGTCGCAACTAGTATTAATCTTATTACAGCACAACGATTGCTTCGACGCCTGAAAGAGGATAATCGAGTTGTCGTCGAAATGCCTGATGATGCGTTAAGAGATGAAGGTTATCCTGATGATTTGATTGAAAAGGGGATCACTTTATATGGCCCTGCCGAAGATACAGAAACAAACCCTGGCTATAAGGGAAGAGCGGGCATCTATCAGGTTATGCCTATATCTGATGATATGAAACGTTTGATTATTGAAGGTGCCAATGCTGTACAACTGGCTGACCAGGCGGCATTAGAGGGTATTTGGGACATCCGTAAATCAGGTTTAATGAAGGCTGCCTCTGGCGTCACCAGTTTAACTGAAGTTAACCGAGTAACTGTAGAGTAATATTATTATGGCTCAAGTAAAGAAAGCAGATATGTATGTCTGGGAAGGCATGGATAAAAGAGGGAAACGCGTTAAGGGAGAAACGAGTGGCCAAAGTGAAGCACTCGTAAAAGCGGTTCTTAGACGTCAAGGTATAAACCCTCTCAAGTGCAAAAAAAAACCAAAACCCTTATTTGGCGGCGGACAAAAAGCTAAAATAACTCCGAAAGATATTACCGTTTTTAGTCGACAATTAGCCACTATGATGTCCTCTGGCGTACCTTTGGTACAGGCTTTTGAAATCGTTGGTCGTGGTCATGAAAATGCTGGCATGCAAGATTTAATTCTTGGCGTTAAAGCTGATGTTGAAGCGGGTAATAATTTAACTGAAGCGCTGAAAAAACATCCTTTAGAATTTAATGCTCTTTATTGCAATCTTGTAGAAGCTGGTGAACATGCTGGTATTCTTGAAGCTATCCTACATAAACTTGCATCTTATATGGAAAAGACCGAAGCATTAAAATCAAAGATTAAAGCAGCCTTGTTTTATCCTGCAGCAGTTATAGCTGCCGCTGTTATCGTTGTTTCCATTTTGATGATTTTTGTCATACCTCAATTTTCGGAACTATTTTCTGATTTTGGCGCTGATTTACCGGCATTGACTCAATTTCTGGTAGATGCTTCAGACTTTTTCGTATCCTATTGGTGGGCAATTTTTGGCGTTATGGGTGGCACAGTTTTTGGTTTAATGGAATTAAAACAAAGGTCCATTGCTGTTCAACACTTTTTAGATCGCACAATTTTAAAATTGCCTGTTCTTGGCGTAGTTATGGAAAAAGCAGCTATTGCTCGATTTGCTCGCACTCTAGAAACTATGTTCGCCGCGGGCACGCCTTTGGTAGAAGCTATGGTTTCAGTTGCTGGCGCTTGTGGCAATATCGTATTCTACGATGCCACAATGAAAATGAAAGATGAAATTTCTACTGGCACACAACTTCAGGCTGCGATGAGAGATACAGGGTTATTTCCTAACATGGTTATACAAATGGTAGCCATTGGTGAAGAATCTGGTGCTATTGATACAATGCTAGGCAAAGTTGCTGACTGGTATGAACAGGAAGTTGATGATGCGGTTGATGCTTTAACTAGCCTACTTGAACCTGCGATTATGGGATTTTTAGGTGTCGTTATCGGTGGCATTGTTATCGGCATGTATCTTCCAATATTCAAAATGGGTTCTGTTGTTTAATAAAAAATTGTCTTGCAATAACTTTTGGTTAAATTATTCAAGGCTAATTTTTATTCCGATAACCCATTAATAATTATTTAATACCTCGCTAACGATTTGGGAATAATCAATCGTGACAAACCTTATTGAATTATTTCAGCTCAATTCCAGCTTATTTCTCGGCACTATTTTCATTTTAGGACTGCTAATTGGTAGTTTTCTTAATGTCGTTATCTTGCGTTTACCGGTCATGATGCAAACTGACTGGAAACAACAATGTTGTGAATTACTTGAACTCGATAATTCAGAAGATAAGCAAAATAACACTGTATTCAATCTCATTACTCCCCGCTCGCGTTGCCCATTTTGCAACCATCAAATTAGCGCCTTTGAAAATATTCCCGTAATTAGTTATCTATTTTTAAAAGGTAAATGTATTGAATGTAAAAATAAAATTTCTATACGTTATCCTCTAGTCGAATTAACTAGTGCAGTATCTGTAACTATTGTTGCTTTTTATTTTGGTGTTTCATTACAAACATTGTTTGCTGTCTGTCTTACCTGGGCATTGATCTCATTAAGCATGATAGATTTTGACCATCAATTACTTCCTGATGATATTACGCTACCCTTTCTATGGCTTGGAATTTTTCTAAATCTATTTAATATTTTTACTGATATCCAATCAAGTGTTCTTGGTGCTATATTAGGTTACGGCTCACTCTGGCTTGTTTACATTATATTTAAGTTAGTCACTGGAAAAGAAGGTATGGGGCATGGTGATTTTAAACTATTAGCCCTTTTGGGTGCTTGGTTTGGATGGCAATTACTTCCTTTAATAATAATATTATCATCTATTGTTGGAGCTGCTATCGGTATTTCATTGATAATTTTTAAATCTAAAGATAGATCATCAGCGATTCCATTTGGCCCATATTTAGCAATTGCCGGTTGGGTTTCTATGCTGTGGGGCCCTTATATAATGTCAGCATATTTAAATGCAGTAATTTAAATGTCAGCTGTATTACGTGTTGCGTTAACTGGTGGTATAGGCTCTGGTAAATCAACTGTCTCATCAAAATTCCATGAACTTGGCGCTCCAATAATTGATTCAGATATAATTTCCAGAGACGTAGTAAAACCAGAATCAGCATGCTTGCATGCTATTATTAACGAATTCGGCTCTGATGTCTTAACAAACAAGGCTACTCTTGACCGAGATAAGTTACGTACAATTGTTTTTAATGATGATAATGCAAAAAATAAGCTAGAAGAAATTTTACATCCGGCTATTTATCTAGAAATTGAGAATCAACTCTCCAAAGTAGATTATCCATATTGCATAACCGTCATCCCTCTCCTTGTTGAAACACAAGCTATGCGACGTTTTGATAGGATATTGCTAGTTGATATAAGTGAAAAATTACAAATCGAAAGAACGGTTAATAGAGATAATAGTTCAAATATAATAGTAGAGAAAATTATTAAAAGCCAAGTGAGTCGTAAACAACGACTGAAATATGCTGATGATATTATTAATAACAGTATTGAAATTGATGAACTTAATGATACCGTACTACATTTGCACCATTTGTATATGGAACTGAGTAACTATAGTCATAAACCCTAGATAATAATTAATGCAAAATATAATAGTTTTTGAACAACCACTAAATGAAAGAATGAGAAATTTGTTACGTTTAGAGCATCTTTTCAATCTTATTTCACATCGTTCAAATAATACTAATAAATGGGATTACAGAGAAATTCTAGAATCTCTTCTTGAAGTCTCAGATCTTTTAAGCCGTTCTGATTTTAAAGTCGAACTGATTAAAGAATTAAAACGGCATTCATCTATACTTACAGCGTTAGAAAATAACCCTGCAGTCGATCAAAACACACTTAAAAAAGTTAATAGTGAAATTTGTGAATTATCTTTAGAATTAAGTAAAAATTCATATCAACCTGGTAATCAACTAAAAAATGATGAATTGGTAACTAGTTTTAAACAGCGTATAAGTATTCCAGGCGGGACTTGTAATTTTGATTTGCCTCGCTTTCATTACTGGCTAAATCAGACTGGCACTAAACAGCAACAGGATTTAGATAACTGGTCAAGCGATCTCTCTCCCATTAGGAAATCTGTTATTTTAGTCTTAGATATGATTAGAAATAGTGCAAACCCATCTAAAGAAAAAGCTGAAACTGGTTTCTATCAAAAAACTATTGAACCTAATCTATCCTGCCAATTAATAAGAGTCTTGTTACCATCTACTAGCCGTTATTACCCTGAAATAAGTGGGGGAAAACAACGATTCAGTATTCGATTTATGGAAGATACTGCAACAAATAGTAGAGCTGTGCAAACTAGCAATGAGATTGATTTTAAACTTCATTGCTGTATTTTATGAACATGAATGCTATTTGCCCAACTTGCAATAAAGAAACTCAACTTGGTCCTGCTAACTCATACCGCCCTTTTTGTTCTGAACGTTGTAGGCTCATAGATCTAGGGCAATGGATGAACGATACATACTCAATATCTGATACCACAGTAAATACTGATAATATTGACCCTGATTTTTTAAATAAGCATTAATTATTCTTATAAAAGCATTTCGCTTATTGCGCGGTTTGAATTCCAAATTGCTCCGATCATAGCTACCCCATATGCGTTATATTTTTTAGCCACATTTAAATCCGCTGGTGTCATTCCTCCAAGCGCATAAACTGGTAACTCAACTTTTTCACTTAACTCAAAAAACCTATCCCACCCTATTGCATTTTTTTCAGGATGACTTGTTGTTGCAAGTACTGGCGAAATAAAGACATAGTTAGCATTTAATTTTTCTGCTCTGATTAGTTCCTTTTCGTTGTGGCATGAGGCACCTAGAATATAATCTCCGCTTATTGGTCTATTCTCATAATTCATTAGTTCTTTAGACTTTAGATGAATTCCATCAATGTTATATCTTTTAACATCTAAATGCGTACCGTTGAGAATTAACTTTGCATTATTCTTTTTTGCTAAGTCACCTAATTTTTTAACTAGGTCTGCATAGTTATTATTAGTTCTTGATTTAAACCTTAATTGAAATAGCTTTATACCGGATACAAAACACTCTTCAGCAACAGAGAGTAAATGACTGTAGTCTTTTTCTGACTCCGGACTTATTGCATATATTCGGGATAAAGATAGTGATTGAATTATGTGTTTATTTGCTTCAGGAAAAGCATAGAATTTTAGGTTATCTATTTTTATCCAATTTAGTTCTTGATTTTCACGACTAGACGGCTCTCCATGCCAATCTTCAATTTTCCATACATCCAGTAAAACTTTTTTATCGGGGTAGTCATATGAAATTGTTGTAAATTTCTTTGCGCTATTTACAAAGATGCCTAGCTCTTCATATAACTCTCGACTTAATGCAGAAACTACATCTTCGTTTTTTTCTACTTTGCCGCCAGGAAACTCCCAATATCCTGCTAAATGTTGTTTGACAGTTCTTTTAGTTATTAAAACTTTATCTTTATCTGGATTAAAAATAATTCCAACAGCGACATGAATTCTTATGTCCACTCAGGTGCGATATTCTGCATTTATAGTGATGTATTCATGCGACAAGTCTGTTGTCCATATTTCTTCCATGCTGAGGCCTCTATCGAGTTTAACTGACAATCTAATTTCATCCTGACTCATTATTTTTTTTCCATCCGCTTCCGTATATGACTCACATCGCCCACCATTTTTTACAATGCATACATCATCAAGATGTATGTCGACTTTATCGACATCTAGATCGGAAATACCTGAATTTCCTACTGCAGCCAGAATTCTCCCCCAATTTGCATCAGAGGCTGTAAATGCTGTTTTTACTAACGGAGATTCAGCAATCTTATAAGCTACTTTAAGGCATTCTTCTGAATCTTTACCACCACTAACATCTATCGTTATGAATTTAGTTGCACCTTCTCCATCTCTCACTATGGCTTGTGCCAATTCACGACAGACTTTTAAAACTGCATTTTCCAGTGCTAGATAATTTACATTATCACTACTATCAATTAAGGAATTATTAGCTCTGCCCGTAGATATAATTACGCAGGCATCATTTGTGGATGTGTCGCCATCAATGGTAATTCTATTAAAACTTTGATTTACGGCACTTGATAATATTTTATCGAGAAGACTTTTACTGATATTTGCGTCTGTAGCAACAAATGACAGCATCGTTGCCATATCAGGTCTTATCATGCCTGCACCTTTTGCAACACCCGTGATACTAACAGTGAGCCCATCTATACTTAATTGGCTTGATACTGCTTTAGGAATTGTATCTGTTGTCATTATAGCTTTTGCAGCTTCTAGCCAATTATCATTAGATAAGTTTTCAATGATAATCGGTAATGCTTCGTTAATTTTTTCTACAGGTAAATGTTCTCCAATCACGCCTGTCGAAAAAGGAAGCACTTCAGTTTCCTGACAAGAGGTTAATTCAGATAATCTTTCGCAAATATTACTCGCATTTATTATTCCTTGCTTACCTGTACCCGCATTTGCATTACCGGCATTGATTAGCAGGTAACGTGGCTCCGATTTTTCTAAATTTTTCTTTGCTAATTTTACAGGTGCAGCACAAAACAGATTATTTGTGAATACCGCAGAAACAGCACTGCTTTCAGAAATTTCTATTAATGTTAAATCGTTACGTTTTTCTACATATATATTTGCAGAAGTGACTGCGAGACGAATACCTTTTATAGACAGTAGATTAGCGGGAATTTCTAAACCAACTGACATTTCTCAGCCCTTATTTGAATAGCAACAGCACAATCAAGTTAATCTTCCGTGACATTGCTTATACTTCTTACCCGAACCACATGGGCATGGTTCATTGCGGCCTATTTTAGGTTTATTACGTGTAAATGGTTTCTCAGCAGGCGCTTGTTCAGGTGCTTCTGGATTTAGACTATTCGGTGCAGCGGCATGATTAAAATTCATATTCTGCTTATGCTCTTTATTTTCTGCTGCGGCTATATCTTCTTCAGATCTTATGTTCACTCGAGAAAGAAAAACAATAACATCGTGTTTCATGTGCCCAAGCATTTGCACAAACAAATCAAAAGCCTCACGTTTATATTCCTGCTTAGGATTTTTTGCTGCAAAACCTCTCAGATGTATTCCTTGTCTAAGATGGTCCATATTAATAAGATGCTCTTTCCAATGTCTGTCCAGTACATCAAGCATTATTTGCTTTTCAATACGCCTCATTAATTCAGAAGTAATCACACCTTCTTTAACTTTGACAAGTTTATCTATAGCTGCATGAATTTTTTCGCGTAGAGTTTCTTCATGTAAGGATTTATCTTCTGCCAACCAGCCATCTATATCTAGAGACATATCAAACTCATGCAGCAACGCTTCTTTTAAACTATTTACATCCCACATTTCATCCATACTGCCGCGAGGAATGTACGCATCGATAACATCATCAATGACATCAAAACGCATGTTATTTATTTCTTCTTCAACGGTCCCCCCATCAAGCAAGTCATTTCTTTGCTCGTATACAACTTTTCTTTGGTCGTTTGCAACATCATCAAAATCAAGTAGATGTTTACGAATATCAAAGTTATGCGCCTCAACTTTACGTTGCGCATTTTCTATTGCACGACTAACTAACTTGGATTCTATCGCCTCACCTTCATCCATACCTAATTTTTGCATGATTGCAGAAATACGATCTGACGCAAAAATTCGCATCAAATTATCTTCCAATGAAAGATAGAAACGGCTGGAACCAGGATCACCTTGTCGCCCCGAACGACCTCGGAGTTGATTATCTATCCGTCGTGATTCATGTCGTTCAGTACCAACAATATGTAAGCCACCTTTATCTAAAACTTGTTGGTGACGTTTAGCCCAATCTTCTTTAATTTTATTTATTTGTTTATTGTCTGCTTCTTTTAAAGAGCTAATTTCCGCTTCATAATTACCACCCAATACTATATCGGTACCACGACCTGCCATATTTGTTGCAATGGTTATAGCACCGGTTTCTCCTGCTTGTGCAATAATCTCAGCTTCTTTTTCATGAAATTTTGCATTTAATACCTGATGCTTTATTTTTTCTTTCTTCAGTAAATCTGATAAATACTCAGACACCTCAATAGATGCTGTACCTACTAACACAGGCTGACCATTTGACTGACATTCTTTTATATCTTCAATCATCGCAGTATATTTTTCTTTCGCTGTCAGAAATATTACATCACTTTGATCATCTCGAATCATCGACATATTAGTCGGTATAATAACTACTTCGAGATTATAGATAGACTGAAATTCAAACGCTTCAGTATCAGCAGTACCGGTCATACCAGACAACTTTGAATATAAGCGGAAATAATTTTGATAGGTTATTGATGCAAGAGTCTGGTTTTCATTTTGTATCGCAACATTTTCCTTTGCTTCTATCGCTTGATGCAAGCCTTCTGACCAGCGACGACCTTGCATAGTACGCCCAGTAAATTCATCAACAATAACAATTTCGTTATCCTTAACAATATAATCGACATCAAGTTTAAATAGATGGTGTGCTCTTAATGCAGCATTCAGATGATGCAGAATAATAATATTTGCTGGATCGTATAATGTTTGATCTTCTTTGAGAACATTATGCTCTATTAGTAGTCGTTCTATATGATCATGCCCATCTTCTGTAAAATAAGCCTGCTTCGATTTTTCATCGAGTGTAAAATCACCCGGCCCATCTTCAACTTTTTGTACAACTAACTTTGGAATTAACGCGTTTATTGTTAGATATAATTCAGACTTGTCATCCACCATCCCAGAAATAACCAATGGTGTTCTGGCTTCATCAATAAGAATAGAATCTACTTCATCAACAATAGCGAAATTTAAACCTCGTTGGACACGGCCTTCTTTGCTAAACGCCATGTTGTCACGTAAGTAATCAAAACCGAATTCGTTATTCGTTCCATAAGTAATATCACATTGATATGCGAGCTTACGTTCTTCCGTTGATAAGCCGGTAACAATTACGCCTGTCGTTAATCCCAAGAAACTGTATATCTGACCCATCCATTCAGAATCACGTTTAGCTAAATAATCATTAACCGTAATAACATGAACACCCAGACCCGATAATCCATTTAAATAAGCGGCTAATGTTGCAACTAAAGTCTTACCTTCGCCTGTTCGCATTTCAGCAATGCTGCCATTATGTAACACCATGCCACCTATCAATTGCACATCAAAATGACGCATGCTTAAAGCACGTTGACCCGCTTCTCGAACTAATGCAAATGCTTCAGGTAATATGTCATCCAGACTTTCACCTTGCTTAAGTCTTTCTTTTAATTGATTGGTCTTTTCAGGAAAGTCATCATCACTTAATGATTTAAATTCATCTTCAAGTGGGTTTATCTTCTCTACTATCTTATTTAATTTTTTGACTACGCGATCATTTCGAGTGCCAAATATTTTTTTCACTAAATCTATAATCATACTAGTCCATCATTATTTTTTATTACGTAATATGTTGCGTAACGTAAGTATTACGCAGAATGAATTTTGTTGACAAGAAAATTGGAGGAGTTATTTCAATGAAATATATTTTTTCGGATTAACTGCTTTGCCATTGTTCACTACTTCAAAATGAACATGAGGTCCTGTCGCTCGTCCTGATGATCCCATCAGAGCAACAATCTGTCCTTGCTCAACTTTTTGTCCGACGACAACAAGATTTTTCTTATTATGTGCGTAGCGTGTTTGATAACCATTTCCATGATTTATTTCGACCATGTTGCCATATCCATATCTAACACCTGACCATGTGACAATTCCAGAAGCAACAGAAAGTATAGAAGAGCCTGTCTTTCCGGCATAATCAATACCTCCATGAAATTCCATTTTTCCTGTTATAGGATCTGTACGCATCCCAAACAAAGAGGAAATCCAACCATCCAAAGTCGGACTACCTGCAGGGAGAGTCTGGTTTTGTAAGGTGATATCAATCAACATTGATTCCATTGCGCCTAATTTTTCTGCACGATCCTGTATTTTTGCATTCAACTGTTCCAGAGCAATAAGAAAATCACTGACTTCCATTGAACCGGCCGTTTCAATTGGTTTTGGACCACCTAATCCAGGACTTGAGCTAATATCAAATTCTATTTCACCAAGATCTGCCATATCAGCCAAGCGACTACCAAGTGCATCCAGACGCATAACATGAGACTGTAATTTACTTAATCTTGCCGCCAATGCATCAAGGTTTTTTTCAGCATTTTCTTGCGCCTGATCTAGCATTTCCTGTTGAACTTCTATTTCCTGACTCCAGATAGGAGCTGTTTGACTGTATAATTTTTCAAATGAATTGCGTGTTAAATTCAATGCATAAAGACTTCCTGAGTGAAAAACCAGAAAACCAGCAGCAATACTAATAACCAGGCACACACAAAGAGCGACAGGACCAAAACTAAAGGACTGGCTGTACTTTTTAGATTTTGAAATAAATAATAATTGCATAATTAATGTTGTACCAATTTTAAGCCTGTATACTCATTTTATGAACAATGCTGATGAAAAACATCTAACTCGTGCTATCAGCGATTTATTACAAGATAAACGCTATCCTTTAGCTGAACTTTGTAAAAAAGCCATTTCAAATAAAAAGATAGATCAAAAATTAAAAAAACACCTAGATCCTTCTCTCAGTGACCATTTCGAACTAGCTAATATAAAAACAGATGTTGCTACTATACTAGTTAACTCTCCTGCTTGGGCTACGCGCCTACGTTATAATATTCCAGCTATCCTTAGCACTTTAAACAAGCAGTTAAATTTTTCTTCTGTTAATACAGTGAGGATTAAAGTAAAAAAAGTCGTTCATGAAAACATTACTTTATCCAAAAAACCGACACCTTTATCTAAAAGTTCAGTTCAGGCTCTTGTTGATGTTGCCAATAATTTTAGTGACCCTGAGTTACGTTCGTGTCTTTTAAAATTATCGAAACACCATCCTAAATAATTAATCTGCAGGAATTACCTGCATAAACGAAATTGGCGCTTCGTTTCCATCTTCAAAACTAACCAATTCCCATAAATTTTCATTCGCAATTAATTCACGCAATAAGGCGTTATTTAACGCGTGCCCTGATTTATATCCTTCAAATGCACCAATTAGACTATGCCCGAGTAAATATAAATCACCGATTGCATCAAGAATTTTGTGTTTCACACACTCATCTTCATAACGAAGACCGTCTTCATTAAGCACTCTATAATCATCAACAACAACAGCATTATCCAGACTTCCACCTAGTATCAGATTCTTTTCGCGCAATAATTCAACATCGCGCATAAATCCAAAAGTACGAGCTCGGCTTACTTCTTTTACAAAAGAAGTAGTAGAAAAATCAATTTCCGCATGGCAGTTGTTATCATTAAATGCTGGATGGTCGAATTCAATGGTAAAACCGACTTTGAAACCATCAAAAGGCTCAAACATCGCCCATTTTCCATCTTCTTCAACACGAACTTTATCTTTTATTCGTAGGAATTTCTTTGGTGCGGACTGCTCTTCAATGCCCGCCGACTGTATTAAGAAGACATATGGTCCAGCACTACCATCCATGATAGGAACTTCATCAGCGCTCAGATCAATATAGGCATTATCTATTCCAAAACCAGCTAAGGCAGAAAGCAAATGTTCAACCGTCGAGATACGGACGTTATCTTTCATTAATGTCGTCGAAAGACTTGTATCTCCAACATATTCAGGATTAGCAGGAATATCAACAGCCGGTTCTAGATCAACACGACGAAAGATAATTCCCGAATTCACCGCAGCAGGTCTCAAAGTTAAAAAGACTTTCTTCCCCGTGTGTAAACCCACTCCAGTTGCCCGGATTACGTTTTTTAATGTACGTTGCCTAATCATTCACTAATCAAATCTACTTTCAGTAAGGAGCTTTTATTCTTATTTCTTTGTATTATAGACAATTACAATGCTAGTAAAAACATCTTGCGCTGTAATTCCCCTATACAAAATCCGACTATAGCACGTTCTGCTCAGATCTAGTCAGCTTGTCTACGCAAAAATGCTGGTATATCAAGATAATCTGCATCGCTCGTTGTTTTTATTTCTTCTTCCGTCTCAGGTATTTGATTTCGCATGACCGTAGGTCGATCAAGATCTTTATAATCGAGACTAATGTCCGCATTTTGTATCAATTTGACACGAGATGCATCTTCTTTGGCAAGATTTCCAAGTCCGGTTGCAACTATTGTAACTCGGATATCACCAGACATTTCAGGATCAATTACTGTACCTACAACGACAGTTGCATTTTCAGAAGCAAATTGTTTGATGGTAGTACCAACTTCATCAAATTCACCAATTGATAAATCCATACCCGCAGTAATATTAACCAGGATTCCTTTAGCTCCAGAAAGATTGACGTCTTCTAATAAAGGACTTGATATCGCCACTTCGGCTGCAATTTTTGCACGGTCTTCACCTTGTGCTTTTCCTGAGCCCATCATCGCCATACCCATCTCGGACATTACCGTTCTAACATCGGCGAAATCCACATTTATCAAACCAGGGCAAGTAATGAGCTCAGCAATACCTTGAACTGCGCCGAGTAATACATCATTTGCCGCACTAAATGCATTTAACAAACTCACATCTCGACCAAGTACACTTAACAACTTTTCGTTAGGTATAGTAATCAATGAATCAACGAATTGGCTTAATTCAATAATTCCTTCTTCTGCTACGGTCCCACGTTTTTTGCCTTCGAAAGCGAAAGGTCGCGTTACGACAGCTACCGTTAAAATTCCCATTTCTCTTGCAACCTGAGCAACAATTGGTGCGGCACCTGTTCCTGTACCACCGCCCATACCTGCGGTAATAAAGACCATATCCGATCCTTCAAGTACGTCCATTAAACGATCTCGATCTTCTAAAGCAGCTTGCCGTCCAACTTCCGGATCAGCACCTGCACCCAGACCTTTGGTCATATTACTTCCCAATTGCAAAACAGTTTTTGCACCTGAATTTTTGAGTGCTTGTGAATCTGTATTTGCACATATAAATTCAACACCTTCTATATTGGCACCAAGCATATGCTGTACAGCATTGCCTCCACCACCACCGACACCTATTACTTTTATAACAGCCGCCTGATTAGTTGCATCGACTAATTCAAACATGTTGTAACCTCCTAAAATAATTGTAATTTATAATTTAAAAATTTCCTTGAAACCAACTCTTCATTCTTTCTAAAACACCTTTAACACCATCATTAATATTAATTTGTGTCATTCCTTCCTGACTTTGCCTTTTCCCAAAAATTAACAAACCTACACCCGTTGCATATATAGGGCTTTTAACTACATCCGATAAACCTGATATATATTGTGGAATACCCAATCGAACCGGCATGTGAAATATTTCTTCTGCCAGCTCAATAACACCTTCCATTTTTGAACTGCCGCCAGTTAGTACAATGCCGGCTGCAATCAAACTTTCATAACCACTCCTTCTTAACTCTGCTTGCACCAGACTGAATAACTCTTCATATCTTGGTTGCACAACTTCAGCTAGCGTTTGTCTAGCAAGACGCCTTGAAGGTCGATCACCAACACCAGGGACTTCAATGCTGTCATCATGATTTGCAAGCTGCGTAAGTGCACAAGCGTATTGAACTTTAATATCTTCGGCATGTTGCGTAGGTGTTCGCAATGCTACGGCAATGTCATTAGTTACTTGATCGCCGGCAATAGGTATAACCGCTGTATGGTGAATTGCTCCATCAGTAAAGACAGCGATATCAGTTGTGCCTCCACCAATATCTATCATGCATACACCAAGATCTTTTTCATCTTCGGTCAATACAGAATAACTTGAAGCCAATTGTTCAAGAATAATATCGTCTACTTCCAAACCACAACGACGTACACACTTCACAATATTTTGTGCTGCACTAACAGCGCCCGTCACGATATGAACTTTTGATTCAAGTCTAACGCCTGACATACCTATCGGTTCTTTAACACCTTCCTGATTATCGATAACAAATTCTTGTGGCAATATATGCAATATTTTTTGATCTGCAGGGATTGCCACAGCTTTGGCCGCATCAATAACCCGGTCGACATCACTATACGAAACTTCGCTATCGCGTATTGCAACAATGCCATGTGAATTCAAACTACGTATATGACTTCCAGCAATTCCTGTGTATACAGAATGAATTTCGCAACCCGCCATTAATTCAGCTTCTTCGATTGCTCGCTGTATTGAATGAACTGTTGATTCAATATTAACAACGACACCTTTCTTTAAACCTCGTGATTGGTTTGAGCCTATGCCAATAATTTCTATCTCATCATCTGCCGAAATCTCACCAACTATAGCAACAACTTTAGAGGTGCCGATGTCCAACCCGACAATAAGATTTTTATCCGTTTTCTTAACCATATTTTATCCGCCTGTTCTCAACGTGCAGGATGTTTAAATTTATTTTTCCCATCGTATGGAAAAACCATTTGTGTAACGCATATCTACTGATTCAGTTTGCTCAATTCGACCTGATATAGTTGTAGGTATTAATGTCAAAAAACGATTCAGACGCTCTTCAAAATCACGCCTTCCTAAAACAACCTTGATTCCGTTGCTAAGTTGAAATGTCCATGCACGCCTTTCATTCAAAGTAATCGATTCCATTTTAAATCCAATTAATTTAAGCCTGTCTTGCATGGCATTAAATCTATTCAACACGTTTACTTCTGCACCAATTGGACCAGACAACAAAGGCAATTCCTGTGGTATCGTTGATAATTCTGGAGAAAAATATTCCCCTGAAGAATTCAACAAACCTGAATCATTCCAACGAACGACAGGTATTTGTTCGATTACAATTACTCGCAAAGCATCTGGCCATATTCGTTTTACGGTAACTTCACTTACCCAAGGTTCATTCAGTAAAGCAAACCGTACCGCATCTACATCAAGATTAAAAAAACCACCTCGAACTTTATCTGTTACTAGCAACTGCAAATCAATTGGAGACAGATGAGTAAAGTCACCTTCAACCCTAACCTGCTTTATTGGCAAAGTATCCGGATTAGATAAAAACATTCCGCCCCACACCAACAATAAAATAAACACTAAAACAAACAGTGCACCAAATATGCTGGAACCATAAGAACGAGTCTTGTCCGCTTGATCAATCTGCATTTTGTTTTGATCAATAACCATATCAATACTCATTAGTTTTGATTTTCCTTTGTAGTAACCGGCACCATACTTGTCGCTAATATTTGTACTACTAACTGCTCAAAAGAAATACCCGCTTGTTTTGCTGCCATCGGTACCAAACTATGACTGGTCATACCTGGAACAGTATTCACTTCAATTAACCAAGGCTGATTTTTTTTATCGATCATAATATCGACTCGACTCCAACCACTAACACCTAATGTATTACATGCTTTTAAAGATAATTCACCCAACGTTTTTTCTACACTTTCTTCAAGTCCACAAGGACAAATATATTTTGTATCATCGTCTTCATACTTTGCCTGGTAATCATAAAATTCTCGTTTTGTTTCAAGCTTTATCATAGGCAAGACAATGTCTCCTAGAATAGGTACCGTATACTCGTCACCTTCTATCCAACTCTCTGCCATAACGCGATCATCAAATTGGTTTGCTAGATTCCAGGCCGAAGATAAATCTTTTGCTTGAGTTACCTTACTTGCACCTACACTCGACCCTTCTCTTACCGGCTTCACCATAATTGGCAAATTTAGTTTTTCGACTATCTCTTCCCAATTACTTTCATGGTTTAATTCCACAACGTCTGGTGTTGGCAAACCAGCATCTCGCCAAATAGCTTTACTACGAGTCTTGTCCATTGCTAAAGCAGAACTCATTACATCACTACCGGTATAGGGCAAACCTATCGATTCCAAAGCACCTTGTATTGTTCCATCTTCACCACCGCGACCATGTAATGCGATAAATACTCGATCAAAATCATTGTTCACTAATTGATGAAACTCATTCGTATCAAAATCAATTGCATGAGCATCGACACCTTCTTTACAGAGTGCCGCATATACCGCCTTTCCACTTTCCAGAGAAATTGCTCGTTCAGCAGACTCTCCACCCATTAATACAGCGACTTTGCCAAAATCAGATACTTGATATTCTGATATCGACATTATTGGTCGCTCCCTCTTTCGCCAATAATTCTGACTTCTGGAGTTAATTTCACATCATGCTTCTCATAGACAGCCGTTTGCACCAATTCAATCAATGTCTCTATATCTAATGACGTTGCATTACCTGTATTGATAATAAAATTTGCATGCTTTTCAGAAACCGCTGCACCACCCAACTGCTTTCCTTTCAATCCACATAAATCGATTAATCTTGCCGCATGATCACCAACAGGATTTCTAAAAACGGAACCACAACTATGCTGACCTAAAGGTTGTGCTTCGGCACGTTTACTTAACATTGCTTTCATGTTTTTTTCGATTTGTTCTCTATTCGAAATATTTAATTCTAAAATACAAGAAACAAACCACTCATCGTCGGCAAGCGAAACACTACGATAAGCAATTTCAAATTGATCACTCGTGTAAAACTGTCTCTTACCATTTCTATTAATGGTTTCTACCTGTTTTACATAGCGCCAAATCTCACCACCATAAGCACCCGCATTCATCGCTAAAGCACCACCTATAGAACCAGGGATGGCGGCTAAAAATTCTATACCAGCCAATCCTTGTTTAGCTGCAAAACGCGCTGCTTTTGCACTAGTAACTCCAGCGCCTAGAGCAATACAATTTTCATTAATGCATTCAAGTTCATTAAGCACACCAACAACCGAAACCACGACACCAGATAAACCACCATCACGTACTAATAAATTACTGCCAAGACCTACCCACGTCAGAGGCATATCATTCGGCAAGCTCGACAAAAATTCAGATAAATCATCTATATCCAGCGCACGATAATAATAATCAGCATTGCCGCCAGTTTTCCATGACGTATGTCGCGACATTGGTTCTTGCTCGCGCAATTCACCACGAAAAAGTGTTTTATCAATATCAACATTCATACTGTTATTAAAAACCACCTGCATCTGTTGCATTTCATTTTCTATACTCAACAAGATTATTATTCCTTAATGCACCGAGCTTGAGTAAATTTGTTTTGATAAGGAACCAATATCACCTGCACCCAAAGTCAGTAACAAATCATTTTCTTCAACTAAATTAGATAGAACATCTTGAACCGTTTCTTTATCTTCAACGAACACAGGGTCAACCTGTCCTCGTGATCTAATTGCACGGCATAAGGAACGACTATCCACGCCGGCAATAGGCTCTTCGCCTGCGGCATAAACATCTAACATTAATAGACACTCAACCTGCGAAAGAACCTGACTAAAATCTTCAAATAGATCACGTAATCGCGTAAACCGATGCGGTTGATAAATAACAACCAATCGCCTATCAGGCCAACCCGCTTTAACAGCATCAATAATGGCTTCTATCTCAGTTGGATGATGAGCATAGTCATCAATCAAAGTGACATTAGTATTATTTAGTTTGATATCACCACGAACATGGCAGCGACGCGATATGCCCTGAAACTGACTTAAAGCATTAATGATGTCCTCATCACTCACGCCTAACTCATGTGCAATAACAATAGATGCCAATGCATTTAATAAATTATGTTTACCTGGAAGATTAAGCTCAACTTGTAGCCAATCTTTTTTATCCTTACGCGAAACATTAAACCAGGTTGTTGTATTTTCCTGCTTTATTAATTCGGCGTTATAATCCGCTTCATAATCCAAACCATAGGTAATAACCGGCTTGGTGACTTCCGGTAAAATCTTACGTACACCTTCATCATCAATACATAAAATTGCCAAACCATAAAAAGGTAATTGATGTAAGAATTCAACAAAGTTATGTCGTAAATTTGCAAAATCACCCGCATAAGCATCAAGATGATCTGCATCAATATTTGTTATCACTGCTATTACTGGATAGAGATGCAAGAAAGATGCATCACTTTCATCGGCTTCAGCAACGATGTAATTACCACTACCTAAGCGCGCATGTGCTCCCGAACTATTTAACAATCCACCAATAACATAGGTAGGATCTAAGCCTCCTTCTGCCAATACACTAGCAACCAAACTTGTCGTTGTAGTTTTACCATGTGTGCCTGCGATGGCTATTCCCTGACTAAAGCGCATTAATTCTGCTAGCATTTCTGCTCGACGTACTACTGGCACTCTGTTACTTCTTGCTGCAAGCAACTCTTCATTATTTTCATCAATAGCACTAGTAACAACGACGACATCAGTATCCTTGATATTTTCAGCGGCATGGCCAATTGTCACATTGACCCCTAATGACTCCAATCTCTGTGTAATAGCACTTTCTTTAATATCCGAACCCGTTACTTCATAGCCGATATTTTTTAATACTTCAGCGATACCACCCATGCCAGCACCACCGATACCAACAAAATGAATATGCCTTACTCGACCCATAGTATTTGTACGCATATCAAACATGAATAACCTCCATGCATAAACGCGCAACATCATCTGTAGCTGTTGGTTTTGAAAGTGCTCGCGCATTGACAGCCATTTGTAGTAACTGATCAGATGTATTACATAATTTTATAATCAGTGTTTTTAACTTCTCAACACTTAACTGTGCTTCTTGAATAAGAATTGCTGCACCTTCAACTGAAAGGTATTTTGCATTCTCTGTCTGATGGTCATCGACCGCATAAGGAAATGGAATCAATATTGAACCAACACCTGATGCCGCTAGCTCAGCTACGGTTAATGCACCTGCACGACAAATAACAATATCGGCCCAAGCATAGACCTCGGCCATGTTGTTAATAAATGGCATAATTTCTACATCGATATTGTATTTATTATAAGCCGCGGTTGTATCTGCAAGATGTCGTTCACCAGATTGATGCTTAACTTCAAAGTGACAATCATCAGCTAGAGCATGCAATGTTTCAGGTACAACTTCATTTATTCTTTTTGCACCAAGACTTCCACCTAGCACTAGTATTTTTAGTACATTTGAATCTCGATCTGCGTATCGCTTTTCAGGTGAAAGTAAATTTACAATATCCTTACGTACTGGATTTCCCGTGATACTTAATTTTGTAGATTTTTTAAACGCTCCTGGAAATGCCGCCATTACCGAAACAGCAAAAGGCACTAACAAACGATTCGTTAAACCGGCTATCGCATTTTGTTCATGTATGAGCAAGGGTATGCGCATCAACCATGCCGCAACACCACCTGGCCCACTTGCAAAGCCACCCATGCCAAGAACAGCTACCGGCCGCACTTTTACCATAATCATCAATGCCTGAAACAATGCAATCATAAGCATCAAGGGAGCAAACAATAATCGTAAAAAACCATTACCCCTTACTCCAGCCACATTTATTTTTAATAAAGGATAACCATGCTCAGGAACAACTTTAGATTCCATGCCTTTACTGGTTCCTAACCAGAATAAGTTAAAGCCTTTTTCTTTCAAATTATCTGCAACAGCTAATGCCGGATAGACATGACCGCCTGTTCCACCTGCCATAATCAAAATATTTTTATCACGCATAGGCAGGCACCACTTTTGAAATACTAGTTCGAACATCCTGTCTATTCTCATATTCGATACGTAACAAAATACTTAGCAACATACAGTAAACGATTAAACTATTACCGCCGTAACTCATCAGTGGAAGGGTCAAGCCTTTAGTAGGAAGCACACCCATGTTTACACCAATATTAATGTATGCCTGTATTCCAATAATCAAACCTATGCCATAAGCAAAATAAGCAGAAAAATATTTTTCTACACGTTCGGCAATATGACCAATAACAAAGGCACGCCAGATAATGAATGAATATAAAAATATCATTATAAGACTACCGAACAAGCCTAGTTCTTCTGCGAGCACAGAAAAGACAAAATCAGTATGCGCTTCTGGCAAGTAAAATAATTTTTGTACGCTACTACCAAGACCAACACCAAACCAATCACCTCGACCAAAAGCAATCAAAGCTTGTGTTAATTGAAAGCCACTGTCATAAGGGTCTTTCCACGGATCAACGAAGCTCATTAATCGTTGCATACGATAAGGAGAAAGTATCGCAAGAGTAATTAAGGCACAAAAGGCAACGGAACCCCAGGCAAAAAATCGGCTTAAAGGAACACCCGCCATAAACAACATACCTAATGCAGTAGCAAATAATACAACCGTTGCACCAAAATCAGGTTCTAACAATAACAAACCAGAAATCAATGTCAGAACACCGATTGGAATAATAAAGCCCCTAAAATCAGTTTGTACCGTTTTCACATGACGCACGAGGTAACTGGCAAGATAAGCAATAATACATAACTTAACTGGCTCTGATGCCTGTAATGAAAATGGACCAAATTGAATCCAGCGCATACTGCCATTAACTTCCTTTCCTACACCAGGAACAAGAATTAGCGCCAACATAATAAATGCCAGTATCAATAATGACATGCTGCAACTTTCCCATAGATGCATCGGAATTTTCAAAATAATTAACGCAAGAGATAAACCTATCATTGCTGCAAAACCTTGACGCCAGAAATAATGCAATGGGTCATCAAATTCTCTCGTTGAAATTGCTATAGATGCAGACGCCACCATTACTAATCCAATACAAATTATTAGCAAAGAAATACCCATTAACCAAAGGTCATAACCCACAATCAATTTATTCTTAATATGATAATGAGAAGATAAGGTTGCTTGCTGTTTATATCGTGCAGACATTAGTCGGCCTCCAATGCATGCACTGCTAAAATGTAATCTTCACCGCGCTGTTGATAATTCTTATACATATCCAGACTGGCACACGCAGGGGCAAGCAAGACTATTTCGCCAGGGCTTGCAATTTTCTTAGCTCGACTAACCGCTTCCGACATATCGTTAACTAATTCATGTGGAACGTTATCGCCAATAACTTCAGCTAATTTATTTGCATCTACACCTAGTAATAAAACGTTTTTTACATGTTTTTCTACAACATAAGTCAGACTAGATAAATCCGCACCTTTACTATCACCGCCCGCTATAAGGATGATATTACCTAACTCACATAAACCTTTTATCGATGCGATACACGCGCCGACATTGGTCGCTTTGGAATCGTTATACCAATTGACATTATTAATTGTTCTAACTAACTGACAGCGATGTTCCAGACCAGTGAAGTTCCTCAAGACGTTAACCATCGCATCAGTAGAAATATTCATTGAACTTGCCAACGCCATCGCAGCTAAGGCATTTGCAATATTATGCTCGCCCTTAATAGCAAGTTCTTTATCACTAATAATTTTCTTGTCTCCCTGACATAAGAAAAGCTCATCATTCTTTTTTATAACACCAAAATTATTTCCTTCTGGTTTTGAAAGGGAGAATGTCATTGTCTGTCTGGAGTCATTTATCATTGCATTAACGACGTCATCATCCTGATTGATGATCATTAAGCCTTGGCCTGAATAGATTTTATGTTTTGCACCGATATAGTCATCAAAACTAGCGTAGCGATCCATATGGTCAGGCGATACATTTAATACGACACTTGCATGGGCATTCAGAGAAAAGGTTGTTTCCAATTGAAAACTGGATAACTCAAGCACATACAAATCTGGAGTAGCCTCGTTCAGTAGTTCTAATGCTGGCGTACCTAGATTGCCACCAACACATGTTCGCAAACCAGCCTGTTGAGACATCTCCGCAACTAATGTTGTCACCGTACTTTTCCCATTAGAACCTGATATTGCTATGATGGGAGCCTGCGCATTCCGACAAAATAATTCAATATCACCAATAACGGGAATGCCATTGTCTATCGCTTTTTTAATACTCGCATTATCAAGTGAAACCCCAGGGCTCAGAATGATTTGTTCTGATGCTAGTAATACTTCTAAATTAATTTTTCCAAAATATGTTGGAATTGATTCAAATTCATTTTTCAACGTCGATAACTCTGGCGGCTCATTCCTGCTATCAGTAACCGCAATATTCAAACCTTGCTTACTCAAATAACGCGCGCACGAAAGTCCAGTCTTGCCTAGACCAACAATAACTACATCGAAATGTAAGTTAGTTTCGTTCATCGTTGTTATTTTCGTCACCTTCTTTTTGGCAATACAAATCAAGTAATATTCCTCAACGTATCTTCAAACTAGCAAGACCAATCAAAACCAGAATAACGGTAATAATCCAAAATCGAACAATGACTCTAGGCTCAGGCCAACCTTTAAGTTCATAGTGATGATGTAGTGGCGCCATTTTAAAAATTCTTTTGCCGGTTAATTTAAATGAAGCAACTTGCAATATGACTGACACTGTCTCCATTACAAAAACACCGCCCATAATAAATAACGCTAATTCTTGTCTGACAACAACAGCAACAATGCCTAATGCCGCACCGAGTGCTAAGGCACCGATATCTCCCATAAAGACTTGCGCTGGGTAAGTATTGAACCAAAGAAAGCCGAGGCCAGCACCAGCAATCGCACCACAAAAAATAGCAACTTCACCAACGCCAGGAATGTAGGGAATTCCCAGATATTCAGCAAAACGTATATGACCTGTTGTATAAGCAAAAATTGCTAATGCACCCGCGACCAATACCGTGGGCAATATAGCCAGTCCATCAAGACCATCGGTTAAATTAACTGCGTTACTTGTTCCAACAATGACAAAATAAGTAAGCACGATATAGAAAAGACCCAGATCAAAAACAAAGGATTTAACAAAAGGGATAATTAACTGAGTCTCAACTGGAAGTGTCGCCGATTGATATAAATAGATTGCCGCGCCTAGTCCAACTATAGATTGTGCTGCATATTTATGTTTCGCACTTAAACCTTTAGGATCGTTATTAATGACTTTTTTATAATCATCAATTAAACCGATGATGCCAAACAAAAAGGTAACGAGTAAAACGATCAATACATAACGATTACTAATATCCGCCCAACATAAAGTACTAAATATAATGGAAATAAGAATTAACAAACCACCCATCGTCGGCGTGCCAGATTTGACCAGATGTGTTTCTGGCCCATCATCTCTTACACTTTGACCAATTTGTTTATTAGTTAAATGTCGGATTAGATAAGGCCCGAAAAGAAATGAAACAAACAGCGAAGTCAAAACACCTAATATTATTCTTAACGTTAAGTATCCGAAAACATTAAAGCCACTATCAAACTGGGCAAGATATTCTGTTAGCCAAAGCAACATTTATTCTTGTTCCTCCATCAATGCCTGCACGATTTTTTCCATCTGCATATAGCGAGAACCTTTTATTAAAATGGTTGTGTCTCCATCAAGATGATTTTTTAAAGTTTCGTTTAATTCATCATGGGATTCACAATAAAAAGAATCTGAACCAAAGCCTTGCAAAGTATTAATACTCAATTCACCTAGCGTAAATATTTTATCGATACCTAGTTGCTTGGCTAATTTGCCCGCGTCTCTATGAAGTTGTTCTGCTGACGCACCTAACTCACCCATATCTCCTAGAACAAGATATCGAGTTCCTTGATATGCACTTAATACTTTTAATGCCGCAGCAAGTGATTTTGGATTTGCGTTGTATGTATCATCAATAATTCGAACACCTTGCTTACCTGCTTTTATTTGCAATCGTCCTTTGATCGGCGACATACTCTCAAGTCCCTTTTTTATCGACTCCAAAGATACATCCAAACTTAAACAGCAAGCACTGGCTGCTAATGCATTCATCACATTATGTTCAGCAGAAAGAGGCAATAAAATTTCTACTGCACCTTGAGCACAGCTTAATTCAAATTTAATAGAAGCACTCTCTGTTAAAATATTAATATTCTTCGCTCGAACATCAGCATCAACAGATTCAATACCAAAACTAAGTTGGCTTAAATGCTCACACGACTCTTTCCAAAAATTGGCATACTCATCATCAGCATTAATTATTGCCGTGCCCGAAGATTGTAGACCCGAATATATTTCTGCTTTTGCTTTAGCAACACCTTCAACACTACCAAAGCCTTCAAGATGGGATGGCGCACACTGAGTAATAACAGCAACATTTGGACTAGCAATGCTAGTTAACCATTCAATTTCACCCGGATGGTTTGCTCCCATTTCTATCACTGCATATTGATGCTTTTTATTAAGACCAAATAAGGTTAATGGCACACCAATATCATTATTAAAATTTCCAGACGTTGCATGTACTTCTGAAATTTCAGATAAAATACTATTAACCATTTCTTTTACTGTGGTTTTACCATTGCTACCTGTAATAGCAACCAAAGGTATACTAAGTTCTACACGCCAGGACCTGGCAAGCAAACCCATCGCCTTTCGCGTATCTTTTACTAATAACGCAGGCTTCGTATGATTCACTTCTCTTTCTAGCATTATAGATGAGGCGCCATTATCTTCAGCGACAGAGACATAATCATGTCCATCAAAATTCTCACCTGCTAATGCGATAAATAAATTTCCATTTTTAATGGTTCGGCTGTCAGTACTACATCCGGAAAACATAATATCGTTACCCTTAAAACTTGAATCAATAGCTTTAGCTGCTTTTGAAAGCGACATATTAATCATGAATCACCTTCCGTTAACCGTCTTGCTAATTCACGATCGCTAAAAGGTAATAACATCGTGCCAACCTGTTGTGTTGTTTCATGACCTTTGCCGGCAATCAAAATGACGTCATTTTTATCAGCATTTAAAAATGTATTTATAATTGCATCAGAACGATCATACTTAATCGTTGCCTTTGATTTATCTTTAATCCCAACAAGAATATCTTCAACAATTTTCTCTTCCGTTTCAGTACGTGGGTTATCATTAGTGATAACTACTTGATCAGATAACGCTTCGGCAATAGCTCCCATTTGTGAACGTTTGCCAGTATCTCGATCACCGCCACAACCAAAGATACAAAATAGTTTTCCTTTACAATAAGGACGCAGCGCAGTTAATACCTTTTCAAGAGCATCAGGCGTATGCGCATAATCAACGATCAGTAATGGTTTGGAATTCGAATCATTCTGTGAAGAAAAATATTCCATCCTTCCAGGCACACCGTTAAATTTTGATAATGCCTCAGCAACTTGTTCCGCTGATAAATCAGAAATACATAACGAAGTATATGCAGCCAGAATATTTTCTATATTAAATTGTCCTAACAAGCCCGTAGTAATAGTTACTTGCCCCCAAGGACTTTGTATCGTCAGTTTTGTTTTAAGATGGTCAACCTCAATTTTTTCACAAAATACAAAAGAGACATTTTTTCTATTTATATCTTCTTGTTTTGCTTTCGTTGAATACGCATAAATATTTATGCCTATCGGTAATAAATCAATCAACTTGAGACCATAGTAGTCATCAATATTAACGATGGCATGTTTAAGACAAGACAATCGAAACAGTTGAGATTTCGCATCAGCATAATCTTCAAAAGTTTTATGATAATCCAGGTGATCACGACTCAAATTGGTAAAAACAGCACTATTAAATTCCACGCCCGCTACTCTGCCTTGATCAAGTGCATGCGATGAAACTTCCATCACCACAGAGTCAATATCACCTGCCCAACTGGAAAATAAAGAATGTAATTTAACCGGATCTGGCGTTGTCGTGTTTGCCGATTCTACTTTTCCAAACGGACCATTTCCTATCGTTCCTACAACAGCGGATTTCTTTCCAAGCATAAATAAAACTTGAGCAACCATGTACGAAACTGTTGTCTTACCATTAGTTCCGGTAACACCAATAACTTCCATCTGTTTCGATGGTTCATCATAAAATCGGCTGATAATGATTCCGGCCTGCTTACGCAAGTTATCTATTTTAAAAACATCGACCGAAATTAATTGCAAATCAATTTTTTCATCTTCGTCAATGACAATAGCAACTGCACCGGCTTGAATTGCATGATCAATATAATCAACGCCATTCACTTCTGTTCCACGGTAAGCCATAAACAGATCACCTGATCTAACTTGTCGACTATCAATCGCAACGCCGGTCACAACCATTGATGACTTAACATTAGCCAAACCAGATAAAAGTTCATCCAGTGACTTTGAATAGTTCAGTTTTTCAGCTGTCATCATCTATTGAAACCCTTTTAATTGATCGGGCTTATGAGTATTCGCCATGATCGGACTGGTAATCGCCGGCAAGTCATCTGGAGGTATATTTAATATTCGAAATGTGCCTTCCATGACTCTGGAAAAAACGGGTGCTGCGACATCACCACCGTAATGGCTATCACCTCTGGGCTCATCAATGAGAATAACCATTGCAAATCGTGGTTCACTTGCAGGCGCGATTCCTGCGAATAAAGAAAGATAGCGATCTTCAGAATAACCACCACGTACAGATTTATGCACCGTGCCAGTTTTGCCAATAACGCGATAACCTTTAATCGCAGCACGCTTACCCGTACCTTTTGCAGACACTACGGTTTCCAACATCTTTCTTACTTGTCTGGCAATATTCTCCGGTATTACGCGTCTACCAGAAACAGTATCATTAACTTTAATGAAAGAAACCGGCAACATCACTCCACCGTTTGCTAAAACAGAATATGCCTGAACAAGTTGTAATGGTGTGACAGATAAACCATAACCAAATGACATGGTTGCCATTTCAAAATCTGACCAAGTATTATACGGACTTAAAATTCCTCCTGACTCTCCAGGAAATGCACTACCCGTAGGCTGGCCAAAACCAAAACGCGATAAAGCATCCCAGTATTGTTCCGGCTCAAGCGCTAATGCAATCTTACTCGCACCAACATTACTCGATTTAGTGATGACCGTTGAAACATCTATGTTTCCATAATTATGTGTATCGCGGATAGTATGATCACCAACCTTATAAAAACCGGGAGACGTATTAATTTCTGTATGCGGTTTATAAATTCCGGATTCCAAGCCTGCCGCTATGGTAAAAGGTTTCATCGTTGAACCGGGTTCAAAGACATCAGTAACAGCGCGATTTCTATAATAATGACTTTTTAAGGTTTCGCGGTTATTCGGGTTATAAGAAGGTTGACCAACCATCGCCATGACTTCACCGGTTTTGATATCCAACATCACCAAAGAACCACCTTTTGCCCGATGATATTTTACTGCCGCAGCTAATTCTCGATAAGCTAAATATTGAACACGACGATCAATACTTAAAGTTAATTTTTTCCCCGGCTCCGAAGATTCGATACTCTCAATATTTTCAATTACTCGGTTTAAACGATCTTTAAGAACGCGTTTCTTTCCAAACTTACCACTTAACCATTCGTCATAAGCTAGTTCCAAACCTTCCTGACCTTGATCGTCAATATTTGTAAAACCAACAATATGCGATGTCACCTCAGCAGCGGGGTAATAACGCTTATACTCGCGTTGTGTTGAGACCCCTTTTATCCTCAAAGCTTGTACTTTTTTCACCAAATCTGGATTCGCATGACGTTTTAAATAAACAAAATCACGACTAATTCGATCACGTAAAATTTCGTGAAGTTCTTCTACCGTCATATCCATCACGTTTGCCAGATCAGGTAAACGTGTCACATCTTCAAAAACTTTCTTCGGCGTGACCCAGATCGATTCCACTGGTGTACTCATCGCCAATGGCTCACCATTACGGTCAACAATCACTCCTCGATGCGAAGGAACATCAACCACACGAATCGATCGAGCATCGCCATGTTCTTTTAAAAAATCATTATTCAATAGTTGTAGATATATCGCGCGCGATGACAATATCGCCATAGCACACAAAAACAAGCCCAAGACTAACCAACGGCGCGAAGGATTTTGTGCTTGTATCGTACGTAATTTCATTTAGCTAATAGCACCACCGAACTATGCTCTGGCATTTTCATATCCAGTTTTGTTCTGGCAAAGGTTTCAATTCTGTCATTAATAGCCCAGGTACTTTGTTCAAGCTGTAAACGTCCCCACTCTTCATTCAGTTCATCACCGGTTCGTTCCAGCTTTTGTAACTCTACAAATAAACCTCGAGTTTCATGACGCGCAATCACAACTTGTAACGCCGATAAAAATATTGCGACGTAGAGTCCGTAATGTAACAGTGCTTTCATATCAGCAACGCTCCGCCACACGCAAAACAGCACTGCGTGCTCGTGGATTTTCATTTAATTCTTTTTCACCAGCGCGAACCTTTTTACCAACCCTCTTGATTTTCACATTGCTATCATCCGGCATGATCGGTAACTCAGGCGGATATTCTTTTGGCAAAGATGCATCTCGCATAAAACGTTTTACAATTCGATCTTCCAGGGAATGAAAACTTATCGCCGCAAGACGACCACCAGGACATAAGACATCAACTGCTTGCGGCAAGACTTCTTTAATTTCGTCAAGCTCACGATTAATGAAAATACGTAAAGCCTGAAATGTCTTTGTCGCAGGGTGTATATCTTTACCATGATGTCGGGGTTTCCTCGAAGGTACTGAGCGACGCACAAGTTCAGCAAGTTGTGTCGTTGTTTCTATTGGTGTTTCAACACGTTCGTTCACAATATTTTTTGCTATTCTTCTCGAGGCACGTTCTTCACCATATTCGTAAATCACATTGGCGATTTCAGTTTCACTGGCTTTGCTTAACCATTCGGCGACAGTTTGTCCGGCTTCAGGATTCATACGCATATCTAATGGCGCATCAAAACGAAAACTGAAACCACGTTCAGCATCATCAAGTTGGGGAGAGGACACACCAAAATCAAACAACACGCCAGCAATCTGCGCTTGTAAATCATGTTGTTTAACATGTTGCATCAACATCGTGAATGAACCTTGAATAATTTCAAATCGTTCGTCTTCGACAAGGTCGTTACCGGCAGACTTAACCGCATCAGGATCTTTATCGAAGGCAAGCAGTCGACCTTGAGGACCAAGTCGCTGAAGAATCTCGCGGCTATGCCCACCTCGACCAAACGTCGCATCAATGTAAAACCCATCTGCACGAATATTAAGTGCATCAATAACCTCGTCTAGTAAGACTGGTTTATGTACATAGCTCAATGTGTTGAATCACCTACTAAAGAGACAGCGACTGTAATGATTCTGGTGTGGGGACCGAATCATCACCAGTTGTCTCCAGCCATTCAACTCGTTGAACTTCCCATGCCTTTTCATTCCAGATTTCGAATTTATTACCTTGCCCAAAGATGACAACTTTTTTAGATAGCTCAGAATAATCGCGCAATTCCTTGGGGATGAGGATGCGACCTTGGCTATCAAGCTGACAGTCCGTAGCATAACCACGCATCATCTGCTTAGTTCGTCGGCTTTGTTTATCGAAATCAGAAAGAGAGGCTAACTTATCTTCAATCACTTCCCATTCCGGCAGGGGATATAACCAGAGAGAGCGATCTAATGGGTTTAGGGTAATAACAAGACTGTTTTCGGCTTGCACAGAAATAAGCTCACGATAGCGGCAGGGAACCGCTAAACGCCCCTTATTATCAATACTTATTTTATTAAAGCCTCGAAACACAATGTCATCCCCGTCATGCTGGTAAAATCCACTTTTACCCACAATTCCCCACTTCGTGAACTATAGGGATTTCGAGTCTTCACTGTCAAGACTTCTTTAGTATTTATTTTTATGAAATATGTCTTGTGTAACAATAACTTAGCTAACAAAAGTTAAGACCAACTATCACATAAATCAATAAGGCTTTTTAATTCATAATGTTCGAATATCTATTTAATAAACTACTTTAAGTACGATCTGGATTAGAGTTAAAAAAACTTTTTTTCTCAAATAACGAAAATTTTGTCATTTTGACCCAAAATTCGCTCCCATCTGGTTTGAGAGCTGGAAATAGCGCTGGCTTACGGCCATATCGATATCTACACCCTCCATGCCATTTTGATATAAAACGCCTAAATGATGCGCGGCAACGGCATCACCCATATCAACCGCCCTCTCTAAAAGTTCAAGTGCTTTCTCAGCATTAACATCAACACCCGCACCACGTTGGTAAGCGATTCCTAACATTCCAATCGCCTCGGCAATTCCCTCGTCAGCTAGCGGTTTAAGGAGAAGTAAGGCCTTACCATATTCACCGTCAGAAAAAGCCTGACTAACAACGTCAACTGCATCCTGAACATTTGTGATTTCATGCTCTTCAGACATGATCAGGCACTAATGACATAATTAAGTGTTTCGACAACTTGCTCCGGCGTTTGCGCCCAAGCCATCGCCGCGCCATCGACTTCTTTCAATGGATGAATAATCGATTCGTCATGCAAAGCAATATATGGCTTACCTAACGCTGCACAATAACCCGCATCAAATGCCGCGTTCCATTGTTTGTATTTATCGCCAAACCGAACCACAGCAATATCGCATTTTTCGATCAGATTTTTCGTACGAATACTGTTTACCTTGGATGACTTGTGGTCGCGCCAAAAATTATTTTCGTCTTTACCCAAGTGATCACCTGCCGCATCACTAGCCTCATGATCGGTCACTGCAGAGGTGTAAGTAATAGAAAGTCCTAACTCATCCGTACCCTTTTTTATTTGCTCGCGCCAATCGGTGTGAATCTCACCGGATAAATATACCGTCCAGTTCATGGGGTGTCCTCTTAATAATTGTATATGTGAGTGGAATATTATTTGGTTCGTATAATATCACCCTGATAATAAGATTGATGTCTTTTAAGAATCTAAATCATTGCTGTCACGTTAACACGTCGTTCCCGCAAAGGCGGGAACCCAGTGGATTATGTCATTATGCTAATCAATAAATTACTGGATACCCACCTGCGCGGGTATGCCGTTGTGATTTTATGTCTTTGTTCTTATTTCATTTTGATAACAATTACTTAAGAAAACACCTCTAATGAAGCATAGTTCTTTAAAATCAATACGTTGACAAACATCTAAATGAGTGCAAATAATTACATTGTACTCAACTGCAACACAGTTATTAATTCAGGACATTAAAATACGGCAAAATTACAATCCGTACAAATGACGAGATCGCAGATAAGATTGGCAGCCTTGCCAAGGCAATGGACCGTCCTAAAAACTGGGTGATTGAAGATGCTCTAAAACAATACCTTAGCGAACAAGCTTGGCAGATTGAAGGCATCAAACAAGCTCAAACATCCTTAAAAGAAAATGGTGGCATCGAATTTGATCGAAATTTTTGACTATATTCTGGAAGACAACCCTATTCAGGAAATTAATCACCTCAGCGAACATCCCCATTAAGGTAAAGCTGGGCGAATACCAAAAACGCGAGAGCTAATTTTATCCAATGCTCCTTTTGTAGTGCCTTACCAAGTTAGTGAAAATACACTCGAGATATTACGTGTCGATCACTCAGTAAGAAAATGGCCTGATGAGTTCGATACATAAACAATCAAGCTTAAAAAACTCCGCTGAAAAATAAAAAAAGAGTCGGCCGATAAGCCGGGTTCTGTCGTGGACAATCATTCATCTGGGGTGCACGTCACCGTACACCTCATGCGACCTACCCGGAAACAGTGTGGGCCGCACTATCGTTTCCCTATTTGGTCTTGCTCCAGGTGGGGTTTACCCTGCCACTGCTATTGCTAACAGCGCGGTGCGCTCTTACCGCACCATTTCACCCTTACCTGCCGAAACAGGCGGTATATTTTCTGTGGCACTTTCCATCGACTCGCGCCGCCCAGACGTTATCTGGCACCTCGCCCTATGTAGCCCGGACTTTCCTCTGTTGAACTAAATCCAACAGCGATTGCCTGGCCAACTCTCAAGGGTAGTTTATGGGGATATTATTTAGTTGCAAGGATTATTCGTAACAAAAAGTTAATACTTTTTACTTTCTTGTTGGGAATTATTAAATTTATTTCTTGCTCGCTAATTACTTATTTGATCCTAAATTCACCGCTAAATTTTTCTGGCCATATGAACACATACTCTTCACTTTCAAAATCTCTATACGCGACCAAGATTGTTTTTAAATCTGCTTCAATCAAAACATCTTTTGCTAGGGTGAACGCTTCATTAGGGTCATCTGTATTAATAAAAATATTCATTTTTTCTGCGCCTAAATCATGTCCGTCAACCATGTGCTTTTCCCTCAGCACAACTCTTAATTCATTTTCGAGCATCATCAAACGTTCAAAATCTTCGACACCGGCATCCACTAGAGAAAATTGAATAACTAACTGGTAGTTCATTAATGTTGATTGATCTTTAGTTAGTAATACAAAGCTGACTACGCAACTTCGACTCGGTTACGACCCTTATCTTTTGCTTGATAAAGCGCGGTATCTACGCGATCGAAAAATGTATCTCGTGTTTCTTTGACTATATAACGACTGACACCAAAACTGGCTGTGACTGACATTGCCTTTTCACCAAAAAAAACAATATCCTCATCAATGATACGACGTACTTTTTCTGCCCATAGTCGAGTTTCCTCAGCATCACTTCCCGGCAATAAGATAATAAATTCCTCACCTCCCCAACGGCAGATCAAATCAGAGCCACGAATATTATTTTTTAAACTTCTTGCTGCCCTGGCAATAACCTGATCACCAATAAGATGACCAAAACGGTCATTCACAGTCTTAAAATGATCCAGATCCATGAGCACTCCACTTAAAGCTTCACCGCGACGGTCTGCTACTTTCATAACCTGTTGAGACAAGGCATCAAATGCATGGCGATTATTAACACCTGTCAGCTTATCCTCGCTTGCCATAGATTCGAGCCGAACTTGATAGCCTCCTATGGTTAACTGCGCCAATACTGAAATTAGTATCGCGACAATAAGAGCAATAAATACGTTAATCAAAAAGGTATTTTTTATCTTTGAATCTGTCTGATCCATCTGCTCCACTAATAGATACCAATTCAGTTCATTTATAAACCGTGCATTAACAAACACTTTCGTGCCATTCTTATCATAAGAGTAAGAGTCACTATTACTATTTATAGCATCGCTGGCTATTTCAGAAAGGCCTACCGCAGAGAAAATATCATCTGCACCACGATACTGTTTGCCATGTAACACAACTTTGCCATCAACATCAACAAAATAAACCTGGCGATCATACCGAGACTGATAGTTTTCTATCATCTCAGCTATTACTTTAGTAGATAAGCCCACACCTATCGCCCCAAGATAACGACCTTGATAATCATTAATTTTATGATTGACAAAAAAAGTCGTTTGATTCGGCGTAGCTGAATCTATATCTACATTGATTTCAAAATCATCACTTAAACCTTCAACTAGAAAATACCAGGAGTCCAGAGGATCATCCTGAGTTACTTGTTTTAGCAAACCAGAACTATGATAGTAATCATGCGTCGAATCCGAGACCAGAAAAGCTGTTTCCGTATTGTAGCGCTCTTGTATGGATTTTAAATATTGGGTGATTTCTTGAAGATCTTGCTCGCCGTCTATTATCCAATTACGCACAAATGTATCTTGTGCCATAAAAGAAGAGACAGCGACAACAGTCGTTAATATATCTCTTTGAATCTCAGAATAAATATTGTCGCTGGTAAGCGGTAAAATCTCAGAGCTAATATGTTCATGAAGAACATTTTTTGCAACTAGATAGGTAGTAATGCCCGTCAATGAAAACCCTAGCAGGAGTAACAATGAAATTAAAATTACAAAGCGAGATTTTCCCTCTATCACACTAAAACTCCTGCTTTTTTTATAGTCATATTTTTAATCTTAAACTTACTCATGACTTGGTTATAAATCTTTCTTAAGTGCCAATTGATAAATTTCATTTTTCTTTCTACCTGTTATCTTTGCCGCTAAGCCAGCAGCATCTTTTGGCGAGAGCTTTTCTGAAAGAATGTGATTAATACGTAGCGCTTCCTGATCCGTTATTGAAGTTTCTTTAGTGCCTTCGACCACCACTACAAACTCACCTTTAACTTTTATTTCACCACTTTCGATTTTTTCATTAATAACAGATAAATTATCACGAATTATTTGTTCGAATTTTTTAGTCAATTCACGTGCAACTGTAACCCGTCTTTCCGCGCCAAATATTTCCTGCATAATTTTTATAGATTCGACTATACGATGTGGAGCTTCATAGAAAACCAGTGTTCGTGATTCATTTTTTAATTCTCTTAAACGCGTTTTACGTGCTTCGCTTTTGGCAGGCAAATAACCTTCATAAATAAATTTACTTATCGGTAAACCGCATGCTGACAAAGCCGTAATAATGGCAGAAGGGCCGGGTATGGGAACAACTTGAATATTATTGTCATGTGCTGCAACAACTAGCTTATAGCCCGGATCATTAATCAATGGTGTTCCGGCATCAGAGATCAAAGCAATGGACTGACCGTCTAACAATTGCTGAATGAGTTGCGAAGTAACTTTTTCTTCATTGTGTTCATGGTAAGCACTTATTTTGGTTTTTATAGTAAAACGTTCCAGTAAGGTCTTGCTATGACGCGTATCTTCGGCAGCGATTAAATCCACCTGTTTGAGTATTTCAATGGCGCGCTCGCTGATATCGGCCAGATTACCGATTGGAGTCGCAACTATATATAGTGTTGCTTGCATCTTTCCTCCGAGAACCACAGAAAATGTCTATTTTTCTGAGATACTCTCTTTCAATTTAAAGTAATGCCGTAATTATCACTGCAATGTACAATAGAGTCCCATGATACCTAGAAATACACATTCATAGCATGCGACTTTTTACAATAGTCCTTTTATCACTGATTTTATTATCAGGCTGTGGACCTACACGCCAATCAAATCAACAGGTACAGGCAGATCCTGAGGAAAATGTCCGTGGTTTGATGCGTTCTGGCAACTATTCTGCAGCCGCAGAAGAATATTTGAGTCTTGCTACAAAAGATAAACAAAATTCAGCGGTATACCGCCTTAAGGCTGCGGCAGCCTACGTCGAAGCAGGACAGTATGCCGAAGCAAATAAAATTCTCAGCGAAACAGATATTCCCGAAAATGATCCGATACAGAAACTAAGAATGCGCATTTTAAGTGCTCGTCTTCAACTAGAATTTGGACAGCCGGGCAACGCGCTCAATTCACTTAAAGAAATATCTGCACTAGAAATTCCACAAAGTTTAAAAACAACCTATCACGATATATACGCCCGAGCTTATTTGGCTCATGGTGATTACCTTAAAGCCGCATCAGAACGTTTACGACTTGCAAAGCTATTGAGTACACCTAACGAAATCACTCAAAATAATCGTTCGCTCTGGAATATTTTTGAAGCGATACCAAAATCGGAACTAGATGATTTACGAATTAACGCTCCTGAAGAATTATCCAGTTGGTTTGCGCTGGCATCAATTTATCAAGGTTACCGTTATCAACCGGTAAAGTTAAAGAATGCAATAGATGGCTGGATACAACGTTATCCCGGACATCCGGCCTATTCAGCAATTGCACCGAAACTTATTAGTCAAAGCAGCGCTCTTACGCAACGTCCTACAAATATAGGTTTGCTATTACCTTTAGCCGGAAAATACAAAAAATCATCTACTGCTATACGTGATGGTTTTCTTGCTGCCTGGTATCTGGACAAGCAGGAGAAATCGGAAGTTAAAATTTATGACGCAAATTCATTAAATATCCGTGAAATTTATCAACAAGCTGTTACCGATGGCGTTGACTATATTGTTGGACCATTGGAAAAAGAAGCCGTCAATCAGTTAGCAGACTATGGCGAGCTTCCTGTGCAAGTATTGGCACTTAATCGTCAGGATTTGAAAAGCGAACAAGCCGTTAATAAAAAATTAATCCAGTTTGGTTTGTCGCCTGAAGATGAAGCCATACAAATTGCCGAAATAGCCATGTCCGATGGTCATCGACTGGCATTAGTCGTAACGCCAAATATTCCCTGGGGTGATCGAATTGCATCTGCTTTTAAACAACGCTGGATAGAAATGGGCGGCGCCATACTGGAACACTCTTACTTTGAAAGTAGTGCGAAAGATTTTGGCTCGCCGATCAAAGAATTATTAAATATAGATAGCAGTGAGCAACGAGGTAAAGCACTACGCAATAAACTCAACATTAAAATAAATACTGTGACACGGCGTCGCGAAGATGCAGACTTTATTTTTACTGCTGCGATACCGGGAGATGCACGTCAATTATTCCCACAATTTCGCTTTCATCGAGCGAGTGATTTACCGGTATATTCAACGTCACATATTTTTACCGGCATTGTTGATAAAGCTAAAGACACCGATCTAAATGGCGTGAAATTTATTGATATGCCATGGATACTGGATACATCACGACAACTTTCAATTATTCAGGATACACTTAACCGTAACTGGTCACAGGAAAAATCACAATATCGTCGATTATATGCATTAGGTATTGATGCTTATCGTTTGATTCCCGAGATTGGTCGCCTTAGTGCAGAAAAGAATATTCACTTGAATGGCGAGACTGGTGATTTGTCTATTGATTCAAATAATATTGTCAAACGTAAATTACGCAGCGCTCAGTTTGTCGATGGGAAACCAAAACTATTAAATTAATTTTTAATATTCTGTGAATTCAAATTATCAAGGATGATAATGAAAACAACGAAACCGGCGAATCAGTCTGGAAAAATTGCAGAAAATATCGCTGCCAAATACCTTGCAAAACATAAAGTAAAATTACTTACTCAAAATTTTCATAGTCGCTTTGGTGAAATTGATCTCATAGCACTTGAGCAAGAAATACTACTCTTCGTCGAAGTCCGTTACCGTAAAAATGAAAACTATCTAGCTATTGTTGAAACCATTGATCGGCATAAATGTAAGAAGATTTTAACCACTAGCGAATACTATTTGAGCAAGAATAAAAAATACCAATCCTATCAATGTCGTTATGATGTAATTACTATCACGGGCGTACTTGATAAGCCTGTAATCGAGTGGATTAAAAATGCATTTCAGGCATAATGACGACAGTTTTTATGATACTCAATATTTATGGACCCCGTTCAGCGCGTAAAAAATAATTTTCTGGAAAGCATTCAAGTAAAAACGGATGCTGTCGACAAGCTTGCCCCTGTTATTGCTGATGCCGCTGCGGCTATTGCCAATGCCCTACTTAATGATAAAAAGATTATGGCCTGTGGTAATGGTGGCTCAGCTGCTGATGCACAACATTTCTCGGCAGAAATGCTGAATCGCTTTGAAATGGAACGACCTGGCTTGCCAGCAATTGCCCTGACGACAGATACATCCACATTGACATCGATTGCCAATGACTACCAATTTGCTGAAATTTATTCAAAACAAATTAGGGCATTAGGGCAAGAAGGTGATGTACTACTTGCTATCAGTACCAGCGGCGAGTCTCACAATATTATTCATGCCATTGATGCGGCACATGAAAGAGATATGATCGTTCTCGCATTAACCGGAAAAGAAGGTGGCCAAATTGCCGATTTAATGAATAATAATGATTTTGAATTACGAGTCCCTACTTGGTCAACAGCTCGTATTCAGGAAGTCCATATCATGATAATCCATTCGCTATGTGATCTCGTTGACCTTCAACTACTAGGACAGGGTGATTAAGAAATGAAACTATTCAAACTTGTACGTTGCTTAATTTTACTAGGATTAATGACTCAACTATTTGCTTGTGCTGCTGTCGTTGTTGGCGGAGCTGCGGCAACAGGAACAGCCGTTGTTGACCGAAGAACAACCGGCACACTAGTAGAAGACCAGACTATCGAAATAAAAGCAGTTCAGGCTATTCGTGCTGATGTTGAGTTAAACGAACAGGCACATATGAATATCACTAGTTATAATTCTGTTGTCTTAATCACTGGTGAAACTCCAACTGATGCCATGCGCCAACGAGTAATGCAGTTAGTAAAAGCAACTGAAAAAGTAACTCACGTTTATAATGAGCTGACTATTGCGGCTCCAAGTTCGGTTATGTCACGTAGCAGCGACTCCTACATTACCGCCAAAGTTAAAACCCAAATGTTTGCCAATAACGAAATAAGCGGCGTTTTCTTCAAAGTAGTTACCGAAAAAGGCGTGGTGTATCTCATGGGGATCGTTTCACATGCTGAAGCGGAAAAAGCAACTGAAATTGCCAGACAAACAGGTGGTGTGCAAAAAGTAGTGAAGTTATTCCAGTACACTGATTAGTCGTTAGCTGATAGTAAAATAGACTTTTACCTTTAGTATTTCACGCGTGTAATACGCAATATGTTTAACTACCCCAAAGAATTAGAACAAACCTTGTTATCCGCTTTTAATAATAAAGCAAAGGACTATCAAGCTCGCACTCGTTATCTCGACAATAATAAGCAACCACAGTATATCAATCGTTTAATCCTCGAAGATTCACCCTACCTATTGCAGCATGCTCATAATCCAGTCAACTGGTTTCCATGGGGGAGAGGAAGCTTTTGAAGTAGCAAAACAGGAAAACAAACCCGTATTTTTATCTATTGGTTATTCAACTTGCCATTGGTGTCATGTCATGGAAGAAGAAAGTTTTGATAACGAAGATATCGCCAAACACATGAATGACTCTTTTGTCTGTATAAAAGTTGATCGAGAGTTGCACCCTGATGTTGATACTTATTACATGACTGCGGTGATGATGATGCAGGGTCAAGGTGGCTGGCCAATGAGCAGCTTTTTAACACCCGATAAAAAACCTTTTTTTGGTGGCACTTATTTTCAACCTTCACAATTTATAGCGTTAATGAGCCGCGTCAATGATGCTTGGAAAAATAAGTCTACTGACATTCATGAACAAGCAAATGCTATAAGCCAACAAGTTGCCGGAGCTATGGCAACAATACAATCGCTAAATGAGATTAGTACAAATGTCATCGATCATACTGCTCAAAGCATCATGAATCACTACGATAAAATTCATGGTGGTTTCGGCCAAGCACCCAAATTTCCTAACGAACCCTATCTCTACTTTCTCATTGAGTATGCTAAGTATTCTGGTAACACCGATGTTCTCGATGCTGTTGTAAATACTTTACATGCTCAAAGTTGCGGCGGAATTTACGATCAAATTTCTGGTGGCTTCCATCGTTATGCAACCGACCAAAGCTGGTTAACTCCTCATTTTGAAAAGATGCTCTACAATCAGGCCAACTTATCCTTTGTCTTTGCACAAGCACATTTACTTTCAGGTGAGGTTGATTTCAAACGCATTACTTTTGAAACACTGGATTATGTCATTCGTGAAATGACAAATGATGAAGGTGGTTTCTATTCAGCAACTGATGCTGATAGCGAAGGGGAAGAAGGCCTTTTCTTCATATGGGATAAATACGAAATTGAATCATTACTAGGTGAAGAAGACGCAATAGAATTCATTGAATTATACCAAGTCACTGAACTCGGCAATTTTGAAAGAAAAAATATTTTAAATCTATCCCAGTCTTTATATAAGACTTCTAAAGAAAATAATATAGACTATGACAATTTAGTTGAACGTCTGGATAGAAATAATAAACTACTAAGGCAAACCAGAGAAAAACGTTTAGCACCACTACGAGACGATAAAATCATTACTTCATGGAATGCGATGATGATTAAATCATTTGCCTATGTAGGCCATCAGTTCAAACAACAAAACTACATCGATATAGCCATTACTGCCGCAAATTATTTATTAAAAACAAACCATACAAATCAAGATTTATTAAGTCGTTCAAGCTTGGCAGGACAGGCGTCTGTTTCAGCACTACAAGAAGACTATGCCTATCTCGCAGAAGCATTATTACAAATCTACGATGCGACCTTGGACAGGTATTGGCTGAATCAGGCATCTAATTTAACAAATGACATGATTGAATATTTTTGGGATGAAGAGAATGGTGGTTACTTTATGGGCATGCAAGGTGAACAAAACTTGCTTCCAGCATCACCTAAAGAAATTAATGACAATGCTACTTCTTCAGGAAATTCAGTCGCATTAAGAGTATTAGTACGCTTGGCAACACGCACTGGCTTACAACGCTATCAAGATTATGCTCAACAATTAATAAGAGCATACTCTGACGATATTACACAACGCCCCTATATTTGCAGTTATCTCATTTGCGGCTTACTTGAATTATTATCTGGCGAACAATCTTCTGAGCAGTGGTGCGCAGAAGGAAATATTCATATATCTGCTACAGCATCAAAAACTAATACGCAGTACAAAGTAGCATTGTTAATTAAAGTTAATGATGATTGGCATCTAAATCAAATCTCTGATGAAGATAATAGTCCATCACCAATGATTATTGATGCAGATAATGAATGGAAGATTTCTGATATTAATTGCCCCGAAGCTGTTACAAAAATATTTAGTCTTCAAGCAGATTCTATTCAGGTTTATAAAGATAATATTAAAATTGAATTTATCGTTTTTAGTAAACCTGATGCCCACTTTCCTAACAAGAGCTTAAAGCTGCATCTAAAATTACAGGCTTGTAATAATGAAAAATGCCTTTCATCTGAAATTGTCAAATTAAATTTAACACTCTAAACGGTTTAAGCTATTTAATATCCCAAGGTATTTGCTTCTCTCTATACCGTCTCAAGTAAGACATTCAATCTTTCTGGCAAGTCTCTTAAATCTAGTTTAGTTTTTGCAAATAAATCATTTGCTAATACTTTCATTTTATCTGTATCAGGTAATTTATGCCTTGATACAAAAATTATCGCATTCATATAATCAGGAAACTCTAATAAATAGATCTGATCAAAATAATCTTTTATGGGCAATAAAATTTTTATTACTTCATCTTCGGACTCCGGCAAAATATTTATGGCCAGCACACCTGCTTTATCGAGACACCTGGATATATTGGCGTAAAAATCATTGTCATATAAACAACTCGCTTGCATGTCAGCTACAAAAATATCACATAAAACTATGTCGTATAGTTCATCATCATTTGATATAAAGTTATCAGCAGTATCATTTATAACGTCAAAATCTATTGGCAAATAAAAATAGTCTTTCGCAATTTTGATAACCTCTTCATTTGACTCTACTGACTTAATTTTTATTTCAGGCTTTTTTGAATTCAGGAACCTCTCAAGTGAGGCGCCACCTAAACCAAAATTTAATAGTCGTGTTGCTGAAGGACAAAATATCAAAGTAGCTAACATTGCTTGAATATTATCCAAGGCAACGAATTCGAGATCGTCCAGCAACATTAAGGTCTGAACAGAATCATCGCCGATATGTAACCAACGATATTGTTGCCACTCACGCACTTCAATAGTTTGTTTGTCGGTTTCACTGGAATAGAGCAATTTACTCTCTTCTGGTTTTAGTTCGACTATTTTTTCTAGAATCATTATTTTGTATTATTAATAAGTTTGGCCTTTGCGCGATCTGGGCTGCTTTCTGACTAGGCAAAACGCCGTCCAGCACCAACAGTAGTCGCTTTAAGCGGCATCGTCAGAACATAAAGAATAATCCTGTAAATACACAAAAGTTTACATACCCAAATGCCGATACGCCTGATAATATCCGCTCCTTTTTATGATTCAGTATTATATCAGGTAATTATGGTGTCAGAATTTATCTCCGAATATGTTATAGGACAACGTTGGGTAAGCCACACGGAAACTGAGCTTGGGCTTGGTATAATTGTTGCTGTTGAAGGTCGTCGAATAGAAATTAGTTTTCCTGCTGCAGAAGAACAACGATTATATGCGATCCAAAGTGCGCCACTCACCCGTATTGAATACAAGCCTGGAGAAATAATACGCACGCAGGAAGAACTCACTTTTAAAGTTGTTAGGCTCGAACAGTTTGAAGGTCGGATTATTTATTACGCGACAGACGAATCTGGACAAAAGCATAAAATTGATGAACTTGAACTAAATTGTTTTATTGAATTGACGACGCCAAAACAGCGCCTGATTAGCGGACAACTTGATACTATAAAAGCTTACAAACTGCGCTGCGAAACATTACTACAATCTCATCGCTTACAACAATCCTCAGTTAAAGGCTTGCTTGGCTCCAGAACAAACTTATTAGCGCATCAAATATATATTGCTAATGAAGTTGCCAAGCGTTTTTCTCCGCGCGTATTGCTAGCGGATGAAGTCGGCTTGGGCAAAACAATAGAAGCTGGCATGATTCTGCATTACCAATTGCATACTGGATTGGCAAATAGAGTATTAATTATTGTTCCTAATACACTTAGCCATCAATGGTTAGTTGAAATGTTGCGTCGCTTCAATCTGCGTTTCGCCTTGTTTAATGAAGAACGAATTCATGCACTTAACGAAGAAGAAGGCAACCCCTTTGAAAGTGAACAATTAATTATTTGTAGCTTAGACACCTTAACTAGCGATCCTGATTTATTTAATCATGCACTTAATGCTGACTGGGATATGGTTATCATTGATGAAGCTCATCACTTACACAAGACAGATGGTGATGCGGGTCATGATTATCGTTGTATTGAGGCGCTAGCCAAACAATGTCGCGGCTTGCTATTACTAACTGCTACACCAGAGCAAGTTGGTGCTGCAAGTCACTTTGCGCGATTACGCTTACTAGATCCCGCACGCTTTCATGATCTGGAACAATTTCTAAGTGAAGAGAAAGGCTATCAACAACTTAGTGAAATAGTAAAAACTTTATTAGACCGTCCTGATGAACCTTTAGCAGATGAAATACAAGCGTTACTAAAATCATACCTTGCTAGCGAAGCTCTAACACATAGTAACCCTGATATTCATGAACGTGAGACGATCGTGTCTAAATTATTGGATCGACACGGTACTGGCCGTGTTTTCCTGCGTAATACACGCGAAGCAATCAAGGGGTTTCCTGAAAGGAAATTGCTAAGTAGCCCTCTTGAATGTCCAAAACTTTATTTATCTCTCAAGGGAAAACAAACTCTGTTCCCGGAAATGGAAAGCGAGAATGATGATTGGCTTAAACACGACCCTCGTGTTCAGTATTTAATAGAATTGGTAAATGATTTAAAAACTGAGAAAGTTTTAGTTATTTGCGCCAATGCAACAACGGCCGCTAATCTTGAAAAATATTTACAACTAAAAATGGGTATCCGTAGTGCCGCATTCTATGAAGGACTTAGTATTATTGACCGTGACCGCGCTGCAGCTTATTTTGCTGATACAGAAATGGGGGCACAAGTACTAGTTTGTTCGGAGATTGGTAGTGAAGGTCGCAACTTTCAATTTGCACACCATCTGGTTTTATTTGATTTACCACTGAACCCGGATTTACTTGAACAGCGTATTGGCCGACTAGATCGTATCGGACAGACTGAGATTATTAAGATTCATGTACCTTATATTCAACATTCGGCACAGGAAGTTCTCTTCAACTGGTATCACAAAGGTCTAAATATTTTTCTTGAAAGTTGTGCCGCTGCCTATGCTATTTATGAAGAATTTTCTACGCCTCTTGATGAAGCATTAGATAAGCCTGATACAGATATTAGTTCACTCATCGATGAAACTAGTCAACATACTAGTTCCGTAAAACAGGCTATGCATGAAGGTCGTGATCGATTAATTGAACTGAATTCTTGTCGTAAAGATATTGCAGAAAATATTATCGATACTATTGATTCGGAAGAAAACCCAAAATTATTAATGGATTATATGGAGGGCATGTTCAATACTTATGGTGTTGATCATGAAGAACATTCTGAAAACACTTGGATACTCCGTTCCAGTGATCACATGCGTAATGGGTATTTTCCTGGTATTGGTGAAGAAAGTATAACCGTAACGTTTGATCGTAATAAAGCACTTAGCCGTGAAGATTTGATCTTCATCAGTTGGGAACATCCTATGGTTGCCGAAGCGATTGAAATGGTTTTAAAAAGCGATATCGGCAATACCTTCATTACTACTATAGAGAAAGATGGTATCGAACCGGGCACAGTACTGCTGGAAACATTCTCTAGTATAAATACTATTGCTCCGAAACAATTACAAGTTGATCGCTACCTGCCGCTTACGCCCTTACGTACAATGATTAGTCAAGACAGAAAAGATTATTCAAAAGTTTTGAGTCATGAGAAATTAAACATTCTTAGCATGAAGATTGAACGTCAAACGGCGCATTCTATTATCAAGCAAATTAAGCCCGAACTGGAAATTATGATCGACTTTGCGATTCGATTTAGTCAATCGAAACTACCTGAAATTAAACAACAAGCGCAGCAACGAGTTGATAATTTATTAGGCGAAGAAATAGAACGATTAACACAACTACAAAAGAAAAACCCGAGTATTAGAAAAGAAGAAATTGAATTTATGCAGGAACAACTTTACGCTTGCACTGAAGTTATTGCCAATGCCAAATATGAGCTACAAGCAGTAAGGTTGGTGATTGCACAATAGTATTTAAACGACTATTGATTTTTTAATAAAACAATATAGCTGGATTTATAGTTCTATATTTCCATCGACTCCGCAGTTTCTATTTCTTCCTGCGGGGGTTGAATAATATAACCAGAAACATAATCCACCCCTGCCTCAATGGTAGCGGCAAGGCTTTCACCTGTTTCCAGTTTATCCGCAATAACCAGAGATTTATGTTCATGAGCCATATTAACTAACTTTTCCATGTCATTGCTACTCATTTCAGCATCACCGAATGTAGGTGAAAATCGAGTATATTCAAAATGTACATGTTTCATACATTGCTCAAGAATAGAATGATTTGGCACATGAATTAACGCTGTTGATATTCCATATTTTTCACGTAGTTCTTCTATTAATTTTTCAGCTTCATTCTGATACGTAAGAAATTTCTTTATATCTATTTCTAATATTAATGAATAACCTACATCAATAAAATCTGTGCTATCTATCAATTTTTCAAACCAACTGAAAAGGTTTTTATCTGAATATGATGACGACGTTAACGTCATAAACAAACCAGTATCAATAGAATTTTTTCCATACTCGGTAATTAATTTGCCTATGCAATCTCTTATTACCCATCTATCAAGCGTATTAAGTTTATTTGTATCCTGCAGTACGGGCATAAATTGATCAGCAGTAAATTCGGCCTCATCTTTTCCAATTAAATTAACTCGTGTTGTATAGAGATTTTCTTTTCGATTTAAAGACTGGGCATTAGATACTTTAACAATATGTTGATAATACAGCTTAACACGATTTTTTATAAATACATTATCAATTTGAAACTTAACACTATTATCATCTTTGTCTTCACTCCTGGCCTCACCTTAGATAATGTATGAGTTATCTTTATTATTCCGAGCTATACGGCAAGCAACATCCGCTGAAATAAAGATTGTTTCCGGATCAAATTTTTCTTTATCAATTACTGCGACACCAATACTGACTGTGTATTCAATTGAATGGTCATCATCTACATAAGGGTATTTTTTAAATGCCTTACATAGTATTTTTGAGAATTTTTCACCGACATTAAAATCAGCATGACTTTTTAATAAGGCAGCAGTTGCAGCATCGCCAGAACGAATAACCACACCTTCGAGTTCTTTACGCGTTATTGCTTTCGAAGTAATTTTTGCAATATGAGCACATATTTTCTCTGTTAAAATTATTCCAAATTCATCATGCAGCCCCTGATAATCATCGACTTCAATGACGAGAACTACATCATTTAACTCCGCTAGTTCTATTTTTTTTAGAAATTTACTTTTATTAAAAATATGAGCACTTAAGGTAATCGTATCAGATTTGACCTGCTCTTCCCGATGTTGTTTAGTCGCGCGCTGAATAGATTCAAACAATAATATTTTTGTTAAATATTTTTTATGTAGAAAATCCTGAACGCCATATCGAAAAGCCTGAACAATTATATCCTGATTACTCTTACCCGTTAGCATAATCGCCGCAGGAAAATCACTCGATGCATTACAGGCTCTAATCCATTCAAGTCCATTTTCACCATCACCTAGGTCATAATCTACGATGACTAATTGATGTTTTTCTAGTTATATTCACTATCAGGACAACCAGCCTCAATGTTATACATTTTGACTTTTGTCTCAGGCAATATATTTTTGAAGTACTCTTTTAGTAGCTTACAATAATCTTCGTCATCATCGATAACTAATATTGATTTGATAAAAGAAGATGTCGGAGTGTTCATTACGCTTTACTTTTATTTTTACCTTTGGAGACTACAAGAGTATTCATAAAATCGCAAAATGATATTAGCAATGTCGCTAAATCAAGACGTACCAAAGAAGAATCATTTCACTATTTTCAAATGCGAACCTTTCTTCTTTTTTTCTTCCTTCTTTACGGGTTCAGAATTTGATACGGACTCTTTATCTACTGCCACTTTTTGTTGTTCTTCCTGAAAGAACATCCCATGGCCATTCTCATTGGCATAAATCGCTAACACGGCTCCAACAGGAAAATAAACATTCATACTTTTCCCAGAAAACCGCGCTTTGAAATTAATATAATCATTACTTAAATCAAGATCGCGTACGGCACTCGGCGAAAGGTTTAAAACAATTTTATTATCTTCGACAAAATCATACGGAATACTTAAATCATCGCCACTTGCATCAACTAAAAGATAGGGAGTTAAATGATTATCACAAATCCAGTCGTACAGCGCTCGTAGCAAGTAAAGTCTATTTGATGTCATAGCCATGATATAGAAGCTGGAAATATAGGGGCTAAATTAGCCCTCGTTATATTCCTTTTCTACATCTGACAAACTCGTTTGAAATGCTTCGCGTTCATATAATCTCTCAGCATATTCCTGCAATGGCTTAGCAGACATGGGTAACTTTATGCCATATTCAGCTAAACGCCACATTAACGGACCCACACAACAATCAATCAGGGAATATTCTTCTGCCATAAAGTAAGGCATTTGTGCAAAAGCAGGCGCTATTGCCGTTAAATTATCACGCAACACTTTTTTTGCATTTGCTGCCGCTATTTCATTATCGCCCTCAATTTCATCAACAGCAGTATATAAATCGCGCATCACCCTATAACGTAACTGACGATTTCTAGCTCGATTCACTGGGTCAACAGGCATTAAAGGTGGATGCGGAAAACGTTCATCCAAATACTCCATAATAATATGTGCATCATAAAGCACGAGATCCCGATCGATGAGAGTTAGAATTGAATTATATGGATTTAAATCATTCAGCTCTTCAGGTCTGCTGTCATCTTCACCAATATAATTAATTTCAACATTGACATCTTTTTCTGCCAGTACAATACGCACTGCATGCCCGATTGGACTCACACAGTCGGAATAAAGAACCATTAATGAACGACGATTGGCGATACTTGCCATTGCTAAATCTCCACCTATTAGAAAGCGCGGGATTATACTACAGATTTAATAATAATGGGGTGCTGCGCGAAGTTAATGCACGTCGCGCCAGTATTCCTTTTTGAGTAGATAAGTAATTATCGCGAAGATAAACAGATATAACATGACCCAAACTCCGATTTTTTCGCGTTTCAACTTAATCGGTTCGCCGACATAGACTAAAAAGTTAACTAGATCGCGTACTGTTTGGTCATACTCTTCTTCCGTTTGAGAACCCGGCGTAATCAATTCCAGGTTCTCATAGGATGGAATATGGTGTGCACCATCAATATGGTCTGACTGTGTTAAGCGTTGAATCCCCTGAAGTTTCCACAATACATGAGGCATACTGACATCTTTAAACGTTAGATTATTCACGCCAAAAGGTCGTGACTCATCTACATAGAATGTTTTGAAGTAGCTATATAACCAATCTGAGCCTCGCGAGCGAGCAATGACAGATAAATCCGGCGGCGTAACACCAAAAAAAATCTTTGCGTCTGATGCTGACATGGCTATTTTCATAGTGTCACCAACTTTGTCAGTACCAAACATAAAGTTAGTTTTCAGCACATCATCACTAATTCCTATATCTTCGCCCATACGGTTATAACGCATATAAGCCGCCGAATGGCAGCTCAAACAATAATTTACAAATGTCTTCGCGCCACGTTGCAAGGATGTCTCGTTAGAAAGATCCACCTCCATATGCATCAACTTTGAACCACCAGCCGCTACAGCATTGATAGAGACCATCATCAATAGAATAAATATCATCTTGTATCGTTGCTTAAATCCGTTCATTTGTCTGTCACCCTGTCTGGCACGGCCTTATCATTATCAAACGCAGTATAAAATGGCATTAAGAAAAAGAAGCTGAAATAGACTACGGAAAAGAAGCGCGCCATCCATGTATATAACGGTGTTACTCCCTGCATGCCTAACCAACCTAGTGTGACAAAGCTGATGACAAATGCCGTCAATGCAATTTTATAATTCATGCCGCGATAACGGATAGACTTAACCGGACTACGATCTAACCATGGCAACAAGAGAAAAATATTAACCGCTAGCCCCATTGCAATAACACCACCCAATTTATCTGGCACTGCACGCAAAATCGCGTAAAACGGGGTGAAATACCAAACTGGCGCAATATGCGCTGGTGTAGTAAATGGATCAGCAGGTGTGAAATTAGCGTGTTCTAGAAAATAACCACCCATCTCTGGTGAGAAAAACACCACTGCAAAGAAAAAGATTAAAAAGACCACCGCACCAAAAATATCTTTCACCGTGTAATAAGGATGAAATGGAATACCGTCTAACGGAATACCATCGGCATCTTTGTGCTTTTTAATATCAACACCATCAGGATTATTCGAACCGACTTCATGCAAGGCCAGAATATGAACCCCAACCAAGCCAAGAATCAATAAAGGAAACGCAATAACATGTAATGAGAAAAAACGGTTTAGTGTTACATCAGATATTACAAAATCACCACGTATCCATTCGGCTAAATCCGGACCAATAATCGGCAAGGCACCAAACAACGAAATAATTACTTTCGCACCCCAGTAAGACATTTGTCCCCAAGGCAATAGATAGCCAAAAAACGCTTCGCCCATGATGACCAAATAGATCGCCATACCGGATAACCAGAGTAATTCACGTGGTTTTTTATAGGATCCATAGAGCAAAGCACGAAACATATGCAAAAAGATGACAACAAAAAATGCCGAGGCACCGGTTGAATGCATATAACGTATAAACCAACCCCAGCTGACATCACGCATTATGTATTCAACTGATGCGAAAGCACCTTCTGCTGAAGGCTTGTAATTCATTGTTAACCAGATGCCCGTCAATATCTGAATAACCAATACCAATATGGCCAGGGCACCAAAGAAATACCAAAAATTAAAATTCTTCGGTGCATAATATTTTGCTAGATGCTCATTCCAGTTTTGCATCAACGGAAAGCGATCATCGACCCAATCTCGTAATCCTGTTAATCCTTTTACAATTTGTTTTTCGATATCAGCCATTACACCGCCTCGCTATCATCGCCGATTAACAACAGGCTAGGTGAAAGAAATTTATAAGGAGGGACAACCAAATTAGTTGGTGCAGGAACACCTTTGAAAACACGGCCAGCCAAATCAAATCGAGAACCGTGACAAGGGCAGAAGAATCCACCTTTCCAATCTTCTGATGGCCGGTTATCACCATCTTTTAATACAAATTTTGGCGAACAACCTAAATGCGTGCAGACACCTAAGACAATAAGATATTCGTCTTCACGTGCTCGATATTCATTCTTTGCGTAGTCTGGTTGAGCACTGGCATCTGAAGCGGGATCACGAACATCAGCATCTTGCGAGGCAATATCTTCTAACATTTCCTTAGTACGCCTAAGAATCCAGACTGGCTTACCCTGCCATTCTTTGATCAGACGTTCTCCCGGTTGTAAATTGCTGATATCAACTTCAACTGGAGCGCCAACCGCCTTGGTTTTCGCACTGGGAGCCATAGTCGCAATAAAGGGTATTGCACCGGCTACGGTGCCTGCCCCGCCTACTACAGTCGCAGCAGCAGTCAAAAATCGACGTCGACTCTTGTCAACATTGCTATTTTCCATATTATCCTCTTAAGATAATTAAAGGGCTTAAATGCCAGTATTAATATTTATGTCCTATATATTACGTTAAACTCATTATCGGATAAACAATACATCCAGTAATAATTACTATAAAAACAAGATTAGAGCTTTTTTCAATCATTATGCAATTCAAGAAGAATTTCATTTTTATACTACAATATTCAGCTTATGGGCTAGCAACCGCATTCCTGTTTTTATTACTCACTTCTAACAATATTATATCTGATATTTCATTTTTCTCATTTTCTGAATCAAATAAATATTCTTTCAATAAGGCCGTATCCTCTACTGCACCCGCAGTTGTTAATGTTTATGCCAGTAAAGTATATCAAGAAAAAATTCATCCATTATTTCGAGATCCCTTATTTCGACATTTTTTTGGAGATGCACCAACTATGCCAAAAAAACGCCGAGATAGCTCAATTGGCTCGGGTGTCATTATGAATGCAGAGGGTTATATCCTAACGAATGCCCATGTTATACAAGATACCAATGAAATATTGATTACACTAAATGATGGCCGTCAGTCAGAGGCTCGATTAATTGGTCTGGATCTACATACTGATCTTGCAGTAATTCATATCCCATTGGATAACTTACCCGTTATTCCAATTGGAAATTCAAAAAAAATGAGGATCGGAGACATCGTTTTAGCCATAGGTAATCCATACAATTTTGGTCAAACAGTGACTCAGGGCATAGTCAGTGCTATTAGCAGAAAACGCCGTGGTATTTCTTATTTTGATGACTTTATTCAAACTGATGCTGATATTAATCAGGGTAATTCTGGTGGGGCTTTAATCAATATTTCTGGAAAATTGATTGGTATTAATTCAGCCTTTATTACAAGAAGTGGAGGCTCTGAAGGCATCGGACTTGCCACCCCTATCAACCAGGCTCTTGATGTATTAAATCAAATCATCAAAAACGGAAAAGTGGTTCGTGGTTGGTTAGGTATTGAAGCACAAACATTAAGCGCAGATGTAATAGCATCTGCAAATCTTGAGTCCGATGGCGTATTGGTCACCGCTATTATGCACAATGGGCCTGCTCAAAATGCAGGTTTAATACCTGGCGACATCATGATCTCTATCGATGGTAAAAATGTAAGTTCTCCGGATCAGGCTATAGAAACAATTACAAAGTTGCTTCCAGGCAATAAAGTAAAAATTAAAATCTTGCGCGGTTGGGAACAACAGGAGTTAGTTGCACGAATTCAACAACGACCTGCGTCTCAAATGCCGAAGTAATTCCGTTTGGAACTATGAGTGAATGGGTTGGTAGGACTGACGTAAAAAGACTATTTCATTATCTTATTCAATTCTGACAGAAAAGCACTATTCTCTTCTTTAGTGCCAATAGTCACTCGCAAACAATTTTCCAGTGATGGATGAGCTCCGTGTAGCTTCTTTATCAAAATCTTATGTTTCAACAATTCAGCATGTACATGCTCAGCGCCCTTTTCCGTAACTTTAAATAAAATAAAGTTTGCTTCACTAGGCCATACTTCAACACCTTTAATATCTGAAAGTGCATTAAAGACGACACTCCGATCATTGCGAATTTGTCCTGCTTGTTGCTCAAGCAAGCTAATATTATCAATAATAAAATTAGCACTGAGTTGATTTAGCGTGCCTATATTGTACGGTAACCTTAATTTTTCAAATTCCGAAATCCATTCCGACGCACCAACTAAAATTCCCAACCTTAAACCGGCCAAGCCAAGTTTTGACAATGTTCTCATCAACAAAACATTTTTATATTTTTCCAGACAAGACATCATGCTCTTTTGCGCGAACACATGATAAGCCTCATCAATCACGACAAGACCCGAAGTTGCTTTTATTATTGTCTCAATATCGCTCTGATCAAATAGATTTCCTGTTGGATTATTCGGCCATGCAAGAAAGATAACCGCCGGTTGATTTTCTTCGATCGATTTCAACATCGCTGAGAGATTAAGCGAAAAGTCATCATTTAATGGCATACCAATATAATCAAGTTCGAGTAGCGAACTTAATAATCGATACATAACAAAACTCGGCTCTGGCGCCATAATGACATTTGATGATTTATTTAATGCCATCATGATGATTTGAATAAGCTCATCAGAACCATTGCCAAACATCATCGTTGTATTATCAGGTATATTAAGTGCTGAACTTAACTTTTCTCTCAATACGCTAGCAGATGCATCCGGATAACGATTAAGTTCAGCTTGCTGCATATAATCAGACCAGGCTTTTTTAATTTCTTCCGGCCAGAGATAGGGGTTCTCCATAGCATCTAACTTTATTAAGTCGTTAGAGTCTGGTACGTGATAAGCCTGAGCATCTAAAATAGCTGGCTTTATGAGCTGCTTAATTCGATCTTCAATCATCATTTTATAGACAACCTATTTTTAGAAAGCTTTTCACGGATAGAAATTTTGTTCTCAGACGAGGCGAAAATGCGTGCGCGACTGCATGGATGCAGGAGGTAGAGCGACGCAGGAAGCCCAAGTCGAGAAGCGGAGTTTATGTTTAATAAATGAGCATTCGAGCATATTTTCACCAACAGTAGGCGCTTTAGGCGACGACGTATAAAATAAAGACAAAAGATCATTCGTGAAAGCTTTCTATGAGTCGCGACGATACTCAGCTGAACGTGCATGCGCAGTCAAACCTTCTCCGCGCGCCAACACAGAAGCAGTATCTGCAAGAGCGGTCACTGAACTACTATTGCATTTAATTAACGATGATTGTTTTTGAAAATCATAAACACCTAATGGCGAAGAGAATTTTGCTGTACGTGCCGTCGGCAATACATGATTCGGTCCAGCACAATAATCACCCAATGATTCCGCAGAGTAATGTCCCATAAATATCGCGCCAGCATGTCTGATGTCATCTAATAGTTCCTCAGGATCAGTAACCGCAAGCTCAAGATGTTCCGGCGCAATAATATTAACAATTTCTATTGCTTGTTTAAGATCATCTACTTTTATCATAGCGCCATTTTTTGTTAATGATGCTTTGATAATCTCAGCACGTTCCATTTCGGGTAAAAGCTTTTCGATACTATTTTCAACTTGAGTTATGAAATCGCTATCTGGTGAAATTAATATGGCACTGGCTTGTTCATCGTGTTCGGCCTGTGCAAACATATCCATAGCCACCCAATCAGGGTTGGCACTACTATCACTGACAATCACTACTTCAGAAGGACCGGCAATCATATCGATACCAACAATACCAAACACGAGTCGTTTGGCTGTTGCCACATAAATATTCCCTGGCCCAACAATCTTATCTACCTTCGGCACCAGTTCTGTACCATAAGCCAAAGCAGCAACTGCTTGTGCACCTCCTATCGAAAATACACGGGTTACACCTGCCGTAGCAGCAGCAGCCAACACCAAATCATTTTGTAGTTCATCTGGTGTAGGCACGACCATAATAATTTCTTCTACACCGGCAACATGCGCAGGAATAACATTCATTAATACTGATGAAGGGTATGCTGCTTTTCCTCCAGGCACATAAACACCTACACGATCCAGTGGCGTGATCTTTTGACCAAGAACGTTGCCTTGCTCATCTTCATAAGTCCATGTGCTTTGTTTTTGTTTCTCGTGAAATTCACGGACGCGTGATGCTGCATGTTCTAAAGCGTCACGCAGTTCATCAGGTATGCGCTTCAATGCAGCATCTAATTCCAGTTTAGTTATTTCTAACGACGCTATCGTTGCAGTACGACGATCGAATCGATTTGTGTATTCGAGTAAGGCTTCATCACCACGAGTACGAACGTCGGCAATAATATTAGACACCGTTTCAACTATAGTTTGATCTGGTTCATCAGACAAAGAAAGCAAAGATTGCAATGATGAATCAAAATTATCTGCAGTTGTATCGAGATGTTTTAACATGGTCTAAGCCTAAACAACTATTTACCAACTATCTCTGACAATTGATCCAAAATAGGTTTAATCGTTGCATTTTTCATCTTCATCGCGGCTTTGTTAACAACTAGACGAGAGCTGATATCAGCAATGTGTTCAAGAGTGACAAGTCCATTAGCTTTTAAAGTATTACCAGTATCTACAAGATCAACAATCCAGTCAGACAAACCTAATACCGGACCTAATTCCATTGATCCATAAAGTTTGATTATCTCAACTTGCTGACCAAGTTCAGCAAAATAATTTTTCGTAATATTAGTATATTTAGTCACTACACGAGGTCGGCCAGTAATAGGCTTTGCATCTTTAAGACCTGCCAACATCATGCGACATTTTGCAATACCCAGATCAATAGGTTCATAGAGATCATCACCATTATATTCCATCAGCACATCTTTACCGGAAATACCAAGTTCCGCCGCACCACGTTCAACATAAGTTGGTACATCGGTAGCACGAATAACGAGTAAACGAATATGAGGCTGGTTGGTTTCCAAAACCAGTTTACGGGTTTTATTAGGATCATCGAGAGGAACGATATCCAGCTTCGCCAACAACGGCATCGCTTCATCGTAAATTCGACCTTTGGAAACAGCAATTGTGATCTTGTCCGGCATAATTTCAGTCTACGTTAAGAGGTTGGATAAAAATAAAACAGAATACAATAGAATCGAAAGAACTAAAAAGTTTCCTGTAATTTAAATATGAAAAGCCTTTGCACGCGCAGGGATTTTGTTCACTGGCTAGGCAAAAACGCACGGAAGAGGGAATTTATGTATATAAATGACCGATTGAGTACGTTTTTTACCAAAAGTAGGCGCTTTAGGCGACGACGCCAGGGGACAAAAAACAAGTGTGCAATGGCTTTTTTAATTGGGCACTCTTTTAATGTTGGCACCCAACAGAGATAGCTTTTCTTCTATCGTTTCATAACCACGATCAATATGGTAAATACGTTCAACAACCGTTTCTCCTTCAGCAACAAGCCCCGCTAAAACCAGACTGGCTGAAGCTCTTAAATCTGTTGCCATAACTGGAGCACAGGTTAATTGATCGACACCTTCCGTTATTGTCGTATTACCTTCCAATTTAAGATCTGCGCCCATACGCTGCAACTCATGAACATGCATAAATCTATTTTCAAATACCGTTTCGGTAATAACACCGCTGCCTTCAGCAATACAATTCATCGCCGTAAACTGAGCTTGCATATCGGTAGGAAAACCTGGGAACGGTGAAGTATGTATATCAACCGCTTTTAGTTTTTTACCTTCCATATCTAATGAAATAGCATTACCTTCTATTTCAATTTTTGCTCCGGCTTCTGTTAATTTTGCTAGAACAGACTCAAGTAGACTTGGTTGGGTATTTCTTAGGCGTACCTTGCCACCCGTCATTGCAGCAGCAACTAGATAAGTTCCCGTTTCAATACGATCAGGTAAAATATCATAATCGGTACCATGTAATGTCTCGACACCTTCGATCTCAATACGATCAGTCCCAGCACCGGAAACCTTTGCACCCATCTTATTCAAGCAATTCGCTAAGTCAGTAACCTCTGGTTCTCTAGCCGCATTTTCAATAACGGTGATACCATCAGCAAGCGTCGCCGCCATCATTAAATTTTCTGTGCCGGTAACCGTTACAATATCCAATGCTAAATGAGCACCTTTTAAACGATCCGCAGTGGCACGTATGTAACCGCCTTCAACTATGATATCCGCACCCATTGCGGTTAAACCCTGCAAGTGTAAGTTCACCGGTCGTGAGCCAATAGCACAACCGCCGGGTAACGACACATCTGCTTTTCCATAACGAGCAAGCAAAGGTCCTAAAACAAGAATTGATGCACGCATGGTTTTGACTAATTCATACGGAGCGAAAAAATTATCAACTTTACTATTGTCAATTTCAATCCGCATACGCTCATCAACAGTGACTTGCGCACCCATCAGCCCCAATAACTCTATCGTCGTGGTTACGTCATGTAGGTGCGGAACATTACCTATCGTCACTGACTCATCGGTGAGCAGGGTTGCAGAAAGAATCGGCAACGCCGCATTCTTTGCACCAGAAATCGGGATATCCCCGCTCAACGGAGTTCCACCGTGGATAATTAATTTATCCATATTTAATTGTCGTTACCTTTTTATTATTATTCACAATATCTGCAATTACGTCTGTTTTTCCCATTCTGCCGGAGTATATGTCTGGATGGATAAAGCGTGGATATCTGTGCCCATTTTATCACCCAAAGTTTTATAAACCATCTGGTGTTGTTGCACCGTATTCAAACCGGTAAATGATGCACTTACGATACGCGCTTGAAAATGCGTACCATCATCACCTTCGACTAAAATATCAGCATCAGCCAAGCCCGAGGCAATAAGTTGTTTAATTGTTTCTGGATTCATAATTGCTGTTCGTATTAAGTGACTATGATAAAGGAAACTAGCGGATTAAGTGTTGATTTTTTAGAGTACCTTAAGGTAAACAACCGGGCATTGCCCGGTTGTTATTGTACTCGACATATAATTCTAATTATTTTGTCAGCTTCTTAGCCAATTTTTCGTTTTTATCCACCAACTTCTGGATGAGTGAATCAAAACCATCTTTCTTAATCTGGCTAGCGAATGAACCTCTGTAAGTAGAAACCAGGCTAACACCATCAACAGCAACATCCACTATTTTCCATTCATCATTATTTTGATACATACGATAATTGACTGGAAAAGGTTTGGCACCGGAACGCACTAACTCTGTCTTGACCACAGCTAGATTCGGTTTTTTATTTTTCTCTACAGGAAAATATTTTACGCCTTGGCCCGAATATTCTAATAATGCGCGAGCATAAGTTCGAACTAATAAAGTCTTAAACTGTTCGATGAAATTATCACGTTGCGCAGTATTAGCGCTCTTCCAGTTTTTTCCAAGTATCCATTTAGACATATTGATAAAATCAAAATGGGGAATCACTAATTCATTAACCAGGTCATAAATATATTCTGGATTTTCTTTCAATTCAGAACGTTGAGCTTCGATCCGGCTAATAACACCATCTGCAGTTTTCTTAACAACTGTTTCTGGTAAATTTACTGCAGCAAAACTTTGACTAATGCTAGCTAGTAAAAAAACGGCCAAAAACAACGATTTTATGATTCTGCCTTCCATAGTTCTACCTCTGGGAATATTTATATTATCGACCCTCTACTGGGCATAGTAGTTCAGAATAAATTGCTTATATTTGGACTTACCTTTATTTCTCTTTATTAAATAAAGGTAATACACAGCATTCTGGAGGCAGATATTGTAATGACTAAATATACCGATAGAAAGCACTTATAGTGTGACTTATTCGACATTTTTTGCTTAATTAAATTGCCATTAATGCTTGTTTTACTTGAAATAATAACCCCAAGGCATTGTTTAGAAAAGCTTTACCCGAACGGCTTTGCAATCAGTATCAATTTTGGCAATAAAGTCAGTGCCGCAAATAAGGCAATGAACATCGCCAGAGCCGTCAACAAGCCAAAATATATCGTTGGGATAAAATTGGATAGCACCAGAATTGAAAAGCCAATAATAATGGTAATGGCGGTATAAAATACCGCTTTTCCGATATTGGCATGGCAATAATGCATGGTTCTGACGTAATCATGTGTCTTTGGAAACTCTTCACGGAAGCGATAGATATAGTGAATACTGTTATCAACCGCAATACCTATTGTTATCGCCGCTATGGTAATGGTCATCATATCCAATGGTATTCTCAACAAGCCCATTAACCCAAGAATAATAGCTGCTGCAAGAATATTGGGAACTATACCTATCACAGCAAGCGGAATAGAACGAAAGAGAACCATCAGCATCAAGGCAATACCCACCATCACCACACCCAAAGTTGATATTTGAGATTTAAACAGGCTTTGTAACATGTTGTTATAAAGCACAAGAATGCCGGTAATCTGAACCTGATCTTCTGTAAGGTTAAGCTTTCCAAGCAAATCTGTTTTTATCTGTACTAGTAGTTCTTTGCGCCTTAAGTCTTTCAATGAATCCAGAATACGAATATTAATTCGAGCCTCGTTATTCTCTTCCGAGATATACGGCGTAATCATGCTTTCTTTCAAATCTTCAGGCATGCGCTTCATTACGACAGCCAGTTCAAACGCATCAAACTCACCATCATTAATTTCTTCACCAACACGAACGATAGAAGCAAGTGAAAGCACTTTGCCAATTGCAGGCAGGGAATCAAGATAATCGTGAACCTCTTTTATGATAACCACTCGTTCAGGAGTCAGCCAAACTTGTTCTGCCTCTTGTTCTTCTTCAAATCCGCCAAACAAATCATCCAGATCATCTTCGTCAGAATCAACTCCACCCACATCTTCCAGATTCAAGACAATATCAAGAGGTGTAGTTCCACCTAATTTTTCGTCAATTAAACGTAAACCCTGATAAATCTCAGTATCTTCACTGAAATAATTAATAAAACTGTTTTCAACTTCCAGACGACTAATGCCATAGCCACTAACAACAGCAAGAACCAAGGTCAGCAGCAAAACTTTATTTCCATGTCGCTCGGTTAACGAAGCAAGCTTGGGTGTAAATTGAAATTCATCTCTTGGGTTTACCCGTTCAGATGTTTTCGGCAACAAAATTAATATCGCAGGAAACAAGATAAACGTTGTCAAAAAGGTAACGGCTAAACCTATGGTCATCATCCAACCAAAATCGATGACGGGTTTTATACCACTGACAACTAATGAACTGAATGCCAAAATCGTTGTTAATGCTGTATAAAAACAAGGCCACACCATTTTACAGGCGGTAGTTAATACGAGTTCATGCTGTGTGTAATCAGGAAAATCATTCCATAACTGTCGATAACGAACAATAAGATGCACGTTCATAGACATAGTGATGATCAACATTAATGATATGAAGTTTGAAGAAATAACCGTCACATGCCAGCCAACTAAACCTAGAAAACCCAGCATTAATAAGCCCGCATAAAAGCAGCTTAATAAGGGCAACATAACCCATCTAAGCTTACGGAAAATTATTGTTAACATGCCGACCAGAAAAAGAAACACGCCGACACCGAATATAATCAAATCATTTTTGATAAAGGTGATCATATCGTCGGCGATCATTGGAACACCACCCAGATATAAGGCACCGTATTGTTGATATCGTGAAGTTATTTCTCGTATGGCTTCGATATTGTCATGGTTGACCTGATCGATTTCTTTTTTCCGCGCAGTATATGCAGCGGCTAGTACATCAAGTTGTAATTGCTCATCATTACTTAAACCTTCGCTATTAGATTTAAACAACAACTGGTTTCTTTCTCGTTGTAAGTCACGAAATGCTTTATCGTCTTTTAAGTTAACTTGTATTGCAGTCGTTGTACTATCTTCACTGATTATTAATTCTCTATAGATAGGGCTGGTTAAAAGCTCTTTCTTAGCTTTATCCATATCTACGCCGCCGCCTTCAATCGTTCTTACATTATCAGCAACATCAGAAAGAGAGCCTTCTATCTGCCTGACCAGAGGCACGTCAACCAGGCTAATAACTGAATCAACCGGTTCCAATTCACGTAACTCATTTCGAAGATTGGTGATTTGCTTTATCGAATTTTGAGAAAATAAGTCTTCATCAGGAATAAAGATAACGAACAAGAACTCTTTAGTTGCATAACGATCCAGTGTTTCCCTGAATATTTTTAAATCCTTATCATCATCCAGCAACAAAGAATCGGCTGAAGCATCAAGCTTAAAATTCTTAGTTTGAACTGTAAAAAAAGCCAATATCGCCACCATAAATATGCAGACAATAATCGGGTGCTTTAATACCGTCGCTACGTAGATATTTTTTATTTGTTCTATCATCTTTCTGACTTTACTTAATTTAATAAATAAAATATTTGCGAAGTGTCATTTTAATAATGACGCTCGCATTAAATATTTTTAGAGAAATAAATTGATTTATAGTTTACTTAATCTTCCAGTAACTCAACCTTATAACCATCAGGATCTTCAACAAAGGCAAGTACCAGATCACCACCCTGCATAGGTCCGGCTTCTCGGACTACCGTACCACCCGCTGCCTTGATTTTGTCACAGGTTTTATAAACGTCTTCAACACCAATAGCGATATGCCCGTATGCATTACCCAAATCATAAGATTCTATATCCCAGTTATGAGTTAACTCTATAACTGATGTATCAGACTCATCACCGTAGCCGACAAATGCCAAGGTAAACTTCCATTCTGGAAAATCTTCTTTTCTTAATAACTTCATTCCCATAATTTCTGTGTAAAAATGAAGTGATTTTTCCAGATTTCCTACTCTTAACATCGTGTGCAAAATTCGCATTAGTCTCCCCTAGACAGGCTAATTAGCAGGCAATATAATACTGCCATCTATAATTTTTTGTATTGTTTCTGCAAATAAAACATGTTCCACCTTCAAAACCTTTGCTGCCAACGATTCTGGCGTATCCTCAACTCCAACAGCAACAGCTGTTTGTGCCAATATTGCACCTTTATCATATTCACCATCGACTAAATGGATGGTCACACCAGTTTCTTTTTCACCTGCGTCTATCACGGCATTATGTACATTCAAACCAAACATACCCTGACCACCAAACTTCGGTAACAAAGAAGGATGAATATTAATGAGTCTGCCTTTATAAGCCGATAATGTTTTCGGACCTATTTTTTTCATAAATCCCGCCAATAAAACAATATCGATATTGTGACTGGCTAGCACTTGCTGCATTGCTATATCAAGTAAATTTGCATCTGCGTGTGTACAAGAACTCAGATGACAAGTATCTATATTTTTTTCCTGAGCTAATTCTAAAGCTAAAGAATCCTCATTATTACTAATGACCAACTCTACACTCGCTGATAGCGTGCCTTGCTCACAAGCATTAATAATCGCCGTCATATTGCTACCGCGTCCTGAAACCAATACAGCTAATTTCTTCATAGCGTGTCTACTTTAAAACCTAGTTGCTGTAGTTGTTGTTCTATTTCAGAACTCATATTATTCGTTTGGATTACTCTATTGGTGAACTCTCGTCTTACCGGATAATTTTTTCTCAAACTATCAAAATAGGCCGAACGTTTATCAGCTCCGATATTGCCGAGACTTGTCATAGCAATTGCATCACTCCTGACATCATAGCTCTGCATTACCGCGAGGAGAATGTCATCCTCATTAATGGTGAATATTTCTTTTGTTGATTTTACTTCATCAACCTCGCCCACCTCTTCTTTCAACGTTTCATTACTTAGGTAGTCCTTGAGCGCAGCAAAGAGCATTTCTGTTGCCTTGAGCTTACCATCATAGCTATAACCGGCTATATGTGGTGTCGCGATAAATGCTTTTTCTAATAAATTAATATCGATATCAGGTTCATTACACCAAACATCGAGAATTAATGTCGCTTTAGGATTTGCTTGTTTGAATGCTAATAAATCAGCTTCATCAACAACTTGCCCTCGCGAACTGTTCACAAGAATGACATCTGACTTTAAATTATTGAGAAAATCTTTATTAACGAGCTTATTAGTAGGAAACTCACCATCTGTAGACAAAGGCACATGCAAGGTAATGATGTCGGCTTGAAAAATGTCTTCAAGCTCAACATAAGAATGGGCTGAAGACTGCTGCGCTAATAGCGGGTCATTTAATACGCAGTTAACACCAAGAACATCCATAAACCGTTTAACGCGTGAACCCACCTGTCCACAACCAATAATGCCAACTGTTTTATCAGCAAGAGCAAAGCCCTGTTGTTCAGCGATAATAAATAAACTACTTAATACATATTCGGCAACCGAACGTGCATTGCTACCCAAAGCTTGAGCAAATGGAATATTAGATTTTCTAAGATAATCAGTATCTATATGATCAATCCCACTGGTAGCAGAACCGACAAATTTTATTTTGGAATCTTTTAATAATGTTTCATTAACTTTAGTCACTGAACGTACCAAAAGAACATCAGCATCTTTGATCATTTGATGGTCGATAGAACGACCATCAACTAATTGAACATCACCGAATTTTGAAAAGGATTCCTTTGCTAATAGAATTTGTTGATCGGCAACTATTGATAATGAAGACACTATCTTATAGCTGCACTAGAAACATGCCTTAAGGCATGTTATCTAATTTAGCTCCCTCTTTCTGTACCGGCATCAAATCTTCTTTAGTAATACCTAAAGCGATCGTCATTGGGCTAGCAACAAAAATAGAAGAGTAGGTACCAATCAAAACGCCGATAATTAATGCAATCGCAAAGCTATGAATGATTTCACCACCAAAAATAAACAATGCAACCAATACCAATAAAGTCGTTAATGACGTCATGATCGTTCTACTAAGCGTTTGATTCAAAGAAACATTAAATACTTCTACAGGTGTTATTTCACGAAGCTTACGGAAATTTTCACGAACTCGGTCAAACACAACAATAGTATCGTTCAGGGAATAACCAATGACTGCCAGCAACGCGGCCAATACAGTCAGATCGAAATCGATACCTGTTACAGAGAAAATACCAAGCGTAATTAATACATCATGCACTAGTGCCACAATTGCACCAACAGAAAAACGTAGTTGGAAACGCATCGCAACATATAGAAGAATGCCTATCAAGGCATAAAGCATCGCTAGACCACCATCATTTTTTAATTCTTCACCGACTTGGGGTCCAACAAATTCAATACGACGCATTTCGATACCCTGACCCGTATCAGAAAGTACATTCAATATTTTATCATTGATAGCATCACTACCTAGACCCTCACTAGGCGGAACACGAATTAACACGTCCGTCGCTGAACCAAAATATTGCACTACCGCATTGTTAAATTCTGAACCATCTATAGCATCACGAACTTGAGTAAGTTCTACAGCTTCTGAATAACCTATTTCAATTAAAGTACCGCCGGTAAAATCAATACCTAGATTTAAACCCTGCATAACTAATGAAGCAATAGACACAATAAGCAGTACACCGGAGATGATTGAGGTTATCTTCCGCTTACCCATAATGTCGAAATTGAATCGTGTATTATTTTGCATTTCCATAATAGCTATCTCTAATGAAGTCTTTTATATTTTTAATTTTTCTAGGCGACGTCCGCCATAAATAAGGTTAACCAATCCACGCGTTACAATGATGGCTGTAAACATCGAGGAAATGATACCGAGTGATAATGTCACAGCAAAACCCTTAACCGGACCAGTACCAAAACTGAATAAGACTAAAGCTGCAATCAAAGTCGTAATGTTTGCATCGGCAATGGTTGAAAAGGCTTTTTCATAACCAGCATGAATACTCGCCTGTGGTGAATTACCGTTACGTATTTCTTCTCTGATACGTTCAAAAATCAAAACGTTCGCATCAACTGCCATGCCGATGGTTAATACGATACCGGCAATACCCGGTAAGGTCAGCGTCGCTTGTAATAAGGACAACATCGCCACAACCAAAATCAGATTTAATGCCAAGGCAACATTCGCAACCAAACCAAAGACCCTGTAGTAAACAGCCATGAATAAAAGCACTAACACAAAACCGATCATGACTGACTTGAAACCTTTATCGATACTGTCCTGCCCAAGGCTTGGACCGACCGTACGTTCTTCAATAATGTAAATAGGAGCAGCCAAAGCACCGGCACGTAATAGCAAGGCTAAAGTGCGCGCTTCTTTGGTTGAATCAAGACCGGTAATCTGAAAACGTTTTCCCAGCTCTTCTTGTATTACTGCGGCGTTAATCACTTCTTCAACAATGATTTTTTTCTGAACTAATTCACCGTCTTTCTCAACGTTTTCGATTTTATTTTCTATAAAAACAACCGCGAGTCGTTTACCAACATTATCGCGCGTACCATGACTCATTCTTTTTGCGCCACGACCATCAAGCGTAATCGTCACATTAGGTCCACCACTTTGGCTATCTATACCTGATGCCGCATTGATAATCGCATCTCCCGTTAATAGCACCTGTTTCTTAAGCAGAATTGGTAGGCCACTACGTTGTGAATAAAGCTTAGAGCCAGCTGGTACACGACCATCGCTAGCATCTTGCGGATCGTGATCTTCATCAACCAATCTAAACTCAAGTGTCGCTGTGGCACTTAATATTTTTTCAGCTTCACCTGGATCTTGTACGCCCGGTAGTTGTACAACTATTCGCTCCAAGCCTTGTTGCTGTATCACCGGTTCAGCAACACCAATTTCATTTACACGTTTACGTAAAATCGTAATATTTTGTTGCAGCGCTAACTTCTTGGTATCCAGTATTACTTGTTCTTTAATGCTCGCTACTAGCTGAGACTCATTAGTACTCGAGTCAGGAATAGTTACAGCGAGATCAGGAAAATTATTATCGATTAATTCTTCACCGCTATCGCGTTGTTTTTCATCTTTAAAGCGGATTAATATACCGCCTGACTGCCCCTCTATAGTGGATTTATTACTGGTGATGGTTTTATAGCGAATTTTATTTTCGCGCATCTGACTACGTAGTTCAGACATGTAACTATTTTCAGCCTTGGCAATAGCCGCATCCATATCTACTTCCATTAAGAAGTGAACACCACCTCGTAAATCCAGACCTAAGAACATCGGTTCAGCACCCAAATCTCTCAACCACATTGGTGTCGCTGGTACAAGATTTAGCGCAACGATGTAATTTCTGCCCAGTGATTTTTCTACTATTGATTTAGCACGTAATTGAATGTCTTCATTATCAAAACGAACCACCAACTTCTCGTTACCGACTTCCATAGACTCGTAAGCGATCTTCGCTTCATCCAAAGCGTTACCCACTTGAAACTCTGTTAGTTCGCTTATTTCTGCTGATGTCGATGCAGTTATCTGTAACGCGGGATCTTTATCATAAAGATTTGGTAATGCGTACAACGCACCCAAACCAATCAGAAATAAAATTAATATGTATTTCCAGAGGGAATAACGATTCATGACCTTAGCCTACTTATTGTTTGATTTATTATTTTAGAGTGTTTTCAGTGTGCCTTTAGGCAACACCGTAGTTATTGCTTGTTTTTGTACTTTTACTTCAGTGTCTTTCGCTATTTCTATAGCAACAAAATTATCACCGACTTCTTTTATTTTTCCGAGCAACCCACCTGATGTTGCGACTTCATCACCCTTAGTCAACTCACTGACTAACAGCTTATGCTGTTTTGCCTGCTTTAATTGCGGGCGTATCAGTAAAAAGTAAAAAACCGCGAATAAAACAATTAAAGGCAAAAAACTGGCTAAACTTGGCTCCTGCTGTGCAGGCGCTGCCCAGGCACTACTAACGAAAAAATCTAACATTTATCGACACTCTGATTTTGAAAACGCGGCATTATGACACAAAAAAATACGATTTCAGCACTGATAAGCCCTGAGTATTCCTAAAAATGCACTTTTCCCGCGATTTAATATGCCGTTCTTAATAAGTTTTCATGGTAACAGCGGCAACTCCGTACTCGAATCCTCATGTATCCCTTATACACCGCGGGTCTCCGTGCGAAGTTTCATCGCACCCACGAAAAAAAATTATTTTTGGGAACACTCAATCTTTTTAGAAATACTTACCATTTTAGTGGTGTTGTCCTGCAGAATTTCAAGATATATACACGCCATCACTAGGAAAATTCCAACATCTCACTTTCCAATAACTGTTTAAATGTGGATTTTATACCTTGTAACATTTGATCTTGGGCGCCAATTTGTTTCAATTGCTCCAATATATAGTCAACACTGACCGAGCCGTTAACATGTTGAAATAAGGAGGCAAAGCCTTCACTAAGCTCAAATGTCTTCTGATTTATCGTCGGCTCACAGCGCGACATGAGACTCACATAAGCTCGAGCAACAAATAATATCGGATCGTCGTTCTCTAATATTTTCTTTCGTTGCTTGGCTGCAAATGGTTTTTTATTCAAATTCCGCCAAAGATCGCAATCTGTATCAGGACAAAATGATTTTTTTAATGTTTCAAATGATGCGGGTATAATTGCTGCGCAGACATAAGGTGCCAGTTTGATATTCTTTTCCGACCAATCATTTAGCTGAGGTACTTTGATATAAAGCTCACCGTTTTCCAAAACTTCTCGTTTTAAAGAACCTCCCGTCCAGACCATACCCAATTCAGCTTCAAGTATGGCTGAGATTTTGGCTAGGTCATCCGATGAATCAAATGACAAGGTATTTAGACTTTCTCCTAAACGTCGGCCAAATAACGTAGCTCGGTCGACTGTTTCTGTTCTCATTGTTTCTACATCGATAAGACTCTTCAATACATCGAGACCACCATCAAACGAGGAAACAATACTAAAACTGACAGGAAAGGCTCGGCAAAAATATGACAGCAATAAATCAGCGCGAATTTCTGCATCAAGTTCTAATGCATCAGAACGAATCTCGGTAAAGTCATTTCGTTCATCCTCACTGAGTTCATATTGGTTAAGTGCCACAACTGAATCACGACAAAAATTCTCACGTACTGTGCTATCAAATAACAAATCGAATAGGGCGCGTTCTTGTTCCAAAAAGCTCATGTTACGAAACTCATATGACAAACCTCATGCGCCACCATCCAGACTTGCGACTAGAGTATCGCTGGCACTTTTATCTCTTACAATCTTGCGTATGTGTTCAAGCGTAGCAAGTACCGTGCTTTCGTTTACACCTTCGCACTCATAACAAACGGCCTTTACATTTGGCAACAAAGGCAACATTGCTTCAAACATCAGCCATGTTTGTTCAACGATAGTACACTCATGAGCATCCACATAAATTGGTCCAGCCTCACCTTCCTTCAAACGACCACCCGCAATATGAACTTCAACAACACGTTCACAAGGAAGTTCGTCTATAGCGTCTAATACGCTGCGACCACTTGCCATCTCATAAGAAACCAAATGTCCCATATCCAACAGAATTGCACAGTCTGTTTGTTTTGCCAGACTGCCAAAAAAACTAAACAACGGTATGGAACCAATAACAAATGCGACAGGTGGTGGCTCTATAGCAACAGGTACCGGAACCTTAGCTTGTACCTCCTTTACTCGTTCAACCGCAAGAGCGAGAGAATGTTGATTGAAAATAAGAGGAATAAAATAACCTAATTGAGTCGAATAACCAGGACCTTCTTCCCAAAAACAATAAGCAACATCTTGTGCAAACCAAGGCGAAGCAACGGTTTCAATGTGTTTCGATGTCGTTTCAAGCCACGTATTAGAATTTGGAAAAGATCCGCAAAAATTAATATAGGAAGGATGAAACAACACTTGCGCGCCTGCTGCTCGAATTTTCTCAACTTCATCAATCACTGCATCAACATCGACAATGCCCGAATACTCAACGAAACTTGGGCCACCCTTTGCTTTCACTAATGAGACAGGATCAGGATCAGACGAGAGACTTAAACTTGCGCCTACGCCTAAAGTGGGGAGTTCTTCGAAGGAGTTACTCATGACTGCATTGTTCTACGACTAGAGCAAAGCATCAAGACTTGTATTGATACAACACTTATATTTATAATTATTTTTTAGGTCGTTTCAAATAAAAATCAGTCGTAAATTTATCCAGATTATTTTCTGCTATAGCTTTGCGTAAGCCTTTCATCAAATACTGATAGTAATACAGATTATGAATGGTATTTAATCGCGCACCTAAAATTTCATTGGTTTTATCGAGATGATGCAAATAAGCGCGAGAATAATTTTCACAAGTATAACAAGCGCAGTTCTCGTCTATTGGTGATGAATCATGTCGATGCTTGGCATTACGAATACGAATATCACCGACTTCTGTAAACAAATGACCATTACGCGCATTGCGTGTCGGCATGACGCAATCGAACATATCTATGCCGCGACACACAGCTTCAACAAGGTTCTCTGGCGTTCCGACACCCATCAAGTAACGCGGTTTATCTCCGGGCATCCCTGGCATGATGTTATCAAGCACTTCCATCATCAATTCGGTCGGTTCGCCAACAGATAACCCGCCAATGGCATAACCATCAAAACCAATTTCGCGCAGACCATTCAGCGATTCTTCACGCAATGATTTATACATACCGCCTTGAACAATACCAAACAGCGCACTTTCATTATCGCCATGCGCTTCTTTTGATCGCTTTGCCCAACGCAATGACAATTGCATCGATTCACGCACTTGTTTTTCCGATGCCGGATAAGGCGTACATTCATCGAAGATCATAACGATGTCGGAACCCAAAGTGTGTTGTATCTGAATCGCTTCTTCCGGCCCAAGAAATACTTTAGAACCATCAATCGGAGAACGAAAATGCGCGCCCTCTTCGGTAATCTTTCTTGAATCTGCCAGACTAAAAACCTGATAACCACCAGAATCGGTAAGAATAGGTTTGTCCCAATGCATGAATTGATGCAGCCCACCAAATTCTTTAATCACTTCCATGCCGGGACGCAACATTAAATGAAAGGTGTTGCCCAAAATAATTTCTGCACCGATACCAACCAGTTCTTCCGGCGTCATCGCTTTAACTGTACCGTATGTTCCTACAGGCATGAACGCAGGTGTCTCTATCGTACCTCGCGGGAAACTAATTTGCCCACGTCGTGCATTACTATCTTTATTTGTTACATCGAACTTCATATCAATTTAAACCTTTGCTGTTATCAACATGGCATCGCCATAACTATAAAAGCGGTACTTTTCTTTTATAGCATGTTGATAAGCATTCATTATATTTTCTTTTCCTGCAAAAGCACTGACTAACATTAACAAGGTTGATTCAGATAAATGAAAGTTCGTTAACATCATATCGACTATTTTAAATTTAAAACCGGGATATATAAATATATCAGTATCACCTTCAAAGCTTGTTAACTCATCATGTCTTGCAGCTGTTTCCAGACTTCTTACCACCGTCGTACCAACAGCAAGTACTCTGCCACCGTTTCTTTTTGTTTCATTAATTTTTTCTACTACCTCTATCGGTACACGCGCATATTCACTATGCATTTTATGATTTTTAACATCATCAACTCGAACAGGCTGAAACGTCCCTGCACCCACATGCAAGGTTAATCGAGTATTGTCGATGCCTTTTTCTTTTAGCTCATTTAATAACTGCTCAGTAAAATGAAGCCCTGCTGTCGGTGCCGCAACTGCTCCTGGTTTATCAGAGAAAACAGTTTGATACCGCTCTTTGTCCTCGCCTTCATCTTCTCTATCAATATAAGGAGGTAATGGCATGTGGCCAAGGCGGTTGAGTACATCAGTAAGTTGTTCAGCACCATCGTAACTCAACAAATACATATCACCACTACGCCCCAACACTTCAAAGCTGGTATTTTCATCAAGCAATAAGCGTGTTCCCGGCTTCGGTGACTTACTGGCTCGCAATTGAACCAATAAGGTTTTGTCATCCCGAATGCGCTCTAGCATGATTTCAATCTTGCCGCCGGTTTCCTTTCGCGCAAATAGGCGAGCCGGAATAACACGGGTATCGTTTAATACGATTAAATCACCCGGTTTCAGATAGTCGGCAAATTGCTTAAATGTGCTATCAGTAATCAGGCTATCAGATTCGAGACAAAGCATGCGGCTACTATCGCGATCCTCAGTCGGATACTGCGCTATCAGTTCTTCTGGTAGATCGTAAGAAAAATCACTGGTTTTCATGGCGCGCGATATTAGCAGAAATAGATCTAATTAGTTTAATTCTATACAGCTAATATTGACCTCAGGCAGACTTACCTTATACTTGCCGCCTGCTTTATCTGTACTTCTATGCCGGGGTGGCGGAATTGGTAGACGCGCCGGATTCAAAATCCGGTTTCTTCGGAAGTGCGAGTTCGATTCTCGCCCTCGGCACCACCCTTAAAACCTTTATATATAAGGCTATTAAAGAATTTAGTCAAAATTCATCATCCTTAAAAACCATCAAAATATACCCTATGGGGGAATTTTGGGGGAATACATTCATTTACACCAACTCTCTGTAAATAGTGTCTATAAAGCATTTATATGGCGTCATACTGGGTGAATTACACATTAATTCCCCCATTACTCCCCCTCAGATATACCTTTATCCTCTATATTCCCTTTATTTATACGGCTTTAAAGAATTACAACACATGATTATATGTCCTGTGTTGCTTTAAATTATCCTTTGTTGTACTGTTTAGTTTGTAGTGATTTTGAGTGGATAATATGGCTTTTATAGAGGAAAGAACATATTCAGGCGGTAAGAAGCGTTATCGGGTGCAGGTAAGACTTAAAGGTTATCCTACGCAATCTGCCACGTTTGAACGTAGAACCGATGCAAAGAAGTGGGCGCAAGATACAGAGTCGGCTATTCGCGATGGGAGACACTTTAAAACATCAGAGGCAAAACGACATACTGTTGGCGAAATGATTGATCGCTATATGAAAAGTGTACTGCCATCAAAAGGCTATCAAGCCTACAACCAAAAACCTCAGTATGAGTGGTGGAAAAACAGGATTGGTGATTATTCATTGGCAGATGCTAGTCCCTCATTAATCGCTGAGTGTCGTGATGAATTACTTGAAGGGATCACACATTTAAAGCAAAAACGATCACCCGCTACAGTTAATAGGTACATGGCTGCTCTCTCTCACTGTTTCACGATAGCAGTTAAGGAATGGGGTTGGTTGGATGATTCCCCTATGAGGAAAGTTAGAAAGATGAAGGAACCCAGGGGACGGATACGCTTCTTATCTGATGACGAGCGACCAGCACTATTAGACGCTTGTCGAGAATCAGAAAACCCTTACTTATATACCATTGTAGTTCTGGCGTTATCTACCGGTGCAAGACAAGGAGAAATATTGTCATTGAAATGGGACCAAGTCGACTTGAAACGGAAACTTATCACGCTCTATGAAACAAAAAATAAGGAGATACGTTCATTGCCCTTAACTGGTCACGCTTTAAAATTGGTTAAAGACTTAAACAAGGTCAGACGTATAAATACCGATCTTCTTTTTTCGAGCAAAACTAAAAATCAGCCAGTTGATATTCGCTATTCATGGGCAGTCGCATTGACAACAGCAAAAATTGAAAATTTTAGATTCCATGACTTACGTCATAGCGCCGCTTCTTATCTTGCAATGAATGGCGCAACACTCGCTGAGATTGCCGAAATACTAGGACATAAAACTTTGCAAATGGTGAAACGCTACAGTCACTTGACTGAGCAACATACAGCCAAAGTTGTGACAAAGATGAATAAAGAAATCTTTGGTTAGAATGGCTAAGATAAATAAAAAAATTGATGGTCCATTAGTAGAACCAATGAGACCTTTGATAAAAGGAATCATTGCTCAAGTCCAAAATGATCCTTATAACTCTTACAATGCCAAATTAAAATTGTTGTGTGAACATTACGATCTAAATTCAGATCGTTCTCAATATTCTGATTTAGCTATTGCCCTAGCGATAGATCATGTGCCTGGTTTTAAGTATAAGAAAAAATCTGGTGCTAAAACTAAATGGACAATGTGGAGTAGGGCTTGCTTGGTTGTCGAAATCGAACGACTGCGAAATTCGAAAAATCAATCTCACAGTATCATGTGGGCAATAACACAGTTATCAAAAAGTTCTTTGTGGAAATCTCTTGTAAAGAGCAAGAAAACCCCAAATCATGCACTTCGGCAGCAGTATTACAAAGCTAAAGAGCATTTCCTTTCTAAAGCTTTATTAAGTACTTATAAAAAGATGGAAGATAAAAATACTCTTGATGAATGGGATGATGTAGTCAAGTTACTTTGTAAATAATTCTTCACCTAATTAATTTACAACTATTTTTTGTAAATTAATTTAACTCCAATTTTTTTACACCTATAACTCACAAAGGCGCACAAAGAACAAATTGTGTGGGCGTTAAATTTCAATAACCTTTTGAGGTATAGGCTATGGACAAATCACCGAATCTGAAAACTGTTTCTCAATTCACTGAGAGCAATCCTGCTTTTACGCTAGGCGGTCTACGCTGGCAGATATTCAATGAGGATGAAAACGGCCTCAAAGAAGCAGGGGCGATCATACGAATTGGTCGAAAGGTGTTGATTGATGTGGATCGTTATTTCTATTGGGTTTATTCACAAAACAAATCACGCGACATTGCCAAGGAGGCTGACTTATGAGCCTCCGAAAACCAGTCAATGAAAATTGCAAAGAATGTATATATGACAACCTAGCACCAGGAACATGGTTACAACAAGTCACGCTTTGCTCTATCAAAACGTGTCGTTTATACAAGGTGCGTCCTCAAACTAAGGCACAGATACCAGACAACGTACTTTCCTATTACCAAGCTGGCAAAACAGGTGCTTCTCAGGGTATTTCAGCATGATTAACAACCTGATCAACAGACTAGACAAGGTAAAACAAACAGGAAAAGACAGATACATTGCGAGGTGTCCGTCACACGAAGATAGATCTCCATCACTAGCAATCAGAGAAGTTGATGATCGCGTTCTCATACATTGTTTT
>LWDU01034815.1_pt1 | contig 80292 bp, 66 predicted proteins | sample 727161 | NCBI WGS metagenome assembly LWDU01 (sample SAMN04566230, study PRJNA314399) | hydrothermal vent metagenome | isolation source: deep sea hydrothermal plume seawater | place: Mexico: Gulf of California, Guaymas Basin | collected 2004-07-11
AAATTCATTTTAGAGATACTATGCGGGGTGGAAAAATGCTTAATAATTGGAAAATGGCTGAAATTCATGCAAAAAATTCTCCTAAAAGAGTAAGAGAACTAGAGCACTGGGGAGCAGTATTTGATAGGACAAAAAAAGGATTAATTAATCAAAGAAATTTTGGAGGTCACAGGTACCCAAGACTAGCACATGTTGGAGATAGGACTGGTTTGGAAATGATTAGAACTTTACAGGATCATGGAATACACCAAGGTATAGATATTCAAATGGAGTGTACTGCTCTTGATATCTTAAAAGATAAATCAGGTAAAGTGGCGGGGATAGTTTGTATGTATAGAGAAACTGGAGAATTTATAGTTTTTGAGACAAAATCTCTAATTTTTGCTACGGGAGGAGCAGGTAAAGCATGGGAGGTAACTTCAAATAGCTGGGAATATACTGGTGATGGCTATGGTATGGCATATGAAGCTGGAGCTGAATTATTAGACATGGAATTTAACCAGTTTCACCCAACTGGAATGGTTTGGCCACCATCTGTTAAAGGAATACTTGTAACAGAAGGAGTAAGAGGTGAAGGCGGTATATTAAAAAATAGTGAAGGAAAAAGATTTATGTTTGACTACATACCTAAAAAATTCGCTAATGAAACCGCTGATACTGAAGAAGAAGCTGCAAGATGGTTAAATGGAGATAAAAATGCGCGAAGACCTCCAGAACTTCTCACAAGAGATGTTGTTGCAAGAGCTATAAATGCTGAAGTTAAAGCTGGTAGAGGATCAAAACATGGAGGAGCATACCTGGATATTGCTAAAGAAAGAAGTGCTGAAGATATTAAAAAGAAACTACCATCAATGCATCATCAATTTAAAATACTTGCTGAACTTGATATAACTAAAGAGCCTATGGAAGTAGGCCCTACATGTCATTATTTTATGGGAGGAATAAAAGTAGATGCTGAAACTACTATGACTAATGTCAATGGATTATTTGCCTGTGGAGAAGCTGCAGGAGGAATGCACGGGGCAAATAGATTAGGAGGGAATTCTTTGTCAGATCTACTTGTTTTTGGAAATTTATCAGGTATTAAAGCAACAGAATACTCTAAAAATATAGGCTCTATCCCTAAAGTTGATGATAATGATATAAGAAAAATTATACAAGGTGCTACATCTATTTTATTAAGAGAAAATGGTAATAATCCATACCTCATTCATGAAGAACTTCAAAAAAACATGCAGTATAATGTTGGAATAATTCGAACAAAAAATGAAATTGAAAATGGAATTAAAGAAATAGATGTGTTAAAAAGCAAATTTAAAGATGTTAAAGCACCTGGATCAAGTCAATTTAATCCTGGATGGCATGAAGCATTAGCTTTAAGAAATCTTTTAATATCTGCCGAAAGTGTAGCTAAATCTGCACTTATAAGAGAAGAAAGTAGAGGGGCACATACTAGAGAAGACTTTCCTTCCGAAAGAGAAGAATGGATAAAATATAATATCATCAATAAAAAAGGAAAAGACGGGAAGATGGAAACTGTTAAAATTCTACGCACAAACCCTGATAAAGAATTAAAGAGAATAGCTCATTCCAAGCTCGATGAATTAGAAAAAGAAGTAAAAATTGATCATGATAAATTAAAAGTTTCATAATGAGTAAAAGGGATTTTAAAATTTATAGAGGAGATGATGAAAGAGGAGAATTAGTAAGCTACAAATGTGAAATAACAGAAGGAATGGTTGTTTTAGATGCCATTCATAGGATTCAAGCTGATCAAGCTAATGACCTTGCGTGCAGATGGAATTGTAAAGCTGGAAAATGTGGGTCATGTAGTGTTGAAATTAATGGGAGACCAAAGCTTGCATGTATGACTAGAATGAATGAATTTGAAGAAGACCAAACAGTAGTTATTACACCTTTAAAATCATTCCCGGTAATAAAAGATATTGTATCTGATGTTTCATGGAATTATGAACAAAATAAAAAAATTACTCCATTTTCACCATCTAAAAAAGATAAAGAAAAAGACTTTGTTATGATGCAAAAAGATGTTGATAGAGTACAGCACTTTAGAAAATGTATAGAATGCTACTTATGTCAAAACGTTTGCCATGTAATTAGAGATAATGACGCTAAAGAAAAATTTGTTGGCCCCCGATTCATGGCAAGACTTGCTAGTCTAGAAATGCATCCTTATGATAGAGCTGATAGAATTTCTGATATAAAAAATGATCATGGATCTGGTATGTGTAATATTACAAAATGTTGTACTGAAGTCTGTCCAGAAGGAATACAAATTACAGACGATGCAATCATTCCTTTAAAAGAGAGAGTAGTAGATAGATTTTATGATCCAATAACAATATTATCTAGAAAAATATTTGGTAAAAAAAAGTAATACTTTATTAAAAATTTATTTTTTCAAGTGATATTCCTTTTGTTTTGGGCATCATCTTTATTACAAAAATCAATTGTAAAATATAGCAAGATTAAATAGAGAATTTATTAAAGCTAAAATTTCATCTTAAGCAGGAAGTTTGAAAAAATATTTAATTTGAAGGCTTATTTCCACGTTCAAGGATCAAGAAATGCCCATCCATTACATTTCCTGCTAAAATAAGATTTCCAAAAGGGGCAGCCACAGTAGATCCTGACATAGTATTACCCTCTTCCATATAAATTTGTTCTAATATATAATGGCCTTTTTCTAGATAGCTGACTTTTATAATTTCTGATGGGGATATTTCATTATTACCGTTTGCATAAGAGTCGAAATGCAATAAACTTGGATGAGCACCTATCCAAAGGTTGTTTTCTGAATCAAGTTCAATATTATCTACTCCAGTTTTACAATAAATATTTTCAATAAATGTTAATGAATGATCTTCATTTTTTTGATACACTTTTACCAAGAATTTTCTTACTGAAGCCACAAATATCAAATCTCTATTTGAATCGAAATTAATTCCGTTTGCATAGGCAATTCCGTTTGCAACTTCTACAAAATTCTCTCCATCAAAATATATAACGTTAGAAATAGACAGCCCTAAATAATCTTCTGCTAAACGAAGTAAGCCATTTTTATATTTATGGTCATTCGTAAAGTAAAATCGATTTTCATCTAACAAAACAATATCATTTGGACTAAATATTAGTTCATTTTTTATTGTTTTTTGATGCGTTAATTTAGTTCCATTTAATTCAAATATTTCTATAGATTCTCCAGACTTAGAGTGATTTATTGCGGAAATGATATTAATATTATCTTTTTTGAAAACTGATATTCCATGAGGCGCAAATGGTTTTTTAAAATTTTCTGTAAGGTGAACTAGTTGGTAATTATTGTTTTTCAAATCTAAAAAATATAATCCTCCAGTTTCTTGGACTGTATTCGGAATACTTTTTCTTGATGTAGCTGATATAATAGCAAAACTGTCTATCATACTAACAGTAATGTCTTCCGCGCCTGTTAAATTTAATTGTTTTAATATTTTCCCTTCAAATTTATTTTCTATGGTTCTAAAAAAACCAGTACTCCAAAAAATATTAGCAATAAATAAAACAATTAAAATTAGTGTCGAGAATAAAATTCTTTTTTTAAAACTTTTCTTCATATATAAATAGCCTTATTTAATGTTTTAAACTTAACCTCTCTTCTAATATCCAATTGGCTCTTACAATAAACTCTTCTTTGTTATGAAATGTTTTTTCTGGTTTAATTCTATTTAAAAAGTCTCCAGTATCCCATTTGTTATTTTCATTTTTATCTTCAATTATTCTAATAAAATATTTTGAAGGAACTATATTTTCAAAGACACAGGGATCTTCATAAGATTTTAAAATATTCTCTTGAATAACCTCTTCTTGATCATTAGTTAGCTGTACAATAATGGGGAAATTAACAACATTTTCAATTCTTGCGCGAATAGTTCCATAATCAGCTCTGCTTTTTGTTGAAAAATTATAGCTTAAGGTATCAGTTGTGGATTTGAAAAAATCTGTAATGGCATTTGGTAAAATGGACAAGTTGTATTTGTCATTTGGAAGTAATTCAAAATCAAAAATAATATCAAAATTATTTTTATCAATTTTTGTTTTAAAAGGGATTGTAATAGAATCTTTATTTAATAATTGAATATATTCATTATTAATAGTGTCTATGGGAATATTACTTAAAAGTTTGAATTTATCATTTAAGTCTAAAGTCGAATTAACTGATGGAACAATTACTAAAGAATCTTTTTCTTTTTCTTTATATTTAACAGTGTAGGATTCTTTTTTTTCTTTATTTTTTAAAGTAAACCTTATAGAATCAAATTCTACTTCACTAAACCAATAATTTAAAGTATCTTTTTCTTTATTTTTAGTGATTATAGACTTAATATCTATTTTAAAATCATCTATTAATTCTATTTCAACATCAGAATAGTCACCCGAAAAACCAAATCCAACCTTGTTCTTGGATTCTAAAAAAGGCTTGAAACTTTTAAAGGGTTGTTTCTCTTTAAAAAGTTCAATATCGAGACTATCAGAGACAGGTAAATCAATAAAATCTGACATAAATCCTATTTGCTCATTTGCTGGATCAAACTTGTAATTATTATTAGAATCTTTTATTGCTATTAAAAGGTATTTGCCTTTTTTTAAATTAGTTATTTCATAATTGGCACTATTAAGTGAACTACCAACATAAGTTGGTGTAGAATTGTAAATTATGGAGTCATTAAAATTTTCATCTTTAGGATAAAGAAATGTGGAAATAAAAGTATCGGGGCTTCTGTTAAAAGCACTTTTAATATTCCCATGAATTTTCAAAGAGTCAATATATTCTCCTGTTGAAAATACATATTTAAAAAATGGAAGAAGATTTTCTTCATTATTATCAACAACGCTTTGTCCAAAATTAAAAACATAAGTGGTATTTTTTGGCAAGGAATCGTTAATGTCTATTTGAATATATTTTGAGGCCCCAGATTGAGGACTAATGGAATAAAGACCTTTATCGATTGGAGGTGAAACCACAAGTTGTTTTCTGAAATCTTTTAATTTAATGTACTCGTCAAAATATAATCTAATACGTTTTTCTTTGAAATTAACTGAATTTTGTTTGGGTTCAGCCTTTATAAGTAAAGGAGGATTTTCATCCTTTGGACCTCCATCTGGTATACCTCTTTTTGCACACTGTGTAATGGTAATAGATAGTAAAAAAAGTAAAAGAAAATAAGGCTTTTTCATATTTGAATAAAAATCAATAGCAAATTAACAATTATTTTCACCTATTTCTATTTAAATACTATAAATAGAATTTATTAAAATATATCTACTATTTTTGTCTTCATGACATCAGAAGAAAAATTTAAAAAAGTAATATCACATGCTAAAGAGTATGGATTTATTTTTCCATCAAGTGAAATTTATGATGGACTTAGTGCCGTGTATGATTATGGTCAAAATGGAGCGGAGCTAAAAAATAATATTAAAGATTACTGGCTAAAAGCTATGGTTCAGTTAAATGATAATATAGTTAATATAGATTCAGCGATTTTAATGCACCCAACAATTTGGAAAGCTTCCGGCCATGTAGATGCATTTAACGATCCTTTGATTGACAATAAAGATTCTAAAAAACGATATAGAGCTGATGTTTTAATTGAAGATCATATTACAAAAATTGAAGGCAAAATAGAAAAGGAAATAAATAAGGCTCAGAAAAGATTTGGAAAAAACTTTGATAAAGAACAATTTATTAAAACTAGTCCTAGAGTTTTACAATATTATGACAAAATAAAATCTATTTATAATCATTTTTCAAAAGCTCTTGAAGAGGATGATTTAATTGGACTTAAAAATATTATCGAAGATTTAGAAATAGTTTGTCCCGTTTCTGGTTCAAAAAATTGGACTGATGTCAAACAATTTAATTTAATGTTTGGAACAAAACTGGGAGCCTCTTCTGAAAGTGCAATGGATTTATATTTAAGACCTGAAACAGCTCAAGGGATTTTTGTAAACTTTTTAAATGTTCAAAAAACAAGTAGATTAAAAATACCTTTTGGAATAGCTCAAATTGGGAAAGCATTTAGAAATGAAATTGTTGCCAGACAATTTATTTTTAGAATGCGAGAATTTGAACAAATGGAAATGCAATTTTTTATAAAACCTGGAACCCAAAAGGAGTGGTATGAAAAATGGAAAGAAACCAGATTAAAATGGCATTTATCATTAGGAATAAAAAAAGAAAATTATCGATTTCATGATCATGAAAAATTAGCACACTATGCAGATGCTGCATGTGATATTGAATTTAATTTTCCATTTGGTTTTAAAGAATTAGAAGGGATTCATTCAAGAACTGATTTTGATTTAAGTAATCATGAAAAGTTTTCTTCTAAAAAAATTAAATATTTTGATAGTCAAATCAATGAAAGCTATACTCCATATGTTATAGAAACTTCAATAGGAGTTGACAGAATGTTTTTAGCTGTTTTTTCGAATTCACTGGAGGAAGAAAGTTTGCCCGACAATTCAACAAGGACAGTGCTAAAATTACCTGTAATTCTTGCTCCAATTAAAATTGCTATTCTGCCTTTATTAAAAAAAGATGGCCTGCCTGAACTTTCTAAAAAAATCTTGGACAAATTAAAATGGGATTACAAAGTTGTATATGATGAGAAAGATGCAATAGGGAGAAGATATAGAAGGCAAGATGCTCTTGGTACACCTTTTTGTATTACAGTTGATCATCAGTCTGTTTCTGATGGGACTGTGACTATTAGATACAGGGATTCGATGGTTCAAGAAAGGGCATCTGTACATGAAGTTATTTCTAAAATTCAATCCAATTTAAATATCAAATCTTGGTTAAAAACTTAAGATGAAAATATTCTCATATAATGTTAATGGCATAAGGGCAGCCATTAAGAAAGGATTTTTAAGTTGGCTTGAAGAATACAGTCCAGACGTGATTTGTCTTCAAGAAATAAAGGCAAACAAAGATCAATTAGATTTAGAAGTTTTTTCAAAAATAGGATATAAATATAATTATTGGTTTTCTGCAAATAAGAAAGGATATAGCGGAGTAGCAGTTTTGTCAAAAACTGAGCCTAAGAACATTCAATACGGAACAGGCATAGATCATATGGATTTTGAAGGCAGAAATTTAAGAGTCGATTTTGAAAATATTTCTGTAATGAGCCTTTATTTGCCTTCTGGTACTAATGTAAACAGGCTTCAATATAAGTTCCTATATATGAAGGAGTTTCAAGAATATATTACAGAATTAAAAAATACTATTACAAATTTAATTATTTGTGGGGATTATAATATTTGTCATGAAGCTATAGATATTCATGATCCAATAAGAAACGCAAAAGTTTCAGGCTTTTTACCTTATGAAAGAAATTGGATTAGTGATTTTTTAAGTTCTGGCTTTATTGATTCATTTAGACATATGCACTCAGAACCAAACAATTACAGTTGGTGGAGCTATAGAGCTAATTCTAGAGCAAATAACAAAGGCTGGAGAATTGATTATAATATGGTTTCTCATAAATTAAAATCAAAAATAAAATCAGCTTATATTTTAGATAATATTAAACATTCAGATCATTGCCCTATTGCAGTTGAATTAATATTATGAAATACACAACATTACCAAATAGCGATGTAAAAGTTAGTAAAATTTGCTTAGGCACTATGACTTTTGGGAATCAGAATAGTGCTCATGATGCAAATGAGCAAATGAATTATGCTTTAGAAAATGGAGTTAATTTTTTTGATACAGCTGAACTTTATCCTGTGCCTGCTACAGCTTCGAGTTATGCTGATACAGAAAAAATAATTGGGAATTGGATGAATGAAAAAGCTAACAGAAAAGATATTGTATTGGCGACAAAAATAGCTGGTCCAGGAGATTACACTAAACATATTAGAACAAATGGATTTAGTAAAAAAGCTTTATTTGAGGCTGTTGACGGAAGTTTAAAAAGATTAAAAACAGATTATATAGATTTATTTCAACTTCATTGGCCTGAAAGAATAACTAATACTTTTGGTATAAGAGGATTTAAATATAGTAACGAAGAGAAATGGAAAGAAAATTTTGAAACTGTTTTACAATCTTTAAAAGAATTAATTGATAAAGGAAAAATAAGGCAAGTAGGCCTCTCAAATGAGAATCCTTGGGGATTTATGAAATTTTTAGAATTATCCAAAAAACAGTTACCAAAAATGATAACAATTCAAAATCCTTATAATTTATTAAATCGACTTTTTGAAATTGGAAATGCAGAAGTTTGCATTAGGGAGAATACAGGTTTATTAGCTTATTCACCTTTAGGTTTTGGGATGTTAAGCGGAAAATATTTAAATGGAAATATGCCCGAAGACAGTAGGCTTAAATTGTTTCCAACTTTAAAAAGATTTTCAAGCAATGAATCAATGAAAGCCACTCAATTGTATATGGAAATTGCTTTAAGACATAATTTATCTTTAACTCAAATGTCTTTAGCTTTTGTGAATTCAAGACCATTTGTAACTAGCAATATTATTGGGGCTTCTAAATTATGTCAGCTAAAAGAAAATATTGAAAGTATTCAAGTAGATTTAAGTGATGAAATTTTAAGTGAAATCGAAAAAGTTCATGAAATGAATCCTAATCCTGCTCCTTAAACAAGTTCTTTATCAAATCTTCTATTCGAGAGTATTGTAATATCTTTATTTTTTTTGGAGTAACCGATATTTTAGTAGCCTCAGCAACAATTAAAGTATTGAACCCTAATTTTTCTGCTTCATTTATTCTTTGATCAATTTTAGAAACAGCTCTAAGCTCTCCTGATAACCCTATTTCAGCAGCAAAGCACAGCCCTTTTTTAATTGATAAATTTATGTTACTAGATAAAATTGCAGCAATTACTGCTAAGTCAATAGCAGGGTCCTCAATTTTGATCCCACCTGTAATATTTAAAAAAACATCTTTTGTGCCAAGTTTAAATCCAGCTCTTTTTTCAAGAACAGCCAATAGCATATTTAGTCTTTTGGAATTAAATCCTGTTGTACTTCTTTGAGGAGTTCCGTAAACAGCTGAACTTACAAGAGCTTGAATTTCAATCATAATGGGTCGAATTCCTTCAATTGTTGCTGCTATGGCATTTCCACTTAATGAATTTTTATTATTTGAAAGCAGTAATTCACTGGGGTTTGTAACTTGTCTTAGACCATCACTTAGCATCTCATAAATTCCTATTTCAGCAGTTGATCCAAACCTATTTTTTTTTGATCTTAATATTCTATATATATGATTTCTGTCTCCTTCAAAATGTAGAACCACATCGACCATATGTTCAAGGATCTTAGGGCCAGCAATGCCTCCATCTTTTGTAATATGACCTACAAGTAGTATAGGTAAATTTGTTTTTTTGGCATATTTTAAAAAATGTGAAGCTGATTCCTTAATTTGGGAAACACTCCCCGGACTACTTTCTATTAGATCTGTTTGTAAAGTCTGAATAGAATCAATTATTACAAGTTCAGGTTGAATAGAATTAATATGCTTTATAATAGTTTCAACATTAGTTTCATTCAAAATATAACAAGAATCAGAGTTGTCTTGCATTCTGTCAGCTCGTCTTTTAATTTGTTGTTGACTTTCTTCTCCAGAGATATATAGAACTTTATTTTTTATAGCAAGAGAAATTTGAAGGAGTAATGTAGATTTACCTATACCAGGTTCGCCTCCTATTAAAATTAATGAACCAGGGACTATACCTCCTCCTAAAATTCTATTAAGTTCTTCATCTTTGAGAATAAGTCTATGATTATTTGAGTTGTCAATTTCATTTATTTTTTTGGGCTTTGAAGAGATTTGACTCTTTGATAAACCAATGGGAGGTTTTTTTGGATTATGGATTACTTCTTCTACTAGGGAATTCCATTCCTTACAACCACTACACTGGCCTAACCATTTCGGAAAATGACTTCCACAGTTTTGACAAAAAAAGACTGTTTTTGTACTAGACATTTATTATAAAAAGTAGCGTTATTTATTTTTGTTTAAGATAGGTAAAAAAATAAAAGACAAGGACCCGAATGTTAATATCATTAAAGTTTGAGATGTCCAAACAATCCAACCAAATGCTAAGGCACTTTCATAAGAAACACCATATTGACTAATAATACTTGCAATGGCTAATGGATAAACGCCGATTCCTCCATTAGTTATTGATATTGCTATGGATCCAGCAACAAATGCAGAAAAAATAGCCTCAAACCCCAAAGAAAAGGTTTCAGGCATACTAAATTTCATAACATAAATCGTTAAGAAATACATAATCCAAATGAATAATGTATGTATTATGAATTTTTCTTTATTTGGGATACTTAATATAGATAAAATCCCTTTTTTTAATCCTAAAACAAAATGAGAAATTTTATAACCTAAAGAAGATTTCTTAATAAGTTTATATAAAAAATAAATAAGAATAGAAATAGTAATAAAAAGAAGAATTGACAAGGGTTTAAGTGAAAGTTTCGGAATTGTTATATAGGAATTCATAGACATTCCAATAACAATGCAAGTGCTTAATATAATTACATCAATAATTCTCTCAGTAATAATTGTTCCAAACCCTTTTTCAAAAGGAACTTTTTCATAAAGAGTAATTGAGCTTGCTCTTAAAAATTCACCAGAACGCGGCACTCCTAAATTTGCAAGAAAGCCGACTAATAAAGACATTACTGAGTTTAAAAAATTTATTTTATATCCTAGAGGAGTTAAAAGATATTTCCACCTGTATGATCTAGAAAGGTGACTTAAAATGCCCAAGAAAACAGATAGTGCGACATACCGATAATCAGCATATTTCAAAGATTTAAATATTTCTTGTCTATCTTCAGGCGAAGTGTTGGAATAAGAATAATAAATTAAAAAAACACCAAGTAATAGAGGAAAAATATTTTTAAAAAATCCTACTATGATTTTTTTCATCTTTATTTGATGAAGTTATTTTCATCTGGAAAAATAAGAGTTGGATTATAATTTTCAGCTTTAGAAATACTCATTCTAGCATAACTAATGATTATGATTTTATCTCCTTTTTGAACTTTTCTAGCTGCGGGTCCATTTAATGTAACCTCTCCGCTGTTTTTCTTTCCCTTAATTATGTAGGTTTCTAGCCTTTCGCCATTATTGATATTAACTACTTGAACTTTTTCTCCAATAATCATATTTGCAGCTTTTATTAAATTCTCATCTATTGTTATGCTGCCAATATAGTTTAGGTCACATTCTGTAACGGTAACCTTATGAATTTTTGATTTTAAAACTTCAATTTGCATTCGGCAAATATAATTAATTCAATAAGATGTTGTCAATTAATCTTACACCTTTTACTCTAACACATATAAAGGCTCTATAAACTTTATTTTTATCGTAATTTGATTCAAGTTGAAGACTTTTATTATTTACTATTTCTAAATATTCAATTTGAAAATCTTGAAAAGAATTAATCTTAGTTTTAACTTCATTAATAATTAGAGGAACAGGTTTATTTTGAAAATATTTTTTTAAATAAATAAGACTTTCGTAGATTATTGAAGATTTTTTTTTGTTTTTTTTGGAAAGAAGTTTATTCCTAGAACTTAAGGCTAGTCCATTTTTGTCTCTTTTAGTAGGACAAATAATTAAATTAACTTCAATTTTTTCTATATCAATTAGTCGATTAATTATTTGAGTTTGTTGATAGTCTTTTTCTCCAAAATAAGCATTAGTGGGTTTAAATAGATTTAGTAGTTTGGAAACAACTGTGGCTACTCCGTTAAAATGGCTAGCTCTATATTTGCCCTCTAACTCTAAATCAAGATTATTAAAATCATAGACTTTTAATAAAGGTTTTCCGTCATAAATTTCCATTTCATTTGGATGAAAAACATTTATATTATTAGAAATTTTTTTAATAAGATTAAGGTCTTCCTTGAAGTTTTTTGGATAATTTTTAAGGTCGTCAGAATTGTTGAATTGAGTAGGGTTTACAAAAATAGTTACCCAAATAATATCATTATTAGCCAAGGCTTCAGATATTAATGACAAGTGTCCTTCATGCAAAGACCCCATTGTTGGCACTAAGCCTATGGTTTTATTAAGCTTAATAGAATCGCTTATAAGTTCCATTACTTCTTGCTTTCTGCTGCAAACAATCATTTAATATAATTTTAACACACTCTATATGTGATATTATGGAATAAATCTAACATAATTTTTGTAATTTTGCATTCTCTAATAATTGAGTTTAAAAGAAAGGATTTTATGACTGGAAAAAAAGTATTGTATGTTTCTTCTGAGGTTATCCCGTATCTTCCTAATAATGATATTTCAACCTTATCATATAGTTTGGCTAAAATGGTCAATGAAAACGGGGGACAAACACGAATATTTATACCTAAATATGGGCTAATTAATGAAAGACGCCATCAGTTGCATGAAGTTATTCGTCTTTCAGGAATGAATTTAATAATAGATGATTTGGATATGCCTTTAATTATTAAAGTAGCATCAATTCCAAAAGAAAGAATGCAAGTGTATTTTATAGATAATGATGAATATTTTAAAAATAGACTATTACATGCTGATGAGAATAAAAAGCTTTATAAGGATAATGACGAAAGAGCTATTTTTTTCGCAAAAGGAGTAATAGAGACAATTAAAAAATTAAATTGGTCTCCTGATATAATTCATGTTCATGGTTGGATTACTGCTCTTATGCCAATTTATTTAAAAGAATATTATAAAAATGAACCTTTATTCTCAAATTCAAAGGTAATAGTTTCTTTATATGGTGATGAAATTAAGGGAAAATTAGATTCTAAAATAGTTAGTAAACTTCAATTTGATCAAATTGAAAGTGAAACTCTAAGTGTTTTAGACGATACTACCTATGAGAATTTATTTAAATTGGCAGTATTAAATTCAGATGGTGTTATTTTAGCTTCTGATAATGTTAATGAATCTATTATAGATCTTGCAAATAAACATAAGAAGCCAATTTTAATCTGTGGATTTAAAGAGGGCTATGAAAAAGAATATTTGGAATTTTATAACACTAAAATATTGAGTTAAATAAAATGAATTATATTAAATTTTTATTTGTTCTTCTGCTTTTTATGACAAGTTGTAACAAGGATTACAACACTGTAGGAGTGGATCTAATTGACAACAAACCATTTAATACAAACATAGAAGAAGTGCCTGTGTTTGTCAAAATGAATAAAATTCCACCATATATTGCTAATGCAATATCAACTTTTCAACTCGGAATTTATGAAGATAATATATATGGAAAAAGTAAGGTTAGCTTTTTAAGCCAGTTATCGTTTGATACTCCTAATGCGGTTTTTGGGATTTTTAGTCCAACAGATGAGATAAACGGAATGGAAGATAATATAGCTGCAATCCCCGAATTGGAAACAATTAAAGATGTTTTTTTAGACATTCCTTTTTTTACGAATGTAGATGATGATGATAATGACGGAGTTATTAATTTATATGATGTAGATAGTGAAGACCCTTATAGTGATAGTGATGGAGATGGAGTTTCTGATGCTGACGAATCTAATGCAGGTCAAGACCCTTTAAATCCAGATACTGATGGAGATGGAATTTTAGATGGAGATGACACTGACAGTATTAACCCAAATGCTGGAGCGACTCTTTATGAGTTAGATTCTTTAATGGGTAATTCTGATGCAAAATTTAAGCTCAAGGTTAGTGAGCTAGATTATTTTTTAAGGCCATTTGATCCAGAAAATAATTTTGAAACGTATCAAAAATATTACTCTAGTAATAGTATTCCTGATAATTTTTCTGGGACTGTTCTATTTGACGAAGAAATTGAAATTAATTCAAAAGAGTTAGTTTTTTATAAGGAAGATGATCCGGAAACTGAAGAAGATGATGAGTCTGAAATTGTAAAAGAAAGATTAACCCCCAGGATTAGAGTTTCTCTTGATAAAGATTTTTTTCAATCAAAAATTTTAGATAAAGAAGGTTCAGATGATTTAGCTAATGCAGAAAATTTTAAATTATTTTTTAAAGGAATTATTATAGATGCTTACGATTTTTCAGATCCATTATTAATGATATTAAATTTTTCTGAGGCTGAAATTAGAATAGTTTATGATTATCAAAAATATGATAAAAACGACACTGACGACGATACAAGTGATGATGTTATAGAGTCTACAGAGGATGAGTATAAGCTAAATTTAAATGGGATTAAATTGAATTCCTTTAAATATGATCTATATCCGGCAGAGATAATTACGGCTATTAGTGACACAATTAATAATGCTGGGTTGGTTTATCTAAAAGGAGGTGAAGGAATTATGGCTGAGATAGAGTTATTTAAAGATGATAATGGAAATGATTTATTAGAGGAAATTAGAAAGAAAGAATGGTTAGTGAATGAAGCTAGCCTTTCAATATATATTAATAAAGACATGTTGTCTTCAAGTGGAGGAATAATTGAACCATCTAGATTATACTTGTATGATATTGATAATAAAGCACCTTTAATAGATTATTTTGTAGATAATTCTGCAGGACCAAAAGAATATCAAAATAAAATAGTTCATGGAGGCTCTATTGAGTTAGATGAAGATAAAAATGGGTTAATGTATAAAATTAGAATCAGCGAGCATATTAAAAATGTGATTCGTAAAGATTCTACAAACACCAAATTAGGTTTAGTAGTTTCTTCTGACATTAGCAATACAATAAATGTAGAGGTTGAAACTAAAGATTTGATGACTTTTATCCCAAATTCTACAGCTATTAATCCATTAGGAACTGTATTAATTGGTCCTAGTCCTAGTGCTGAATATTATGAAAAAAGAATGAAGTTGGATTTATATTACACTAAGCTTAATAATTAGAAACAGCTCTTTCTGAACACCAATTTGATTTAAAAACTCCTTTTTTCCAATAAGTAATACTATTTAAAAGGATGGCTCTTTTATTTGAAGAGAAAGGAGAACCCAATAATAAATTAATAAATTGTATTATTATTAAGCTAAGATGAATTAATAAAGTCATTTTAGGGTTAGCATGTTCTTCTATATAAATATGTGAAGAAATAATTACTTCAGATTTTGTAATAATCTTTATTGTATTGTTTTTCCTTGAGGATGCTCCATGAAAATGTGTGCAATTCCAATTATTTAGTAAAGCGACTTTTAAATTATTATTTTTAGCTCTTCTACATATATCCATATCTTCGTAATACATCCAATAATTCTCATTCCAACCATTAATTAAATAAAAATCATTTTTTCTAATTAAAACAAATGAACCAGATATCCAGTCAGGATGGGAAATTAATCTTGAATTCATTTTTTTATATGATGAATTTTTTAATAGACGAATAATAGGCCTAATCAAGCCTGATAAACTCCAAAAATTTAAAAAAATACCAAACGAATTTATTGGAATGGATTTTTCATTAATTTGTTTAATTCCAATTATTTTATGTTGAATGTTGTTATTGCAATAAAAGATCAAAGATTCTAGAGAATTTTCAACAAGAATTGTGTCAGGATTTAAAAACAAATACCATTTAGACTTACAATAATTAGCCCCAATATTACAGGCTTTTGCAAACCCAAAGTTTTTTGAGTTTTCAATCCATTTAACCCATTTATATTTATTTTTAAAACTGTCTAGTTTATTGTCATCTGAGTTATTGTCAACTACTATTGTTGATATTCTAATGCCATCTTGTTTAGAAATACTATCAAGACATAATTTTAATTTATCCCAAGTTTTATAATTGACAATAATTATAGAAAGAGAATTTACCATTTAGAGTTTTTTTCTTAATCTAGCAACTGGAGCTCCTATCATTTCTCTATATTTTGCCACAGTTCTTCTCGCTATTGGATATCCTTTTTCATTTATTTTATTAGTCAATTCGTCATCTGTAAGTGGTTTTGACTTATTTTCTTTTTCTATAATATTTTTAAGTTCTTTTTTAATTTCTATAGTTGAAACTTCTTTGCCCTCATCATTTGTAATTCCTTCAGAGAAAAAAGATTTAATAAGTTTAATGCCATAAGGAGTGTCTACATACTTACTGTTTGCCACTCTAGATATAGTTGATATATCCATTTTTATTTTTTCAGCAATATCTTTTAAAATCATAGGCTTAAGGTGACTTTCATCTCCTGAAAGAAAATATTTTTTTTGAAAATCCATTATGGTTTTCATTGTAATGAGTAGAGTTTGATTTCTTTGATTTATGGCATCAATGAACCATTTTGCAGCATCTAATTTTTGTTTAATAAATATTACAGCATCTTTCTGTGATTTCGACACTTTTTTTGTTTCTTGGTAACCCGATAGGATATTTTTATACTCATTAGAAATGTAAAGATCAGGTGCATTTCTTGAATTAAGATTGAGGCTTAAATGATTATCAATAATTTCAATAGTGAAATCAGGAATAATAGAAGAATTAATTTTGGTTGATTCTGAAAAAGCTGAACCAGGTTTAGGGTTTAATTTTTCGATTTCTTTGATGGTATTTTTTAATTCATCTTCATTTATATTCAATTTTGAAATTATTTTATTATAGTGTTTTTTAATAAATAGGTCAAAATTATTTTCTATTATATTAATAGCATTTGTAATAGATTTAGATCGTGGCTTTCTTTTCAACTGTATTGTTAGACATTCTTGTAAATTTCGAGCTCCAATTCCAGGGGGATCTAGCAAATGAATTTTTTTTACAATTTTTTTTACAATTATTAAGTTTGTATTAATATTCATTGTAAAAGCTAAATCATCTACAATGTCTAATATTTCTCTTCTCAAATAACCCGCATGATCAATACTCCCTACAAGAAATTCAGCAATTTGAGTTTCAGTTTCATTAAATGAAAAACTATGAAGTTGATTTTTTAAGAATTGATTAAAGCTAATTCCAGAAGTAAAAGGGATCGATTTCTCAACATCATCTGAACTATAATTATTAGATTTCAATTTATAATCTGGAACATCATCATCACTTAGGTAATCTTCAACATTAATCTCATTATCATCATTCTGATTATCATCATTGTCGTAATCAATTGAATCTTCATCACTCTCTTTTCCTAATTCTAGGGCAGGATTTTCCTCTATTTCTCTTGCCAAATGCTGTTCAAGTTCTTGTAAAGGAAGTTGAATCAACTTCATCAACTGAATCTGTTGAGGAGATAATTTTTGAGATAACTTTAAACGTAAACGTTGATTTAGCATTTATATTTTATTGTAATAAAAATACAAAAAAACAAAATGTAGAATTTTAAATTAAAATTCTGCATTTTTAGGAGTTCTTGGGAATGGAATAACATCCCTAATGTTTGTCATCCCAGTAGTAAATAATATTAATCGTTCTAGTCCTAAACCAAACCCACTATGTTTTACTGTTCCATATTTTCTAAGATCAAGATACCACCACAATTCTTTTTCTTCAATGTTCAGTTCTTTAATTCTAGACTTTAAAACTTCTAGCCTTTCTTCTCTTTGAGATCCCCCAACTATTTCTCCTATTCCTGGAAATAAAATATCCATAGCTTTTACTGTTTTGCCATCTTCATTCATTCTCATATAAAAAGCTTTAATTTTTGCAGGGTAATCATAGATGATTACAGGTTTTTTAAAGTGGTTTTCAACTAAAAAACGTTCATGTTCACTTTGAAGATCTATTCCCCACTCTAAAATTGGGAATTTAAATTTTTTCTTTTTATTTGGCTTAGAATTTTTTAGAATTTCAAATGCTTCAGTGTAAGTAATTTTTTTAAAATCATTATTAATAACAAAATCTAACCTCTCCAATAAGTTTAATTCATTTCTTTCATTCATTGGTTTAGCCCTGTCTTCATCTAAAAGTTTTTTGTTTAAATATTTCAAATCTTCTTTGCATTCATCTATAAGGTCTTTAACCACAGACTTAATAAACTCTTCTGCTAATTTCATGTTGTCTTCTAAATCATAAAATGCCATTTCTGGCTCAATCATCCAAAATTCAGCTAAATGTCTAGATGTATTAGAGTTTTCTGCTCTAAAGGTTGGGCCAAAAGTATAAACTTTACCAAGCCCCATCGCCATACTCTCAGCCTCTAATTGCCCTGAGACCGTTAGGTTAGTTTCTTTTCCAAAAAAATCTTCAGAATAATCTATTTCTTTTTTAGAATTTAATTTTGCATTATTAATATCAAGGGTAGTTACTTTGAACATTTCTCCAGCTCCTTCTGCATCATTACCTGTTACTATTGGAGTGTTAACATAGAAAAATCCTTTTTCTTTGAAATATTTATGAACAGCAAATGATATGCTAGATCTTATTCTCATTACTGAACTAAAAGTCTTTGTTCTAACTCTTAAATGAGCATTTTCTCTTAAAAATTCTAATGAATGTTTCTTAGGCTGAATTGGATAAGAGTTCATGTCGCATTCTCCAAGAACAACTATTTTATCTACTTTAATTTCTGATTTTTGTCCTTTCCCCTGACTTTCCACAAGAATTCCCTCTATTTCTAGAGATGCTCCAGTATTTATTTTTGAAAGCATTTCTGAATCTGTGTTTTCAAAGTCAACAACACATTGAATATTTTCAGAACAGGATCCGTCGTTTAGAGATATAAATCTATTTGCTCTGAAAGTTTTTACCCACCCTTCTATAAATACCTTTTGAGAATTTGGGACTTCTTTTAGTAAACTTTTTACTGTAAAATTATTCATTTAATAAGTGAAAATTAAAACAATCAAATATGAAGTTTTCATTGATTACTCTTTTTTCCCGTAATATTTCTTTAACTCTTTAAAATTAGCTGTAAACCAAATTACAGAACTTGTGGATATTCCTACACTAAGCCAAAGTCCTAAATTATCTCTTGCATCACCAACGGCAATACTAAAAGCAATACAAAAACCAACGCTTATAGAAATCCAAATGTGTTTTTTATTTACCTTCATAAAACAAATATAATGCTATTAAAAATTAAACAGAAAGAATTTCCTTTTCTTTAATAGAATATATTTTGTCAATTTGAGTAATATATTCATTAGTTAAATTTTGAATATCACCTTCAGATAAAGACTTTTGATCTAAAGAAACTTCTAACTTCTTTATATCATTATTAGCTTCTTTTCTAGAATTTCTGACACTAATTTTAGCTATTTCAATTTCAGACTTGGCTATTTTAACAAGTTCACGCCTTCTTTCTCCAGTTAGAGGAGGGATTGTGATAATTATAGACTCTCCATTATTCATTGGATTAAAACCTAAATTAGCTACCATTATAGCTTTTTCAATTTCAATTAATTTATCTTTTTCCCATGGTTGAACTGAAATAGTTTGAGCATCAGGAGTATTGATGTTTGCTATTTGTGATAATGGGGTTAATGAGCCATAATAATCTAATTTAATACTAGCAAGCATTGATGGATTAGCTTTCCCCGCCCTAATATTAAGTAATTCTTTTTCAAGATGCCTTATGGCATTTTTCATAGACTCTTCGCAGACTTCGATAATAAATTCTATTTCTTCCACAAGTAACTATTTAACGATTGTGCCAATTTTTCCCCCAGATATTATTTTGAATAAATTACCCTCTTTGTTCATATTAAAAACAATAATAGGCAAATTATTTTCTTTACTTAAAGTAAATGCTGTACTGTCCATAACTTTAAGGTTTTTATTCAAAACATTGTCAAATGAGATAGAATCAAATTTAATGGCATTTTTATTTTTCTCAGGATCTGAATCATAAATTCCATTAACTCTAGTTCCTTTTAAAATAACATCTGCATTAATTTCTATAGCCCTTAAGACAGCAGCAGAATCTGTTGTAAAAAAAGGGTTTCCTGTTCCCCCTCCAAAGATGACAACTCTTTTTTTCTCTAAATGCCGAACAGCCTTTCTTTTGATATATGCTTCTGCTACAGCTTCAATTTTAATTGCTGTTTGAAGTCTAGTTTGCACTTCTGTTTCTTCTAATGCACTTTGTAAAGCAAGTCCATTTATTACAGTAGCTAGCATTCCCATGTAATCTGCCTGAACTCTATCCATTCCATTATTGGCTGCAGAAACACCTCTAAATATATTTCCCCCTCCAATAACAATGGCGACTTCTATTCCAAGGCTTGTTACTTTTTTTATTTCTTGTGCATATTGTGAAATTCTAACTGGATCAATCCCGTATTGACGTTCACCTAATAAGGCTTCGCCACTTAATTTTAAAAGGATTCTTTTGTACATCATTTTAGGATTATTGATGTAAATATAATCAATGATTTTTACAATTTTATCAAGAAAAATTAGCCTTAATAAAAAGATTTAAACTAAACTAACTCTTTTAAAATCAGTAATTGTTAAGTCTGAATTTATAGATTTAACATATGAAGAAACACTTTGCTTATTATCTTTTATATAATCTTGATTAACCAAGGTGTTATCTTTGAAAAATCTTTTTAATTTACCTTTAGCAATATTTTCTAGCATAGCTTCTGGTTTACCTTTTTGCCTTAATTGATCTTTAGCTATTTCTATTTCCTTGTCAATAGTTTTTTGATCAATTCCATTTTTGTCTAGCGCAATAGGATTCATCGCAGCTACTTGCATAGCAACATTTTTAGAAGCTTCTTCAATCCCTTGAACAGAAGATGAAAACCCTATGATTGTTGCAATTTTATTTCCGGCATGAATATATTTCCCTACATATGAAGCGGATATTTTTTCAAAGCTACCTATAACTAGTTTTTCACCAATCACCCCAGTTTGCTGTATAAGCTTATCACTAATTGTCATCGAGTCTATACTAGAGTTTAAAAACTCATCTATCGAATTATGATTTAAAGCTAATTCGGCTAATTCATTTGCTAATGAAATAAAACTTTCGTTTTTAGCTACAAAATCAGTTTCACAGTTCAATGAAATTATTATACCATTTGTTGAATCATCACTTACTTTTGCAATTGCAGCCCCCTCAGACGAATCTCTATCTGCTCTTTTAGCTGCTACTTTTTGACCTTTTTTCCTTAAAATTTCAATAGCAATTTCAGTATCACCATTAGCTTCTACTAATGCATTTTTGCAATCCATTATTCCGGCACCAGACATTTTTCTGAGATTATTTACTTCAGATGCAGTTATTTTCCCCATAATAATTATTCTTCAGATTTTTTAGTAATTTTTTTTCTAACTCTTTTCTTTTTTTTAGTAGAATTTGTGGATTTTTCTTTAATCTCTTGAGAAGTTTCTTGTGTATTTTCAGAATTAGTTGTTTTCTCTTCTGATGTTTCTTCTTTTTCTTTAATTAAGTCAGCTTGATCCTTTTCTTTTTGTCTTTCGGATAATCCTTCTTTAATTGCATTAGAAACATAATTAAGAATGATGTTGATAGATTTAGATGCATCATCATTTGAAGGAATTGCAAAATCTACTTCTCTCGGATCACAATTAGTGTCTACCATTGCAAAAATGGGAATATTTAATTTTTGAGCTTCTTTAACAGCAATGTGTTCTCTTCTTATATCTACTACAAATAAAGCTCCTGGGAGCCTTGTCATGTCAGTTATTGAACCTAAATTTTTTTCTAACTTGGCTCTTAATCTATCGATTTGTAGTTTTTCTCTTTTCGACAATGCTTCAAAAGTTCCATCTTGTTTGGTTCTGTCAATAGCAGACATTTTTTTAACAGCTTTTCTAATAGTTACAAAGTTTGTAAGCATCCCACCAGGCCATCTTTCAGTAATATATGGCATGTTTACATCAGATGCTGTTTTAGCAACTATTTCTTTAGCTTGTTTCTTAGTAGCAACAAATAAAATTTTCCTTCCAGAAGCTGCTATTTTGTGTAAAGCATCACTAGATTCTTCAATTTTAGAAGCGGTTTTGTATAAGTTAATAATGTGAATTCCATTTTTCTCCATATATACATAGGGAGCCATATTTGGATTCCATTTACGCGTTAGATGCCCGAAGTGAACACCAGCCTCTAAAAGAGGTTTAATTTGAATTTTTGTCATTTTTTTTAGTTTACGTTCCGTATGATTAGCAATAAATATTTAATTTTTATTTATTTAGATGCTAAACTAACTTTCGCTAAGCGAATACGACAACAGTTTAATTTCAATAATTTTATGAACTTGATTCTTCTAATCGAAATATATATTAACGTTTCGAGAATTGGAATTTTTTTCTTGCTTTCTTCTGACCGAATTTTTTTCTTTCAACCATTCTAGGGTCACGTGTCATTAAACCTTCCTTTTTTAACATAGGACGGTATTCTTCATTAATTTCACAAAGTGCTCTAGAAATAGCTAATCTAATAGATTCAGCTTGACCATTAATTCCTCCTCCATAAACATTTACTTTTACGTTATAACTAGATAATGTTTCAGTTAAGGTAAATGGCTGATTTATTTTATATTGTAATAATGCAGTTGGAAAGTATTCTTCTAGAGATTTCCCATTTATTGAATAAACACCTTTTCCCTTAGATAAATATACTCTAGCAACAGATGTTTTTCTTCTTCCAATTTTGTGAATTACTTCCATAAATTATTTTAAATCATTTAAATTAATTAAAACAGGACTTTGCCCTTCATGTTTGTGATTTTCCCCAACATAAACTTTTAAATTTCTAAAAAGAACAGCTCCTAATTTATTTTTTGGCAACATTCCTTTTACAGATTTTTCAATTAATCTAGCAGGATCTTTAGCAAATAATTCCTTTGCTGTTAAAGATCTTTGACCTCCAGGATAACCTGTATACCTTATATATTCTTTATTATCCCACTTGTTTCCAGAGAGAGTTATTTTTTCAGCATTTATAATAATTACGTTGTCTCCACAGTCTACATGAGCAGTAAAACTTGGCTTGTATTTCCCCCTAATAAGTTTAGCAACTTTTGAGCACATTCTTCCAAGAGCTTGTCCGCTAGCATCTACTATAACCCAGTTTTTGTCAACTGTAGCTTTGTTTGCTGATATTGTTTTGTATGTTAATGAATCCAAAATATTTTTTTTCTTCGAGAAAGATAATTCTATCTCTTTTATTGGCCTGCAAATCTACAACAATAAATGAAATCTGCAAACGCTTAAATAAATAAAATAATTAGTGAGCTTCAAACCAGTTTTCACCTATGCCTATATCAACGGCTAATGGCACTTTTAATGTAAAAGCATTTTCCATTTCATTTTTTATTATTTTCTGCATTTGTTCTAATTCGGAGTTATGAATTTCAAAGATTAATTCATCATGAACTTGTACAAGCATTTTAGATTTTAAATTGTGATCAGTTATATTATTTTGAATATTAATCATCGCTATTTTGATTATGTCTGCTGCACTTCCTTGCACTGGTGCATTGACTGCATTTCTTTCAGAAGCCCCTCTTACAATCTGATTTCTGGAGTTAATGTCTCTTAAATACCTTCTTCTGCCTAAAACAGTTTCCACATAACCATTCTCTCTAGCAAAATTAATTTGACTTGAGATGTAATTTTTTAACGAAGGATATGCGTTAAAGTATGATTCTATTAGTTCTTTTGATTCAGAACGACTAAGTGATGTTTGATTGCTTAGTCCAAAAGCAGAAACTCCATATATTATTCCAAAATTAACAGTTTTAGCGTTACTTCTTTGCTCTTTAGTTACATCAGAAATATCTACATTAAAAACTTTAGCAGCAGTAGAGTTATGAATGTCATTATTGTTTTGGAAAGCAGTGATCATATTAGGATCTTCACTTAAAGAAGCGATTACTCTAAGTTCAATTTGAGAATAATCAGCAGAAAGCATTACATAATCGGAATTTTCACAAATAAATGCTTTTCTAATTAGCCTTCCTCTTTTACTTCTTATTGGAATGTTTTGCAGATTAGGATTGTTACTGCTTAGTCTGCCTGTAGAAGCAACAGCTTGATTAAATACAGCATGGATTCTATTAGTATTTAAGTTTATTTGTTTAGGCAATGCATCAACATACGTATTAATTAATTTTTGTAATGATCTCCATTTTAAAACTTCTGAAACAACTTCATGATCTTTAGCAAGCTTTGATAGAATTTCTTCTGAAGTTGAATACTGACCAGATTTAGTTTTTTTTGGAGAATCTATTATTTTAAGTTTATCAAATAGCACTTCTCCAAGTTGTTTTGGAGAGGCTAAATTGAAAATAGAATTAGTTAAACTAAATATTCTTTTTTCTATTAACTTAAGATCATTATGAAAATCATTAGAGAGATTTTTTAAAAAATTAGAATTAATTTTTATTCCATTAATTTCCATTTTTGAAAGAACCATTAATAACGGCATTTCAATATTTTTAAAAAGACTTTCAAGATTGGCTTTTTTTAAATCGTTACTTAAAAATTCTTTTAGTTGAAAATTTAAATCACTTATCTCCATCCCAAGTTCAATTGTATTATCTAAATTAGAATCTAAAACAGTACTTGTTTTATAATTTAGATAGTTTTCACAAAGTAAGTTTAAATCATGGCTTATATCAGGATTAATTAAATAGTGAGCTATTTTATTATCAAAACATGTTCCTTTTACAAAAATTTCAAATTCATTCAGTATTTGAAATTCAATTTTTAAATCATATCCAATTTTTATTATTTTATTATTTTGAAAAATAGATTTTATTTGATTTAATGAATTTTGATCTTTTTTTTGTATTGTTAAATAATAACTTTTTTTAGCTTCCCAACTTAAACATATTCCGAAGAAATTATTGTCAATATCATATTTTATTATTTTAAAAGAAATTTGAGTCTGATTATTTAATTTTTCATATAATAATTGTTTGCCTAATTCAGTTTTAATAACCTGATATAGATGTTTAGATTTTGTTAAATCAATAAATTTGTTAGATGAATTAAGATTGGTTTCTCCTGGAGAATTAAATAAATCGTATTGAATGTCTTCTTGTAAAGTAGGATTTTTTAATTCATCTTTTTTATCAGAAAAAATTTTGAAAAAATTTTCCTTCATTCTTAAAAATTCAAGCTCATCAAATATTTCTTTAATTTTTTGAGTATTAGGATCTTCTAGCTTGAAATTTTTGAAGTCGTAATTTATCGGAACATCCAAAATTATGGTGGCTAGTTTTTTTGAAAGCAATCCTATCTCTTTATTTTGCTCAATTTTTTCTTTTAGTTTACCTTTAATTTGATCTGTATTGGCTAAAAGGTTTTCGATAGAGCCATACTCAGCTATAAATTTTTTAGCAGTTTTTTCACCAACCCCAGGAAGACCAGGGATATTATCTGCGGAATCCCCCATCATTCCTAAGAAATCTATTACCTGTAAAGGATCAGATACTTCAAACTTTTTTTGGACCTCTTTTATGCCCCATATTTCAATTCCATTACCCATTCTGGCAGGCTTATACATAAATATGTTTTCTGAAACCAATTGAGCAAAATCTTTATCAGGAGTAACCATAAAAACTTCGTAATTATTTTTTTCAGCTTTTTTAGCTACAGTACCAATAATATCATCCGCTTCATATCCGTTTTTAATTAGAATGGGAATTCGCATAGCTTTTAATATTTCATGAATGTATGGAACGGCAATTTTAATTGCATCAGGCGTTTCACTTCGATTAGCCTTGTAATCTTCAAAAATTTCTAAGCGATCACTTGATCCTCCTTTATCAAAAGCTACAGCTAAATTTTCAGGCTTTTCTCTTTTTATTAGGTCTAATAAAGAATTCATAAATCCCATAATAGCACTAGTATCCATGCCTTTCGAGTTTATTCTTGGGTTTTTTATAAATGCATAGTATCCTCTAAAAATTAAAGCATAAGCATCGATTAAAAACAATTTCTTTTTTGCCTTCATCTATATTTTTCTACATTTGATGGCTAATTTAAAAAAATATAGTTTTGAGATGGGCATTTCTTGTTACAGTATTTTTATTAATTGAAATATACGCATTTCAAGCATTCAAAACATCATTCAAACATAACTGGATCCTAAAAGTTTACGTTTGGATAAATGTATTAGTGATAATTAATTTACTTTACAGATTTTTTATAATTTACAATCAATCTTTAAATTTATCAGATGTATTTTATAATTATATATCTATTCCATTTGCGTTATTTTTAACTTTATTTGTATTCAAATTAATTGTTATTTCATTTTTGTTTTTTGAAGATATAATGAGATTATTGCAATCTTTTTATAATTTATTTTTTGAATTAAATAAATCGAGTAATTTTTTAGTTCAAAGGAGAAATTTTATAAGTAAAATAGCACTAATTGCAGCTGCTATCCCAATTCCATTCATTATCCATGGGATATATAGAGGAAGGTATAATTATAGAGTAATAAAATATGAACTAGCATTTGATGATTTGCCAGATGAGTTTGACGGATATAAGCTTACACATATTTCAGACATACATAGTGGTAGTTTAAAAAAAATTAATAAGGTAGAATATGCGATAGATTTAATCAATAAACAAAACTCAGATTTAGTTTTATTTACAGGAGATTTTGTTAATAATAAAGCAGATGAATTAATTAAATGGAAAAATATTTTTTCTAAAATTAAAGCTTCTGATGGAAAGTATTCGATTTTAGGCAATCACGATTATGGAGATTATATTACATGGAATTCTGAAGAAGAAAAAAAAGAAAATTTTAAGGATCTTTTAAATCTTCAAAAGGAAATGGGGTTTAAAATTTTATTAAATGAAAATAAAAAAATTAATTCCAAAAATCAAAGTATTTCTTTAATTGGAGTGGAAAATTGGGGAAAAGGAGGGTTTAAGAAAAGGGGGGATATAGATAAAGCATGTGAAGGCTTAAATAGTGAAGATTTTAAAATTGTTATGAGTCACGATCCTTCTCATTGGAATAAAAAATTGATAAATCATCCTACTCACTTTCACTTGACTTTAAGTGGACATACACATGGAATGCAATTTGGAATTGAAATTCCAGGATGGATAAAGTGGAGTCCAATAAAATGGGCTTATAAATACTGGGCGGGGCTATACAAGGAGAAAAATCAATACTTATATGTGAACAGGGGTTTTGGGGTTTTAGTCTTTCCAGGAAGAGTTGGAGTATGGCCAGAAATCTCTGTTATAACCCTTAAAAAGGCTTAGATTTCTAAAAAATGTTAATTTAGCACTAATTATAATACTTGTCTTATGTCAAAATTTGGTGAGATAATCAATTTAGAAATCCCAATTCTGTTAGATTTTTATGGAGATTGGGACGAGTCTTCTAGTGCTATGCATCCAGTTTTAAGAGATGTTGCAGCTGCGATTGGAGACAAAGGAAAAGTGATTAAAATAAATGTGGATAAGAATAACGAATTAAAGGAGGCTTTGAGAGTTAAGGCACTTCCAACTTTAATGATTTATAAAGGAGGAGAAATGGTTTGGAGGCAAAGTGGTGAACAAGACGCAAATACTCTTATAAATCTTATTAATGATTTTATTTAATATTTAATTTTAATCTTATATTTAGAAAAGTGTTTAGTTCAGAGTTTATTAAATCTTTATCTTTTTCATAACTTTCCAACACATTTACAATTGAACTGAATTGATAAATATCATTGGAAATATTTTGTGCATAAGTTATTCTATTTTCTTTTGGCATAGAAATAAAAATCTCTAACCTTTCTTTTAATTGCTCAGAAATATTAACATAAAGCTCTTTAGCTAAATTATTTTCATTAGATATATATAATTCTTCTAAAAAGGGTATCATTAAGGTATAGTATTCATAATTGCCATATAGATCTTTAACATATTCAGTGCTATTTATGAAATTCTGGATGCCTTCTGATTTAATATTATTGTCATTTGAACCCAATAAAGATTCAACTAAAGTCCTATATCTTTCAGTGTCAGTAATTATATTTTCTGCATAAGTATATATTGAAAATTTTTCATTTTTTGATTTGGACATTTGAGAATAGTAAGTCAAATTTTCTTGATATTTTTTAGACAATGTTTTAAATAAATCATTTCCTTTTTTAAAACTACCTAACTTATAATAAGATGAAATATATGGCTCTATTAAGCTATAGAATCCAAAATAATCAATTGGCATTTTTTCCATTGATAGATCTAAAATTTCTTCAGCTTTGTTATTCTTTCCATCTTCCATAAGTTGAAGAGCTAATCTGTGCAAGTTCCCTCTGAATGAAATACTGTTTTTTCTAGTTTCAGGATCATGATATATATCATTACTTTCAGAATTTCCCCATTCCCAACCTTTTACAATTCTATACATTGTACTTGAATCAATTCTTCCAAGTTCATATGGATTATTTTTATTTACTTCATTTTTTATTGGAACTAATTTATAAACTAACCCATCAAGTTGAAGGTAATTTTTCATCCATAAATATTCAGCATCTTCGTAGCTTCCCCCGGAAAAATATATAGGCCTTTTCCAGTCATTATTGGCTAAGATGTCTAACATTAAAAGCTGGTTTTTGTAAAGGCCGCTTGATGGTAAGTCAATATCAATATGATCTACTATTAAATCCGCATCTTTTTCCTTTACCAACCCGCTTGCAATTACATTTTTTTTGTTAACAGGAACTCTAATTTTATTTGTTGGATAATAAACCATATTCTGAGTAAACTTTGGAACAATTGACAGGTCTGCTTCATATTGTTGTAATAGGTTTTTATATTTCGTTCTAGGGTGGTCACTACCAATCCAATTCATAAAATCTTTAATATCCCATCTAACAGAGTCAATTAGGGCCTCATATTTAACATAGTCTCTTACACCATAAGCGTATTGCTTATGAATTAGTTGAGATGGTATAGGGCTACTATTATAAGTCTTTTTTTTCATTTGATCAATATACCAATCAGTAGATATCAAGCTTGTATTTATTGTTCGAACATCTGTTCTATAGTTTTCTATTTCTTGCGCATACCATAAAGCAAAAGTGTCATTATCACCAATAGTAAATATCATTGAATCAGATCCTTCATCAATTGAATCTAGATAAGCTTTTGCAAGTGATTGGGCCGTATACCTATTAGATCTGTCATGATCATCCCAATTTTCAAAAGCCATTAAAAAAGGCACAAATAATAATAATCCAGTTGTTATTGGAATTGATATTTTATTTTTTATAAAAGAATTAATAAACCTATTAATTGATAAAACACTTAGCCCTATAAAAATGCAAAAAACATAAAAAGATCCTACCAAAGCATAATCTCTTTCTCTTGGTTCAAAAACTCTTTCATTTATATATACTTTAAGAGCTAATCCAGTGAAAAGAAATAAAATAGTAACAATCCAAAAGAGATTTTTGTCTTTTTTTAATAGAAATAACAATCCAATTAAACCTAATAATAATGGCAGCATATAATATCTATTTCTTCCTTTGTTATTTAACACATCTGATGGCAGATTAGTTTGGGGGCCTAATCTTAGTTCGTCAATGAATTTTACTCCACTAATCCAATTACCATTTAAATCGTCGTACTTCCATTGAATATCATTTTGTTTCCCGCTAAAGTTCCACATAAAATATCTCCAATACATTGAGCTCATTTGGTATTGAAAAAGGTATTTTATATTTGCTATAAAGGATGGTTTTTGAATATCTAAATAGCCTCCATATTGAGATAAAAATTCATGATAATCATTTGAATCTACGTCTCCTTGATTTACTCTAGATTGGAATTCTGTAACTAATTTTACAAAACTATTTTCTTTTCTATATTCTGGTTTTATTTCAAAATCTAAGTAACCAAAATATTGCATGTAATTGGCAGCATGTTCTGAACTCCACATCCTAGGGAGTAACCCAAGATGTTCGCTATTAGAGTTTATTTTACCTGACTCCCAATCATTTACAATTATATATTTTCCAGAATTAAGGTCTTTTTCATATTTAGGCTTGTCATCTTTGTAAGGATTATCAGAATCTTGCCCTGCATAAGCATCAGAAAACATTGGTCCATAAAAGATATAAGTATCTGGATATTGTTCTAAATTATAATAGGCTAATAAAGCGCGGGCATCTGAAGGAGAATTTTCATTAATTACAGTATTAGCATTTGATCTAATTGGAATCATTAACCAGGATGAAAACCCAATAAAAACAAACATTATGCAAAGTAATAACGTATTAATTTTAATCCATTTTTTTTCTCTTGTAGTTTTGATTCCAATATAAAAGAAAGCAACAATTAAAATTGCGGAAAAAATAGTGCCAGAATTAAAAGGCAAGCCTAAATCATTTACAAAAAAGACTTCTAAGTATCCAAAAAGCCCTAATACAGAAGGCAATAATAATTTAAAAATAAACAATAAAATTGCTATAGAAAGAACATTTGCTATTACAAAGCTTTTTAATGTTGGAGAAGGATTTTTTTTAAAAAAATAAATCATTCCAATAGCAGGAATTGCTAATAGTCCCATAAAATGAACACCAAAAGATAAACCGACTACAAAAGAAATTAGAACTAACCATCTACCGCCTCCATTTTTATCCATATTTTCCTCCCACTTGAAACCTAGCCAAAAAAGTAATGCCATAATCATTGTAGCCATAGCATAGACTTCTGCTTCAACTGCATTAAACCAAAAACTGTCAGAAAAGGTAAAACATAAAGATCCGACAAGTGAAGACCCAAGAATTATAATTGCATTAGAATTTGAAATAGAATTATTTTTTAAAACTATCTTTTTTCCAATAATTGTAGTAGTCAAAAACAAAAAAAGTATTGTAAATGCGCTTGCAAAAACAGACATCATATTTACCATAAATGCAATTTGATCTGGGTTTGATGCAAAAGAAGCAAAAAAAGCTCCTAACATTTGAAAAAATGGAGCTCCAGGAGGGTGTCCTACTTGTAATTTAGCAGATGTTGATATATATTCTGCAGCATCCCAGTAACTTGCAGTTGGCTCGACAGTTAATGAATAGGTTGTAAATGCTATTAAAAATGTAATAAATCCAATTAAATTATTCCATTTTTTGAATTTACTAATGTTCATTTTTAATAATTTACAAAGCGAAAATAAACAATATTCTCAATTAAAGATTCAGATTAATTTTTTAAATATAATTTATTTGCCTAGCAAAAACTTTATACTAAATTTGCCGAGCATTACATTGGCCTATGGTGTAACTGGTAACACGTCTGGTTTTGGTCCAGAAGAGTCTAGGTTCGAGCCCTAGTAGGCCAACTATAATTCGTAAAGTAGATGTATTAGAGATTCTTTTATTAGAATTTTATATATTTGCACAGCATTATTGAAAAATTGAGGGGGACACTGTCCCCCTCTTTATTAAATATATATTTTGAAAAAAATTTTAGAAAAATTAATTGAGGAATTTTTTAGCATTAATCCTAATCTGTTTTTAGTGGATTTTTCTATGGATTCATTAAATAAAATTAATATTACAATTGATGGAGATAATGGAGTTAAAATTATACACTGTGTTAGCTTAACCAAATTTTTAAAAAAGCATTTAAATGAAGAATTAGAGGATTTTTCTGTAGAGGTTAGTTCAGCAGGGCTTTTGTCTCCTTTAGTTTCTCAAAGACAATTTAGAAAAAACATTACAAGAAAGTTGAATATTCAGTCTATTGATGGCGGAGAATTTGTTGGCAATTTAACAGAAGTTAGTGAAAGTCAAATAACTATTGAATGGACAATTAGAGAGCCAAAGCCAATTGGTAAAGGAAAAATTTCAGTAAAAATAAATCAATCAATAGCATTTAATCAGATTAAAAAAGCAAACTTAATAGTAGAATTTTAAAAAATAAAATAAATGGAAAATTTAGCCTTAATTGAATCATTTTCAGAATTTAAAGATGAGAAATTTATTGATAGAGTAACTCTTATGTCCATTTTAGAGGAGGTGTTTAGAAATACTTTAAAGAGAAAATATGGAGATGATGATAATTTTGATATTATTATTAATCCTGATAAAGGGGATTTGGAAATTTGGAGAAATAGAATAGTTGTTGAAGATGATGCAGTTGAAGATGAAAATCAAGAAATTACCCTTACAGAAGCCAGAAAAATTGAACCTGATTTTGAGGTTGGAGAGGATGTGTCTGAGGAAGTTAAATTGATGGACCTTGGTAGAAGAACAGTATTATCATTAAGACAAAATTTAGTTTCTAGAATTCATGAGCATGATAATGGGATTATATATAAACAATTTATTGATTTAATTGGAGAAATTTATACTGCAGAAGTTCATCATATCCGCCATAATGTTGTTATCCTTTTGGATGACGAAGGCAACGAATTAATTATGCCTAAAGATCGTCAAATCCCATCAGATTTTTATAGAAAAGGGGATAATATAAGAGGGATTATTGAATCTGTAGAACTAAAAGGGAATAAGCCTTCAATTGTATTATCAAGAACTTCTCCTAAATTTTTAGAAAAGCTTTTTGAACAAGATATTCCGGAAGTATTTGATGGATTAATTTCTGTAAAAAAAGTGGTAAGAATTCCAGGCGAAAAAGCTAAAGTTGCTGTAGATTCATATGATGATAGAATTGATCCTGTTGGAGCTTGTGTTGGAATGAAAGGGTCTAGAATCCATGGAATTGTTAGAGAATTAGGCAACGAAAATATTGATGTAATAAATTATACAAATAATACTCAACTTTTTATAACAAGAGCTTTAAGTCCAGCAAAAATTTCTTCTTTAAAAATTAACGAAGAAAAGAAAACAGTTGAAGTATTTATGGATTCAGACCAAGTTTCGAAAGCTATTGGTAGAGGAGGGCATAACATAAGATTGGCAGGTCAATTAACAGGGTATGAAATAGATGTTTATAGAGAAGGAGCAGAAGAAGATGTTGAGTTGACAGAATTTTCAGATGAAATTGAAGGATGGGTATTGGAAGAGCTTAAAAAAGCAGGATTAGACACTGCTAAAAGTGTTTTAGAACAGGATGTAGAAGATTTAATTAAAAGAACTGATTTAGAAGAAGAAACAATTTTAGAAATAAGAAAGGTGTTAAACGCAGAATTTTCAGAATAAATTTTTTATGAGTCAAATGAAATTAACAAGATTGAATAAAGTTTTGAGAGAATTTAATATTTCTTTGGATAGAGCTGTTGAATTTTTAGCTTCAAACGATCATACTATTGAAGCTAGACCAACAACTAAAATATCTGAAGTTCAATACAATTTATTTTTAAATGAATTTAGCTCTGATAAATCTAATAAAGTAGAGTCTCACGATTTAAGTGAGGAAAAGAGAAAAGAAAAGGAAGAATTAAGAGTTAAGCTAGAACAGGAACAAGAAGAAAAAATAAAAAAACAAAATGCACTAATTAAAGCCAAAGTTGAAGTTAAAAAACCAATTTATTTAGGAAAAATAGATTTAGATCAATTTAATAAACCTAAATCCAGTAAGGTTCAGAAAAATATTCAAGTTGATCAAAGCGTTAAGGATGATAAAACAAATGATATAGTTGCTGAAAAAACAGAATTAAAGATTAAAAAAAAGGAAGAGAGTAATATCAAAACTCAATACAAAAAATTAACTGGTTTAAAGACTGTAGGTGATAAAATTGATCTAGAACAATTTAATAAACCAAAACCTAGTTCTGAGGAGAAAACATCATCTTCTGAATCAAAAAGAAAAAGAAAAAGAATAATAAAAGATCCAGTCAAACCTAGTCCTGACTCGAATAAGAGAAATTTTGTCAAACAATCAAGATCAAAAACTACATTAGCCGAACCTTCAGAATTAGACGTTCAAAAGCAAATAAGAGACACTTTAGAGAAACTGCAAGGAAAATCTAGCACTTCTAAAGGAGCTAAATACAGAAAGGAAAAAAGAGACTCACATAAATTAAAATCTGAAGAAGATATAGCTTTAAATGAAGCAGACAAAAAAATAATTAAGGTAACAGAATTTATTACTGTAGGAGAAGTGGCTACAATGATGGAAGTTACTTCAACTGATATTATTTCAGCATGTATGTCTTTAGGCATTATGGTAACTATGAATCAAAGGCTAGATGCAGAAACACTAACAATTGTAGCCGATGAGTTTGGATTTGATGTGGAGTTTGTGACTGCTGATATTGAAGATTCTATTAAGGATTTTGTTGACGATCCAGAAGATTTAATGCCAAGACCACCTATTGTAACTGTTATGGGGCATGTAGATCATGGAAAAACTTCTTTATTGGATTACATAAGAGAAGAAAATGTGATTGCTGGAGAATCGGGTGGAATCACCCAACATATAGGTGCTTATAATGTAATATTAAAAGATGGTCAAAAAATTACTTTTTTAGATACTCCTGGGCACGAAGCTTTTACCGCTATGAGAGCTAGAGGTGCTCAAGTCACAGATTTAGTTATTATAGTTATTGCTGCAGATGATGATATTATGCCTCAAACAAAAGAGGCAATTAGTCACGCTCAAGCAGCAGCAGTTCCTATTGTTTTTGCAATAAATAAAATTGATAGGCCAAATTCAAATCCTGATAAAATCAAAGAAAAACTTTCAGGAATGAATTTATTAATTGAGGAATGGGGAGGAAAAATTCAATCTCAAGATGTTTCTGCATTAAAAGGAACTGGTATAGATGAATTATTAGAAAAAGTTTTATTAGAAGCAGAATTTTTAGAACTAAAAGCTAATCCTAATAGATCTGCAACAGGAACTGTTGTGGAAGCTTTTTTAGACAAAGGGAAAGGATATATGTCGACTATTTTAATACAGAAAGGAACTTTAAAAATAGGAGATTATTTATTAGCAGGACGGCATTCTGGAAAGGTTAAAGCGATGCAAGATGAAAGAGGAAATTCTATTAATGAAGCAGGCCCTTCTATACCTGTTTCTATTTTAGGACTTGATGGTGCTCCTCAAGCTGGAGATAAATTTAATGTTTTTGAAGATGAAAAAGAAGCAAAACAAATTGCCATTAAAAGAGCCCAATTAGTAAGAGAACAAACCGTAAGAACCCAAAAACATATTACTTTAGATGAAATAGGAAGAAGAATTGCATTGGGGGATTTCCAAGAATTAAATATAATTTTGAAAGGTGATGTTGATGGATCAGTTGAGGCTTTAACGGATTCTTTTCAACAACTTTCAACAGATGAAATACACATAAATATAATTCATAAAGCCGTTGGGGCTATTACTGAATCGGATGTTCTTTTAGCTTCCGCTTCAGATGCAATTATTATTGGTTTTAACGTAAGGCCAACAGGAAATGCTAGGCAAATTGCAGATAAAGAAGAAATAGATATTAGAAATTATTCTATTATATATGATGCTATTAATGACCTTAAAGACGCGATGGAGGGAATGTTGTCTCCAGTATTTAAAGAAGAGGTTTCTGGAAATGCTGAAATAAGAGAAACATTTAAAATCTCAAAAGTTGGAACTATTGCAGGCTGTATGGTTACTGATGGAAAAATATTCAAAAATTCAATTATTAGAATTATTAGAGAAGGGGTTGTTGTTAATTCTGGAAAATTAGCCGCTTTGAAAAGATTTAAGGATGATGCTAAAGAAGTCTCTAAAGGATATGAATGTGGTATTCAGGTCAAGAATTATAATGACATAAAAATTGGTGATATTATAGAAGCTTATTCTGAAGTTGAAATTAAAAAGAAGATTAAATAATCAATTTGGTTTAAGTATAAAAGCTGAAGAAAAATCTTTTTTGATGTTTTTTAATTCCCTTATTGCTTTGATTTTTGAAATATATTTTCCGATTCTTATTTTATAATAAGGTGTCTCAAAACTAAAAAACAAATCTTCATATTTTTTTTCTAAAGTTAAACTATCCATTAGCTTTAGCCCATCTTGATAATTTCCATTAAAAACTTGAATAGTAAACTGCCCTGATGTAAATGCTTCAGAATTAATTTCTTTTTTAAGTTCTATTACTTTTCCTAATTTAGGGTCTTGCTCTACTTGAAGCGATCCAGTTTGTGAATAAGAATTGTAAACACTTAAAATAATAATAAAATGGAATAGGTTGTTTAAAGCTCTCATTAGTTTAGCAAATATAATTTATAATTAAATTTCCTTAAAAATAACTCTAATATTCGATCTTTTAAAAGATTGACTTATAATAATCTAAATCAAAGAAAAAACGTGAACTTGCTAAAGAATAACTATTTATTTTAACTCTATACTAATTTTATATAATATTTTATTAGTATAGAGTTAATGTTATTTCCTATATTTGCCCATATCTTTATAATATATGAAGCTTTTTCCATCTTTAAAGTCTTTAAAAAAAAATCTATTAAATAAGGATCAATTACAAAAATTCAGCGAATTAGAATCCCTAGAACTAAACTATAATAGATTACTAAAAAGAAAAGAGAAAATTACGGATGAATTAAGAAACCTTAATAACCAAATTAAAGCAATCGAAGCTCCTCACTCAGATTATATAGTCCAATTTAAAAAAATTAATAAGAATTTAGTCCCTATTATTTCTGTTGGATTTGATAAAAGGTGGGCTACATATAATTGCATTGTAAAGATTTCTGTGGCTTCTAAATCTTTTTATTTGGGCAAGGAGAATTCTATAAAAAAAAGAATACAACAATTTCATAGTAATATTATTATGGACAAGGATATAAATTTTATAAAATCAGAGATTATAAAAATAGTTAGTACTGTTATAATGCAGTTTATTGATACCAAATCACCAAAAGATCCATTTAAAAAAAGAGTAAAGTTAAATTTAGACAATGTATTAGATAAGTATGTTGCTTCTGGCGCGTGGGACTATTGGGTCAGCAGATAATTATTATGATAAATTATATTAAAAAAATAATTTTTTTAAATCATTTATTTAGAATGGTTATAAATTGCAATTAAGATATGTATAGGGTTTCTAGAATCATTCTTCTGTTGTACTTTCGCCATCTAATTTTTATACAATTTTTTAAATTGTTACTAGCAAGAAAACCAACTTTGTTTAAACACTTTTGTCATTTCTTTACAAGCAATAGAGTGGTCAAATTTTGGACTCTTAATTTATTATTTCTTTTTTCAACTTCTATTAGTATTTCAGCTCAAGAATTAGATATATCTAAAGGCAAATCTTTATTTAACGCTAATTGTGCTTCTTGTCATAAGTTGAATAAAAAATTAATTGGCCCTGCTTTAAAGGGAGTTTCAAGTAAATACGAAAAAGATTGGTTGTATACTTGGATTAAGAATAGTGCTTCATTGATTAAATCTGGAGATGAACAAGCTGTTGCTATTTATAAAGAGTATAATAAGGTGGCTATGAATACCTTTCCTCAATTATCTAATGAGGATATTGATAATATTTTGGCTTATTCTGATTACGTTCCTCCGGCGGCGTCTAATACGGGGTCTAGTATTAGCTCTAGTAATCAAAGTGATCAGTCTTCATTTACTAATGATTTAGTGCTTGTTTTACTTACTATAATATTAATTGTTTTAGTAACTATGTTGTTTTTAGTTACAAAAACATTAAAAAGAGTAGTTTCTAATAATGGTGTTGATACTGACTTTAAAAAATTATCTGGAACCCCTTTATGGGAAAAGTTTATTAAAAATCAATTTTTAGTAATTGTTTCAGTTATTTTCTTGCTTTTATCTAGTGCTTATTTTGCTTATGGATATTTAATGCAACTTGGTGTTGATCAAGGATACATGCCTATTCAACCTATACACTATTCTCATAAAATTCATGCTGGGGAAAATAAAATTGAATGCCAATATTGTCATTCATCTGCAAGAATTTCAAAACACTCTGGAATTCCATCTCTTAATGTTTGTATGAATTGTCATGAAAATATTGCTGAATATGATGGAGAAGAAGATTTAGAAAAAGGGTATACTAAAGATTTCTATACAAACGAAATTAGAAAATTATACAAAGCAGTTGGGTGGGATGAAACTACTCGGTCTTATACTGGAGATACTGAACCTGTTAAATGGGTTAGGATCCATAATTTACCTGATTTTGTGTATTTTAATCATTCACAACATGTTACAGTTGCTGGGGTTGATTGTCAGAAATGTCATGGTCCAGTTGAAGAAATGGAAATTATGTATCAATATTCTCCTTTGACTATGGGATGGTGTATTAATTGTCATAGAGAATCTAATATTAAAGTTAAAGACAATGAGTATTATACTAAAATACATGAAGAATTGTCTAAGAAATATGGTGTTGAGGAATTAACTGTAGCTCAAATGGGGGGCTTAGAATGTGGAAAATGTCATTATTAAAATAATTTAATTTGTAAATGGGAAACCATAAAAAATATTGGAAAAGTGAAATTGAATTGTCATCAGACAATGAAATGGTTCATAAGCTTAGAGATAATGAATTCGTTAATGAATTACCTATTGACAATTTTTTAGAAAATAAAGAGACTTTAAAGGATACCAATACAAATAGAAGAGATTTTCTAAAATATTTAGGATTTAGTACTGCAGCAGCAACTTTAGCTAGTTGTGAAGGCCCAGTTAATAAATCAATTCCATACGTTGTTCAGCCCGAACAAATAAGACCAGGAATTTCAAATTTTTATGCTACTTCTATTTCTGATGGATTTGATTTTGCAAATGTTTTAGTAAAGACTAGGGAAGGAAGACCTATTAAAATTGAAAAAAATTCTAAATCTGAAGATCAGGGACCTAATGCTAGAATCCAAGCTTCAGTTTTATCTATGTATGATAGCTCTAGAATTCAAGGCCCTACAATGGATGGTCAAGATATCAGTTGGGAATTATTTAACTTGAATATTTCTGCACAATTACAAGCTATGCAAGCTTCAGATAAAAGAATAGTTTTATTAACTCAAACATTTTCGAGTCCAACAACTGAATCTATTATTAAGGAATTTGTCAATAAATATTCAAATGTTGAACATGTGGTTTATGATTCGATTTCTGAATCAAAATCATTAGATGCTTTTGAAATTCTTTATGGCAAAAGAGCCTTGCCTACTTATGATTTTTCTAAGTCAGACATGATAGTGTCTTTTGATGCTGATTTTTTAGTTGATTGGCAAGGAGGAGGTTTCAGCAAAGGATATTCAAAATCTAGAGTCCCTAAAAACGGGAAAATGTCTAAGCATTACCAGTTTGAAGCTAATATGTCTTTAACTGGCGCTAATGCTGACGTAAGAATACCGTTAAAGCCTTCTATTCAAAAGCTAGCTTTATTAAAAATATACGAATATATTTCTGGAGAAAATGTTAATGTTAAACTAGAAGATGAATTAGATGGCAAGATAAAAAAGCTAGCTTCTGACTTAAAAAAATCTTCAGGAAAAGGAGTTTTTATTACTGGAATTAGCGATGTAAATGCTCAATTAATAGCTCTAAAAATAAATCATTTAATAAATAGTAAAGTAATAAATATTAATAAACTTAGCCTTATAAGAAATGGTAATGACACAAAAGTAGATAAAGTTGTAAAAGATGTTATTAATAAAAGTGTTGATGGTTTAATAATGTGTGGGGTTAACCCATCTTATTCTTTGCCTAATTCTAATGTGTTCAATGAAGCACTAAAATCATTAGAGTTATCTGTTTCTTTTTCTATGAATAATACTGAAACTGCTATGCTTTCAAAATGGGTAGCTGCGACACCTCATTATTTAGAATCATGGGGAGATTTAGAAATTAAATCTGGAAATTATAGTTTAATTCAACCCACTATCAAACCGCTTTTTGACACAAAACAATTTCAAGAAGTTTTATTAAACTGGATTGACAGTAATGATTTATATTATGATTACTTGAAATTATACTGGAATAATAGAATTTTAAAAGGACTTTCTTGGAATCAAGCGCTTCATGATGGTGTTTATAATTTAAAAAGTGTAAATCCATTACAATATATTAACGTAAGCTTGGGCAATAGAATTAATGAGTTAAAAAATTCTGTTAATGAGGGATTTGAACTTTCATTGTATTCTAAAGTTTCTATGGGCGATGGTAAGCAGGCCAACAATCCATGGTTGCAAGAAATGCCCGACCCATTAACTAGAGTTTCATGGGATAACTACTTAACTGTTTCAAAATCAGATGCAGAAAGGTTGGGTTTAAAAAATACTTATGAATCCAATGGGGCACTGAATAGTAACTACGCTAAAGTATTAGTTAACGATCAATTTATTAAAGTCCCCGTTGTTATTCAGCCTGGTCAAGCAAAAGGTTCTTTCGGATTATCTTTTGGCTATGGGAGAACTAGTGGGGTAAAAAATGAATTACAAACAGGAGTTAATGGGTTCCAAGTTTATAATCAGTTTGATTCTACCCAATCTGTAGAAATTGAAGTAATAAATGAGGTACATGAATTTGCATGTGTTCAATTGCATAATACATTAATGGGTCGTGGTGACATTATTAAAGAAACAACCCTAGAAATATTCAACACTAAAGATGTTGGAGAATGGAATCATGTTCCGCGAGTATCCTTAAATCATATAGCAACCCCTGTAACTTCACCAGATGTTGATATTTGGGAAAAATTTGACAGTTCAATTGGACATCATTTTAATTTGTCTATTGATTTAAATGCCTGTACTGGCTGTGGAGCTTGTGTTATTTCATGTCATGCAGAAAACAATGTGCCTGTAGTTGGTAAATCTGAAGTTAGAAGGTCTAGAGATATGCATTGGCTTAGAATAGATAGATATTATTCATCAGAAGAAACATTTTTTGAAGATAATCAGACTAAAGATGATATTAGTGGTTTAGGGGAGGCTCTTTCAGTTTTTGGGAAAATGGAAAATCCTTCTGAAAATCCTCAGGTTGTTTTTCAACCTGTAATGTGTCAACATTGTAATCAGGCTCCTTGTGAAACAGTATGTCCGGTAGCGGCAACTTCACATGGAAAGCAAGGTCAAAATCATATGGCTTACAATAGATGTGTAGGCACTAGATATTGTGCAAATAACTGTCCTTATAAGGTTAGAAGATTTAACTGGTTTCTTTATAATAACAATAATGAATTTGACTTCAATATGAATGATGATTTAGGTAAAATGGTACTTAACCCAGATGTTGTTGTAAGATCCAGAGGAGTAATGGAGAAATGTTCTATGTGTATTCAAAAAACACAGAAAACAATACTTAATGCAAAATTAGAAAGAAGAGTTATTGAAGATGGTGAATTCCAAACAGCTTGTTCCTTAGCATGTGATTCCGGAGCAATAGTTTTTGGAGATGTTAATGATAAAGAAAGTGAAGTTTTAAAATTAAAAAAAGATGACAGAATGTATCATCTTTTGGAAAGTGTTGGTACAGAACCAAATGTTATGTATCAAGTTAAAGTAAGAAATACGTAAAAGATAAAATAATTATATGTCATCTCATTACGAAGCACCAATTAGAAAACCTTTAGTAACTGGTAATAAATCATATCATGATGTTTCAGTTGATATTTCTGCTGCTATTGAAGGAAAGGCAAATAAACAATGGTGGATAGTATTTTCAATTGCATTAGCTGCTTTTTTATGGGGAATAGGATGTATAATATATACTATTTCAACTGGAATTGGCGTTTGGGGATTAAATAAAACTGTTGGATGGGCTTGGGATATTACAAATTTTGTTTGGTGGATTGGTATCGGTCATGCAGGAACGCTTATTTCGGCCGTATTATTGCTGTTTAGACAAAAATGGAGAATGGCTATTAACAGATCAGCTGAAGCTATGACCATTTTTTCAGTAATTCAAGCAGCCTTATTTCCACTCATTCATATGGGTCGTCCATGGCTGGGTTATTGGGTCCTTCCTATTCCAAATGCTTACGGATCATTGTGGGTTAATTTTAATTCTCCTCTACTTTGGGATGTTTTTGCTATATCTACATATTTATCAGTTTCTTTAGTTTTCTGGTGGACTGGACTTCTTCCTGATTTGGCAATGATTAGAGATAGAGCTGTTAAACCATTTCAAAAGAAAATATATAGTTTGGTAAGCTTTGGATGGTCTGGAAGAGCAAAAGATTGGCAAAGATTTGAAGAGGTTTCATTAGTGTTAGCCGGTTTAGCAACTCCTTTGGTTTTATCTGTTCACACAATTGTATCTTTTGATTTTGCAACTTCTGTAATACCTGGTTGGCATACTACAATATTTCCTCCTTATTTTGTAGCCGGAGCAATTTTTTCCGGTTTTGCTATGGTTAATACTTTGTTAATCATTATGAGAAAAGTTTCAAACTTAGAAAATTATATAACTGTCCAGCATATAGAACTTATGAATATTGTAATTATGATTACAGGATCCATTGTAGGGACGGCTTATATTACTGAGTTGTTTATGGCATGGTATTCTGGTGTGGAATATGAACAATATGCTTTTTTAAATAGAGCAACTGGTCCTTATTGGTGGGCTTATTGGTCAATGATGACTTGTAATGTATTTTCTCCTCAATTGATGTGGTTTAAAAAACTTAGGACAAGCATTGTATTTTCATTTTTCATATCAATAATAGTAAATATTGGGATGTGGTTTGAGAGATTTGTAATTATAGTTGTATCTCTTCATAGGGATTATCTTCCGTCATCGTGGACAATGTTTACACCTACATTTGTTGACATAGGAATATTTATTGGTACTATCGGATTCTTTTTCGTCTTATTTTTGCTTTATTCGAGAACATTTCCAGTGATAGCTCAAGCTGAAGTAAAAGCTATTTTAAAAACTTCTGGTGATAATTATAAAAAACTAAGAGATAAAAAATAATGTCTGAGAAAATTTTACATGCAGTGTATGATGACGATGACAAGCTTATTGAAGCAGTCAAAGAGATAAGAACTTCTAAATATTCTATAGAAGAAATATATACTCCTTTTCCTGTACATGGCTTAGATAAAGCAATGGGATTAGAGCCAACGAAACTAGGTATTCTATCGTTTATATATGGTTGTATTGGTTTTGGGTTCTCCATCTTTATGATGAATTACATAATGATAGTAGACTGGCCTCAAAATATTGGGGGAAAACCTAGTTTTTCATATTTAGAAAATATGCCTTCATTTGTTCCTATTATGTTTGAATTAACTGTGTTTTTTTCCGCCCATTTAATGGTTATTACTTTTTATTTAAGAAGTAAATTATGGCCATTTAAAGAGGCTGAAAATCCAATTCCTGAAACAACAGATGATAAATTTTTAATTGAAATAAAATTTAATGGAGACGGCAAAGCTTTAAAAGCTGTTATTAAAAAAACAGATGCTTTAAAGATAAAAGTAATTGAAAACAAAGAATCTAAGTAATGAAAAAGATAACTTTTTATAGTTTAACGGTAGTTTTCAGTCTTATGACTCTTTCCTGTTTTGATAATTCTAAACCAAATTACCAGTTTTTCCCAAATATGTATGAGTCTGTAGGGTATAGTACCTATGCGGAATCTGATGCTTTTTTAAATGGTATTGAGGCGCAGATTCCAGCTGAAGGAAGTATTCCAAGAGGCTGGGTTCCTTATGAATATACAGATACTAACGAAGGATATGAGTTAGCTAAAGAAAATTTAATTTCTCCATTACCTATTTCAGATAAAAACATTTCACAAGGGAAAGAATTGTACAATATATATTGCGCTATTTGTCATGGGCCAAAAGGAGATGGTCAAGGAGTGCTTATGGAAAGAGAAAAATTTCTTGGCATACCAAGCTATGCTGATAGAGAGATAACAGAAGGTAGTATTTATCATGTTTTAATGTATGGCAAAAATTTAATGGGATCTCATGCAAGTCAAGTTAACTCTAATGAAAGGTGGCAAATATCTCAATACGTAATGAGTTTAAAAGAGAAATTAACAAAATAATTAATGTATACGTTTACAAAAAATATTAAAATCTTTTCCCTTAGCCTTATAATTTTAGGAGCTCTTGGCCTTGGATATGGGTTTTATACTGCTCCAAATTCTGTTGAAGAGGCTAAAGCAATGGTTTCTAATTCACATGGCTTGGAAGAAAAGAATGATTCTCATGACAATAATAAAGATCATGCTATTTCTGAAGATTTACATGAATTAAATTCTCACTCATTAGAAGAAGTTTCTCATGATGAACACCTTCTTAATCAGTTACAAAATAGACCTTGGGCTGCATTATATGTTGCTGCTTTATTTTTTATGATGCTTGCACTAGGAACATTAGCTTTTTATGCTATTCAAAGAGCTGCGCAAGCAGGATGGTCACCAATTTTATTTAGAGTGATGGAAGGGATAACAGCTTACCTTCTTCCAGGAACTCTAATTATTTTAATAATTTTAATTCTGTCGTCTATGCATTTAAACCATTTATTTGTTTGGATGGATCCTGAAGTGGTTGAACATGATAAGCTGCTTCAAGGTAAATCAGGGTATTTGAATTCTCCATTTTTACTTGGAAGAGCTATTTTTTATATTTTAGGATGGAATCTGTATAGGTATTTTTCAAGAAAATTTTCTTTAGCTCAAGACAAATCAAATGATATTTCAAATCACAAAAAGAATTTTAAAATTTCAGCAGGGTTTTTAGCTTTCTTTATAGTTACTGAATCTATGATGTCATGGGATTGGATCATGTCCGTAGATCCACATTGGTTTAGCACGTTATTTGGTTGGTACGTATTTGCAAGTATGATGGTGTCAGCGATAACCACAATTGCGCTTGTTACTATTTATCTAAAATCTAAAGGTTATCTAGAAAAAGCAAATCATAATCATATTCATGATTTGGCTAAGTTTATGTTTGGATTTAGTGTGTTTTGGGCATATTTATGGTTTTCTCAATTTATGCTTATTTGGTATGCAAATTTTCCTGAGGAAGTAACTTATTTTATAACAAGAATAGAAGATTATAATTTGCCATTTTTCGGAATGATAGCCTTGAATTTTATTTTCCCATTATTACTACTTATGAATAGCGATTATAAAAGGGTAAACTGGTTTATTGTTACGACAGGAATCATCATATTAATCGGACATTACATAGATGTATTCAACATGATAATGCCTGCGACAGTTGGAGATCAATGGTTTATAGGTATACCTGAAATTTCAGGAATTTTATTCTTTGCTGGATTGTTTATTTACATTGTATTTAATGGTATTTCAAAAGCTTCATTAGAACCTTCTGGAGATCCACTTTTTAAGGAGAGCGAAAAATTTGTTTATTAATTTTATTTAAATGACAGTATTACTAACGATAACAATTTTAATTTTGACAGGTATTGCTCTTTGGCAGATTACTAAGATTTTCGAACTGTCTCAGATAGGATTAAAAAAAGATGATTCTCAAATTGCTACTGAAAAAGATAATGACCTTAATGGTAAATTAATGTTTGCTTTTTTGGTATTCATATACCTTGTGACAATCTATTGTTTTTGGGCTTACACTAAGGTCCTTCTTCCTGAATCTGCTTCAGAACATGGGTCTATATATGATACTCTTCTTTGGGTTTCATTCGCAATAATTTTATTTGCACAAACCATTACTCAAGCTGTTTTACATTATTTTGCATATAAGTATAGAGGAATAAATAATAGAAAGGCTTATTTCTTTACTCATGACAATAAACTTGAATTAATTTGGACAGTCATTCCGGCTATTATATTTTTTGTTTTGATAATATATGGAATGATTACATGGGGACAAATAATGAATTTTAGTGAAGAAGATGAAGATGACTTAGTGGTAGAGTTGTATGCTCAACAATGGAATTGGAAAGCTAGATATGGAGGTTTAGACAATGTCTTAGGAGATGCTAATGTTAGATTTTTAAATGATTTTGACGGAAAAAATGCTGTAGGAATTGATTCTTCTGACCCAAATGGAATGGATGATTTTGTTGTAACCCAAGAATTTCATTTACCTGTTAATAGGAAAGTGATTTTTAAAATGAGATCACAAGACGTTTTACACTCTGCTTATATGCCTCATTTTAGAGCTCAAATGAATTGTGTCCCTGGAATGATTACAGAATTTTCTTTTACTCCCACTATTACAACAGAAGAAATGAGACAGAATTCTGATGTAGTAGCAAAGGTTAATAGAATTAATAAAATAAGATATGACAAAAGTCAAAAGTTAATTTCTAAAGGGGAAGAAGCTCTTGATTCATATCAATTTGACTATCTATTATTATGCGCAAAAATATGTGGAACTTCTCATTATAATATGCAGATGAAAATAATAGTAGAATCTGAAAAAGATTATGAAAAATGGGCAGTTCAACAGCAAACATTTTCTGAAATAATTCAATAAATTAATATGTCAGCATCTATAAATATTTCTAATTCTAACCATGATGATCATCATCATCATAAAGAAACTTGGATAACTAAATGGATTTTTAGTCAAGATCATAAAATGATAGCTAAGCAATATCTTATTGTTGGAGTATTATTTATGGGATTTATTGGAGTTGCTATGTCTCTTTTATTTAGATTACAGCTTGCTTGGCCTGAACAATCTTTTGCTGTATTTGATATATTTTTAGGCAATTGGGCTCCTGAGGGCGTTATGGATCCAAATATATATTTAGCCCTTATTACGATTCATGGCACTATTATGGTCTTTTTTGTTCTAACAGCAGGCCTAAGTGGTACGTTTAGTAATTTATTGATTCCCCTTCAAATTGGAGCTAGAGATATGGCTACTGGACTTTTAAACATGATTTCCTTTTGGCTGTTTTTTCTTTCATGTATGATAATGCTAGCTTCATTATTTGTTGAAGCTGGACCTGCGGCATCAGGTTGGACAATATACCCACCTCTAAGTGCTCTTCCACAAGCTCAGCCTGGGTCTGGAATGGGAATGACATTATGGTTAATATCTATGGCTATTTTTATTGCGTCATCTTTATTAGGATCATTAAATTATATAATTACAGTTATTAATTTAAGAACTAAAGGAATGTCAATGTTCAGGTTGCCATTAACAATTTGGGCATTTCTTGTAACTGCTATTATAGGAGTTATTTCTTTTCCCGTTTTATTATCCGCAGCTTTATTGTTAATTATGGACAGAAGTTTTGGAACTTCTTTCTTTTTATCTGATATTTTTGTCCAGGGTGAGGTTTTGCATTATCAAGGAGGTTCACCAGTTTTATTTGAACATTTATTTTGGTTTTTAGGACATCCAGAAGTTTATATTGTTATTCTACCTGCACTTGGTATAACTTCTGAAATCATTGCAACGAATTCTAGAAAACCTATTTTTGGGTATAGAGCAATGATAGCTTCAATTTTAGCCATTGCTTTTTTATCAACTGTTGTTTGGGGGCATCATATGTTTATTTCTGGGATGAATCCATTCCTAGGTTCGGTATTTACATTTACAACTTTATTAATTGCAATTCCTTCTGCTGTAAAAGCATTTAATTATATAGCAACTCTGTGGAAAGGGAATCTTCAGTTTAATCCTGGCATGCTTTTCTCAATTGGTTTGGTGTCAACTTTCATAACAGGTGGTTTGACAGGGATTATTTTGGGAGATAGTACTTTAGATATAAATGTTCATGATACTTATTTCGTTGTAGCTCACTTCCATTTGGTAATGGGAATATCGGCTTTATACGGATTATTTGCTGGAGTTTATCATTGGTTCCCGAAATTGTTTGGAAGAATGATGAATAAAAATTTAGGTTATATACACTTTTGGGTGACAGTTATTTCAGCTTATGGAGTATTTTTCCCAATGCATTTTATTGGAATGGCAGGACTCCCTAGAAGATACTATACTAATACAGCTTTTCCATATTTTGATGATTTAGCAAATATTAATGTAGTGATTACAATTTTTTCTTTGTTAGCAGGTGCGGCTCAGTTAATATTTTTATATAATTTCATATCAAGCATTTTCTATGGCAAGAAAGCTGATCAAAATCCATGGAAATCTACAACACTTGAATGGACAGCTCCAGTAGAGCACATGCACGGCAACTGGCCTGGTGAAATTCCACATGTTCATAGATGGCCTTATGACTATAGCAAGCCAGGTCATAAAGATGATTTTGTAACACAGACTACTCCTATAGGGAAAAACGAAGTAGAAACAGAACATTAGTAATTTGCCTTTTTGTTTATCTTTGATTTAATGAATGAAAATTTAGACCCTACAGATTCCAATTATTCTGGAGAAGAATTAGAAATTGATAAAGCTTTAAGACCTTTGTCTTTTGATGATTTTGCAGGACAAGATCAAATTCTTAATAATTTAAAAATATTTGTTCAGGCATGTAATCAAAGAGCCGATGCCCTGGACCATACGCTTTTCCATGGACCTCCTGGACTTGGCAAAACTACTTTAGCTCATATATTGGCTAATGAGCTTGAAGTGAATTTAAAAGCAACTTCAGGGCCTGTTTTAGACAAGCCTGGAGATCTTGCAGGACTTTTAACTAATCTTGAATCAAGAGACGTTCTTTTTATAGATGAGATTCATAGATTAAGCCCTGTAGTTGAAGAATATCTGTATTCTGCAATGGAAGATTATAAGATTGATATCATGATTGAGACAGGCCCTAATGCACGAACCGTTCAAATAAACCTGAACCCATTTACTTTAATTGGAGCCACAACAAGGTCTGGATTATTGACAGCTCCGATGAGAGCAAGATTTGGAATAAATAGTAGATTGGAGTATTATAAAACAGAAATATTATCAAATATAGTAGAAAGAAGCTCAGATATATTAGACATTGAAATTAATCAAAAAGCTGCTATTGAAATAGCTGGAAGAAGCAGAGGAACTCCAAGAATTTCAAATTCATTATTAAGAAGGGTAAGAGATTTTGCTCAAATAAAAGGGAATGGTAAAATTGACTTAGAAATAACAAGATATGCTTTAAAATCCTTGAATGTTGATAAGTATGGTTTAGATGAGATGGATAATAAAATCCTATTGACTTTAATAGATAAATTTAAAGGAGGACCAGTAGGTATAAATACACTTTCATCTGCAGTTTCTGAAAGTTCAGAAACTTTAGAGGAAGTCTACGAACCTTTTTTAATTCAGCAAGGATTTATAGTGAGAACACCTAGAGGAAGAGAAGTTACAAAGTTAGCTTATGACCATTTAGGTAAAAAAAAATCTAGTTCACAAGAAGAATTATTCTAACTATATTGCTCAATTAAAACAATAATAAAATTTATATACTAATGGAATTAAATAGATTATTTTATGATTTTTTAATTAATTTAAAATTTTCAGAATTTTATGCCGAATTACTTAATTTATTGGTATTAAGCATAATCGTTTTTTTAGTTTTGATCTTACTGAGTTTTTTATCAAAGAAAGTTATTTCTAATTTTTTTGTAAAACTTTCAGCAAACACTAAAAATAATTTTGATGACTATTTGATTTCTAATCGTGCTCAAATTCATATTTCTAAACTAATTCCTGTTTTATTTCTTTATTGGATCATCCCTTTTTGGCTTTTAGGCTTTGAATTGCTTACTAGCTATGCACAACTTTTTATTGAAGTATACTCTGTTTTATTAATTATTTGGATTATAAGGAGTTTTTTAAGATCTGTTAAAGATTATTCAAAAACAGTAGACACTCTAAAGAATAAACCTGTTGAAAGTTTTATTCAGGTTTGTTTGATATTAGTGTGGTTTATAGGAATACTGATTATTTTCTCATTAATTACTGGGAAAGAAATAACTACATTTTTAACTGCAATGGGAGCATTGTCAGCAGTTATATTATTGATTTTCAAAGACACTATTCTTGGATTTGTGGCAAGTATTCAATTAAGCACTAATGACTTAATAAGGATTGGAGATTGGATTACTATGGAAAAGTTTGGAGCTGATGGGGATGTAATCGAAATAAATTTAAATTCTGTTAAGATTCAAAATTTTGATAAGACCATTACAACCATACCAACTTATAAATTGATTTCTGATTCATTTACAAATTGGAGAGGAATGAGCGATTCGAATGCAAGAAGAATTAAAAGAGCATTACTTATTAAAGGATCTTCGATTAAATTTTTGAATGAGACTGATTTGAACAAATTAAAAAAAATCAAATTAATTGAGGATTATATTATAAAAAAAGAAACAGAAATATTAGAATATAATCATAATTTAATAGTGGATAATTCTATTTTAGTTAATGGAAGAAATTTAACTAATCTTGGTTTATTTAGGAAATATATTGAGAAATTTTTGGATAATAATCCTTTAATTAATAGCGAAATGATTTTAATGTGTAGGCAATTAACTCCCACTTCACAGGGCGTGCCCTTAGAAATATATGCTTTTAGTAAAGATCAAGATTGGAAAAAATATGAAAATATAATGTCAGATATATTTGATCACTTATTAGCCTCTTTAAAAACATTTCATTTAGAATTATTTGAATTTCCATCCTCACTTAATAATAATTCAAATGAATAAAATAATAATAAGTTTTTTTTTATTTTTTTTTATTAACTCTTACTCTCAAAGTATAGAGGATTCAAACTGCACATCTATTTATTTAATACGACATGCTGAAAAAGTCAGAGAAAATAAAAATGATAAAAATCCTCATTTAAATTATAAAGGATTAATTAGAGCTGAAAAATGGAATAATTTTTTCAAAAATATTAAATTGGATGCAATCTACTCAACTAATTATTTTAGAACTCTAGAGACCGTCAATCCGATATCTAAAGATAATCTTGAAATACAAATTTATAATCCGTTTGTAATTAATTATAAGGAATTTATTGAGACTAATAAAGGCAAAACAGTTTTAGTAGTTGGGCATAGCAATACGATTCCAACGTTTACAAATGAATTATTAGAAGAAGATTTTTATAAAGATATCGAAGATGATAATAATTCTAACTTATATTTTATTAACATATGCAATGAACAAGATTTCTTTCATGCATTATATTATGTAAATTAAAATTCCAAAATGAATAGTAAGATTTTACCTAAAGTTGAACTTCATGTTCATTTGGATTGTTGTTTGAGTTTCGAAGTTGTAAAAAAAATTCGGCCTGATATTTCTAATCTATACTATAAAGAAAAATTTACAGGTTCAAGTTGTAGTTGTTTAAAAGATTACATTTCCTGCGCTGATAATGCTGTTGAATTAATGCAAACGAAAGAAGAATTAGAATTAGTCACTATTGACTTATTTGATCAATTAAAGTCTGATAATGTAGTTTATGTTGAGATTAGATTTGCTCCACTTCTTCATACTAATAAAGGGTTAAATCCTTATGAAATAGTTAAAATTATAAGTGAAATAACATATGAACAAAGTAAAAGTACTGGAATTGAAGCAGGCTTGATTTTATGTACTTTAAGACATTATAGTAGTTCTCAAAGCATGGAGACAGTAAAATTGGTGAATGAATTTAAAAATACTAATGTTGTTGGTTTTGATATTGCTGCAGATGAAGCAGGACATCCATTAGACAATCATATAGATGCTTTTAAGTTTGCTTTTGAAAACAAAATATTTTGCACTGCTCACGCTGGAGAAGCTTTAGGGCCTGAAAGTGTAATTGAAACCTTAGATAAGATTAAACCCCTAAGAATTGGACACGGAGTAAGGAGCGTAGAAGATAGTTCTCTTTTAAATAAATTAAAAAATAATAATATTCATTTAGAACTTTGCTTTACAAGCAATATTGTAACGAAAATGTATGATAATTATATGGATCATCCAATAGATATTTTATTTAAAAAAGGTCTTTCAATTAGTGTCAATTCAGATGGAAGAACAATTTCAGACACAGATTTAAATCAAGAATATGAAAAGCTTCAGGAGAACTTTAATTGGCCAAATAAAAATTTTCTTCAATGTAACATTGACGCAATGAAATCATCTTTCACAAATCAAAAGACAAAAGACAAAATTATTTCTTTATTGGAGGCCTCATATAATTAAATCATAAATGAAAATTTTATTTCCAAAAGATACTACTTTCTCATTTCAGTTACTTATAATTCAGTTTGTGTTTTTTACATTACTAAATTTATAGCCCTGTAGTTCAACGGATAGAATAAAAGTTTCCTAAACTTTAGATCTAGGTTCGATTCCTAGCAGGGCTACTAACTATTTAGTGACAGTCAGTTTCCCATTACTATAGCTTACACTATAGCAAGCTAATGTTCCACAACACGAACCCCCAGTTGTACAATCTGTTGGGAAAGAATTACCATGCTTGCCACAAACAAATTTGTCTTCAGAAGTATTATAACTCCATTGACTGTTGGTCCCTTCGTGAGGACATACGTTTGTGAATGCTCTGTAAGTAGATGAGTCAATTTTTAATAGTAACATTGCCTGTGATTTAAAATTGAACCAACCATTACTATTTAATGATGAGAATGAGGAGTGATTTAAATCAATAACAATTGTGTTCCCATTCACAGTGTAACCTGTATTTGAGTGACCACCACCTTCATTTGAAAGGGAGTCTTCTCCTTCTGAAGAACAAGCTTCAAGCATAGTTACTCCAAAAAAAGCAAGAGCAACAGAGGGACACACATTTTGTAAAAATTTTCTTCTTTTATTATTCATAAAATAAAAGTAAGCATTATTTAATTAGATTTGCATTTTAATTATTTAGAACCAAATAAATTAATCTTATGGGTATTTCTACACTTGATATTATTGTTTTCATGCTTTATTGCTTAACTATTTTAATTATAGGTCTTTATGTCTCTAGAGAAAAAGACGGAAAAGCTAAAAGTGCTGAAGATTATTTTTTAGCGGGCAAGTCGCTTCCTTGGTGGGCAATTGGCGCATCTCTAATAGCTGCTAATATATCAGCAGAACAATTTGTTGCTATGAATGGCTCTGGATTTGCAGCTGGTTTAGCAATTGCTTCTTATGAATGGATGGCTGCTATTACGTTATTAGTTGTTGGAAAATATTTTTTACCCATATTTATTGAAAAAGGACTTTACACAATTCCAGAATTTATTGAAAAAAGATTTAGCACAAATTTAAAAACCATCTTGGCAATTTTTTGGATTTCACTTTTTGTTTTTGTCAATCTTACAACGGTATTATTTTTGGGAGCAAAAGCTTTAGATATTGTGATTGGAACTGGAGATGGAAGCTTATTATTTGGAAGCATAATAGGGCTGGGATTATTTGCCGCTGCCTATTCTTTATGGGGTGGATTAGCTGCAGTTGCCTGGACTGATGTCATTCAAGTTATCTTATTAATTTTTGGAGGATTAATGATGACATACTTTGCCTTAACAAACGTAACAGAAAGTGGAAGTTTTATTGATGGATTAAGTTATGTTTATAATACAGTGCCTGAAAGATTTACCATGATTGTGTCAAAAGGTGAAATAATTAATACAAATGGAGATGATACTTGGAACAATCTTCCTGGTATTGCAGTATTAGTTGGCGGAATGTGGGTAGCAAATTTATATTACTGGGGATTTAATCAATACATAATTCAAAGAACTTTAGCTGCTAAAAACCTAAAAGAGGGTCAGAAAGGGATTGCCTTTGCTGCTTTTCTTAAACTCTTAATGCCTTTAATTGTTGTTGTTCCTGGAATTGTAGCTTATGTAATGAATTTAGACCCATCTGGAGCTTTTAATCCAGAAACAATAGATCAAACGTTTATTGGAGAAAATGGCCTTATTGAAAATGATAACGCTGCACCATGGCTTATTAAAAACTTTATTCCATCTGGATTTTTAGGACTCATTTTAGCTGCACTTGCTGCTGCCATTGTTTCTTCTTTAGCTTCAATGTTAAATTCAACTTCTACAATTTTTACCATGGATATTTACAAATCATTGATAAATAAGGAGGCTTCCGACAAACAAACGGTTAAAGTTGGAAGATTGACAGGATTAATTGCATTGATTATAGCTATGATAATTGCTCCTAAACTTGGTAATTTAGGCGAAGTTTTTCAGTTTATTCAAGAATACACAGGCGTGGTTAGTCCAGGTATCTTGGCTGTTTTTCTTATGGGATTATTTTATAAAAAGGCAACAAATAATGCTGCTATTTGGGGAGTGGTATTATCAATTCCGGTAGCAATGTATTTTAAAATTGTGCCATCAAGTTGGTTTTTGGCAGATACTCCATTTATGAATCAGATGGGAATTACTTTATTATCTACACTATTTATTATTTATTTAATTAGTTTTCTTGAAGGAAACAAGGATAATCCTAAAGGAATTGAATTGTCTAAAAAACTATTCGAAACATCTCCCGTATTTAATGTGGCAGCTATGAGTATTTGCATAATTACTGCTTTTTTATATGCTTTTCTTTGGTAATTACTTGTTATAAAATGAAATTAATAAAACTGTTAATTATTTCAATTTTTTTTATTTCTTGTTCGGGAGGGATTTCTGATGAAATAGTTTTAAAGCCATCTGATCAAACTCTTTTAGAATTATTAGCAGGAAGTTCCTCGAAAACTTGGAGAATTAATGCCGAACAAGACGCTCATTTTTCTAATGGAGCTCAAGATAAGAAGTATCCAACCTATTGGGAAGCTTATGCTTTCTCCAAATCTAATTCTGGATTTTATGATGATGAATATACTTTTAATATAAATGGAACTTACTATCATAAAACTAATGAAACGGTTTTTGGAAAGGGATCGTATTTAAATGATGATTTTGGCACTACTTCTCAACTTATTAATGGAGATGGAGAAATAGAGAATTATCCATTAAATAATTATCAAACTACATTTTCAGCTAAAAAAGAGGATGATTTAAATAAGATTGAATTTGGAGCTAAAGGGTTTGTTGGTTTTTACGTTGGAGAACATAATTATACAATCGAATGCTATGATTCTGAAAATATATTGTTAAGGTCTGTTGATGATCAGGATATTGCTTGGTACATATGGCTTACCACTAACACAGTTTCTGAAACACATCCTAAAAATCAATTTACTAACCTAATTTGGTCAGATGAGTTTAATGTTACAGGCGCTTTAGATTCTAGCAAGTGGGTTCATGAAGTTGGAGACTCTTGGTACAATAATGAAGTTCAATCTTACACAAGTAGATTAGATAATTCTAAAGTGGAAGATGGCAAATTAAAAATCATAGCTAAAAAGGAATCTTATAATGGCAATAATTACACCTCTGCAAGAATAATTTCTAATACTAAGAAGGACTTTACTTATGGAAGAGTAGATATTAAAGCAAAAATTCCTGGAAAAAAAGGAACTTGGCCTGCTCTTTGGATGCTTGGTTCTAACTTTAAGTCTGTTGAATGGCCTAAATGCGGGGAAATAGATATTCTAGAAGCGGCTCAAGTTAATAACTTTAAAGTGCAATCAACTGCGCATCATCCTGATAAATATGGTGATGGAGATACTCATATTAGTAGTGAGTATACAGATATTACAGAAAAATTTCATGTTTACTCTCTAGTTTGGACAAAGCAAGCTTTAACATTTTATGTAGATGACAAACCACATCATCTTGTAGGAAACTCATGCGTTCTTCCTTTTAATTGGGATCAGTTTATAATATTAAATGTTGCTATGGGGGGCACAATGGGAGGTGAGATTGCTTCTGATTTTGTTAGTGATACTATGGAAATTGAATATGTTAGAATTTATCAATAAATAATTAAAAATGAAAAAATACTGTATTATACTTTTAATAATACTGACATTAAACGGTTGTCAGACAAACAATATTAATAAAAGTACAAGTGATGTTATAAATCAAAAGGTAGATTCTCTTTTGAATATTATGACCCTTGATGAAAAGATAGGACAAATGAATCAATATAATGGGTTTTGGGATGTTACAGGCCCTTCTCCAAAAAATGGTGATGCAAAATATAAATATGAAAATCTAAAAAAAGGTTTAGTAGGGTCTATGCTAAATATGAGAGGAGTAAGAGATATTACTGCTGTACAAAAAATTGCAGTAGAGGAAACAAGGTTAGGTATTCCTCTAATAATTGGAAATGATGTGATACATGGCTATAAAACATTAAGCCCTATTCCACTTGCTGAAGCTGCAAGCTGGGACATTGATGAGATTGAGAATTCAGCTAGAATTGCTGCTTTGGAAGCTTCTGCGGCTGGAACTAATTGGACATTTGCTCCTATGATTGATATATCAAGGGATGCAAGATGGGGAAGGGTAATGGAAGGTGCAGGAGAAGATCCTTATTTAGGAAGTTTAATAGCAGCAGCAAGAGTAAGAGGCTTTCAAGGTGACGATCTCTCTAAACACTATACAATAGCTGCTACAGCAAAACATTTTGCAGCTTATGGATTTTCAGAGTCTGGTAGAGATTATAATACTGTAGATATTAGTAGAAACACTTTATATAATGTAGTTTTTCCACCATTTATCTCTGCATTAGATGCTGGGGCTAGAACTTTTATGAATTCATTTAATGAACTAGACGGAATACCGGCAACGGCTAATTCATTTTTACAAAGAGATATTTTAAAAGAAGAATGGAATTTTGATGGCTTTGTAGTATCAGATTGGGGATCGATTTCAGAAATGATAGCACACGGTTATGTTAAGAATGGAGTTGATGCAACGGAATTAGCTGTAGAAGCGGGCTCTGATATGGATATGGAATCTCATTTATATATTAAAAACTTGAAAGGTTTAGTTGAGTCTAAAAAAGTAGATATAAAATTAATTGATGATGCAGTTAGTAGAATACTTAGAGTCAAATTTGAATTAGGGTTATTTGATGATCCTTACAGATATTTAGATGCGGATAGAGAGAAAGAGGTTATGCACCATCCAAATAATCACAAGGCAGTTTTGGAAATGGCTAAAAAATCTATCGTTCTTCTAAAAAATGAAAATCAGCTTTTACCTTTAAAAAAGGAAAATCAAACGATAGCTTTAATTGGCGCTTTGGCCAATGATGATAATAGTCCACTGGGAAATTGGAGAACAAATTCTGATAATAATACTGCTATTACTGTTTTGGAAGGAATGAAGGCATACCCAAAAAACAAATTAATATATAGAAAGGGAGCAGATGTTAATTTAAATGATGGTGGTGTAGTAAAATTTCATGAAAAAGTTAAGATTAATGAAAATGACAAATCCGGTTTTAATTCGGCTAAAAATGTGGCAAGAAATGCGGATATAGTTGTTATGGTTCTTGGAGAGGATGGTTTCCAATCAGGAGAGGGAAGAAGTAGAACCAAGATTGATTTACCTGGCGTTCAGCAAGAACTTTTAGAAGAAGTTTATAAAGTAAATAAAAATATAGTTTTGGTTTTAATGAACGGAAGACCATTAAATATAAACTGGGCAGATAAAAATATTCCATCGATAGTTGAGGCATGGCAATTAGGAACCCAAACAGGCAATGCCATTGCTCAGGTACTTTATGGAGACTATAATCCTAGTGGAAAATTACCAATGACTTTTCCAAGAAGCGTAGGGCAAATTCCTATCTATTATAATTATAAAAATACAGGTAGACCAGGTCCAAAAAACGAAGTCTTTTGGACTCATTACAACGATGAAGTTAATACTCCTTTATACCCTTTTGGGTATGGGTTAAGTTATACAACTTTTGAGTACTCTAATATAGCTATAGACAATAAAATTCTTAAAAAAAATAATTCAATAAATGTTTCTGTTGAGCTTAAAAACACAGGGAAATTTAAAGGCAAGGAAGTGGTTCAACTTTATATAAAAGATAGATATGCTAGTATTACTAGACCAGTAAGAGAATTAAAAGGATTTGAAATGATAGAATTAAATCCTGGAGAGAGTAAAACGGTTTCTTTTGAAATATCCGAATCATTATTAAGATTTTACTCAGCCAATGAAGTTTGGGAATCGGAACCAGGAATTTTCGATATTTTTATAGGAACTGACTCAAATGCTAGTCTTCAAGAAAATTTTAAACTAATTAGAAAATTTTAAATGACATTTAAAACAGAATAAAGTTTGTAATTTAGAAATATTATTTTCTTGTTATGAATAAGTTTTTATGTTGTTTAGGTTTCTTTCTTTTATTTATTTCTTGTTCTAAATCAAATAAAAAGACAGAACCTGTTATTAAATCGATTGATTATGCTGAATTGAATTCTTTTATTCAAGATTCTTTGCCAATTCTTTCAAATCTAGATCCTAATTATAATCAAGTTTTTAATTTATGGCAAGATATTGATGTATTGATTAAAACAAGCATGATGCCAAAATCTGATCCAAGGCAATTGCGGTTTTTTATTGAATCTTATAAGCTTGAAATAGATAAGATTAATGAAATTCATATTCCTCAGGTATTAAACATTCCTTCAGTTATAGGTAGGTTTAGGGTTTTTAAAACAGAAATATTAAAAACAAAGACTAATGCATTAAATCAAAAAAACTTACAGCTTTTTAAGTATAATTTGAACAAAATTTTCGATTCCTATAATATATTAATTAGTAAAATGAATGCTGTAGCTAAAGAAAGTATAGAATCTAAAAAAGAGTAAGGGTTAATTTAATTCTTTGGCCAATAACACCTATTTTATTGTTTAGAGTTATTAAGTTTTTCTAGTTGAAATTCAATTTCTTGATCTTCAATTTTTCTAAAAATTAAACTGCTTTCCCCAATTTTAGCCGCAATTAAAGGATGGTCCTTAGTAATAGAATTCCAATCTGTGTGTTTGATGTTAAAGATTGTCTTAAGTTTTTTAGATGTATTTGGCAAAAAAGGCTCACATATTAAACTTAGAACTCCACATATTTGCAAGTTTATATTAATTATAGTCTTTACTCTTTCAGAATCATCAGTTTTAATTAATTTCCAAGGCTCTTCATCGGCAAGATATTTATTACCTAATCTAGCTAGGTCAATCATTGTATTGACGGCTTCTCTAAACCTAAACTTTTCAATTGAATCCCCAATTATTTTTGGATATGAATAGACTTTATTAAGTAAGTTTTTTTCAGAGTCATTTAAAACTCCAATTGTAGGGACATTACTATCATAATATTTTTGAGTTAATACAACCACTCTATTTATATAGTTCCCTAATATAGCTACTAACTCATTGTTGTTTTTAGCTTGAAAATCTTTCCAGGTAAAATCATTGTCTTTATTTTCAGGGGCATTAGCAGTAAGCACATATCTTAAAGTATCTTGCATATCTGGAAAATCTTCAAGATATTCATGAAGCCAAATAGCCCAGTTTTTTGAAGTGGATATTTTTTTACCTTCTAAATTTAGAAACTCATTAGCCGGCACATTTGTCGGTAAGATATATTTTTTGGAAGCTTTTAATATAGCAGGAAAGATAATACAATGAAATACAATATTGTCTTTTCCTATAAAATGGATAAGCTTTGTACTTGGGTCTTGCCAGTATGGCTTCCAGTCAACTTTTTCTTTTTCAGCCCATTCTTTAGTTGCTGAAATATAACCAATAGGAGCATCGAACCATACATATAATACTTTCCCTATAGCCTCTTTGATAGGTACAGGAATTCCCCAATCTAAATCCCTAGTTATTGCACGAGGCTTTAAGCCTTCATTTAGCCATGATTTAACTTGCCCAAAAACATTTGTTTTCCAATCCTCTTTTTTTTCTTCTAAAAACCATTTTTTTAAAAAAGGTTCAAAATTATTTAAGGGAAGAAACCAATGCTTAGTCTTTTTTAATGTAGGCTTATTTCCGCTTAACTTAGATTTGGGGTTTATAAGTTCAGTGGCATTTAGTGTAGATCCACAACTTTCACATTGATCACCATATGCGCCATCATAATGACATTTGGGACATTCTCCTTCTACATATCTGTCGGCTAAAAATTGATTTTCTACAGTATCATATAATTGTTCAAACTCTTCTTCAATAAAAATATTTTGATCATTTAATTCTTTAAAAAAATCAGAAGCAGTTTCGTGATGAATTTTTGAAGAAGTTCTTGAGTAGTTGTCAAAAGAAATTCCAAAATTTATGAAAGATTCTTTTATAATAACATGATATTTATCAATAATATTTTGAGCAGAGGTTCCTTCTTTTTTAGCTCTAATTGGAATTGCTGCTCCATGTTCATCACTTCCGCACACAAATAGAACATCATGACCAGAGAGTTTAAGGTACCTAGAATAAATATCAGCAGGAATATAAGCTCCAGCTAAATGACCTATATGTATAGGGCCATTAGCATATGGTAAGGCAGATGTAACGGTATATCTTTTTTTCACTATTATATATGTGTAGTAAAAATAATCAATTAAATTTTCATTTACCATTAATATTATCTGAACTGAAATATCAAATGTTATATTTATAATTTTTTGTTTGATTTGTAACAAATCATAAATGATTACTATATTTACATCATATATGAAAACTATTTCCTCAGCAGTTGAAGAATACATAAAGTCTAAGCCATTTTTAATTTCAGCTTTATCCCAAGGAATTATCAATTTGACTTCATTATCTCGTATTATTAAATCAGAAATAGAATTATCTCTAAAAAAAGAGGTTAGATACGGGGCTATTGTTATGGCTTTAAAAAGACTTTCTAGTGAATTAGAGTTTAGAACTACTTATAAAATTGTAAAAATCATTAAAGATATTGGAGATATTACTGTTAGATCTTCGCTTATTGATTATAACTTCAAGGTCTCCGACACTTTATTAAGTAATCAGGTCAAGCTTTTGGCAAAAGTGGGTAATAAAGATGATTTTTACACTTCATCAAGAGGAGTAAATGAATGTAATATAGTAGTAAGCGGAAATTTATCTTCACTAGTAGAAACAATACTTAAAGAAGAATATTGTATTTCTAAACAAACCAATTTGTCATCAATTTCAATAAAATTACCAGCTGAAAACATTTCAATTCCTGGAGTATATTATTTTGTATTTCAAAGACTATCATGGGAAGGAATTAACATATATGAAGTAATCTCTACATCTAATGAGTTTACAATTTTAGTAAATGAGGAGCAGGTAGATAAGGCATTTAGAGTCGTGAAAAATTTAAAAAACCTTTAAATAACTTATTGCCTGAGTTAATGTTTGAACTTCATTAAAAACTAATAAAAGTTTTTCTTCATTATTTTTTTTCTTTTCTTTAATTTGACAAAGGTTAGGGTTGTTTTGAATATTTAATAATGTGTTTTGAAATTTATCAGATTTATAATATTTATCTTCTTTATTTGAAATGAATTGACAGATCATTTTACGATTTTTTAAAATTATTTTTTCAAAGCCTATTTCAATTCCAAGCCACTTTAATTCTACAGTTTTTATTAAATCAATAGTTTGGTTTGGAAGTTTTCCAAACCTATCTTCTAATACTTTTGTAAATTTATTTAACTCTTCTTTAGTTTTAATTTCAGATAATTTTTGATATTGATTTAACCTTTCTTTAATGTTATTAATATATGCATCAGGAAACAAAACCTCTAAATCAGTATCAATTTGAAAATTAGTAATTCTATTTTTTTTTATTGAGTCTTCATCAAACAATTCATTAAATTCTTTAGCTTTTAATTCTTCTACAGCTTCCTTTAAAATTTTTTGATATGTTTCAAATCCAATGTCATTTATAAAACCACTTTGTTCGGCTCCAAGTAAATCTCCAGCTCCTCTTATTTCTAAATCTTTCATAGCTATGTAAAATCCAGATCCTAATTCAGTATGTTGTTCTATAGCTTCAATTCTTTTTCTTGCTTCTTTTGTCATGGAAGAAAATGGTGACGTTATGAAGTAACAAAATGCCTTTTTATTGCTTCTTCCAACTCTTCCTCTCATTTGATGCAAATCACTCAGTCCAAAATTTTGAGCATTATTTATAAATATAGTATTGGCATTAGGAATATCTAATCCACTTTCTATTATTGTTGTGGAAACTAAAATATCAAATTTTCCATCAATGAAGTCTAGCATAGTTTTTTCAAGTTTTTTCCCCTCTATTTTTCCATGTACAATCCCAACTTCTGCATTAGGAGCTAGTTTAGAGATCATAGCGCTAACTTCTTTTATATTTTCAATTCTGTTATGGACAAAAAATACTTGACCCCCTCTTTGAATTTCAAAATTTATTGCTTCTGCTATAATTTTTTCTTTAAATGAAATGACATTGCTTTCAATGGGAAATCTGTTTTGTGGAGGAGTATTAATTATAGATAAATCTCTTGCAGACATTAAACTATACTGTAATGTTCTTGGGATAGGAGTTGCTGTTAAAGTTAAGACATCAATATTTTCTTTTAAAGATCTTATTTTCTCTTTAACACTTACACCAAATCTTTGTTCTTCATCAACAATTAATAATCCCAAGTTTTTAAATTCAATATTTTTATTTACAAGTTGATGTGTGCCAATTATTAAATCAATTTTGCCTGATTTAATTTCGTTGATAATTAAATTTTTTTCTTTGTTTGATCTAAATCTATTTAAATAATCAATAGATACAGGAAAATCTTCTAGTCTTTTAGTAAAAGTTTTAAAATGTTGGAAGGCCAGTACTGTAGTAGGAACTAATATAGCTACTTGTTTTCCATTATCTATTGCTTTAAATGCAGCTCTAATAGCAATTTCAGTTTTTCCAAACCCTACGTCACCACAAATTAATCGATCCATTGGCTGTAAGCTTTCCATGTCATTTTTTATGTCAATCGTAGATTTTATTTGATCTGGAGTATCTTCATAAAGAAAAGAAGCTTCAAGCTCGTGTTGTATAGATGAATCTGGGCCATACTGAAATCCATTTTTTAATTTCCTTTTTGCATAAGCTTCAATTAGATTAAAAGCAACCTGTTTTACTCTGCTCTTTGCATTTAATTTGATTTTTTTCCATGCTCCTGAACCTAGTTTAAAAATTTTTGGCTTTGTTCCATCTTTGCCATTATATTTACAAATTTTGTGGATTAAATGAATACTTACATAGAGCGTGTCTCTTTCACCATAAGTTAGCTTTATAGCTTCCTGAATTTTATCATTTACTTTTATTTTTTTTAGCCCTCCAAAAACTCCAATTCCATGATCAATATGAGTTACATAGTCTCCTATTTCTAATTGATTTAATTCGTTTAAATTCACTTTTTTACTATGAGAAAATCTAGATTTTATTTTGAATTTATGATACCTGTCAAATATCTCATGATCAGAATAGCAAACTTCCTTTTCATCATGATTTACATAGCCTTTGTAAATAGGTTTATCAATTAATATAGGATTTAATAAAATTTCATTTTGTTCGAAAATTTCTTTAAACCTGTTTATTTGATTTTCTGAGCTACAGAAAATTCTAATAGAATAACCCTTTTCTTTGTAGTTATTTAAATTTTCAATTAATAGATTAAACTTTTTATTAAAAGCTGGTTGTGGAATAATATTAAAATTGATTTGATTGTCACTATTATCACCTTTTAGATCAATTACTGAAAACTTTTTTAAATCCTGAAATAGAGAGATTCCACTATAAAAAAGTTTATTAATTTGTTCTTGATTAAATCTATTTTGATTTGAATTTTTATCAGATAAATAACTATATAAATCTTCTAATTTATCTTTTAAGAAAAAGAGATTCTCGGTAATTATGATGCTATTTTTATTAATAAAACTGAAAAGACCTTCTCTTTTATATTTATTTTCTTTATTTTCTAAATCGGCTAAAATTTCTATGGATTCAAATGTTTTATTTGATAATTGAGACTCAATATGAAAGGTTCTTATACTCTCAACTTCATTCCCAAAAAATTCAATCCTATACGGTAAATCATTGGAAAATGAAAAGACATCTATTATTCCTCCTCTAACTGAAAAATCTCCAGGTTCTAATACAAAATCTTCTCTATTAAATTCAAAATCAAATAATTGCTCATTTAAAATTTCAAGATTTAATGCTTCACCCACCGATATTTTTAAAATTCTTTTTTTTATTTCTTTTTTTTGAAGAATTTTTTCAAAAATCGCTTCCGGGTAAGTCACTATAATTTGTGAGTTTCCCACCACGCTAAGATTCTTTATGACTTCAGTTCTTTTAAAAATATTTTGACTGTCAGTTTTTTTAAAATCTTTATGTTTATTATAACTACTTGGATAAAACGAACAATGTTTTTGTTCCATAAAGTTTTCCAGATCATTATAATGGTAAGCAGCGGATTCTTTATCATTTAGTATCCATAAAAAATTTGTTTTTGAATTAAATAGTTGTTTTATAAAAAAGGATTTTGATGAACCATAGAGTCCATGTAGGATATATTTATTTTGAGATTGGATAATAGAATTTTGAAGTTTCTGAATTTTCAGAGACTTTAAAAAAGGTAAAGAATGTGGATTATTACCCACTTTTTTCATTGTCACAAATATCTATAAAATTGTTATACTATTGATGAATTTGTGAATATTAAATTCATTGGTTTAAATTTGTTTAAATATTTATTAAGTCAATGAATCTTATAATTAGAATTGCAGAAAGAGAGGATATGAAATCTGTTTTATTGTTGATCAATGAATTAGCTGAATTTGAGAGGGAGACAGATGTAGTAAATTTAACTTATGATGATTTAATTAGAGATGGGTTTTCAGATCCTCCTTTATTTGTTTGTTTTGTTGCGGTTTTAAATAATCAAATTGTAGGCATGTCATTAAGCTATTCAAGATATTCAACATGGAAGGGTAAAACAATGCATTTAGAAGACTTGATTGTTACTGAAAAAGAAAGAGGAACGGGTATTGGGAATGCTTTGTTTTCTAATTTTATTAAGTATTCTCATTCAAAAGGTGTTAAAAGAATTGAATGGGCAGTATTAAATTGGAATATTAATGCAATTAAATTTTATGAATCTAAAGGAGCAGTAGTTTATGATGATTGGCATATTGCACAAATGAATGAAACAGCAATTAAAAATTTTATTTCAAATAAATGAAAATATTCAAATTTGGTGGCACATCTATTAAAGATTCTAGTGGAGTAAAAAACCTGATTTCAATTTTAATTGAGTTAGGGTTTAAACAAACCTTAATAGTAGTTTCTGCTATGGGAAAAACGACTAACGCATTGGAAATAGTTGTAAACAATTACTTTGAAAATAAAGATGAATTACAATATTCAATAAACGAGGTTTTTAAATTTCATAATGAAATAGTTTTAAATCTCTTTCTTAATGATAATCATGAAATTTTCAATGAGATTAGAGAAATTTTTGAAAATTTGAGAGACTTTTTAAAAAGAAACAAATCTCCAAATTATTCTTTTGTTTATGATCAAGTTGTTAGTCAAGGTGAGTTGCTTTCAACCAAAATAATTAGTGCTTATTTGAATTATAAGAATATAAAGGCTATTTGGATAGATTCTAGAGAACTTATAAAGACTAATTCTAATTACAGAGATGCTAGTTTAAATTGGGATCTTACTCAAAAAAATATTTCGCAAAAAATTGATAATAAAAACTTAAATATTACCCAAGGTTATATTGCAAGTAACGAAAACAGTTTTAATACAACTTTAGGAAGAGAAGGTTCTGATTATTCAGCTGCTATTTATGCTTATTGTTTAAATGCAGAATCAGTTACCATTTGGAAGGATGTTCCTGGAGTTTTAAATGCTGATCCAAGAGTATTTAAAAAAACTCAACTTTTAGAAAATATCTCATATACTGAAGCTATTGAGCTTGCTTTTTATGGAGCATCTGTTATACACCCTAAAACTTTACAGCCTTTACAGAAAAAGGAAATCCCATTATATGTAAAATCCTTTTTAGATCCAAACTCTAAAGGAACTTCAATTTCAAGAGGAGTTAAAATTAAACCAGAAATACCTTGCTTTATCGTAAAAAGAAATCTTAATCTTTTAAAATTATCATCTCTTGATTTTTCATTTATAGTAGAAGAAAATATTAGCGAAATTTTCCAAATTTTACATGAAAATAAAATGAAAGTTGATTTGATTCAAAATTCCGCTATTAGTTTTTCAGTTTGTATTAATGATAAATACAATAGACTAAAAGAGCTGTTGTCTATTTTGAAAGCTACTTTTAAAGTAGAATGTGTTGAAGATGTTAGTTTATTTACTATTAGACATTTCAATGAAAACTCTTCTAATGAAATTTTAAAGAAAAATCAATTGCTTTTGGAACAAAGAACAAATGAAATTCTTCAATTAGTAGTTAAATAATTAAAAATATTTCTTACAAAAATTTATTGCAAATTCTTTTATTTTTTTAATAATAATTTTTTTATTTTATCTAAAGCAACTTTTACTAGTAGTATTTTACTCTCTTCTGACCATCCAGCAATGTGAGGCGTAATTATTACTTCATTAGATTTTATTAAATATTTCAAATCTTTATTAGAACGATCAGAAAGTTTTTCAAAAGAACTTTTTTCAAATTCTAAAACATCTAAAGCCGCTCCTAACACTTTCTTTTCTTTTAGAGCTTTAACCAAGTGACTTGTGTTAACGCATATTCCTCGGGCTGTATTTATTAACCAAAAAGGTTTGTCACATTTACTGATAAACTTATGATTTATTAGGCCAATAGATTCTTTTGAAAGTGAAGTGTGCAAACTAATTATGTCGGCTTGTTTTTGAATTTCTTCTAATGTTGCCGAATTTGCATACTTATCTTCTAATCCGGATTTAAGGTCGAAAAAAATTACTTTTGTATTAAAGCCAGATAATTTTTTTGCAAAACTCTTTCCAGTATTTCCGTAGCCTATTAATCCAATAGTTTTACCCATTAATTCATTCCCTCTATTAGGCTCTCTTGACCATATTCCTTTAGATATTTCTTTTTCAGATTTAGAAATATTATTCATTAAAGAAAGTATCATTCCAATAGCATGTTCGCCTACTGCATTTGAATTTCCTTCAGGTGTAGAAATGATTTTAATATTTTTTGATTTGGCAAAGTCCAGATCAATATTTTCAGTCCCAGATCCAATTCTAGCGATAAATTTAATATTAGAAGCTTTATTTAGGAATCTTTGATCAATGGGGATTCTACTTCTAATAATAATACCATTATATATAGATAATTTTTCTTCTATTTCTTTTTTTGAAGATTTAAAATCAAATTCATTAGTAAAGCCTATTTTTTCTAATTCATTATATAAATAAGAATGAGTACTATCTAAATGAAGTATTTTCATTTTAACTATAGTAAAAAGATTTTTGCAATATAAAAGAACAGAAAAATACCAAAAATATCATTACTTGTTGTAATAAATGGTCCTGTAGCTATTGCAGGATCTATTCCTCTTTTTTCTAGAATTATTGGAATTGAAGTTCCAATTAGAGCTGCAACCACTATTACACATAACATTGAAAGAGAAATTACAAGACTTAGTTCTATAGGTTGATTTATAACCTGTCCAAATACTATAGTTAATAAACCTAGAATAACACCATTAATTAAACTTAGCCCTAGCTCTTTAATTAATCTATTTAAAAGACTCCCTTTCACTACATCATTAGCAAGTCCCTGGACAATTATAGCAGAAGATTGAACACCAACATTTCCAGCCATTGCCGCTATTAATGGAGTGAAAAAAAATAATGCCTTATAGCTAGGGTTATTCATAAACTCTTCAAATCCTTCTAATATAAATACACTTCCTAAACCTCCTACCAAACCCAAAAAAAGCCAAGGCAATCTAGCTTTGGTTAGTTCAAATATTGAATCATCTGCTTCTACATCTCCTTGAATACCAGCTGCAATTAAATAATCTTCTTCGGCTTCTTCTTTAATAAAATCAACAATATCATCAATCGTAATTCTGCCTACTAAATGGGTTTTATCATCTACAACAGGAATAGCTTCTAAATCGTACTTAGACATTATTTTAGCAACATCTTCGCCTTTTTCTAAAACATTGACAGAGTCTACTTTAGGGATATAAATATTCTTAATTTTACTTTTTGAAGGCGAGGTAATCAGGTCTTTTAATGATAGTCTTCCTATAAGTTTTTCTTTATTATCAACTACATATATTGAGTGGACGCGTGTTACCTTTTCACCCTGCTTTTTTATTTCACTTAAACATTTTAAAACAGACCAATTCTCATTTGCTTTAACAAGTTCTTTTGCCATTAATCCACCTGCAGAATCTTCATTATATGATAAAAGTTCTTTAAGATCATCAGCTAAATTATCGTCGCTAATCTTTGAAATTACCTCTTCTTTTCTTTCTTCAGAAAGCTCTGCAAGAATATCAGCAGCATCATCACTATCTAGCTCTTCAATTTCGTCTGCAATCTCTTTAACCGAAAGGCCTTCAAGTATTTTTTCTCTAACATCTTCATCTAACTCAGTTAAAATTTCAGATGTTTTTTCGCTATCAAAAAGTTTTATTAAATAGATGCCTTGGTCTTCACTAAGTTCATTAATGATTTCAGCCATGTCAGCAAAATGTATCTCATTTACTAACTTTTTTAAAGTGGTATTTTTCTTTGCTAAAATTAATTCAGCAATTTTTTTTATTAAAATTTTACTAAGTTGGAATGATTCCATTTGCTATAATATTAGTTAGAAGAACAAATTCATCAACACTGAGTGTTTCTGGACGCTTTCCAAAGATAACACCTTCTTTTATATTATCACTTAAATTAAATATTTTTAGACTATTACGAAGAGTTTTACGTCTTTGTTGAAAGGATGTTTTTACTACTTTAAAAAATAAGGCTTCATCACATTTTAGATTAATATTGTTTTTTTTAACTAATTTAATTACTCCAGAATTAACCTTTGGTGGAGGAGAAAAATAATTTGGAGATAATGAAAATAAGAATTCTGTTTCATAGAATGCCTGCACTAATACTGATAATATTCCATATGTTTTTGAACCTGGCGGTTGACATACTCTTTTAGCCACTTCTAATTGAAACATACCAACTAGTTCATCAACTATTTCTCTATTTTCTATTAATTTAAATAATATTTGAGAAGAAATATTATACGGGAAATTGCCAATTAATCCAATAGGACTATTGAATCTTTTCAAATTAATTTTCAAAAAATCATCTTCGATTATATATTCTTTTAGTTGTGAATATTTGTCATTTAAATAGATGATAGAATCTTTATCAATTTCGACAAAAAACGTTTTTTTTTTTAATAAAATTAGATGGTCTGATAGAATACCCATTCCAGGCCCAATTTCTATAATACTGTTTAAATTATTTAGGTTAAGAGCTTCAACAATTTTTTTTGCAATGCCAGAGTCTTTTAAAAAATGTTGGCCTAATTTTTTTTTTGCTTTTATTTTTTTCAAATTAAATTTTTTCAAAACCAGTATATGGGACAAGTACTTTTGGAATGTTGATTGAAGTGTCAGTTTGGAAATTTTCTAAGATACATGCAACTATTCTTGGAAGAGCAAGTGAACTTCCATTTAATGTATGAGCTAAAATTTTATTTCCACTTTTATCAATTCTTAATTTTAATCTATTAGATTGAAAAGTTTCAAAATTAGATACAGAACTTACTTCTAGCCACCTTTTTTGCGCGCCAGAATAAACTTCAAAATCATAAGTTAAACAGGATGTATAACCTAAATCGCCACCACAAAGTCTTAGAATTCTGAAAGGTAAATTCAATTCATTTAAAATAGATTTAACATGATCAACCATTTCCTGTAATGCGTTATAAGAATTTTTGGGATCTTCAATTCTTACTATTTCAACTTTATCAAACTGATGAAGTCTATTTAAGCCTCTAACATGAGAACCATAACTTCCTGCTTCTCTTCTAAAACAAGGGGTATAGCTAGTTAAGCAAATAGGTAAATCCGAAAATTTAACTATTGTATTTCTAAAAATATTAGTAACGGGGACTTCAGCAGTAGGAGCTAAATAAAGGTTATCTTCTTTAATGTAATACATCTGCCCTTCTTTGTCAGGCAATTGACCAGTTCCTGTTCCAGAGTTTTCATTTACAAGAATGGGCACTTGAACTTCTTTATAACCCGCCTTGGTGTTCTTGTCAAGAAAATAGTTTATTAAAGCTCTTTGTAATTTTGCGCCTTTCCCCTTATATACTGGAAATCCAGCACCTGTAATTTTGTTGCCTAATTCAAAATCAATAATATCATATTTATTGGCTAATTCCCAGTGAGCTAAAGCATTTTGTTTTAATTTAGGCATAGAACCCAATTGTAAAATTTCTTCATTATCACTTTCATTAGACCCACTAGGCACTAATTTGTGAGGGATATTAGGAACTTCTAAAAGTAAATTATTAAGTTCATATATGGTATTTGTCAGAATTTCAGATAGTTTTTTACTTTCTACTTTTAATACACCGGCTTTTTCTTTTAATACACCGGCTTTTTGAGATCCCCCTTTTTTGTAAAGATCTCCAATCTCTTTAGCTAACTGATTTGAATCTGAGAGCGAATTGTCTAAGCTAGATTGAATGGACCTTCTTTTAGTATCTGTTTTGATAATTTTCTCTAGAATAGGCCTTATGTCAATGTTTCTTTTTAACATTGATTTAGTGATCTTTTCAATATTCTCACTTATAGTAGATACTAGTAACATTGAATTTATAATTTTTACAAATGTAGTGGAATATTATATTTAGAATAAACCTTATTATTAATTGACCTTATTAATTATAGCTTCACAAGTTTTTTTATCAATTCTAATTTGATTTTTTAAATCTTCTAAAGAGTTAAACTTTATCTCATTTCTTATAAACTGTAACATAAAAACTGTAATTATTTTTCCATATAAATCTTTTTTCAATTCAAAAAAATTAACTTCAATAGATTGCTTTTTTTTATTTAAAGTAGGTTTAATCCCAATATTCATCATTCCATAATATTTTTTTTTATCTAAAATGGCTGTAATTAGATAAACTCCATTTTTTGGAATTAATTTATAATCATTATCAATTTTTAAGTTGGCCGTTGGAAATCCAATTGTTCTTCCTATGGCATTTCCTTTTATTACCTTACCGCTTATCATTAAGTCATAACCTAAAAATGAGTAAACTTTGTTAAAATCACCTTCGATTATTGAGTTTCTAATTTTAGTTGAGCTTATAGAAATATTATTGACCTCCTTTACTCCAATTTCTAAAACATCAAAGTTGTATTTTGAGCCAAAAAGTTCCAAATCTTTTATGCCAGCCTTACGATTTTTACCAAACCTATGATCATAGCCAATTAAAATTTTTTTGATATTTAATTTTTTTACTAATAACGATTCTACAAATTCTTCAGGGTGAAGATCTGAAAAAGATTTATCAAAAGGATGAATTATAATAAAATCAACATTAGATTTTGACACCAATTCAATTCTCTCTTCAATTGTGTTAATTAGTTTTAATGGGAATTTAGGATTTAAAACTGTTCTTGGATGCGGGAAAAAGGTAAGAACAACAGATTTTAAATTATATTTTTTTGCTTCACTAGTTAATTTTTTTAAAATTTTTTGATGTCCTTTATGAACGCCATCAAAAGTTCCAATAGTTACAATTGTGGGGCATTCGCTGGAGAAATTATCAATTCCTTTAATTTCTCTCATTTACTATTAAATTTATTCATTGTAGCATTAATACCGCTATAAACATAATATTCTATAATTTGTCGAAGAGCAGGTTTAAGGGTAATTAATTGTGATTTCTCTTCTTTGGACCATTTGGACAATACAAAATCTGATTGCCTTCCTTTAGCAAAATTTCCGCCTATTCCAAATCTAAGCCTATTATAGTTAGTCGTATTTAGAATTTCTTGAATATTTTTAAGACCATTATGGCCTCCATCAGATCCTTTGGTTCTAATTCTTATAGTACCAAAATCTAAATTGAGATCATCTGAAATTACTAAAAGATTTTCTAAAGGAATATTTTCTTTGTTTAACCAATATCTTACAGATTTTCCACTTAAATTAACAAAAGTACTAGGTTTTAATAACACTAAACTTTTCCCTTTTAGTTTAAATTTGACAACATTACCTAGTTTTTCAGTTAAAAAAGGTTTATCAAATTCTTTACAGGCATAATCTAAAATTTCAAAACCAATATTATGTCTAGTACCAGAATATTCTTTTCCTACATTTCCAATACCTACAATTAGAAATTTATTCATATCAATCCTTGGTTTTGATCTTAAATTAAAAAATTCTAGCCAGTTCAATGAGTAGTTTTGATTTATTAAAAATAAAAAAAGCATCCCAATTAAATATAAAAGGAATGCTTTTGTTTTATAAAAAGATTTTTTTAACTATCTGATTTAGCTTCTGAATTTTTATCAGAGGCTCCTTTACCTCCTTCAGCTCCTCCTTCAGCTCCTCCTTCAGCTCCTCCTTCAGCTCCTTCAGCTCCTTCTTCTAATTCTTCATCTTCATCTTCATCTTCATCTATTTCCATTGAAGCTCTTGACATTTTTACTTGGCAAACAACTTGAGTTTCAGGATGAAGAATTGTAAAAGATTCTTCCGATAAATCTGCCACAGTTATACTGTCATTTAGATTTAAGTTAGAAATATCAACTGTAAAAAAATCAGGTAAATTTTTAGGCAAAGCCCTAATTGTAAGTTTTCTTTTATTTCTTGATAAATTACCACCTGAATCTCTGACTCCTGGTGCGGTCCCTATAACTTTTACAGGAATAATCATATTGATTTCTTTCCCTTCGTGAAGTTGGAAGAAATCAACATGTAAAATTTTATCACTTACGGGATGAAATTGAACGTCTTGCATTACTGCATCTATTTTATTTCCATCTTCCAAAACAATAACAACAGTGTGTGCATCACCTGTATATACTAGTTTTGAGAATGATAATTCATCTGCTGAAAAATGTATCGGGTTTTCTCCTCCGTATATAACGCAAGGCACCTTTCCAGCATTACGTAAGGCTTTGGTAGCTACCTTGCCCACGTGTTCTCTTTTAGATCCGTTGATTGTAATTGATTTCATGATTTTATTTTATAAAAAATGGGTTTATTGATTGATTATTATGAACATTTTTCATCACTGCAGCAAATAGTTTAGCTGAGGATAAAACTTTAATTTTATTTGATTTATCTTTAATAGGAATACTATCCGACACTATTAGTTCTTTAAGTTGGGATTTTTCAATTCTTTCATATGCTTTTCCTGATAATAAAGGGTGAGTGCATACTGCTCTTACTGATTTGGCACCTCTTTCCATCATTATATCGGCAGCAGTAGTTAATGTTCCTGCTGTATCAACCATATCGTCTACTAGAACTACATTTTTACCCTCAACATTCCCAATAAGCTCCATATGTGAAATGATGTTAGCTTTTTTCCTTTGTTTATAGCATATAACAACATCACTTTTTAAAAACTTTGAATAGGCGTAAGCTCTTTTAGAACCTCCCAAATCAGGGGATGCTATAGTTAGGTTATCTAATTTGAGACTTTCTAAATATGGAATAAAAATAGTTGAAGCATACAAATGATCTACAGGTTTTTCAAAAAACCCTTGAATCTGATCAGCGTGAAGATCCATAGTAATGATTCGAGTAGCTCCTGCACTTTCTAATAAATTAGCGATTAATTTAGCTCCTATTGGAACTCTTGGCTTATCTTTTCTATCTTGACGAGCCCACCCAAAATAAGGCATTACAGCAGTAATATGTCTTGCTGAGGCTCTTTTAGCAGCATCAATCATTAATAAAAGTTCCATTAAGTTTTCTGAACTTGGATTAGTAGAGCCTATTAAAAATATTCTACTTCCTCTTATAGTTTCTTCAAAAGAAGGTTGAAACTCCCCATCACTGAAGTGATGAAAAATCACTTTCCCTAGTTTTGTCCCGTAAGCCTTAGCAATATTTTTACCGATTTCAGCACTTTGAGTACAAGCAAAAATTTTTGCTTCAGTTTTATTTTGAGGCATTGTATTTTTAATTGGTTGGCAAATTTAACAATTTATTTTATGATATATAATTAATATGAGGATATTATCCTATGAATGATATAATTTTATAATTTAGTTATTCTTTGCTTCGGTGGCGGAATTGGTAGACGCGCTGGATTCAAAATCCAGTTCTGGCAACAGAGTGTGGGTTCGATCCCCACCCGAAGTACTTACTATATTTAAAATTTATTATATTTGATAGATCTTTGAGGATAGATTTGACTGATTGCTCCCTCGTTAAAAAAAGCTAAAACAGAAATGAAAAAAATAAAAATCACTTATTCTTATCAGTTATATCAAAAACATATTTATTTATGAATAAAATTAATTTATCTCATTTAGGAATAATAGTATTAATATTATTTGCTGCTTTTTCAAGAGTTATTCCACACATGCCTAATTTCACCCCTATAGGAGCTATGGCTTTATTTGGTGGCGCATATTTAAATAATAAATTTCATGCTTTTATTATTCCTGTTTTGTCGTTATGGCTAAGTGATCTTTTAATAAATAATTTTATTTTATCTTACTATGATCAATTTACATGGTTTTATCCGGGATTTTTGTGGCAGTATTCAGCCTTTGCAGTAATCATCCTTATCGGTTATTTTTCATTAAAAAATATAAGTTTTATAAAAGTTTTTTCAATTTCGCTAGCATCCAGTTTATTTTTTTTCATTATTACAAATTTTGGAGTATGGATTTCAGGATCAATATATCCTCTTAGTATTAATGGATTAATTAGTTGTTTTGTTTTAGCTATTCCATTTTATAAAGGCACTTTATTAGGATTTCTGTTTTATTCATCATTTTTATTCGGAGTATTTGAAATTTCGAAACTTAAAAAAATACTGACCAATTATTAAATTCATTATTAATGGGTAACCTTATTGAAATTTTAAGTAATAGAATTTTAGTTCTTGATGGAGCTATGGGGACTATGATTCAACAATATAAATTTAGCGAATCTGATTATAGGGGACTAAGGTTTAAAGATCATCCTAGTAGTGTTAAAGGCAATAATGACTTGCTATCATTAACTCAGCCTGAAGCTATTAAAATAATTCATGAAAAATACTTAGAAGCTGGAGCAGATATTATTGAGACCAATACCTTTTCATCAACTAGTATTGGAATGTCAGATTATGATATGGAATCAATCGTATATGATCTAAATTATGAGTCGGCAATAATTGCCAAATCTTCTGCTGAAAAACATACATTAATTAACCCAAATAAACCAAGGTTTGTTGCAGGATCGATCGGTCCAACCAATAGAACAGCCAGTATGTCACCTGATGTTAATGACCCAGGCTATAGAGCAGTGACTTTTGATGATCTAGTTATTGCTTATTCCGAGCAGGTTAATGCATTAATTGATGGTGGAGTGGACATATTATTAGTTGAAACTATTTTTGACACCCTTAACGCTAAGGCCGCATTATTTGCAATAGACTCTATATTAAATGAACGAAATATTTCGTTGCCTATTATGGTAAGTGGCACTATTACTGACGCAAGTGGAAGAACGCTTTCTGGTCAAACTGTTGAAGCTTTTGTGGCTTCTTTATCTCATCTTCCTTTATTAAGTATTGGTTTTAATTGTGCATTAGGAGCAGATCTTCTATTGCCATATATGAAAAGATTGAGTAATGTAACAGATTTTCATACTTCGGCTCATCCAAATGCAGGTCTTCCTAATGCTTTTGGCGAATATGACCAAAGTGCAGAAGAAATGAAACTATTAATTAGAGAATACCTAGAAGCGAGATGTGTAAATATTATTGGAGGTTGTTGTGGAACAACTCCAGATCACATAAAATTGATAGCAGAAGAAACAAAAAATTTTCCACCTAGATATATAGAATAAATATGATAGAGAAAACCCTTATACTTTCTGGATTAGAACCATTGGTGGTTTCTGAAAAATCAAATTTTATTAATATTGGTGAAAGAACAAACGTAACAGGATCAAAGAAATTTTTAAGATTAATAGAAGAAGATAAATTTTCAGAAGCTTTAGAAGTTGCTAGAGATCAAGTGGAGGGAGGTGCTCAAATTATCGATATTAATATGGATGAGGGCATGATTGATGGGGTTGAAGCAATGACTAAGTTTCTAAATCTTATTGCTTCTGAACCGGATATTTCTAGAGTACCCATTATGATTGACAGTTCAAAATGGGAAATAATTGAAGCAGGCCTTAAAACAGTTCAAGGAAAAAGTGTTGTTAATTCCATAAGCTTAAAAGAAGGAGAAGAACAGTTTATAAAGCAGGCTAGCCTTGTTAAAAGATACGGCGCAGCTGTTATTGTGATGGCTTTTGACGAGAAGGGCCAAGCAGATAATTTAGATAGAAGAATAGAGATTTGTAAAAGATCCTATGATATATTAGTTAGTAAGGTAAATTTTAAGCCTCAAGATATAATCTTTGACCCTAATATTTTTCCAGTAGCTACAGGAATGGAGGAGCATAGAAAAAATGCATTGGATTTCTTTTTAGCTACCAAATGGATTAGAACTAATTTACCCTATGCTAGTGTTAGTGGAGGAGTTAGCAATGTTTCCTTTTCTTTTAGAGGAAATAATACTGTAAGAGAGGCCATGCATTCCGCTTTTTTATTCCATGCTATTAATCATGGAATGAATATGGGTATTGTTAATCCGACTATGTTAGAGATTTATGATCAGATTCCTAAAGACTTATTAGAACATGTTGAAGATGTTTTATTGGATAGAAGAGAAGATGCAACAGAAAGATTACTAGATTTTGCTCAAAGTGTTGTTGGTGATAAAAAAGAAAAGAAGTCTAAAAGTAAAGAATGGAGAAATCTAGAACTTAGAGAAAGAATCTCATACTCATTAATTAATGGTCAAGATGAGTTTATTGAACTGGATGTTGAAAAGGCTAGAAAAAGTGTAGATCGTCCAATAATGGTCATTGAAGGTCATTTAATGGACGGTATGAACGTAGTAGGAGATTTATTTGGAGCGGGAAAAATGTTTTTACCTCAAGTTGTAAAGTCAGCTAGAGTGATGAAAAAAGCAGTTGCCTATCTATTACCTTACATTGAAGCCTCTAAAACAGATGGTTCAAGTAATTCGGCTGGAAAAATTTTAATGGCTACTGTAAAAGGCGACGTTCATGATATTGGCAAAAATATTGTGGGAGTTGTTCTAGCTTGTAACAATTTTGAAATTATTGATTTAGGGGTTATGGTGCCTCCAGAAAAAATTATTAAAACAGCTGTTGAAGAAAATGTAGATATTATAGGTCTTTCAGGGTTAATTACTCCGTCATTAGACGAGATGGTTTTTCTGGCACAAGAACTTAAAAGATTGAATATCAAAATTCCTCTTTTAATTGGTGGAGCCACCACCTCAAAAGCTCATACAGCAGTTAAGATATTTCCTGAAATTGATTCGCCAGTAGTGCATGTCAATGATGCTTCCAGGGCTGTTGGGGTTGCTAGTAGTTTAATTAATAAGGATTTAAAAGAAGATTATTGGAATGGAATTAAAGAGAAGTATACCGATTTTAGAGAGAAGTTCTTAAATAAAAAAAGTGAAAAAAGGCACATAGACATTTCAACCGCAAGAACTAAAAAGTTTAATATAGATTTTAATTTAAACAAGCCTTTTAAGCCAAATCAATTAGGGATCGAAATTATTGAAGAAATTTCTTTAGAAACTTTAGCGGAATACATTGACTGGTCACCATTCTTTAATACGTGGGGACTTCATGGAAAATATCCAGATATTTTTGAATACGAATTAACTGGAAAACAAGCAAAAGAATTATTTGAAGATGCTCAGGTTATGCTTAAAAAAATATTAAAAGATAAATCTCTTACAGCTAAAGCTATTTTTGGTTTATTTCCAGCGAATTCTGTTGGAGACGATATTGAAGTTTATAATTCAGATAAAACAGAAGTGATTGCTAGATTTTTAACATTACGACAGCAGCTAAAAAAGAAAGAAGGTGAACCTAATATTGCTATTTCGGATTTTATTGCTCCAAAAGATTCTAAGATAGATGATTATATAGGTTGCTTTTGTGTAAGTACTGGTTTTGGTTCAGATGAACTTTCAAAACAATATGAAGATAAGATTGATGATTACAGCTCAATTATGGTCAAAGCAATAGCAGATCGATTGGCTGAAGCGTGTGCAGAATATTTACATAAGCAAGTAAGATTAGATAAATGGGGATATTCAAGTAATGAAAATTTAGATAATAAAGAATTAATAAAAGAATCTTATAAAGGAATAAGACCTGCCCCTGGGTATCCTGCTTGCCCAGATCATTTAGAAAAAAATACTATTTGGAAGTTGTTGAAAGTAGAAGAATCAATTGGAGTGAAATTAACAGAAAGCTTAGCTATGTGGCCAGCTTCATCTATTTCTGGATATTATTTTGGATCAGAAAAAGCTAAATATTTTGGTTTAGGAAATATTAACCAAGATCAATTAGAAGATTACGCTAAAAGAAGAAATATTTCAATTGAAAAAGCTGAAAAATGGATAGGTCCTAATTTAAACTAAGAATAATGAAAGTAACAGAACATATTAAAAAAGCTATAGGAAAAACTCAATTTACTTTTGAGATTTTACCCCCTATAAAAGGACATAGTGTACAGTCTATTTTTGACAATGTAGATCCTTTGATGGAGTTTAATCCTCCATTTATTGACGTCACTTATCATAGAGAAGAGCATATTTACAATGATTTGGGTAATGGGTTATTACAGAAAAAGGTTGTTAGAAAACGTCCTGGAACGGTAGGTATTTGCGCAGCTCTTCAAAATAAATATAATGTAGATGCAGTGCCTCATATACTTTGTGGAGGATTTAGCAAAGAAATAACGGAAAATTTATTAATTGATTTGGATTTTTTAGGAATAAATAATGTTGTAGCCTTAAGAGGGGATGCCATTAAGTCAGAAACATACTTTACTCCAAATAAAGAGGGTCATTCGTATGCGAGCGAATTAGTTAATCAAGTTTCAGATTTAAACAAAGGAAAATATTTGGAAGAACTTGAAATATCTTCTAAAACTGATTTTTGTATTGGTATTGCTGGTTATCCAGAAAAACATATAGAAGCCCCAAGCCTAGAAAGTGATATTCATTTTTTAAAAGAAAAAGTAAAATTAGGTGCCGAATATATAGTAACTCAAATGTTTTTTGATAATAAAAAGTTTTTTGAATTTCAAGATATTTGTAAAAAGGAAGGTATTAATGTCCCAATTATTCCAGGTTTAAAGCCCATTTCAACTAGAAAACAACTTAATATTTTACCTCACAGATTTCATTGTGATTTACCTGTTACTTTAATAAAGGAAGTAATAAAGTGTAAAGATAACTCTCAGGTTAAACAGGTTGGTATAGAATGGTGTATACAGCAGAGCAAAGAATTAATGAAAGCAGGCGTACCTTTTCTTCATTATTATTCAATGGGTAAGGCCTTAAATATTAAAAAAATAGCTTCTGAAATTTTTTAAAATCCTTTTATTAATACAGGTTTTACTAAAGGATAGTTTAAATACATGCTTAAAGGAATACTAATTAAAGTCATATATTTATATAAACTATGGCTAAAACAAGATTTAACACCTATTTTCCTTTTCTCTATTACATAGGTGAATTCTTTGTCATTCTTTTTTGCAGTAATTTGATGCTTTATTTAACTTTTTCTGTTTGGAGTGTATATAATTCTTTTTTTATAGCCTTTTGGCTTGTAATGTCTCTTAGTTTTAGATCTCATGTATTAGGAAGAGGAATAGAATACATAAGCCTTGTAAAATCTACTCTAAAAAGTCTTTTCTTTTTTAGTGGTATTGTTGCTATTATAAATTTATTCTTTTTTAATTTTCAATTTCAACTTAGTACTTTAGGTATAGCAATTACTCTTTTTTATTTTTTAATGCTTTGCTATAGGTTATGCTTAAATTTAATTTTAGAAAGATACAGAGCGTTTGGAGGGAATATTTTAAAATGTATGATAGTGGGGTATAACTCTCATGGAGTTCAATTATATGATGAATTACTTAAATTTCCTGAATTTGGTTACAGATCATATGGCTTATTTACTTTTGATTCTAAGGCCAGAAAAAAAATTAATAACATTCCTTTTCAAGGAAAAATCACGGATTTTGATGATAGTATTTTTAGAAAATATGATATTATATTTTTTTCAGAAAAACTTTCTTTTAAAAATCAGGATTATTTAGTCCAAAAGGCAGATGAATACAACTTAAAAGTTAATTCCATTCCTGATTTGGTTAATTATGATGTTAAGAATTTTTTTATATCTAAAATTTCATCAGTTCCATATATCAGCATCAATAAACTTCCACTTGATAATTTTTATAATCAGATTTTAAAAAGAAGCTTTGATATTGTTTTTTCTTTATTAGTTTGTATATTTTTTCTTTCTTGGATGATTCCAATTGTGGGATTATTAATTAAGATATCATCTAAAGGT